>OLRC01000189.1_pt1 | contig 45823 bp, 78 predicted proteins | sample 1672081 | NCBI WGS metagenome assembly OLRC01 (sample SAMEA3136643, study PRJEB25190) | human gut metagenome | biome: human gut; feature: human-associated habitat; material: faeces | place: Austria | collected 2013
TATATATAACTATAGTCTTTAGATACTATATATTTATATAAAAGAAAATAAAAATACACTAAAAACATTGTTTTGTCAATCACAAATTTAAAAAACTTTTTGCATGGTGCTGAAAACCGCATAAAACCGTGGTTTCTTGGACTTTTAAAAAAGGAACTGCATAGTTGATTGATGTTTGCCTGCGATTTGCCTGTCATTTGCCTGTGATGCAACTATGCAAAAAGTCTTGAAAACCGAATAAATACGTGGTTTCTTGCCTGCGATTTGCCTGCGATTGTGATTGTCACGTTGCTTGTTATACATTAACAAAAGGAGGAGTATCATGAAAAAATCATGCAAATTATTAACTGTGTTTTTACTTGCTGTCACACTGGGCGTTTTTGGAAATTTAAATACAGTAAAAGCAAAATCTAAAATTAAGATTTCTAACTCAAAAATTACACTTACTGTTAGGCAATCCAAAACATTAAAGGTAAAAGGAACAAAGAAAAAACCTAAATGGTCAAGCAGTAAAAAATCAGTTGCAACAGTTTCTAAAAAAGGAAAAGTCGTTGCTAAAAAGGCAGGAAGTGCTACTATCACAGCAAAGATTGGAAAGAAAAAATATAAATGCAAAGTAACTGTGAAGAATAAAAAGAAAACGCAGAATACAACAAAACCAACCACAACAGTTCCTGCTAATCCTTTAGGTAGCAGAACAAATCCTTATAACCCAAGAAACGGTGTTACGATAAATAATTATGGTTCTGTATATTATTTTAAATTAAACGAAGTACGCAAAGGAAACGATGCTATAAATTTATTGAAATCATTCGGGAAATGGGGAGAATTTGAACAGGAAGAACTATCTAACAACCCTAACACAAACCTTGTGCTTTTCACGTTTGATGTATCTGCGATCAGTGGATATGACAAGTATTTTTTAGATGGTTCTGATATATTGAATCCATATTGTTTCTATAATTCATCAGCCACACAAAACTTAGGTGGCGTATCTGCCCTTTATATTGATTGGGAATACGACCGTTCAGAAATTAAATTATATAACGGTGGTAGCAGTAAGATGTATGCAGCATTTTTAATTCCAAATAACGTTGCATCTTTCACTTATAGTAACAATGGTTACTGGACAAAATATGACTTTTAAACAATAAAAAGGACCGTACCCACGTCCAAATAGGTACAGTCCAAAGCACTATCTAATATAAATACAAGGTAGTTATCATACAAGATAGTACAGCCAAACACCTATATTGTATCATGACTACATCAGTTATGCAAGAACGCAAAAAAGAGCCACCGTTAGAAGACTAAAAAGAACGGTAGCCCTTTTCCATAACATCGTAAAATTTTAATATAGAAAATTCCATATCTATTGTAACACATTCATATTATTTTGCAATGTTATAAAAACTACTTTTGCATGGCTGTTATTTTTGTACCCATTTTGTGATTTTGATTATTAAAAAGGAGTGATACAATGGCAACAGCTAAATTTAAAAAAGGTAAAGATGGTTACTATTCTACTAACGTGTGGGATGGCACATACAAGGACAACGGTAAAAAGAAATACAAACACCTGCGGTCCAAGAAAAGCTCCAAGGATTTAGAAAGAATCGTAAAAGAGTTTGAGCAACTAAGGGACCAACGGCAGGCAATGATTGATAGTGACATACTATTTATTGATTATGCCAAACAGTGGAAAATCCTATATAAAGAGTCTAACCGAGCAAACAATACCAATAAAATGTACGACAATGTGCTTAACGTCCATTTTGACAGCATTAAATACGTTAAGCTACAAGATGTACAGCGAAGCCACTTACAATTGATTCTGAACGGTGCTAAAGGCAAACCACGGACACAGCAACAAATAGTTATGACATTTAAGCAGGTCTTACACTCTGCTGTCTGTGATCGCATTTATTCCGCACAATCATTTGCAGATATATTTGACAACTTTGAATCTATAAATTACAAAGCAAAAGAAAAACGTCCTTTGACACCAGACGAACAGAGAGCCGTTTTTAAGGCAGATTTTAATTTAATGGATAAAATATATGTCTATATCATTTACGGCTGTGGATTGCGGTGTGGAGAAGCCTTAGCACTAACAGAAGCAGACTTTGACATAGAAGCACATACAGTATCTATCGACAAATCACACGACATATCAGACAACATACCAAAGAAAAAAACAGTAAAAAACATACAGAACGGAGAAAGAACGTTACCGTTACCAGATAACGTATTCGATACAATCTCTAGTTACATAAAACAACTTAGAAAAGATGGTAGGAAATACTTATTCATAAATCGTGATTACAAGCCTATGACAAAATCTGGTTTCCGCAGGATGTGGGGCAGAATCATAAAAGCAATGCAGGCAGTCAGCGAAAGTCCTATTGAAGATTTAACAAGCCACATCTTCCGCCACAATTACTGCACAAACTTATGCTACCAGTTCCCTAAGATTAGCATAAAGATGATTGCAAGACTTGTAGGGGATTCTGAAAAGGTCGTTCTGGAAGTATACAATCACTTAATGTTAGAAAAAGAAGATAGCATATCCGCTGTAAATGATGCTTTAAATTTGGAACAAAAAATGGAACAACCCACGAAACGAAAAATGGAACAACTAAATGAAATGGTATCTTAGATTTCTGGAACACGGATGGAACATGGAACACGGATGGAACAAATACTTCCCTAAACTTTAGATACTTTCGATTACTTTTAAGGGTATGATTTTTAGACAGGTCATACCCTTAAAAACCGCATAAATACAAGAAAAGCACGGTATTTAGCCATTTGGCAACCGTGCTTTTTAAAGTGAGCGTGCGGGGATTCGAACCCCGGACAACTTGATTAAAAGTCAAGGGGTCAAAATGCTCTCAAACCGCATAAACTCATGTTTTCTCAATTTTGGTTGGAACGAAAATGGAACATTCTCGCTTCAACGTTGTTTATAATATCATATCATTTTCGACATTGCAACTACTTTTTTCGATTTTTTTTCAAAGCTGTGCAAGTTTTCTTTCCTGCATATGTTCCAGACGTGTTCCATCCTAACTGTTTCCAGTATTTCTTCAAGGCTTGCGTTGTCTTTGCTTTCCAGATTCCGTCAACCGCTAATGGATGTTCGTTTGCATATGTACAATTTGCGTTCAGCTTCTTCTGTAACCACTTGATCGCATTCTTGGAAGAGTTCTTTTTTACAACGCTGTATGATACTTTTACGTTATCATATTTAGGTCGTCCATATCCTGCGATACGGCTGTTACTCTTTGCGTAGGATTTCTTGCATACAGCACCACCGTTTGGTACAACGGCTGTTCCATTAGATGTGTTTCCCTCGATCGTGAACACCATCTCATCAGTTACTGCATACACAATCCCAGTGTGACAGATTCTTTGAGAGTTTTTGAAGAAAATCTGATCTCCAATCCGCGGTGTTTTATGCCACTGGTCATTGTCTTTGAATTTTTGCGCCGATGTTGGAGTGTATGCACTAAATCCATGTAAGAGATTTTTTGCTACATCCCTGCCGTATGCCTGCACCATACACCAATCCACGAACATGTCGCACCAGTAGGCATCTGGTCCGTTAATACCAAAGTATGCTCCGTACTTAGTGTAGTTGTTGCTACCTGCGTTTTTTGTCTTACTGTTTAGATTCTTCTTGCTTTTCTTCTCTAAGTATCCGACTTCTCCTTTGGCTACTGTAAGAAGTTTGTCTACCGTATGTGCCATATTAGTCCTCCTTATATTCGATTACTTCAGCAATATCTGTTTTGTTATTTGCAAGCTTACTATCTTTTACCCCCGGTGTTGTTGGGTCTGTAATAATGCCTACTGCAAAGACAATGTTAAGTAATATTCCAATCCCCTGTGTAACCATATCCTCTGATATTGATGGCACAATTCCCAAAAGTCCTAAAATCTGATAGATTGTGCTGACGATTAAACCTGCGATAGATATTAATGTTGCTTTATTCTGTAGTCTTAATTTAAAATTCATAATTAGTTTCTCCTTTCATTTGTTGAATGCTTATGTTAATATGTGATTGGCGATTGAAATTTAATGCATACACTAATTAGTGATTTAACTTATAAAAAGATTGCGTCAAATATTCCAATTTCAACAAAATATACAATTCCAAGTAAATATAAAATGGCAATTCTTGTTGTAACAATTAATTATCCTAATGCAATAAGTCCGCAATTCACGTTCATGTTTCCAAATTTAACAGAAACAAATCGTATATCTGATGGTTACTGGTATGACAACACTTATCACGCAAATTTTATGGCATACAAAGATGGAAATGTTGTTTATTTTTCTTCAAGTTGGCAAGTAGTATCTCCAACAGGAACAGTTACTTACGATGTCTATGCAAGGTAAGACTAATTATCAAATACAATTCCACCTTGGTCTATATACACGTTTGGTGGTGCTATAACCGTATAAAATCCCCATTGTGGAAGACCGTTTATAGTAATTACATTTTTGCTTGCAGAACATGATATATTTTCAGATACAACATTGGTAGTTGCATTAATGATAATATCTTCGCCACTTATATTTATTGAGATTATGGCACAGCATGATAAACCGTTTCCGTTTCCAAACAAAAATAGTGCGATTTTGTCACTTTTTGACTTTAAATTATCGTAATTTGATATGGTTACAGATATGCTCGTACCACTTCCACTTGTTTTAATTACTATATTGCGTAATTTATTGGTTAAATCACTATTTAACGTAGAAATATCTGATTGTATTTTACTTATATCGTTTTCTATATTTCCAATCCCTAATTTAGTTTTAATCAGTGACACAATCGTTGACCACTTAACCTTACTGGCGGTACTCCCACCAGTAAGCATGTAATCATCATCTGATATTGTCTTTTTCTCTGTTAAATCCGATATATGTACTAAAGGTATATTGATTGCCATAACATCACTCCTTAATTCAACTTGTTTTCTCTGACGTAGCTTCTGATAGCATCAATGTGCTTTTTAAGTTCTTTATCTACTACCCAGAAATTTTCTTTTTTATTCTGTGACAATGGTTCTCCTGTGTTATCGTCAATCTCATTGTATGTGTATGATACTCTGTCTCCACCGTCAATATTTAATACCATAAAGCTACTCAACTGTTTCATTTAACATTTCCTCCTGTTCTTTAATCAAATCGTTGATTTCTTCCATATATTCTTTCTCATAGTCAATCACTTCTTCTTTTTCTGAGTTATCGAATTTTTCAAGTCGTTCAAATTCGTAATCTCTCTGAATTGCTTTGATTTCCCACGAAAATTTAAGGTTTTCAGTGCCTCGAACGACAAAGTAACTATCGGTCTTTTCTTCTACCCATAAATCGCCTTGCCCCTCTTTCTGCAAGAATACTTGGTACTCAACACCTGTGTTTACTGTCTCTGAAAATATATCGTCAATGTCGATGTAACACTTTCCTTTATCATCAGTTTGTGCCGTTCCAATGTCTCCAAAATATGGGGTTGCTGTTTCATAACAATACTGCTTTCTTGTATCATAATTTTCTGTATCTATTATTCTGTTTTTTTCTCCGGTAACAGACAAACTTCCGCCAATAGTAACTGGCTGATAAAAACTTGATCTTTCTTTTCCAAAATGAAATTTATATTCACTTACCGACCCAAGATAAAGTGATTCATCCGTCATATGCATTGTTATGTCTGTCTGTACTGTAATTGGTCCACTGCTGTTATTTTTTAATACAATCTCATCTGGGGACAAAATCGCACATGCACCAGTTCCATCCTTGTTTTCAGATAAATATATACCACCGAACACGTCTGGTGTTATACACACATATGATATTGGCTTTTCTCCCATGCCTGATATATAATGCGTTACGACTATCCCTTTCGTGTTTATGTCAACAATTTCATTGTCATTTGCATCATAAACGTGCATTTGTCCATTACCGTACGTGTTTGCTTTTCCACCAAGATTTAATGTTCCACCTCTAGCATAAGTAAAGTTGATATACAACTTACCGTCAGACCCACGATAAATACCTTGCCATGCTCCGTCGTTGGTCAGCAGATTGAATATATCTTCGTGAGTCAGTGCATCTACGTCAATGGCTACTGGAATTGTCTCAATATCCAACACCTGTGAAAATCCACCTGCGGCATACATCGTACACCTTAACGCTGTAAGATTTCTTGAGATACCGATACCACTTGAACCGCTTGCTGTGATACCACTTGAACCACTCGCTAGTACAGAGTACAGTGCGTGTGTAATGTCCGTTTCATCTGAAGATGAAGTATAAACGGTCGTGTATGTATCTCCGTCAGTTGTTTCCTCAATCTTGAATCGGCACTTATAGGCTGTACGTGCTGTTGCTGTACCGTCACGGTAGTAACCAGATAATGTAATGTAGTTCGGCACAATCGTGTTGTCCGCAGACATTTTCACGATACTTGACGATGTTTCCATGAAGTACGTTCTTCCTGCACTTCCTTGCGGACCAGTTGCTCCCGTATTCCCTTTTTCTCCCTGTGGTCCTGTTGCCCCTGTCTCTCCCTTGATTCTTGCCCAAGTGTAAGAAGCTACTGTCGTTGGGTCGTTTAGGTTGTAATTCGTACAAGTACCAATGTAATCTCCTACCGTTTCGCCAGAATTGGAAGTAAAAGTTTTTCCACCATCGTTTGAGTATTTGATGTGAAGATAAGATGTTTTTCCATCAATACCGTTAGTACCTGCGATACCCTGCGTACCTTTTTCTCCCTGTAATCCTTGGAATCTTGCCCATGTATATTTAGATGGGTCGTTTGAGTCGGCTTCTGTAAAGTCCACGTATGTTCCAATATAGGTAGATGGGGTTTCAGTCATTTGAGAAGCTGTTGTAGGTTTTGCAACAGAGCTGTACTTAATGTGGAAATATGTTGTAGCTCCACTAGCACCCTGCGGGCCTCTGATACCCTGTTCTCCCTGCGGTCCTTGGATTCCTTGTAACCCCTGTGGTCCTTGGTCTCCTTTTTCGCCTTTTTCTCCTTGCGGTCCTGTCGCACCAGTGTTACCTTTCTCTCCCTGTGGCCCTTGCGGACCAGTAGCACCAGTTTCTCCCTTTGCACCTGTTTCTCCAGGAATACCGCCTTTTAATTTCGCAATGTCAAATCTTTTCGTAACTGAATAAGTATTAAGATAATTTGCTGTAATATCCACCCATCCAACATCTGTTGTTAATGCTGTCACAGTGTAGGTATGAGTTGAATTATTCCAAGAACCTACGACACCGCTTGACTTCTGCACGTTGTAAGTACAGTCGTTAGATATATCAGTATGACCGTATAAAACCTGTGCTGTCGTGTGGCACTCTGGAAATGATGTGTACTCTCCCTTATAATCTGTCGTGATTGCTTGATAATCGTTGTCCAGATTGATAATCATTGCACGAGATTTTCTCGCTTCTTCCAGTGCCTTGTTAGCAGTCTCATCATCTGTGTATTTATTAAGCTTCTGCCAGTCGGTTTCCACATAACTTGCACCCTCTCCCCTTGCTACAACGCAAGTAAGGATGTCTCCGTTCTGTCCTTGATTCCACATATCGCCAGTATCATAAGGTGGTGTAGGCTGTGTCAAAAATACACGACATTTACTGTCTGCTGTGGACTGTGCGAAAGATGCTGTCCTTAATGCTTTTGTAACGTCCGTGTCTTGTACTAACTGCCACTTCCATGTGTCGCCATCTTTGAAGAATCTGTAGGCATATCCTTTAGATTTCCAATAAAATAAGTCTCCCTCATGCTTCTTTTTATCATCTTCTGTTGTCCAGTCAGAAGCAGGGATATTTTTTAATGTTGGTTCGTAATCGTAGTAGAACGTCTCAATTTGTCCGTCTATCTGGTTCTGTAGGTCCGCTACACTTTTTGTAACTGTTTCTGCAAAATCTGATACTTTACCATCTGCGTAGTTCTTAGATTCTTTCACAGCATCACTAATTGCTTCTGGTGCTGTTTTGCCACCAATCGTGACGTTGTCCCCAGAAATCTTTACAGTACCAGTCTCCATATCTGCATAGAAGATAATATTTCCAGATTTATCTTTGACTGTTAATGCACCAGTGTTGATATAATCTGCATTGATTCCCTCTATATAAAGCAATCTTGCTACCATTTCCCCAGTGATCGTGAATCCATAAGGATATGTCTTACCGCCATCTATAGAAAATCCAATAACCTCTGCTGTCAATTTGATAACATTCTTTGATTCTTTCATTGTTGGTTTATCATGGAGATAATATATAGTTGAACCATCCAATAGCACTTCCTGTGTTGAATACATTCCGTTACTATTTTTTAATGCTTCTTGCATCTTATCTACAGCATTTTGACGGTTATTTCTTTCCTGCTCAACTAACTGTTTCCCTTGTATGATCGCTTTTTGATTACTTGATGTGTAGTTGCTCTGGTTACGCAATGGAGATTCTGCACTATTCTTTAATGTTGTATATCCGAAGAATACAAAGTTTACATCTGTTAATACAGAATAGAAGCTATTTTCTCTCCAATCTGTAACTTTAATCTTATCCATAAACTCTGCTATTGGATAAGATATATAGTCCATCGTAAAAGCTCTAAAAGTCACATTTCCAAACTTTTCATAAATCCACGAAATAAGTGTCTCTTCATGCCCTGTTACAAGTGGATTCTCTACAGATAAAACATAACCATCTTTACCAACTTGTACCGTTTTTTCTGTGTCACTTGTATTGCCATCATCATCGGTTGTAGTAACCTTTCGTGTCATTCGTACGCCTGTTACCTGCACATCGTTCGTATCACTTGTCAGTTTATTGTAATCAACCAATTTATGAATATCCTCACTATCATAATCAAAATCATAGGTCATTATCTGTAATCGCCCTGTGCGGTCAATTCTTGCATTTCCGCAGGCAATCATTGCAATAAATCCTATAATTTGTCGGTGTGTATACTCACTAGATGGCATGGTTGGTATCTGGAAGTCATTATGTAAAAAGTTACTATTTCCAATCAAGATACCGCAGGTATCACAACTATCAATTAGCACACTCTTTGCTGTCGCAGGGAATGTCAATGTTGTGCTGTATGTCTTATCTGCTTTATACATATCATCGTATCCAACAATCGTTACAACACTTCCGTAGGTTTCTGGTTGAGTGACGGTAAATATACCGTATTCAATTTTTTCTATCGTTGATGATAATTCAAACGTCAGATATAGTCTGATTTTTGCTCCAAAGAAATCATAATCAGATAAGTGTTCATCGTCATTCATGATTTCTAACTGTACATTACGGCTGAGTGCAACACCTAAAGGAATGGTGTTAGCGCCTGCCGAATCAACAAGACTATTGTTATCTATTGAAAAATCATCCTCTGTCAGTTCTAAAACTGTGCCATTTGCAAGTGTAACTTCTGCATACTCTTTAAAATCCTGTCTTTCTGACATTAGAGTTTTAAACTCATTACTTACATTTATCATATCGGGTTAACCCCCTGTGCATTGAACGAAAAACTAGATAATTTCTCTTTGTTTTTCTCCAATGTTTGTATTTTTATGTCCGATACCTGTCCGACATAAAACTTTGCCGTTCTCCATTCATCGTGGTACACGGAAAAATAATGCAAATCAAAAGGTTTTCCTTTTGCTACCATTTGCAGGATTTTTGAAGCTTCTGACATTGGAATATCCGTAGCTGTATATGGGAAACGCTCTACCGTAAACATCGGTGTAAATTTCCCTTTTCCAGACTGTGCCCTTGTTGAACCTTGCGTATACGTGGTTTCGAGTGCTACAGCTATGTCACAATCTGGTTGCCATATTTTCACACCGTTGATTTTTATATAATCTTGTGCCATATTTACTCCTTTCTACGCAAGGCTGAATGGGTTTCTACCGTTACTCATTTGTCTTAGTTTTGCTTCTTCGATAAATTCATCAAATAACGTCCTGCGGTTAATCTGTGCTGTGAAATGATAATCCCCACCATCGTTACCGCTGTTGTCTGATTCTAAGGACTTCATAACAGATAATAGCTGTTCTAGTAGATTAAGTACGTCATTGTTGTTGCTATCTGTACTGTGTTGCTTTTGTGCGATCACTGCGGATGCTTTCGCAGGTATTACCGCTCCACTTGCTACATACGGTGCTGTAAATGGTACATTCGCCAACTGCTTTGACTGATCTAGTAATGTATCAATCGTATCTGGAAAAGCTTTTTCCAAACCTACTGTGATACCCGCAGGAATCATCTTACCTACTGTATCTCTCATAAGTCGTGATGGAGAATGGATTCCAAAGAAATCTTTTACTGCGTTCCATGCTTCTTTTGCAAGGTCCATCATTTTATTTACAAGTCTGTATGCATTGTTTCCAACACCTTGAACAATTCCCTTTACAACATTTAGTCCAACGCTTCCCCAGTTCATGTCTGAGAAAACTGTTTTCATCTTTCTGATAGCTTCTTTCACTGGACTGTCAGAGTTTCCTGCCATCAAACTTTTTAGCTTTTTCAGCCCGCCAACCATCTTGTCTCTTACATTTTCGACTTTATCAACAACGCCTTGCTTCTTCTCTTCAAATGTGTTCTTGACATTTTTCATGGCATCGCTTGCATGCGTGCCAAAGTTAGATATAACTCCTTTGAATCCGTCAGACACACTATTTTTCACTGCTTCCGCTTTCGCTTTAACAGTTGATAAATTCTGACCACTTAGATTATCTCTAATTTTTGACATTGCGTCATTTCCAAACTGTCTAAACTTTTCAACGACACCGCTTACATTATCTTCAATCCCATGCCTTAATGTTCTTGCTGTTGATTTAACAGTTTCAATACCGCCAGAAATCTTTTCTTGCAGTCCGTTGACAATTCCTTGTCCCCATGTTTGAGCATTTTCTGGTAATTTTTCTATTCTTTCTTTGATGCCATCTCTTAAATCTCCTGCTTTTTCTTTCACAGATTCCCAACCTTTTTTGATTGTTTCTCCTGCTTTTCCTATGCCGGATGCAACGGTATCAAATCCACTCTTTAATTTTTCCCATGCACCTTTGGCAAATTCTGCAACCTTTCTTGCGACTGCTTTGACCTTATCCCAGTTTAATACGATAAGTGCAACTCCTGCGACTATCGCAGCAACAATAACTCCTGCCGGAAAAGTGAAAAGTGCAGCTAAGCCACTTAATGCTGTTCCTATCATAGATACAAATGAACCAATCGCAGGTATTAACGTTGTTGCAAGTATTCCCTCTGCACCAAATATAGCTACTAATCCTGTCGAAAGACCACTTGCGATTGTTCCAATAATTCCACCGCCACCAGATTTTCCAAGTGCTAATATGATATTCGCTAATAAGCTTTTTCCAGTAAGCATTTTAGAAAAGCTTCCTGCCAAATTGATTGCTCCAATCGCTGTACCAAGTGCTAACGCTAATTTTCCTGCTGTTGTACTTGCTAAACCAGAAATCAAACCGCCAAGAACATTTGTTATAATTGTGAATACTTGACTAAAGATTGTACCCCAGTCAATATTGTTTAGGAATGTTCCAATTCCTCTTCCAAGTCCATTCCAATCGGTGTTTTGTGCAACACTAGCAAACACACCTAACAGACTTGTCACTGCATCACTTAACGTCTGCCCTGCCGTTGCCCAATCAATTCCTTGAATCATAGCATTAAGACCATTAGTGATGTTCTTTGCAATTCCAGACCAATCCACTGTCTTTACAAACGCTCCTAACGTTGCAAATGCTCCGTTGATTCCTTTTACTAACGTATCGGCAATTGTTGTGAAATTAACTTTATCAAAGATTCCATTAACAAGATTTCCTAGAGATGTTCCAAGTTCTTCCCAACCAGTCAACCCAAGATTGCTTTTTCTTGACATGTCAGAAACAAATCCGTTAAAGATATTCCATGCAATCATAAATTTGTTTCCAAGCAGATTTCCTAAGTTGGTCCAATTTACCTCATTGACTAACCCACGGAATCCTACTGAAAATTTCGTTCCAAGATTTTTCCAGTCGATACCCTCAATTAAGAGATTCATTGTATTGACAAGTGTATTAATACCTGCACCAACAGTTCGTCCGAGTAAATCCCAGTCAATGTGATCTACAAGACTATTGAACGTTCGTGTAAATGCATTTACAAAATACGTTATCTTCGGCCCTATATTATTCCAATTGATAGCATCATAGATTTTTTGCAATCCTTTATTGATACCGCTTGCGATATATGCTCCAAGTCCTTCCCAATCTTCGTCCTTAATCAACTTTCGGATTTTATCTGCTATTCCTTTGATAGAACTAGCAATTGGCACTTCTTGAAACATATCCGATGGACTAAGTCCACCACCTCCACCACCTACGCCACCGCCACCGCCGGTACTAGGTGTTGTGTCAGAATCATCTTTGTTCTTTTTCTGGAACTGTCTGATTTCATCAAGACCAGATAGATATGTCTGGTTCTCTTTGTTTGCTTTCTTTGTGGCATTGGCGTTTTTTTTGCTCGCTTTTGCTGCATCATTCGATGCCGATGCTGTACTTCCTAAGGATGCAGCATAGTCTTGTTGCACCCCTACGGCTTTTGTAAATGTCTTTTGCCCTGTCAGTGCTGCAACAAACATTCCTACATAGGTCAATGCTTTTGATATTAAGTTAATCAACGTAACTAATGCAGGAGCTATTGCTGTAAGAATCGGACTAAATGCCGTTGCAAAACTGTTTTTTAATCGTGTCAGTGCCGACATCAAAGATGATAGTGCTGCATTTGTGCGATTGGAATACTGTGCTAGATTCTGCATACCGCTTGCTACCGCAGAATTGACCTTACCAATCATTCCAAACACGGTCGAATATAAGATACTCATACCAACCATTCGACCAACTGAAAAACGTGCATTATCAGCACTTTGCGATGTATTAAGGAAGCTTGTTGCAAGACTTCCAATTCTCTTTCCAACACTAAGAGCGGATGAACCAACTTTTTTTAATGCATTTCCAAGCTTGCCAATACCACTTGATAAAAGTGTTGCAAGTATTCTTGTTTTGCTTAATTTTCCGTTTGTTTCCGCTACTTTGCTACCAATATTGGTGTAAGATGAACCTAGCTTTCCATTTGTTCCAACAAGGCTTCTTTCTTTTGCATCAGTCTTAGATATTTCCTTATTTAATGCATTTAAGGCTTTCTCACTTTCTTCTGATGCTGTCTTTGCGTAGTTCCCTGTAATCGGTGCAGTACGTACTTTCTCTGTTGGTTGTGCGGTTGTTGTTCCACTGTCCAACTGCTTTTTCTTTGCTAATAATTCGTCATATTGTCTGCCAAGCTTTTCCGCAGCACTCTCCAATGCTAAAAACGCAGGAGAAGAAGTTGCGTTCTGATTTCTTGCAAATATTTCTTGCTGTGCTGTTGCTACCTGTTCAAACTGTGTATCAAGGCGTTGCAAGGAATCTTCAAGAATCTGATATGCTGTTGTCTTGATATTTGAATTGCTGATTTCATCCTGCAATTGTGTTGTTTGTCCTAAATTGGTGTTTAAGGATTCAACACTTGTTTCTGTACCTGTGATTTCTGCATTTAATTTCTGTAATGCTTTTGCACTCTCTTCACTTGCAAGACCTGTTCCACCTGTAAGTTTTGCACTTTTAGGTAGACCACTGTCTGTACTCGCTGTTGGTGCTTCTAACTGCTTTTTCTTTGCAAGAAGTTCTTCGTATTGCTGATCTAGTTTAGCCGCTGCACTTTCCATTGCTTGAAACGCAGGGGAAGAAGTTGCACTCTGATTTCTGTTAAATATATCCATCTGTGCTTTTTCTAACTCTGCAAGCTTCTGTCCTGTACTTTCTATAGCTTTATCTAACGTATCTAGTGCATTAGATTTAATATCTATGCTTTCTAGCTTCTTTTCTGCCTGTGCGGTCTTTTCCAGTTCCTCAGCCACAGTCTTTGCTTTTTCTTCGACAACATCAATGCCTTTTATATCTGGTGCTTTTATACCGCCACTTATGGCTTTTTCCATTGATTTTCCAATGGTTTTTACTTGATTGGATAAACGTTTTAAAAGGGATGCAATTTCTTTCACACTTGCTTTTGCTTCGGTTGTATCAATTTCTGTTTTGATATAAATACTTCCATCCGCTTTTTGTGTAGCCATTTAATCACACCCCTTTCTGTCCATTAAGAAGTGCATTAAGACGTTCTCTTTCTGCTAATTCTTCTTCGGTGTATTTAACATCTAAGTCAATCAAATTTTTGTTTTCTCTATAGAAATCACGTTCCCAGTCATCAAGTTTCTTTCCTTTCGCATTCTTTATGCGAACATTAAGAATCTGTGAAAACAAGGATTCTCCGATTTCCATATAAGCTCCCAAAAAAGTCCACCAATGAAGATATTGCATAGCTCTGATTTCTCTTCCTAAGACCCTATTAACCGATGGAATAATAACCGCACCGTCCTGTTCCCAGTCCATTGTGTGCGGTTTTTTCTTCCCATCGTCTTTTATACCCATGTCAATAAATTCGATGGCTTTTTCTCTTGCTTCTTCATAGTCATGCGGTGGCATTTCGTCAAAATCAATGTATAAAATGGTAAGAGCAACAATCCACTTTTCATCGTTCTCAAACTCTGGATCATTAAAAGTCTTTAATATATCCAAAATTGCTCGAAAATCTGTACGAATATCGTACTTAATGCCACCAACTACTATGGATGTTGGAAGTTCCCAGACTTCCATTTATTTGTGATATTTAGAAGTTGCTCTTTTGATCTTCGCCTGTTTCTTCTTAATTCGCTGATCTGTTACCTGCTCAATAATATCTGCGATTTCCACGATGATGTTCTCGATGAAGAAATCTCCGCTTTCTGTAAGAGTTAGCGGATTGCAAATAGCAAATACAGACTTAGAAGCTTTAGAGTTAAGCAAGTAATCAATCTGCCCCTCTAATTTGTCAGACAGTTCTAAGATATCCTGTTCTGTAGCATCCTCTGGAAGTTCCATCTTTTCCAAATTAGTAACAACTTCTTCGTATCTTCTTACGATATTTAAATCAACTGGGTTGAATGGGAATCTTCCGATTTCCTCATCATCTTCGTTTGTTAAAATTACATTTAATGCCCCAGTTTTGACTTTTCGTCTAAGTTCTTCCATATCCTGCACTCCTTGTTATGATAAAACTGCTTTGCTGTTGTCTTTTAAGTCCTGTGTAGCACTTTCTGAAAATGTTCCGGATGTTACGTTGTAAGTACCTTTTTTGCGGTTTCCTGCGTAGTTAACTGTAAATGGAATCTGGTAACCACTTGTGTCTCCACCGTAGGATGTTGGAACAACATAACAATCTTCTGCGTATGCTTCATAAGCTCCGCTTGATGCTTCTTTCCATAGATGTACTTCTACTGCGGTAGTTTTCAGATTATCGTCTTTGTAACGATTATCAATGATCTCCTGCAACTTCTGGCTTAATGTGCTGTCAGCTTCTGCATAATAAGGGTCGGCTTCTGAGGAAACCTCATATCCGTTGTGTTTGAATGTAGATTCTCCGATAATATTTTTACTTGTTTCTGTATCGGGATTAAGTTCGACATTGTACTCTTCTAAGTCTTTTCCAAGACGTTCATAAGATGGTGTTTTACCACCGCACAAAGAGCCTGCATCTAAGAAATGAGCCATATACTTACGGTCAATTTTACCTGTTGTAACTGCCATTATGATTCTCCTTTATCTTTTCAAGGTCAGTGATCTACATCCTGTCGTAGACCAGTTAATAGTTAATTTATCTATCAAAGTCGTTTTGATATCGGGCAGAAATATTGATAGCCCAATTCTCAGACTTGTTTTCGTTTATACTGTCCAAATATGCAGGTGTTTGTCTGTCAATCGTCAAAAACTTTCGATTGCCTGTCAGCACTGGATATTCTTCTAGTTTATATGTGTTGTTTTTAATTGTGATTGTTTGCTTTTCCAACCATTTACCAAGGTTATCCAACCACTCTTTCGTGTATGCCTTACGTTTTGCATCAGCACCGCTTATACGGTAGATCACACAAAATGGATACAAACAAACCTGTGTGACGTGACCAGTGATACTTTCTTTCTCACTCTCGATCACTGCCCCATTCACAGGGAACATTGCCTTGCCGCCTGCATCATCCAATATTGAAAAAGTGATCTTTTCTCCCTCTCGAATGTTCGGATACTGATTTATCAAGTCAGTTAGAGCTGTTGTTAGTACGTCAAAGCCGTCAAGATCGTATTTGACTACCTTTTGTTCTTCTGCCATCAGTTACCTCCTGCTTGCTTCTTAACATGAGTAACCCATGCTTTACCGTGATTCTTCTTTGCTGTTTCAAACCATTTTGGAGTCGCTTTTGGATTCTGGTAGCTTAAGTCAACTTTTGCATTTGTATGTCCTGCAAATTCAGTGACTAATACTTTCTTAGCACCTTTTCTCGCCCATGGAGACCCTGTTAATTCGTCAACCATGCCTTTACCATAGTACAAGAAACGTCCCATCGGTCCAGTACCTGCACATACCATTCCTGTACCTGCAAGAGAAGCACTTTTTGCTCTCGTTACGTTAATGAATGTACCTGTTTCATGTGGCATATAAGGGACCATATCGGTCATAATTTGACTATCTAGCCAAAACTGAGCATGCTGTATCTGGTCGTCAAATCTTTCAAGACTGATATTCGCAATCATGTTAGATGTATTTATATTGACATTTCCTAATTTCTTTTTAGCCATGTAACCACCTACTTTGCCATAACTTCAAAATGCGGAATAATATCATAAAAAGCACTGCCAGTGATCGCAAAGACATAATCATACTTAAGTTTCATCTCTTCGTAGAATCCGTCAATATAATCATCCTCTGCAATCGGTTCTTCATTCTTCCATTCGCCAACGATAAAGAAATCAAAACTATTCGCTTTAGAACTAAACGTAAGTGTCTGTGACAGCTTATCATTCGTCTGTTTACGCCATTCTTTAGGCGGTAGCCATAATTTACTCCCTACCATCTTTTGACCGCTTTTTAGGCTGTACTGCACGTTTAATACGGCATTATCTTGTGAATCAGAACCGTACTTTGCAACGATGCTTGCTTTATCCATGTTTAGGTTTGTATTATGCAAAATAGAGGGATACCATGTATCTCCTAATTTACTTTCATACCTATTAAAAAGTGTGATTGTATTGTTATACATCGTATCCCTCCGCTTATAATGCACCTGCTCTTTTAAAAGCTTTAAAAATCTTTTTAGACTGTAAAGCAAACCAGTCAATCATCTCTTCGTTATTTGCCCAACAATCTGTGTTGCAGGACTGCCCATCTAAACCACTTTCATATAAGAAAGCGTGCATAATTTCATGCCTAAGTAAACTTTTTTGAACTGATTCAAGGTTTTCCATGGAATCTACACTTCTTTCAAGAATTGCAACAACTATTGTTTTACTTGAATAATCGCAATAGCCATATAATTCTTGCAGTTTCTCATCTTCGCTCTCGTGTCTGAATCTGATTTTATATGTAGTTCCTAAAACATTTACTTTACAATCTTTCATAAATACTCCGTTGGGTACATTCCCATATACAGTAGACTTACTCCGTTGGCATCTGTGACACCCGATAAGTAGTCTCTTATTGTGTCAGAGTATAACTGTTTTTGTGCTTCCTTATCCGCTAGACACTTATCTATCAATGTAGCCGTACCTGCGTTACTGGAAGTCACATAGCTTATACTCTCGTTTCCTGCACTCTTAGATGCTACCTGCTTACTCATCACAGTTCCATCTTCTAATGTGATATAACCCTGTGATGCTTCAACTCTCGTTTCTGCCTGTTCAATCTTATAAGCGATCGTCAGAAGCTCACAAACACATCTTTTAACTGCTTCTGCATCATCTTCATCTTTTGGAAAAGCAATCTTAAGTTTCTTCACATTGTCAACACCAGTCGTGGCATTATCTATCTTCTTGCAAGAATCCCAGACCAGACGATTAAAGTCTGCTTCTGGGATTGCTTTCTCTCCAAAAAGGCTTTTGTAATATTCATAGTCAATGTATGCCATGATATCACACTCCTTTTTATCCGTTGGATTTAATAACACCCATGCGGATATTCTTCTGGTTAAATGCTAAAGACCAGTTTCCTTTAACTCCTAACTCTGCATTTGTAGGAGACTCTTTTGCAATCTTGTTAGCATTAATAGAAAATCCGTTAGGATGTAATACATAACCCTGCTTTGTATACAGCTTTTCGATACCGGCAGATGTTTCTGGGTCATAGTCTGTATAATAAGGATTTTCATAGTTTGTCTTATCACAAGTCAATACTGAACCTGTACCAAGCATATAAGTTTTGTATACTGGGTTTGTTCCTGTTGTATCAACTGTAAATCTGTCTGTTACCAGTGGGATAAATCCACCGATTGTAGGAAGATTTACTTCTCTTTCTACTGCGTTAGCAATAGTGTATTTGTTGTAGTCAACAAGTCCCATTGCTTTGTATTTTGCGTAGATGTAAGAGTTTAATACAAGTAATCCCATCTTGTCAGCGGAATCTCCTAAAGCTTTCTGCTGTGCGAAGATAAGTGTTGTATCATCAATTTTGTTTGCATCTCCTACAGTGCCATCGCCAGTTAAAGATAAGTCTGTAATATGGTTTTCCATACCAGACAGGCTTAAAACTGCATCAACTGTAGTCATTAAGTCACGTGTTCTTACCTGCTTATAAAAGCTTGCAACAGAGTTTGCAACATGTGTCATAGGGTCTGCACCTGTTAACTCTTTTGTAAAGTCTTTTGATTTCCAAGCTTTCATTCTCTGGATTAACATGCAAGTCTGTTTCTTTCCTGTGATTTCAACAGGTGTATTGTCTGTTTCTCCATCGTTGTTTAAAGCCTGTGAGTCCTGTTCATCAATCGGTGTATAGAAAGGAATTGTTGCAACGTTTCCTTTCTCTCCGATTAAGTCCATGATTGTATTGTCCTGTGCTAATACACCAGATGCAATAATCGCATCGTTCCATGTTGCATTTTCGCTCATGTATCGTGAAAAAACTTCTGGATCAAAAGCGAATCCGCCAAAAGTTCCTGTTCTTGGCATAAAAAAAGTCCTTTCTACCCAAAATAAGAATAGATAAGGACTTATCTTTGTCCCATCTACCTACAACTATTAAGGGATTTTAGGTTAGCGGCTCACTTCCAAATTGTGAGTCGGTATGGTTTCTATTTGTCGTTTGCTAAAGAGTTGTAGAGGTCTGGGTCTTCTGCCTTTAACGCAATCTGAGCATCTAAAGACATTTCATTTAACTTCTGAACTCCTTTTTTTCGTTCTCCGCTGTTAAATTTTGTCGTAAAACTTGGAATATTATTTTTAGGTTCTTTTTTTTCTTCAACAAAGATGCCCTCGTTTACTTTCCCATCTGTTGTATAAAGTTCATTAAAAACATCTTCTGCATTTTTCCCGTTTTCTTCTTCCAGTTTTTCAAGCATCCCCTTGCGGATAGCTTCTTCTGCAAATGTATTTACAAATTTTTTGCCAGATAAGAAATCGTTTACTTTCTCTTTGAGTTCTACCTGCTTAGAAAGTTTATCCATAGCTTTATCTTTGTCTGCAATCTCTGTTTTTAGTGTAGAAATCTGTTCTTTAAGACCGTTTACGTCTTCTTTTTCTAACTCTGAAAGTTTTGACTGTACATCTTCTACAGATGTTTTGTACTCATCTCTTTCTGTTGTTATCCTGTTACATTTTTCTACCTGTTTATTGTAGTCAGCTACAGTCTTGTAATTTTCAGACATCTTCTTTTTCAGATCTGCCTTTTTCTCTTCTGGGATTTCAATTCCTAATTCTGCTAAAATCTGTTCGTAATTCTGCATATATATCCTCCTACATTGTTTGTATACCGCTATGTCTGCGGTAATGGATTAAGACTTATATACCTAAGTCAAGGTAAAAGAAATGTGGGGACTCGAACCCCACTCGAGCCTCGAACTCTTTTCCTGTTGTCTTGCAACCAAAAACGCTAAAAAAACTCTGTACTTACAAGGAGGCTGTAGCAAATCTGCATAGTTCCTACATATTTATTGTAAACCCTAAAATATGCCGTTTCAATACCCTCTTTTTTTACATTTCCGCAAGTTTCTTTATCTGTCGCTGTATCTCTTTTCTCTCGTCCATAAAGTCAGAATCAATAACCATAGAAGAAAGCATATCATACACTTCCACCATCAATCTACCGACCGATTCCATAAGCTTATCGCGGTGTCCTTGATCTCCGCTTTCTTTGTATGCCATTTTAGCACTTAAGTAGTTGTCATACAATGCATCTATATTTTTATCATACTTGCCATTGCTGTACTTCTTAATAAGATTCTCTCCTGCATCCATGACGGTTTCCGCTATGTCTCCATGCTCCATCTTTTCCAGATTGCATAATGTTGTTGTAATCTTATACATTGCATCAAGATTAGATGTTGTGAGCTGTTTTAATGCTGAGTTTTTTTCTCTTTCTAGCTGTTCTTCCAGAACATGTTTGATTTCACTCATAATTTGACCCCCTTAAGCTTCTTTTTGTATTTCTCATGAATGCAGTCCTGTGTCTCTGTAATATACACCATGTCGTATCCTACAGAGATTAGATCAGTAACCATCTTTTCAACTGTTTCTAGCTCTTTAGATACGTCTTTTACCAGACATTCTACAAATAGTGCATCCGATACGTTTCCGTTCGTTCTAAGTTGCTGTGCGTACTTCTCATAGGCTTCTTTTGTCTCTTTCTCCCAGTTGTGATACTCTATAAAGCCATCCTCTACGGCTTTCTGCTTTGTGGATTTTCCGATACTTAGTCTACTGGCTGTATACCAAGAGTCGGGAATCACTTTTATAGTACCGCTAAAAGAATCTTTTAAAAGCTTGCCGTGATGATCTACAAAATACCTGCATATTTCACGTCTCTCCAAGCTTTCTGTAAGAAACTGGTATTCATGTAATCTTTTGTAGCCTTTCAAACCTAAGAAGTTGAAATAGTCTGCCATTTGACCGTGTATCATCATAGCCGCTACATATCTTTTGTTGATCTCGTCAAAGATATCTTCTGTTTTTGTTACTTCAAGATTGTTTGTAAATTCAATCATGATCGCACCTCCTTAAGAGATACGCTTTATAATAATATTCGCATCTTTTACTATTGCCGCTGTTGTTCCTACATTTCCGATGCTTACGATTAAGCTACCGCCAGATGGTACAGTTACAACTGTTGTTGCTCCCACGTTCTGAAATGTGTTCGCTGTAACTACTGTATAGTCCATTTCTGTTCCACCAATAGCTTCTCCGTTAAGCTCTACAGCAAGTGCCGTTGCTCCTGTTGCATTAGCGGATACATTTCCGTTAAATTCTACCTCTACAGTCATAGGGCAGTTCGATCTATTCGTTAACGTAAACAGACCAGACCCCTCTACATGATTCAGCCACCCATAATTACAAGTACAACGTCTGCTACTATATCGTGTATTCGCAAATAGTACGTTTGCACCACTGTTTACATCCTGCTGTGCTACATTTACCGCATTTAACATAATTTTCCCTCCTAAACAAAATAGGGTGCCGAACCCGACACCCTATCGTCAATATATTGCTAGTCTACTTAGTAGATATGGATTCTCCAACAAGCTTTGAATTATTTACACATTTACACTTCCGCAGTTGCAACCACCGTATGCATACCCATTATAGGATACATAAGGACTTGCTGTAATGTATGCAGGTGTTGGGAATGGTCTAACAGCATCCACAATGTTCTTAGTCTGTGATACCTGCGAAATCTGGAAGTTAGATAACTGTAAGTCTCTATCTCTGTCCGCAAGTTTATCTCTAAGATTCTGGATTGTGTTGTCCTGCATCAACTGGCGTGTAGCCTGTCCGTCTGCGAGGATTGTTTCCTTAATATCACAGCAACACTGTGCCATCTGTGCCTGCATATTCTGGGCCATTAAAGCCGCATCATAGCGGTTCTGTAACACTTCTTTCTGTGTTTCACAGCAACAAGCCTGCTGTTGTGCCTGCATCTGCTGTAATCCTAACTGTGTTGTGTATCTGCTTTCTAATACGTCTCTCTGTGTCTGACAAGCTGTATTAGATACGTTCTGGTTTGTATTGAAAATATCTCTCTTAACAAACTCATCGGATAAGAAAGCATTTTCGCCTGCGGTCGTTGCGGTATCGTTATTTCTTCCCCATCCGTTACCACAGAAAAGGAAAGCAATTAAGATAATCCAAATCCACCAACCACCGTTGCCGAAGCCGTTATCATATCCGTCATTTCTTGTCACTGCCGCTACATCTGCCGCAGTGAGTCCCATTGCTTCATTCATTGTTGTTGTCCTCCATAAATTTATTTACCAAGCTGTGCACCGCTTAATATCTATTTGTTCACTTTGTCCACAATATCCTGTGGATTCATGCCCTGCTGTTGGCATAGGCTATTAAACACTTCTTGTGGGTTCTTTCCCTTGCACATTTCCATTGCCTGCTTGATCGCAGGGTTTGTCTGTGCCATGCTCTCAACCATAGACTGCGGATTGTTAGACCCTCTTACCATGCCCATTACCTGCTGTACCATTTGCATAGGGTTGTTGTTTCCTATCATACCGCCTATCATGTTCATTAAAGGATTACTCATTGCTTAACTCTCCTTTCTCTGGTTGCTCTCCTAGCTTTGCTAGAAGTTCTTCAAACTCTGTTCTTGTAACATATCTATTATCATAGTTTACATTTTGTTTTTGGGCGTTCTGCGTGGCTTCTGGCGGTATCTCCTCGAATCTAAATACCTTAAAAGTTGCACTGCCCATTCCATCTACACTCTTTACATAAAAGAAAGGTGCGTTGTTATCCATCATCCATGCTGTAGCCCCTGGCTGTACGATCTGGTTCTTTGCTCCCTCTATGCCTGCAACTTGTATCCAATTAACATTCTGTGTTGGAACTTGTGTCTCTGGCATTGGTTTATTGTACTGCTGTTGCATTTGCTGTAACTGATTTAGCCTATCCTGCAACTGCATTGTATCCTGCTGATACATTGGTGCATAAGGATTATAGTTATATCCGTTCACTCTTCCACCTCCCTTTTATGTGTAAATTATCGCATTAAAAAAGAGACTCTAACAGGTCGTTAAAGTCTCATAAAAGTATCATATTAAATTAAAAAATTAGCACCATGATAGGGGTCATGGTGCTTGAACAATAAGGATAAGATTGAGGAACACCAATTGATGAAAAAAGGTGTCATGATGAAAAATGAAAAATTCAAAACCAACAAAGTCTTTACTTTGAGGAAATTTAAAAATTTCTTATGCCCACAACAGTGAGCAAATGGAAGCAACAGGACTCGAACCTGTGACAGGTCGGTTATGAGCCGACTACTCTGACCAACTGAGTTATACTTCCACGGACTCCATTAGGAATCCACCGTACTATATTGCATAAACAAAAATAAAAAAAAGGATTAAAGTATTATAACATGAAAAAAGTATCTCCGAAACAAGCAACTATCATTTAAAACTAAAAAGGAAATCTTATAATTATTTATTTAACAACTTATTACTTGTTACATTTATATTGTATCATGGATTTTTGCCTTTTCAATACCCTCTTTTTTACGCCTTTTCGTAAGTCTTTTCAAAGATTTCTTTCTTACATGGGTAGATTTCCCCGTCCACACCAGTGATAAGCATATCATCTTTTCCAAGTAACATATCTCCCTCTAATGTTGGAATGATATAGTGATCATCATCATATTTTTTGATAATATATCCATTGTATTCAACTTCTATTGGTTTACCATGTCCATTTTTTATAAGTTCTTCATATGTAACTGCTTCAATCACAACTGGTTTCTTTACATATTTAGCCATTATGTTTCTCCTTAACATACTCTAATAATCTTGTTATTAACTCTCCTGCTGATTCTCTTTGCTGTAGACAGACTTACGTTCATAAGCTCTGCACATTTCTCTAGTGGTATATTCTTTGCCCGATACTCGAACAATGTTCTTTCAACATCTGTGAAGTTGCAATCAGTACGGAACATATTTAGTTCGGGTACGGTAAAATCATATACTTTCAAAAGCAAACACCTCACTGTTTGTCGTGTGTTGTCAACGCATTTATCAGATCGTCTCTGGTTTTTTTTAGACCCTCAATGTTGTTTCCTGTGATCTTGTTCTCAATCAAATTAAACATGCTTTTCATGACTAGATTCATATCGTCACGTTGATTATTAATAGCACTGTAGTCACTATTTAGCTTTTGTTTAATTTCTTTAATATCTGTCTCTATATGATCTATTCGATGTTTCAAATCGTCCGTAGGCTTCTTGTAATGCTTATAGGCAGTATATAATACTCCTATCGCACTACCAATTGTTATAATCCACCCACAGGCTACCATAATTTTGTTTATAGTATCCATTATTTACCTCGTGCATTGTTGTATCGTGTCGCTGCACCTCGTGCTGAGGATGCTTGACTCCTGTTCCAGTCTGCCGTGTTTAGTCGTTCGCTTTGCTTCTTAAGATTGTTCTCTTTGCAGTAATCATTGTAGGCTTTGTTTTGCTTCTGCAATAGTGCCGCCTTTTTCTGATACTCCATGTCAAGATCGTGCTTTAAGGCTTCGTCCTTTGCATTATCCACAGCCGTTTTCATGCCGATTAACTGCCGTTTTGTCTTTCTGATACGTCTTTCAAGCTCTCTCTGTCGTTTCCGTTTCTCGTATTCTTTGCGATTCTCTTCGCTGTCGTAGTCCTCGAACGGATTGTTTATTCCATCCCCCGGACCGTGGGAGTGCCGGCAGTTTGCCCCATGGATTCCCTGCACGTTTCCCATACCGCAGACCGAAAAAGGCGGAAATCTTGGGTCATTACCGCTTTTGCTGTAAAACTTGCCTTGCCACCAGTAATGATTGGTTAAGTTGTCTCCACCGTCTCCAATTCTTGCTCCTAAATGTGCAGACGTGAGAATTATATCCCAGTTCATCTCGTCCATACGTGCATCCGTGATCTCTCCTGCCATCTGACTTACACCAGTGCGAACCGCTCTTGTAGTTGCTGTTTCTATGCTGTCTCTGTGTCCGCTAGGGTAGGTTACGTCTGCACCGCTGTTTATTATGTCGTTTACAGCTTCTTTAACCGCTTGTGTGTACCCTGTCGTACCGCTTGCAGTCTGTGTATATGCTTTATCCACTGCCTTAATGTAATTATCATGGCAGGCATTCGGCATCGTTCCAGTAAAGTTATGCATCTCTCCCTTGGTCTTTTCATAATTCCTCTGGATCAATCGTTGCATATAAGGACTCTCATTAAGTGGTGTTGGTTCAAGACCTGCCTTTTTATACACTGCATTATCCCATTCGAGAACCTTGATTCCTGCTTCTTTCATAGTGCGTGCGATCTCTGCAATACTTATCTTTGTCGTTTGTGCTATCTCTGCCTGCACCGCTTGCAAGATATACCCTGCATCCTGCAATACATCCATCTGCCACTTGTCAATAGGAGTAAAAAGGTAATCTTCCCCACGTCCTAGCCTTATCATCATTCGTTCGACGATTACAGATACAATCTTATTATGTAGCTCTTCCGCTTGCTTCTCTGCCTTTTCTGGCACATACCATAAGTAATCTGGCGTTAGCATTATTCTTCATCTCCCCCGAATAAGTCTGGCTCTTTTGGCTGCGCTTCTTCTTCGAGTGCTTTCGCTTCTTCTTCACTAAATCCCTCAAATTTAACTAGATAGTACCAGAATGGAATCTTGTTAGAAGTAACATAGCTGTACCATCTCGCTCTATCTTCATCTTCGTTGTATGTAATGTCTCCAAAGTCATACACGGTTTCATACGGTCCTCTTGGTGCTAATTGATACAGATCAGCGAATATATTAAGTGCTGCAATCAGATCATCCATGCAGGCTTGTAATTTGTCTCTTACGTCTTTAACAAATTGTATCGTCCTCTGTTGCTCTGCTTCAACTCCTGTTGCTGTCTGGATGCCTGTTGTTTCGTTAAACACAAAGTATCCGTTAGAGAATCCGCATTTATAGCCAATCTGTGACAATAGGGCATTGATTCCTGTCAGTCGTGTATCCGTGTTGAGACTTGGGTTTACCTCTTGATAGAATCCTTTAATGTCTGTGCTGTTTACATTCTTAACAAACTCTGGTAATCTCAACCGCTTCTTGCTTCTCTCAAATCCATCTTGAGTATTGTTTACCCTTGTACCAGTCTCCATTAACTTGTCGGAGTCTAGCAGCAACATTCTTCGGCTGTCGAATATCTCTGTTGCGTTCCTGCTGTATGCAATGTCTAAATCTTTTAGCTCTTCTATTGCTTCGTAAAAGATAGGCAATCCTAAACTACAATGCAAGTCTACATTGTTCGCCTGTGGTGTCCTTAAGACTGCATACAGTCGTTGTCCGTTTAGGTTTGTAAGTCCTACATTTTCCAGTTCTTCCCTCCAAGGTGTCTCGTCTATGTCAATCGGCTTTCCTGTATCGTTGGCATCCTTAGAAGCATAGCAACGATTTGTAATCTGATACACGTCCTCAATGTACCTGTGATATTCTAGTTTGGTGTAATACATCCTGCCATCACTGGAAATTTCACGATGTACAAACACAATTCCTTGAATTTCTCCGTTGCTTTCGTCTGTTACTATAAAGTTCTCTGGTGTAATCAAGTCCACACTTGCACCGTTAGGCTTTAATACAACTGTACCATATGCACAGCCATATTCTACGTGATGTCGTACCTGTTCTAGTTCCTTGTCTATCTGCTCCTGCAACCAACTAGCTCTTGCACTGCCATCTATCTCTATGCCTATTGCAAGTGTAGCAAGGCGTGCTGTCTCCGAACACACCGCTTTTGCAAAGTTGATCGTCTTGATATGTTCGTCCTTGTCTAACCAGTACGGACTGCCCTTATAGATGTATGCACATTTTTCTATAGCTCTCTGCATCTCTGGACTGGTAACAGTATCAATCTTAAATTCGTCTCTTGCCTTTTGTCTAAAAAGGTTACTTAATATCTCTTTCATTCTGCTTATTATACCCATTTATTCCACCGCTATCAGTTTAACGTTTCCGATTTTTGTTTCTATATCTCCTTGTATCAAATCACTATTAATCGTAAGCCAAACCCCACCATCATGGATAGATATTTTTTCTATATCCTTGATGCCTAACATTACATTTCCAATTTGTATACAAGTTACATCTTTTAGATTTATCATCATTGTTTTTGTCTCCTTTACGCACTCTCTCCACGTCTCATGCTCATTGGACTTGTCGCATACCTTAATGCATCAATAAAATGATCGTTGCCGTCTGGATAGTCTGCTTTGATATCTCCGTTAGCATCTACCTCATGTTCGTATGCGATCACTTCCTCATACAGCCTTGGCGTTCTGGCAGGGTCTATGATTAATGTCCTGCACTGCAACCATTCATAAGAGTATTTACGACTACCCGGATATACGTTTGTTTTGTTTGCCACAAGTCCTGCATCTCTAAAGTCTAAGATGCTTTCTATCTCGTCAGCACCGCAGGATATAGTATAGTCGTTATATCCCTTATTAATAATCAACTGTGACATTGCCGTGTTTCGTATCTTCTGCCCACCAAGTTCGTCTATGCACAAGATTTTTTGTGATGCAGGCATATATGCACATCTGACAAAAGCTTTCGGGTCTGGATAGTATCCCCAGTCCTGACCTTGATAGATTCTTTCCTGTCTTGATATCTCTTCGTCCGTGATCGTGCGGATTTCTAGAAGCTCAAAGATGTTTGTTCCAAGTCCTACAGGGATTCCAAGATACTCATGCTTATATGCTCGTTCGTTTGTCTCTTTCAGATATTCTGCATCGATTATGAACTGCTTCCCTAGCCATTCCACAGGAACTGTTGTGTAGTCACTCTTATGTCTAAAGCTATCCTCTCTTGCTTCTGCTACATACTTATTTGCCCAGTTATTAACAGAGATTGGTGGGTTGAACGTCTTAAACACTACGAACTTAGAACCACCACGCAATACAGATTGTTGTACAGTTCTGATCTCTTCAATGCCTGCAAACTCATCTAGTTCCTCGAACCACAGGTATTTGATATATCCCTTTGCGACCTTGATAGACTTAGTTTTCTTTGCCTTGTCCAGTCCTCTATAGATTATCTTCTGCCCAGTCGGCTTATATATATGTTGTAGCGGACTCTTAGAAGATTCCCACAGATCGCTAACACCCAATGCATCTATTGCCCATTCTATCTGTTCGTAGACACTATCCCTTAGAGTATTACCAACTTTACGAAACACTGCCGCATTGCTGTATTCTCCTGTTGTTGCACCCTGCATAATACCCAATACAATCTCTACACTAACAAAAGACGATTTAGTCGAGCCACGACCGCCATATAAGTCGTAATATGTATGTTTTCCGTCTTGTATATCCCAATGTACAGCATAAAAAGATGGGGCGATCACATCCGTCAAATTAACCATGCAACCGCTCCTTACTCTCTAGGAATATTATTTACTATTGTAATTCCCTCTGTCTTATTCTCTTCCTGCTTCTTGTCTGCATCCCAGTCTTTAAAATTATTTCTTAGTGCAAATTGTGCACCGTTCGAGCTGTCCTTGTGAAACAAACTTTCTTCCATTTGTTCTTCAACTCTGCTCTTCGCACGCGTGATGGTGTCGTAAAACTTATCACTGTCTTTTTTATGTTTTTGATAATACAGCAGATCACTTCTGCCACTAAATCCTAATGCAAGTGCTAATCCTGTTATCGTAGGATGCTTTCTGTCTAAGATAATTGGATACCCTTGTTTGTTGTACTGCTGTTCTCCGTTAATGATTAGCGGTTTACCCTCACAGCTTTCAAAGTATTCGTCTATCTTCTTCTGCATTTCTTTTACACTTTTATATTTAGGCGGTCTACCACCTGCTCCCATTGTCTCACGTCCTTTCGTTTGCATACACCTTTGTTGTCGGTCCTGCTGTCTTGTAATCATCACATACGGTCAAATATCTGTCTCTTATTAATGTCTTGCCATTATCCTTAGTGCAGTACATAATCCCTCTGTCAGATAGTGTGTTCTTGCACCCTGCACAGCATATACTTCTATCTTCCATTCTGCACCTCTTTCTGGTATCTACTGCATACGCACATATGACTACACTTTATATTTACAAGTACCACTTCCGTCTTATCCTCTGGGATAGCTCTTCTCTTTGTCTCCGTCACGATCTCGCAATGTACGCAATCGTTACAGCAATTCTTTAGTTTGTTATTAATCAAAAAAAGACACCTCCCGACTATGGTTATTATCTAGTATAATTATACCATAGTGAGAAGTGCCTTTGTTTACACTCTTTTTATTCTCGATCTGGTTCCCAAGTGGTCCCGAATTTTTTTTTATGTGCCTCGGCGTACTTGTCAAAAAATTCTTGATCAGACGAAAGGCTCAATTCATACGCCACGCTTTCTCTTAAATCTGCATCCATTGATTTTAGCGCTTCGTCAAAATCAATTTCTTTCCCATATTTGTTTTTTACATTCATCCGCGTACCTCCTTTATTATTGCTTACTTTGTTTCTATACTCGTCTCTTTCTTTCAACAGCGTGTCAAGATTTGTTTTCTCGCCCCGATTAATCCGCGCCCTTGCGTTTCTGATCTGCGCTTGTTTGTGTCGGCAGTAATCACTACAAGTGTTACTTGCAACTTTGGATTGGAATTTTTTACCGCAGTATTCGCAAATTTTTTGTTTTTTGCTGTTCTTTTCCAATTTCTTTTTTGTCTGTTCTGTCTCTTTATTATAAGCACTTTTATATTCTTTTTGCAATAATAAGCCTGCTTCGTGTTGGCATTTTTCCGAACAATATTTTTGCCTGCCTGCCGTTACAATATATTCTTTTCCGCACAGCTCACACTTATCGACACTCCCAAGCTTCCTTTTAGCTGTTTTTCCTTGCCTAAATCTCTTTTGTGCTTCTTTGGTCCGTATAACTCTACAATCTGGACAGTAAAACGCTCTAGGTCCACCGTTAAACTCTTTACCACACATCCTACACACTCTAATTCTCATTACATTAGATTTTCTTTTTTTTGCACATTCGTCACAATATAACTTATCCGGACTACCATAAAAAGATTTGCCGCAATCCAAGCAAACCTTTTTTGTTCTATATTTCATTTTTAAAGCTCCTTTACAACTTCCCACCCGTCAATAGCTGCCGTTGTGTCTAAGTCTTCAATTGGCAGCCTTTTTATTAAAGGCCTTTCGAGTCTTATATCTTCATCAATTATATATCTGTATTTTCTTGTATCAACTATTCTTTCCCTTTTCACTCTTTCCCAAAATTCTTTTTTCATTTTCAACACTCCTTTTCTTTTTTTTGCTTATCTTCTTTAACTGTCTTTATTATACATAATATTTATGCATAAGTCAACACTTTTCAGATAAAATATTTTATTTTTTCATCGTCTGTTATTTCTATATCAATTACATCATCTACATTTTTTCTAAGCATACAACAAATAGCATTAAGGCTTTTCATATTTATTTGTTCTCCCCGCTTTATCTTTGCAAGTGTTCCCTCGCTTAAATACTTGTTTTTTCTTATTATATAAGAAGTGTATCCTTTTTTCTTCAATTCTTCCTGCACATCTAATTTGTATTTTATCATCGTTTTTCCCTCCTTTTGCATTATTATAGCACACTCATGATTTTACATCAAGAATTTTATACATAAATTTTATGCACTTTTCTATTGACATATGCATAGATTTTATGTATAATAAAAGTAAGTTAAGAGAGCAAAGCAAACAAGAAAAGGAGAAAAGAAGATGAAAGAAGCAATCAAAAAATTAGAATCAAAAGGATACTACATTGACAATCAGTTTGACGGATGGTTCGAAACTTTTCCAGACAGATTCGAACTCCACAAAGGAGATGAAATCGTTATGGATAATTTATCAGAATCACAGGTTATTAGTTTAGCAGAGATTTTATAAGTCTCTGCTAGACAATTTAGGAGGTGTTATCATGAAATATTTTACAGCCAAAAACTTACAGGAACTCAGAAAAGAATACAAAAAATTAATGGTAGCCAACCACCCGGACAACGGTGGAGACGTTGTTACATGTCAAGAGATTACAGCCGAATACAAGAAACTGTTTGACATGTTCAAGGCAGGGCAGACACCAGAAGAAGAAAAGAAAAATACATTTGATTACAAGGCAGACGAAGCCTTAAGAAATGTTATTAATAATATTGTTTCTTTCGATGGTGTAAATATCGAGGTAGTAGGCTCTTGGATTTGGGTAGATGGTAATACATTCCCGTACAAAGAAGAGCTAAAGAAGTTAGGCTTTAAGTGGTCTAAGAATCGTAAAAAGTGGCACTTCTCAACAGAGCCATCTGGAAAGTGGCATAAAAAGAAAATGTCTTTCGAGGACATTCAGAAAAAATATGGAAGTGAAAAAGTAAAGACTTCCAACATTTCAAGAATTGCATAGATTGAAAGAGATCCGGAAGAACTCACACGCTCCCAGATCTCTTTTTTATTACTATCTCGTAATCATATCCCATTATACTTAAAAAATCTTTTAGATCGCTTAGGGATACTTTTTTATTATTAAATTTGTTGTTTAGCTGCTGTGGTGTTGACAATCCTAAAAGCTGTGAAGCTTCTGTCATTGTCATGCCGTTTCTTTTTAGTAGTTCTTTGTAGATTTCTTTTAGTTGTTTATTGTCTTCATAAGTAAAATTTATGTTGTACTCCATCAATCACACCTCTTTTCTATTTTTAAATCATTATAGTTTAAAATATGCCATATGTCAAACGAAAAAAGTTTATTTTTACTATTGACATTTAAACTAAAATCATTTATACTCTAGTTAAAGATAAACGAAAAGCATTTAAAAAGGAGTTTGAAATATGAAATATTTAAGAAAAGAAATTGAAAAGTTAGTCGAAAATGAGGACTTCGTTTCTTACGAAGAATTTATTTACGAACTGGAAGAAGAAAAAGAAGAAGTCAAAAAGTATCTTGAATGGAGAGCAAGCGGTGGAAAGATGAACACCGAAACACTTCCAGATGGGTATGTAGAAGCTTGTAAAAAGATTTTAGGAGGGATTGAAAATGAATAAAACAATCGCAAGACACAAATTTTGGTTACATCAAACAGAGTGTATTATTTCCACAGTTTATGTGGAAGTATTACACGAATACCAAACTGTTGTAATGTATATGGATGATTTTGAAGAAATTGATTCTTATACAACTTACAGCAAGCAAGAAGCATTGAAGCTCCATGAGTCACTTGTTGAGCAGTGGAAAGATAGGCTTAATAAGAACAGACTTGTCAAGGCTGATCGTGACAGTCTTGTAATACCTGCATAACATACACCACCCACCCCGGAGGTTACGAGGGTAGAAAAGGAGAACTAGCATGATTAAAATTGTACAGTGGTTAATGAGTTGCGGTTATACCGAAAAAGAAGCCGTTAAAGAAGCAAATTCAATGATTGAACAAAATCGTTGGGATGGTGCTGAAATGTGTTCACGAGAATATGCAATAGAAATGATTTTGGAAGATTTGGGGTGTTTATATGAATAAAATATTATTATCAATCATACTTACAGCGATCATTACCGCAGGTATCACAGCAAACTACATTATCACGCATCAACAGGTAAGCGGTGCAACTGGTAACTATAACGTAGAGATTTTAGATCATAACTTTTCGTATAGATAGGAGATAAAAATGGTTGGAGAAATGGAGACACTTATATATTAAATATGAAGACAAATAAAAGAAGCAGGGGTTTAGTCCTCTGCTTCTTCTTTTGCATTTTTTAAATTATCTTTTAGTATCCGTACACACTCGTTGAATCCGTCACGTTTGCCGCATAGATACATATTGTGACCGCTGTAATCGTCCATAGTCGGTATTAATGTACATAGGGTATATAAATCTTGCTTATCCATGTTTAGCCATCCTTTCGTACATTTCGCAGGTACACGTTAGCCTGTTAACCTGTTGGCACTTTTCTAAATACATCTTATCCATATCTTTTATGTCCTGCGGTGTCAATCCTGTTTCTTTGTACTCAAGAAGTTCTTTCAATGCCTTAGTTGATACCGCTTCACTTCCTGCAAACATTTTTGATAATCGTATCTGATTTTTGATAACGTCTATTGATAACCCTGTCACTTTCTTCCCCTCCTGTTCCTGTTTAAAGCATTTCTTTTCATAAATTTTTCTTTTGATAACGACTTATAATAAGGATTTTTCTTTTTGATAACGTTCTTCTCTTCCTCGTTTTTTGCTTGAAACTCTTTGTAGCCATCACATCTAGTGTGACAATCCCAACTCCTGCCGGTTGCTTCTGTGCATCCCATACAAGCACATTTCATATAATCACTCCTAAAACTTGATCTCGATTCCTGTTTCATTCTTAATCATGGATTGCAGGTCCTGCACAGTGACAAGACCTTTTTCGTAACATTCCTTTAGTTCGTTCATTTTATCAATCCATTTCCCAAGTCTGGCACCACCAAATCCAAATTGGTCGTGTAGTGCCATCGTGCCCAATAAAAGAAATGCTGTGTAACTGCTATGTATTAGTTTATCTGCATCCCTGCGATTCTTAACCCTACGTTGTTGTGCGGGTAACTGTCTGTTGTTAAAGAAATTGCTTCCCATTATAACACCGCCTTTTCTTGTCTGATAAAATATATATCTTGCTTGTGTTTCCAACAAGTCAGCATCAATTTGAGTTCTTCCATTGCTTCTTTCTCTGTTTCATAATATGCAATAGCAACTTTCTCCTGATCGAATGCCATAACGCAATATAAACCGTATTTTTCCTGCTTCTTTATTATTTCTTTTTTAATAAACATACAATCTACATACTCAACATTTATAACCATTCGTTGACTTTGTGTAAGTACCAACATTTATAACGCTCCTTTATAATTCGATAACCCTTTGTCCTCTGTCGTACTGACTGAGTATTTTTTCCAGTGTCTCTCCTGCTTTTGCTCTTGTTGTACATTTTTTAATAGTATATAGATGATCTAGTGTTTCTCCTATAACTTCGTATCCGTCAAATACTTTTTTGACATAGATTCTAATAACCTGTTGTGTATTTATAGCCATTGTCTCACTAATTCTTATTAACATGTAAGTCCTCACTTTCTCCCCAGTCTAGCCGATTCCCACACTCACAAACTTCTGTCCATTCTGCTACATAGCTTTTACATTTAGGACACCTGTATAACGCCACGTCTTTCCCTTTAAGGCTTTTGTGCCGTTCTCTTATCGGCAGACTGTGTAATATCTCTCCCATGTGTTCATAATCTTCTAACGTCATTGTAATCGTGTCTCTTGCTTTAGCGGACTGGCAGAAACCACTGCCCACCAGTCCTAAGAAAACACCTATGATAACAAGTAAGATTTTTAATATCATTCTTTCAGCTCCTCTTCTTCATAAATAACAACGTCATACTTTCCACCGATAACATTTTCTCTTCTAATCATTACTTTATATCCTTTATCTGTAATATTTTTCACAAATTCTTTTATCGGGATCACTTCTTCCATCCTGTTAGGATAAATCATTCTTGTTACTTCTTTTAAAACTTTTACCTGCTCCATTTTCTCTCCTACCAATTCACATACATTTTGTGACTCTGCATCTGTATTTTTTCCATCAATTCTGCTTACATAATCTTTCAGTTTTTCGTCAACTATTTCAGAAAAAACCATTCCTTTTTCACAGTCATTACAAAATTCACATGAATCACAGATATTTCCGTTGCAGTATTCTTCTAACACATCTATCATCTGTTCTCTTGTCATTTTTCATCATCTCTCATCTTTCTATAAGCTTCTTCTACTTCCTTGTCCGTAGCTTCTTCACAATAAATTTTTCTTGTTATGCACGGTTCTTGCTCTTTAAAAATGCAAATAGGACATACTCTTTTAAAACAATAATTTTCTAATTCTTTTTCATACATTTTTCTTTTTAGTTTGTTGGCATTTAAATTTAATCTCATTGTTGCAATAATGCTCCCAGATTTTGTATCAGTCACATACATCATTGCTTCTTCGCAAGATTGATAAGAAACTTTCGTATCTAATACTCCAAAATCTAAATTATTTCTCACTATCATTTTTTCTATATTATCTAAAAAACTGTGTGCTATCTGTTGTGCTATTGTCATAGTCGTTCCCCTTTTTCTTTTTCAATCTCCCATTTACCGTAGTAACCTTTTGTCATTTCCTTTAGTTGTGTCAATGCCATGATGAAATTTTCAAGTTCGCAGGTATCAGTAAAGTTTATCCTCACTTCACTCCCTGTTTCTTCTTCCATGGTAACTGGTCCACCAACAGTTCTCCTAAAATTTAATGTTACGTGCAAACTATTGTGTTTTTCTGTTCTCATACTTGTTCTTATACAGTCCACATTTTTATCAGCTCGATTTGAATATATTTTCATTCTCCCACCTCTAAATCTTTCGCAAGCTTGAATCCTGTTCTTCCAACATTTCTAAGATTTTCTTTAATCAGTGCCTTTTTCGGTGTCCTGTTTCTGTCGTACCAGTTCCAGTCGTTGTCCTCTCTTGCTTTTTTCTTTGTTTCATAACTTTTCTCATACTGATATTCTTCTTTTGCCATCTCTAGGCAAGCAATCATGTAATCTATTTGTTTGATAACGTCCATGTTCTTTCTCCTTTACCACATAAGTTGTCCGTTTTCTGCTACCTTAAATTCTCTTTGCCCTGCAACATTCTTATCTTCTATCCACCACAGGAATACTTCTTCTCCAGATTCCCACCTCGTAGGAAGATTCTTTGCTTTTCTTGCTTCTAACATCCTGTCAAATGCTCTGATATAATTTAATTTGAATGTTGGAAAGTCGTAAAATTCCTTTAATCTTCCTTTTCTCCCTGCCATTGGGCAACCAATGCATCCAACTCTTTTATATCCACATTGATACAGTTCATTAGTGCATATATGTTCTTGATCTATGTAATTCCATATATCTTTCTCTTTCCAGTCAACAATAGGATTTACGGTCATTTTTGCTTTCTGCATGCACAATTCCGTGATTCTTCTTTTGGAATCATTATCATTGCTAAGCATTACTGTATTGAATTTTTCTGCTGTCTTTTTACTACTTCCGATTCTTTCGAACTCATCCCGCATATTTTTTCTTTTTGTGCTTTCGTCCCATCTAACACCTGTTGCAATATATCTTCCATTGGCATTGTTTTCCTTAAGCTCTTGGCAACAATATCTTACTAGCCGTGTAGGTGGCATAAGTTTCTTAGGAATGAGATTCCACATTGTTATTCTGGTTCCGTCTGGCTTCCTTGGATAGTTAATACTACACTTTATCCCCCCCTCTTCCAATTTCTTGAAATTGTCACGGACGTGCCACACTGTTTGTGGTGCATCCGCTGTGGTGTGACTGTGCTGTACTTCAAAAGGAACTCCAGAACGTTTGAATAGCTCTAATAATACATCTGAGTCCTTGCCACCGCTGTATGTACAGATAAGTGGTTGTTTGTAATATTCAAGACTCATTTCTGATGCTGTTTTGATTCTTTCTATTGCTTTTTGTTCTAAGTCCATTAATACTCCTTTACTTCATCATGTTTCTGTATGGCTCAAAGAAATCTTCTTTTCTTAACTCCATTTCACATTTAAGACAAATAAATTTGCTTTGTATTTTCATTCCGGGCTTTACTTGAATATACTCTCTTCCGATATCCTCATTGAATAACCAACTATTACACCATTTGCAACTTGCTGTTGGCATTTTAAATCTCATCATTTTCAAATTCCTCTATTTCTTTCCATGCCAGAACACTTTTATCACTATAGTGCCTTGCCTTTTTGGCTGTTGCATTTCTCCATCCGCAGGAATCATGCCATGTTCTGTTTACGCAACCGCCTTTTATAGTTACTAAAACATCTTTGTTATCTTCTGGCAGATCAGCAGGATTCTTTCTTAAGTCGTGCCATCTGTATTTGTTTTGCTCGTCAAATAGGTAAGACACTACATCTAACACCTGTCTTTTTGTGATACTATTTATTGTTGCTGCATTTATTACATTTTGTATTGCTTCATTTTTTTCATCTTTTGTATACTTTTCTGAATCAATTTGTTGAAATACTGCAAACGCTTTTCCGATATTCATTTATTCCACCTCACTTTCTACCCCAAAGATGTATTTAATGATTCTGTCTCTTCCTATTGACTCGATCGCATCAAATACAAGTTGTTTTGATGTGAATACCACCGCTCCCTGTGGTCTGTAATCGGCCCACACATCATAATCAAGTTCTTCATTGTATTCATCATGCAAAATGAAATAACTATCTTCGAGTGTTGGGTCATTGTGTTCCTTTGCATATCGTTCAAGTTCAACTTCTACTTTTCTTTTTTCTCTGGCAAGCCACGCTGACTCTTCTGTGAAAAAGACGTTTCCTAATTCCCATCTTCCTTCATCTAAAGAATCATTCGTCCACCTGCTTTGTATAACAGCTCCATCATTACTAATATAAAAATATTCTTCTGATTTTCGTGGTTTCCTTACCTTTACACCTTGTTCCTTATCTGTTTCTTCTCCATTCATCTTCCCAACAAGTCTGTAAAACTCTTTTTCTTCTGCTTCTGTTAGATTTTTAATTCCCATATTTAATCCTCCTTATTTGTTAAATAATCTTCTATGGCTTGATCTAAAAATCTACTACTGATAAACCAACAATCAATGTATGTTGTTTTATTTTGTTTGTTATATATCAATAGACTTTTGTTTTTAACATTTTTCAATGTTATTCTCATCATGAGTGTATCTGTATTATTGCTTAACTCATCAACTCCTAAAACCGTGTTTTGTGTAAGTTGATTTAGCTGACTTGTAATACGCTGTAAACACGTTTTTTTACAAATTACTTTGTTCCATGTTGGTTTCAAACATCTAATAGTTGTATGTGTATCGTTTCCCTCATCAACATTTGACAAAATAAAACAATCATCTAATTCTTTTATTTCTTCTCCGCTTATAATTGCTTTCGTTTCTATATTATAAATTTGCATTTTTACTCCTTTACTGTCCATTCTCTCCCCTGCCGTTAATAGCAGGGGAAATCATGACTTATACAACAAATAATTAAAGAGTTTTGTTGCTTATGCGTTGCGAGGATTCTTATTTAATTGTTCGTGTGGTATATAAAAATCCTGCTGTGCAACAAGCCTTTTCTGGCTTGAGTCTCTGCCTAATAAAAAATGAAAAATGGAAGAATCTGAAAATACAAAAAACATTATTTGCAGTTACTTAGGCAGAGAATCAAACCAGAAAAGTATTATTTAGTTTTTATTTCCAATAAACTGCACTGGATGTAACATGAATACCTCTAGGTTTCCTTTTGTTACGTTTCTTTTCTGCTTCAATTTCTTTTCTTACTTCATTCCCAAATTTTTCTGTCCAAAATGTAATCAAATACTCTGGAATCTTAAACATTTGTGAGCAAGATTTTGACGTATTGTTTTTTGTCAGTCTTGTCTTTACTACCATTTTTATGTATTCACGAGAATATGGGGCGTTTTCTTCTTTGTTTTCATCTAAGTTCTGTTTTTTCCATTTAAAGAGGGTGGATGAATCAATGCCGTATTCTTTCGCAACGCTCTTTACCTCATGTCTTGCGTTACTTTCCGCAACAACTTTTCTTTTAAATTCTTTTGTGAATTTCTTATACCCCATCTTTTTCCACCACCTTTCTGTAGATTGCCACGTTTCTGTCTGTTAGGCTGTCGTGTCGTTTACCGCATACCTCAATACGTCCGTCCTGCACTAACTCCGTTAGCCGTGGTTGTACCTGCTGCCTTGTCGGTTCTAAGACTTTTTTGTGTTTATATAACACCGTTGCGATCTCTCGTGCTGTCATTGCTCCATATTCGAGCTGTTCTAAAATCAAGATATGTATTGCTTCTTTGTTAACCTTTTTGTGGGATTCTCTTCTGGTCTGCTTGGTAATGGAATGGCTTCTAAGTGCTGTTTCATTACCAAAAAAACTCATTTGATACATTTTCCATCACTCCTTTTTCTTTACTCTAATTGCTTATGTAGTAACTGCATTTCTAAATCATCAAAGTCATAGTCTCTCTCGCATTCTAAGACACTTGCAGGATTCCGCTGTGGCTTCGGTTCTGGTGGTTTTTCGTAGTTCTCGTCCAGATAATCCACGTAACCAGAATTAAAGAATGTACTTCCGTTCTGTGGTTTTCTCCAACTACTGTCCTTAGATAAATCATCCAGATACCTTTTCAAGGCTCTTTCTATTTTTTCTTCTCCTATCTCATACAGAGTCTTTTTCTTTGTGTCTGATACCTGCCCTTTGCCACGTTTATTCGGATACTTTTTCCAAATCCTTTCAAAACATTCATTGATTGCTTTTTTGTTCGACTTTTCGCAATTTTCCTTTGACTTCTCGCAAGTTTCCTTTGCATTTTCTTCTGATTGTTCCATTTTTGTTCCATTTTTAACTACCGTGTTTTCCTCAGTAGTTGCTTTTGCAACTTGTCCACAATCTATGTACTTCTGGTACTCATTAACTGTGTATATCGTGTATTTATTTGTGCTTTTTGTGGATATGTACCCAGTATCTTTTAGTTTCTTTAGTGCTGTTCGGACCTGCGATTCTGTCAATCCTGTCTCTGCACTGATTCTTGTTATAGAAGAAACAAATTGTCCTGCCTTAATTTCTTTTCCGCAGTACCGTTTATCCTCTAAATTTGTATGTAGTAGGCAATGATAAAACAATCTAAATACATTTGTGTTTTCATACCATTCCCAGTCTGTATTTATGTTTATTTGCATCATTGCCCTCCTGCTTAATATTTGTCTCCGTCTTCGTAGATTGTTATCTCGATTCTTGGATTCTTTGCATCTACCTTTATCCAGTTAACGATACCCTCTACCTGTTTCTGGCCATCGTTTGGGAACACTCCTGCTTCTACCAAGCTATCTAATATGTACTTAATAGCCGAAAAGACATTGTCTGGATCACGTCTTTTATTCTTTTCATACCACTTAATTTCCAGAATCACTGGAAATTTTATGTGCTTTTTCTTTAGCCATTGTGGTATGTATGCCTTGCAAATTTTTTGATTGTTTTTTTTGCATCTGGCACCTTTGTAGGGATTGGTCCTGTTTGCATAAATAAAAGTGTTAAGTCCGTCAAGTCTTCCTTGGATTGTGTATGTTACAGCCATGATTTCCCAAACTCCTTTCTGAACTCTTCCCTGCTACCGATATGCTCTTCATAATATGTTTGAGCCATCGTCTTAAGCTTTGTATCTATGTCTCCATTTTTTCTGTTAAAATGTACACCGTTCGGATGAAAGTCTGGTCTTAGTGGTACGACAAATCCATATTTTTCGCTTTTCTTCCTATTAGAACCACCGAAAATATGATGTCTTTCCACTATGTAAGAACCTGTGTAAATGCAACAGTCCATATTTTCTGTAAATACACTAGTTAGCTTTTTCAAGTTTTACTCTCCACCTTTCTTCCATTTCTTTTATCTCCTGCGGTGTTGCTGTCTCAATTCCAAGCTCTTTTGCTTCTTCAACAGTTCCTTTTATCAGTTCAGACATTTCCTTTGTGTCGTAGGTATGGCTCCCACGCATTACCAGATTGATTCTGAACAACTTACCTGCCTTATTGGTAGTTGTACTGGCTGTCGGTTGTAGGTGGCAAAATTCAAGGTCGTACACTTCTATATCGTTATCCAACGGAAGTGATACAAGAGAACCGTTTATAATCTCATGCTGTCCGTACTCTGCTATGAGTTTGTTCTTTATATATACCTTGCTGTTATCCGTTACTTCTGCAATCTTTCCAACCAGTACATGAAAGTATGCATTGGCATCTAAGCTCCTGCCCTCACGATACTGAACAACCTTAAGCCTACATTCCTTATCTTTCAGTCGGTCATATTCCCCTCGTATGTCTTTTTCACATACAAGGGAAATAACCTGCTTACCAGATTCAAAATCAATGGATATATTACTTATCGTTGCCTTTGTCTCCATTCTTTTCTTCCTCTGTTCTGCCATCATAGATGAATACTCTTTTATGTGTTGTATCGTTAACGATTGACAACCCTACAATTTTCTTACTCTCGATTACAATTTTTTCAACCTTAAATCTGTCATTTGTTGTAGGTTTTCCGTTTCTTCCCTGCTGAATATTGACGTATTTATTTGGAATCCAGATAAAAGGTGCTGTGTACAGTTCTCGTCCGATTCCAAGATTGAAACAAGCTCTCTTGAATGAATCTGACGCCTGCCCTTTTTCTTTCTCTGTGTAGGATTCTTTACCTACATCCTGTTTAGAAATCCATTCTTTCTTTTCTTCGTCCCATACTTCTACAGTACAGAAAAGATTTCCATTAATTACCTCATGATGCCTTTTCCAGTTTGTGATACCAATTGCTTCATCAAGGATATTCATGTCACATCGTGCATCCTTGTATAATAAGATTGACACTCCGCTATCTTTTACGATTGCAACTCTGCAATCAATTTCATCTGCTCTTAAATCTCTGAATTTTTCCATCTTCCAACACTCCTATCTAATTCTTAAACTCTCTGTCTGTACCAGTCTCATATTTTCATTTGCTTCAATAACTCCTGCTTTCAAGTCCTTAAGAAGCTGTTTCTTGTCAACTTTGTCTGGCTGTGGAATTAAATATTTTTTTGGTAATAATTCCTCAACCTCTACTTTTACGCTTGGTGCGTTCTTCTGGATGTTAAAGCTAAACAGCTTTGTTTTAAATTTCTTCTTATCTACTTCTAACATCATTGTTTCAAGGTACTTTTTCAGATTGTCTGCACTGTTTCTCAATGCCTTTTCTCTGTCTGCTAATCTGTCTTTCTCTGCTTTTACCGCATCCGCATCAGCAATCAGCGTTCTAATCATCTTTGCTGTAGAATCAGCCTTTTCCTCAAACTCAAATTCGATTCCATCTATAGTGTCTTTAATATCATCAAGGGATAGTCCCTGCTCATCAGCCATTAATAATAATTCATTAAGTTCATTTTTGATTTCATATAATTTAGCCATTTTTCAATCTCCTATTCTTCGATATATTCCTCAATGCAGTTAAGATCATTTCCCTGTTCATCAACCTCTTTATCACTGCATACATCGTCAAAAAATGCTTCTCTAAGTTTTACAAGTTCATCCATATTGCTTTCGAGCATATCCCACATATAGTCGATAAACCACTCTCTATCTTCTTCATTTCCTTTTATTCTCTTTTGGATATAATCATCTGCATCTTCCATAGGGATTACTGTTCCGTATTCATTTGTGTATCCTGTGATAATCATGACTACTCACACCCCTTTGCTTCTTTAAGAATCTCTTCTACGTCAAATTCCTTTTCCTGTGGCTCTTCTTCCTGCATTTTTTCTTCTAACATTTTAATCAGTAGTCCAGTGCTTGCAATGCATGCAAAATTTTCCATAAGTACCAGTGGTTCTGGATTGTCAGAAAATCTATCATTTAAAACCGAACCCGAAACAGTAGCTAATTCATCTTTACTGTACGTCCAATTTTCTCCACAAAAGATATTTCTTATTACCTTTTCAAAGTAGTCTGTCAACATTATTGTTAACTCTTTGTCAGATTTTGTATTTTCTTCCTCTGTCATATTCTCTGGTTGTGTGTTGCTGATTCCATTAACGATTATTTCTTTAACCGTATCCTTAAATTCTGTTTTTGTAATAATCATTGTCACATTCTCCTTTTCCTGCTATACTGTTGTTATACATTTTTTGTTAAGCACTTTAGACCTGCACGTCTTGGTGCTTTTTTTATTTCCATCCATCACGCTCCATTTTGATTTCTGCCAGACCTGCGAGTGTGCAGACCGCCATGAATACAAACGGTGTGATTCCTAGACCTGTTAAAGCAAGTCCTAAACCCATAATTGCTGTTCCTGTTCTCATATCATTTCTCCTCTCAATGCTCTGTTTTCTTCTCTTTGTTTCCTTGCTCTCCATTTCTCAAACAACTCAGTGTCAAAGAAGATTGGAGAATTTTTCTTAGCACCTTTTTGTGCAAAGTCTTGTCCACGTTCCCGATAAGCTTCATCCAGAAACGACCTCGGGAACCCCATTTTCACAAGCTCTCCCATCTTCATAACTGACTTCGGGTACTCCATGTTTACCTCACTTTCTCCGCTTCTTCCTGCGGTAGTATCCTCTTTTCTTCATTCCTGCCTGTCTGAACGCTACTTTCTTGTATTTTCCGTTCTTCTTGGCTTTAATTCTTTGTCCCATTCTTTAAGTCTCCATCAATGTCGGTGTGATAGTTGTTAACTCTGCTTCCGTCCTGCTGAACGTATTCATATGAGTTAAACACATATATCCACACTGTATTTGTCGTAACCAATGCAATGAATGTAATTAGCCAGATTGCAAACCATCTTTTTGCTGTCCGTTTACTTTGTTCGATTACTTCTGTTGCAAAGTATTCTTCTAAGTCTTTCCATTGCTTTGTCTTATCTTCCATTCCGCACCTCTTTCTTGCGGTGTTAAAAAAATTGTGTTATAATTTCCTTACCGCTAAGCTATGGTTAGTGGTTACATTCGCCCTGTGTGGTAGTTCCAGTACCGCATGGGGCATTTTTATTTCTTTCGTGCTTCTCTTCTCTTTTTACTTCTGTAGTTGTCGATTAATACAGCTGTGATTTCAAGTGCAATTACTCCTACAGCTCCTACAAATATTCCTAATTGAAATGGTGGTATATACATTTCTGCACTCCTTTCTGTGTTATAATCTCCCTAGGAGGTGTACTATGTCTAAAAATCCTTTACCGCATCTTGATAAACCAGATGAAGAAACCATTGACAAAATGAAATCTTCTGACTATTCCAAAAATCAAAAGGTTCAAGATGAAATTTTAAAATTTTTAGAAAATGATAAACAGCTTATCAAAGCAATTCGTAAAGAATGGTTATGGACTAAAGGTATGGTCCTTATCAATACTGCTTTAGCTTTTATTTCTGTTGTCATTGCTTTTATTTCGCTATTAGTAGATATACATAAATAGCAAGCATTACTATCATCAAAATCAATGTAGCAAGCTTTATGAAGAAGAGAGTTCTTAAAAACATTAAGTCTCTCTTTTTTTGTTTTCTCGTTCTGCCGTAATTTAGGTAATAGAACAAATCATCAAAATTCATATACACCCTCTTTTCTGCTATCTTCTAAGCTTCATAGCTCTTATCGTCAGTCTATTTAAGTAGCAATCTCACAATCGTAAGTACCAATGCTGTACAAGAAAGCACAAAAGATATTCTTGTAATCAATGGGTACTCTGACCATACTCTCATTTTTTTATGAGAATATCTTTTCTTCACTGCTTGTCCTCATCTCCTATCAACTCATCAACGGTAACCTCTAAGATATTTGCTACCTTTTTCAAATTTGCAACACTCGGTACACTGTCATTCCATTTAGAAATTAAACCATTCCCAAGTTCTGCTTTTTTCTCAACGTAGGTAATTGACATACCTTTTTCTTCGCAAATCTTTTTAATTTTGTCATAAATATACAATTCCTTGCTCTCCTTTCTTTATTTCTTAGAAAATATTCAGTATTTCCATTGACTTTTTGCAGAAAATATTCTAATATTAAATTACCACATAAAATACAGATTTTTTTCTGTTATCGCTTTCTGTTTTTACTGAAAGTTTTCTGTGCTACGCTTTTACTATACAGAAAACTTTCTAGTTTGTCAAGCGTTTTTACAGAAAAAGTTCTGTAATTTTTAGAAAGGAGATTCTATGACTATTTATGAGCGAATTGAAAGCCTTAGGAAGTCAAAAGGATTATCACAAGGAAAGCTTGAAAAACAACTAGGTTTTTCTAATGGTTCAATTTCAAAATGGAAAAACAGCACCCCGAAAGTTGAGAGATTGCAAAAGCTCGCTGACTTCTTCGGTGTGTCTGTTGAGTACCTCATGACAGGAAAGGAGGAGGATAAAAAAGAAAAAGATAACCGTGTAATAGACATCAAAGATGAACTAGAGAGAATGAGAGATTTACTAAAAAACAGGACTAGACACCCTATCTACTACGATGGGGAAAAACTTGACGATGAATCGCTTGACGCGATATTAGCTCAGTATGAAATGTCACTTATATATCTTAAACAGAAAAATAAGTGAAGAAAGGATATGAATGTATGAATCATAATCAAATTAAATCTATTGTATACAATTTGATTAAAAAATACGAAACCAGAAACCCCGTTAGACTTGCAAAAGAATTAGACATAATCATCCAGATCGGGGACTTAAAAAAAATATCTGGTTGCTATTTAAAGATTCACGAAAGAGATTTTATTTACATAAACGAAAAATTATTAGACAACGAAAAAAAGTATCACGAAGTATTAGCTCATGAGTTAGGTCATGCAGTCCTGCACAAAGAAGATTTTTATTTCTTCTCATTCGGCAAAAACTGTTATGAGAACTCTATCGAACAAGAAGCACAGACATTTGCTTCTGAACTTTTGATACCAGACGAAGTGATACTTGAACACAAAGATTATACAAAAGAGCAACTTGCAATGCTGACAGGATACACCCCTCAGCTAATTGCATTCAAACAGCTCTAATGTTTTTCTTTTTTTGTTTTATT
>OLRC01000202.1_pt1 | contig 44958 bp, 33 predicted proteins | sample 1672081 | NCBI WGS metagenome assembly OLRC01 (sample SAMEA3136643, study PRJEB25190) | human gut metagenome | biome: human gut; feature: human-associated habitat; material: faeces | place: Austria | collected 2013
CTGAAAAGATGAAAGAAACCAAATATACCGTCAAGTACACGACCAGTTTCAAAAAAGACTACAAACGAGCCATAAAGCGTGGCTTGAAGATTGAGCTGCTGGAGCAGGTCGTAGCATTGCTGGCAATGGGCGAACCGCTGCCAGATAAGAACCGTGACCATGACCTGTCCGGCGATTGGGCAGGTCATCGGGAATGTCATATTCTCCCGGACTGGCTGCTTGTCTACCGCATTGAGGATGATGTTCTGGTGCTGACGCTGGCCCGCACCGGTACACACAGCGACTTGTTCGGCAAATAAACATACTGCCGCCGTATGGGGAAACCTGTACGGCGGTTTTTCTGTATGCAAAAGGGTGTCGTGAAACGCGACGACCTTGATAGTGGTACGCCAAAACGCGGTAGCCCTTACCGCTTCGATATTTTGAAAATGAACAGGGAATATCTGCAATGTTGAACTCTGCTTACCCCTTATATATGATAGTTGCCGCTATTGTTGCAATAATAATTTTCGGAATTTCATAAAAGAAACCGATATGCGACGCTATTGCAATCGAGGTAATATTGACATAGAATTCCATGTATTATAGAATGGTATCTGTAAAAAGAAGGCATGAAGAAAGCAGCTTTAAACGGGCTGCTTTTTTGTGTCTTCTTTTGTCTTTCCTGAGCACCGGAGGAAAAGGAGTTTTCTGGATGGAGCAGAGAAGACGAAAAAAAATAAGAACAGGAGGAAGTATATGGAGGATACCAAAAAAACAGTTTTGGCGGGAAACGGTGAAAAAGATGTTCCGCGTGCAGTCTACGATGGTGTTTTTGCCAATCGATGTAGACGCGCAGGTTGAAAGCATGGAGGAACAGGAAGAAGCCAGATGGCATCAGCTTTTGAATGCACATCGTACCAGAAAGATCTGTCCGGGCCAGAGATATGGCCTGGGAGTGGATGGTAGATGCCGGAGAAAAATTCCAGGTAGGTGATCTGGTGCTGGTCATGGTCAATAAGGTGGAAGCAAGCTCTGTTGACCAGATCATTATAGAAGTGGATGCAAAGAGTCCGACAGCCAATATCAATAAAGATAATCTCCGGAAATGCCATAAACAGGGAAAATATACAGGGATCATTACGGAAGTCTATAAGGGAACCTATTTTATCCGCCTTGATATCGGAGTCAATGCTGTGGCACATTCCTGCAATATGTCCGCACTTCCGGGAAAGAAAGATAAGATCGGATTTGTGGTGACCCGCATCAACGACAACTATGAAGTGGCAGAAGGCATTATCACAAGGCTTATCAAAAGAGCTTCCTGAAAATATTTTTATGATTTTCAAAGAATTCTGTTGACACAGAAAAAGGGATTTCTTTAATATCGGAGAAAAAGGTGGAAAGGGGTGACGTCAGATGGCAAAAAAGAAGAAAAAACAGATGCGGGAAACCTTGTACTGTCCGTATTGCAAAAGACCCGGGGTACTTAGGCCTGCGGCTTATGTCTATGGGGATAACAACCTGAATCCGGAGAAATACCTGTATGTATGCAGCGGCTATCCTTCCTGTGATTCATACATTGGGGCACACAAAAAAAGTATGCGTCCCATGGGAACCATGGCTGACAGCGATCTGCGTAATAAGCGGATTGAAGCACACAGAGCTTTGGATGCAATCTGGAAAAATGGTTATATGACCAAACACAGCACATATATCCGGCTTCAGAACCGTTTGAATCTCCGGGAAAAGGACACACATATCGGGAAATTTTCTTATTACCTGTGTGAACAGACCATCCGGGAATGTACAGACTATATAAAAAGCCTAGAGGAAAAAAAGAAATCCCCGGATAAAATAAGCGTGGCATGACGGAAAGGATGGATGCCCTTGAGACTACAGGCGACAGAAGATGATGTATATCATTTGATGGACCTTAAAGAACAGTATTTTATTATGACAGCAATATGCAGTGTGGCAGAGGGAATCAGCGCATACTTTTTCATATACCAGAAAAGATGCTGGGATCTTGTATATTTGTGTACTGCACTGGCGCTTGCGATAATCCTGCTTCTTCGTCAGGCTATAAAAATCAGCCGGTCAGTCATGGCTCCCATGGCCTTTTCACGGACAGAACGCATGAAGCATTTTATGGAAGCCCTTTCCATGGGAAAAGGACTGAAGTTTTCACTGAGGGCTTTTAAAAAGCCGTTGCTTACAGAAGAGGAATACCAGCTACTTTCCTATCTTCAAAGAGAAGGGGATGTTTCCTATCATCTGAAATGCTTAAAAGAAAAGGCAAAAAGCAGGGAGTCCCATTTGGAAGATTCCCTCCAGGAGCAGATACAACGGGAATTTATAATCCGCCAGCTTGCGTTATTCATGATCTCCCTCGGTAAAGAAGCATATATTCCATCGAACTTTTATAAATGTGAAAAGAGACTGGTGCATATCTTGTCAGATGATGAAATATCAGCATTCTTTCATGAGATCGACAGTTATTCCCCAGAGATAAAAGCGGTCTCGTTTTTACGTCTGTCTACAGAGTATAAAGTGATCTTCAGATTGATCTATTGCTGTGGCCTGCGTATTTCGGAAGCGAGAAAACTTAAATGGAGTGATGCGGATCTTGGAGCGGGAATATTGACGATCATGCATTCAAAAGGTCATAAAGACAGACTGGTATATATGTCAGATGATCTTACGGTGTTAATAAAAGAATATAAAACAGTACTGAATGATTATTATGGGTGTATATCAGAATGGGTCTTTCCCGCAAGAGAACAGGGCAGATGCCTGTGTTCTGTCACTATAAACGCAGCATTTCGAAGGGCGTGGAATGCAACACCATATGCAGACGGCTGTGACAAAACGCCTACTGTTCACTGTCTCAGACATAGTTTTGTAGTAAAAAGAATGAATCTCTGGATGGAAGAAGGTGTCTCACTTAGAGAAATGCTTCCATTTCTGAGCCGATATCTGGGACATCAGAGTACAGATGATACTTTTTATTATTACCATCAGATCAGCGAAGCTTTCCAGATTATCAGAGACAGGGACAAGACTTCAGGTTTCGTTATCCCGGAGGTGACTGGCCATGAGTGGAAAAAAAGCGAAAAAAATACTGTTTTTCTCAAAAACACTGGATTTCCTTGAGCATTACCTGCCTGAACAGTCATTGAAAAGCCGGAATACAATAGAAACCTACCGCGATGCTTTGACCGTGTTTAGAAGATATGTAACCGACACTATGAATTTATCACTTCGTACCTTTGGTTTTGAGGAGTGTACACATGAGTTTCTGTTATTATACATTGAGTTCCTGCATAAAAACGGTAACAGCGAAACCACTTGTAATAACAGGCTTGCCGCGATCAGGGCTTATCTTTGGTACGCTGCTGATTGTGACATATCATTACAGTCAGCAGCTCTTACTGCTTCCCAGGTGCCTTTTCTTAAAGTACCAAAGCTGACACGCGAAGTCATCCCTGATGATGCCCTTAAGGCACTGCTCTCTGCTCCACCGGATACTAAGATAGGCCGAAGGGACAAGCTGATCCTGATATTGCTTTATGACTCTGCTGTCAGGGTTTCGGAATTATTATCTATGAATGTATCTTCTGTAAATCTGGAAGTCAGCATACCGTATCTGCGGTTTAAGATAAATAATGTTATCTTCATCTTTTTTTTACAGGGAAAGTTAGCATACATCCTTATATTTAGAAAAGATGAGGATAAAAATACTATGAGGATAAGCCACAGACGATATAGATTGCGTCAACACTTGAGATATCTGCTAGCATAATGACTCCTTTAGCGTATCCATAAGTACCTTCAGAAGTACTGGTTTGATCTCATTACTCATGCGGATAAGTAATCCGTCTGCTTCGATTTCAATCGTATGTGAATTGTCAATGTGCGTAGAACCGCTCCCACTATCAGAAATCAGCTCCGCTGGAGAAGACTCAGGTTCTATAGCGATCTGCACCACATCCTGTTTATGGGCTGTAAGATCAAGCGTGCTGGCTTTTCCAGCTGGTTCCGGTATCTGACAGGCTTTTTTTCGGAGACGGGTAACTGCATTGTAAAAACAGCTGGGAGAGATCCCATATTTATTACACCATGCAGCATCTGTCAGGCCACTCTGCCTGCACTGGATCACCAGATCCATCCATTCGTCCAGGGAACGCCCTGGTACACGTTTGTTACCCATAATGAAACCTCCAAGTGTAGTAAATTTCTAGCTCCTATCAAGCAGAGTGTAGTAAAAATCTATTTACTATCATCATTATGAGTTCGAAAACGGAATTAGTAAAGCTACCCGAGATTTAAGCGCTTACGATGAAAAGGTAACTGAATGGATTATAAATTAGCAGGTATCATACCTTGATTTTTCTTATTTCAGAAAAACTATCTATTGAAAATAGTACTGAAAACGATAGTATGTTGTTTATATAATAAAGACAATGGAGGTTTTATGAAATGAGGATACAGGATAAATTGGTGCCATATTTGGAATATTGTGAATACAGAAAAGAACTTGATAAAAAAACGATCAAAGCATATCGGATTGATTTGCGTCAGTACTTTGCATTTATTTGTTGTGATGAGCCAGATAAAGAAAAAATAGAAGCGTATATTACTGAATTACATAAAAAATATAAGCAGAAAACGGTAAAGCGGAAAATCGCAACTTTAAAGGCTTTTTACAATTATTTGGAGGAAGAGGAGATTATATCGTGTAATCCTTTTAGGAAGATTAAAGTTAAATTTAAAGAAAACTTGACTCTTCCGAGGATAATACCGCGGGAAGAAATAGAAATATTATTAAATTACATGTATAATTGTCTGAAGGAGTATGATTTAACGGGTTATAAATACAAATTGAGGGATATAGCAGTTGTGGAAGTCCTTTTTGCTACAGGTGCCAGAGTGTATGAAATATCTACCATACGAGAAGACAGTGTAAACCTGAATTCTGGTCAGATCAGAATTATGGGAAAGGGCGGAAAAGAGAGATACGTCCAGATCAGTAATTCCTCAGTACTTGCAATTTTAAAAAAATATTATATGGAGAATGAAAATGAAATCAAAAAAAGTGGTTGTTTTTTTATTAATAACAGGGGAAAGAGATATACGGAACAGTCAATTCGAGCAATGCTAAAAAAGTATGCGAAGCAGGCCGGTATAGAGCGGAACATTACCCCTCATATGTTCCGGCATTCATTTGCAACCTATTTAATTGAAGAAGGTGTAGATGTAAGCTGCGTTCAACAAATTTTAGGACACAGTTCCATTAAGACAACCCAAATATACATCCACATAGCAGCAAAGAAGCAGGCAGAGATTCTTAGAGAAATGCATCCAAGAAATAGTATGAGTATTGTAGACGTGGCTTAATCGTTTCATGAAATTAAGTGAATATTGAAGTGTGTATCTGGCCGGCCAAAGAGGGTGGTCTTTTTGTCGTTAGAGTTAGAGAAATTATCAGAGATACATGGACTATTTGCATCTCTTGTAGGTGACGGCGGAAAAGGTAGAAAATTTGTGTTACCGTATATGTTAGTATGGTAAATTCTATATATATCTGATATAATGGAATTCGAGGATAATATAGTATTATCCATTATTGATAAGAGGAATGGAACTACAGTACGGCGAAGGAATTGTTTCATAGATGAGAAACTTTTACGATTGGCAGCAGCAGGAAAGTAGAATAGTGGCTCCAAACCGGCATATTGGGAAAATATGAAAATTTTATAATAAGTGAAAAAACCTGCGTAGGACCGGAAATGTTCTTGCAGGGTCTTTCTGCATCTGACAAAATAAAAATTTTGCGGATTTCTGTTAGAATAATAGAAGAAAAAAATGTGTCGATACCGTGGATATAAAAATAGCAGTTATATGTCGTTTAAGCAATTTGATTAAGCAGAAAGATATCACAGTGAATGTAGTGGCAGTACGTTTGGTCGTTTCTCCTTCGACAATAAAAAATATTTTGTATAGCCTAAGTAAGAATGCTGCACTTTTTTATGAGAAAAAAGCAAGAATAAAGGAAAAGCCGTTATGGGTAAATCCTGTGGCGATTTTTTATGCATTGAATTCAGTTCTAAAATATGAAACAGTAGTAGATATGCAATGTCATTTAGTTAAGTTCAAATAACGAAATAAAGTATATCACATCTTCCGAAACATTGTTCAGTTAAGGACGGTCATGGAAGAACTTGTACTGTACATTATGGAAAAATACTCACATATGCTGCAAAAATATTTTCAGGCATACCGAAAAGACAGATTGCACATCTGCCGCATTAAGATGTATAATAGGGATGAGGTTTAAGCTACCCGATACATGAAATCCCTATTTCTCTTTGGTCGGAGGTTGATAGGGTATTTACGGTTGGATCTGACTGGTGTCAGGTGCCTTTGTATGAGGAGCATGATCTCAGTTTCGTCACCGCCGTTTTTCAGATATGCCCTGCATATGTTGACTGCGGTGGCGAAATTTATTTTATAAACGTGTTTGACATTTTCAGCTGTCTGGATCACAGCATGGGAAGTGACCAGTTCACAGAAATTGTATAACAGCATCCTGGCGGCAATCTCCTGCAGGATCCCATCATATTTGCTGCTGTGCCAGTTGACAAGCCCTATCGTATATTTAAGCTCCCGGAAACTTGTTTCCTCGCTCCAGCGCATTTTGTAAAGCTTTTTTATATCCTTAAGGGAAAATTCCTCTTCTGGGAGATTTGTTGCAATACAAATATAGCTTCCATTTTCAAGCCGGATGCGGACAATGCGGAAACTGATATCATAATACCGGCATTTTTCATCCAGAAAGTCAAAATCCGTGGAAGGCTGGAGGATCGTATAAATATCTGGATCTCCAACTGTTTCCTTTGTGTGACGTCTGATGAGGGTTGTTTTTATCCGGGTATTAAACTCATCATCCGGAAGGTCATAGGAGGAAAGGATCCCATTGCTGCCGATATCCTTCATACGGATAACAAACTTCATGTTTTTCCGAATAAGATGTGCAAATGTGTTGAAACTTTCATAACCACGGTCTGCCATCAGGATGGAAGGAGCAGGATCTGAATAACGGTCAACCATGAGGTTCAGTGCTGCACGCTCATGGAGCTTTTTCTTTCCCTGTACGTGAAAGTCACAGTAGGTTTTATTCATGATGTCATAGAGTGCATTGATATGGACAGCGTTGTAGCCTTTTTCACCTTCATGGATGAAAGTTCCTTTCATCAGACGGGTTTCTGGCTATATTCACATCGGAGCCGTCGCAGGCCAGAAGCCGGTAGCCGCAATACAGGTCATCAGACAGGGACCTGCACTGTGTTACAAAGGAATGGAACAGGAAATCCCATCCTTCAGGAAGAAGCTTGTAACGCTGCTGTGTGAATGCTGATTTTGACGGTGCGGACAGGGAATGGCTGAAAAAATCCAGGATTTCATTTGAAACCGTTTTGCCCTGCATCAGAAGCATAAACTGTATATATTCTTTAAAAGTAAGTTTACGCTTCCTGGTAAAATCGGTTTCCGGATTCCTGGAGAATAAAAAATGGATCTGCTCCAGTTCGTCAATGTAGTTATTGAGAACTGTTTTTAATTGTGATAAGAAAATGTGGGCCATGAGGTACCTCCTTGAAATATGTTTATAATCAACGTTTATGAAACATATATCGGCTGATCTGTCAAGCTTTTTTTGAAAAAACATGGGAATATGTGAGGGAAAACAATCATGCAGTTATACCAGTTTGAAAAAATCTATTCACAGATGGAGAGGGAATTTGGAAAGATCCGAAAGGGAGAAGAAGAAACATACGCCATGCTGCTGTTGCCAATGGAGGGAAATGTGTTAAAAATACACCGCGAATACCCAGGGGCAAACAGCCGTAGACTAAGGGAGGCTATTGCCCTGGCGTTATTTGATGTAAAAGTGAATTACAGTGGTGAAGAATATGATACAGGAAAGTTTAGAAATAGAGAAAATGAAATGCTTGAAAGGGCATTGCTTATGGCATTTGACCCTTATACGAATCATGAGATAATGGAACTGTTAAAAGAACAGTTCCATGTGGATATGCTGTCACAGGAACAGGTGAAAGAATACTATAAATTTCCGGTAATGTGCCTGTTAAGGATCAAAGAATCCATTGACACATGGGAAAAACGTTCAGGCTCAGATGGATACTTTGATTTTATTGAGGGATATATGGGAAGAGAGATAACAGGAAATGAGATGAACTTTAGTATTATGAGTTCAGGTATATTTGATATGTAATAATTTTTAAATTTGACAACAAAAAAACCAGTGGCTTCATAATGATGAAACCACTGGAAAGCACCTTAACTAAATGACATTGAGTAGATATGCTATACCCAAAAGATGAAGATAGGGTAAGTGGGACTATCTTCATCTTTTGGGGTTTCGATATTTTTCTGGAGACTTTCCATAAACCTTACGGAACGCAGCGGAGAATTTACTTGCGTTGGCATAGCCTAAATGCTCTGCAATATTACCGATTGTCAGATTCGGCTTAGACAGTAATAGAAGTGCATACCGCATTTTCGCCTGGCGAATATAATATCCAACAGGAACTCCATACATGGCCTTGAACGATTCCCGAAGTTTTGTTTGTCCCATTGCGGATATCTTGCAAAGCTGTGACATTTCAGGTGGATTTAAGATATTTTGCTCAATGGCATGCCGTACAGCTTCCAATGCTTTTTTTTCTTGTTGCGAAAAAGGCTGTTGGTTTAACATGATTTCTTGTTGCTGTTTGTGAAAATTTCCGGCTACAATAGAAAGCAACTCGCCTACCTTGCTTTCATAGTAAAGGCGTGACGTTTCACCAGCTATCAGTTTGTCTCGTATCTGCAAAAAAAGGGCACCGATTTCCGGAGTATTATAGTCAAAAGATTTCCAGTTGTAGACTTCTGCATAATCAAAATCGTCCGAAGTGAACCGCTCTTGAAGATTTTTTGCTATGTAGTCTTCAAATAACAACACCGATGCATAACGGATCGGTATATCGGGCTGGTATAACACCCGTCCCTGCGATGGTTTGTTCAAATAGAGGTGTATTCCTTCTGTGATAGGCTGGGCTTTTTTACCGTTTTGAATTAGGGTAACACCACCGGATTCCAAATAATAAATTTTTACCAGAGGCTGGTTGATTGTGTATTTACGTTCCATTGGTGCATAGGGTGTCCAGTTTCCGGTTGACAGAAACAATCCATTCGCCGGCTGAACTTGATAGACATTACCATATCCTTGCTGGTTTTGTGGCTTCAAAGTAAAAATTCCATTATGATTATCCTGCCGAAAATGATAATCGTACAAGTAAAAAGAAGCATCCCCTAATTCGTGGACAGCTTGTGGAGAATCAGCAAACATCTCTTTTACCCCATTTCTTTTGCGGATAGAATAATCCACAATATCTTTTTTTATGCTCCAAAATATCACGTTTCCCAATAAGCAAAAAGGAAAAAACACTGATATACACGGTAATTTCTCTCTTTTATTAATGCCTATCGACCTTTTTGACCATATTTGACACTCTGGAAAACGCTGTATAAAATGACTTTGTTGGTAGTTAGAGCTTTCTAACTATGACGATTCTATCATGTTTTTGTCATTAGGTCAATGAAGCTCCGCCAACAAATAAAAATTAGGAGGACGTTGAAAATGTCTAATTCGCAACAAATGAAAAAAGGATTGTCTGTACGCGATCTGATTACCACTGGAATCCTTGCTGCCCTGTATATGGTATGCGCCATGATTGGTGAGGCTATCTTTGGATTCTTTCCCGTACTGACATTCCTTTGCCCGCTGTCTATCGCATTGCTTTGCGGCCCGGTTTATATGCTGATTCTGGCAAAGGTGCCGAAGCATGGACCGATCATCGTCACCGGTATTTTGGTGGGTGGAGTGTTGTTTGTACTCGGAATGTACTGGTCTATGTGTCTGGCCTATTGTATTCTCGGGGTCGTGGCTGATCTGCTGGCCGGTTCCGGAAAATTTAGAAACAAGGGACGTAACCTGTTGTCCTATATGGTTTTTGTTATCAGTCCTGTATTCTCCTATGGGATGCTGTGGTTCGACCGCGACGCTTATGTGAACTATCTGGTTGAAAAAGGGACGGAACAGGCTTACATGGATACAATGGTTTCCACCGCTCAAAACTGGATGCTTCCAGCTATGATTATTGGTGTGCTGATCTGTGCCGCTCTTAGTGGTTTGTTAGGCCAGAAACTTTTGAAAAAGCATTTTGAAAAGGCCGGAGTAGTGTAATGGAACTGCAATTACAAACAAAAGATCCGCTTGCTGCATTACATTTAGACCCCCGTACTAAATTGTATCTGCTTATTGTAGGGAATGTGACTCTGTTTCTTGCACCCTCTCTGGTTTATGAAATTGCTCTGGTTGCCTGTGTCGTAATCCTCGGCATCCTTGTAGGCGCAAAGCGGTTTACGGTAAAAATGGCTGCGGTTTATACGGGAATGGTACTTCTGCATATCGTTGGTACAAATTATCTGACAGGAACTTTACAGATTGCCATTGTAACATTTACCGTATTTATCCGTAAAATCTTTCCCTGTGCCATGCTCGGAGGGATATTAGTCAGCACCACAAGAGCGAATGAATTTATGGCGGCAATGAACCGTATTCATATGCCAAAAGCTATGATTATTCCTCTGACAGTCATGCTGCGCTATTTCCCTATGGTACATGAAGATTGGGGCTACATCAGCGATGCTATGCGTATGCGTGACGTGGCCCCCAATGTCAAGAGCCTGTTGACGCATCCGGCCCGTACAGTGGAGTGCATCTATGTTCCTATGATGATGTCTGCCCTGAAAGTAGCTGATGAATTATCGGCGGCGGCTGTTACGCGGGGATTGGAGAATCCAAAACCACGAACCTGCCTGCAGGAAATCCATTTTAGCATTGCAGATGTGATATGTGTTATTCTGTTTACCATGTTTATGTTCGTTTCTGTCTGGCTGAAATTGAAAGGGGGGATAGGCTGATGATCCGTTTTGAAAAGGTTTCTTTTACCTATCAGGAATCCATGCAGCATGGAGGACTGCGTGACATTAATCTGACAATCCATAAAGGCGAGTGCGTATTGCTTTGCGGACGGAGCGGCTGTGGAAAAACTACATTGACACGTCTTGTAAATGGTCTGATCCCTTATTTTTATCCGGGAGAAGTTACCGGCACAACCTATGTTGACGGTAAAAATATACAGGATTATCCCATGTATGAGGTATCAGAGTATGTGGGGTCTGTATTTCAAAATCCACGCTCCCAATTTTTCAATGTTGATACAGACAGTGAAATTTCCTTTGGAATGGAAAACTTGACATATCCAAGAGAAAAAATGAAAGAGCGAATTTCAAAGACGGTTACGGAATTGGATATAGCCCATTTGACTGGGAGGAGTATTTTTGAATTATCAGGCGGCGAGAAACAGAAAGTAGCATTTGCATCCGTCTATGCCATGTCCCCGGACATATATCTGCTGGACGAGCCATCTTCCAATCTGGACATAGATGCCATAGAGGATTTAAGGCGTACACTTGAACTGCTGAAAAAACAGGGTAAAACAATTTTAATTGCAGAGCATCGGATTTATTATCTCAAGGATTTGGTTGACCGCATTGTATATATGCAAGACGGGGCTGTAGCTGCGGTGTTTTCACCGAATGAGTTTCTTTCCATTTCGGAAGAGCAACGTAACAGTATGGGACTCCGTGCTTTGGATTTATCAAAAATAAAGCCTTGTGTAGTTGCAGGAAGTTCACGTAAGCCGATATTGGAGGTTCGGAATCTGGCCTTGTTCTACAAGAAAAAGCTGATTCTGGATAATTTGAATCTCAGTGCCGCACCGGGAGAAATCATAGGCATTATTGGTCATAATGGAGCTGGAAAGTCCACTTTTTCCAGGACACTATGCGGCCTGCATACAAACTGTACGGGGCAGATTCTTTGGAACGGTAAAGAGTTGAATGCAAAGAGCAGGTTAAAGCGCTCCTATATGGTAATGCAGGATGTCAGCTATCAGTTATTTGCTGATACGTTGGAAAAAGAATGTGTATTCGGGATCAGACACCCTGATCTGGATGCGGCAAAGCAGGCAATGGAGCGGTTAGGTATCTATGACTACCGTACCCATCATCCCAATACGCTTTCTGGCGGCCAGAAGCAGCGGGCGGCTGTGGCGGTCAGTATGGTATGCCGTAAAGATATTCTGATTTTTGATGAACCAACCAGTGGACTTGATTATGATAGCATGACTCAGGTTGTGGGATTATTCCAGACGCTCTCACAAATGGGAAAAGTGATTTTTGTTGTGACCCATGACTATGAGTTTTTAGCGGCGGCTTGTTCAAGAGTAATCCATTTGGATAACGGAAAACAGCAGGAGGACTATCCGCTTTCCCCTGATAATCTGCATCGGCTGCAAGAATTTTTCCTGCGGTCAGAAAGGAGACAGAGTGTTGAGGCGAATGGAAAATGACATTCTGTTTTTCCATGAGTTGATTGGTGACTGTTCCGTTGAAAAGGATTCAAAGATATACTCAATTTCTCCGAAATTTGGAAAAGGCACTATGCAGAGTTTTGAAGTGATGCCTGGTGCTGAAATTGTTTATAGTAATGTGTATATCACAGCTCCGATTCAAAAGAACATTCAATGCAAAGAGCGTTTCATTGAAGTTACCTATTGCTTTCATGGACGAATGAATATGCTGTTTTGCGACCAGTCGGATATTACAATGAGCGATCACTATATTTCTGTTTTTAATGGTGCAAACCGGTTGAAAAGCTGTGACTTTGGAGGAAAACCGTTTATTGGCGTTTCTGTGGTGGTCTATCTGCCGCAGATCATAAACAGTTTAAATATCATGCTGGGAACAGTTGCTTTTAATGAGGATATGGATTTTCAGGGGCTTTTTACAGCGGGCGGCTGTTTTGTGGCTCCTGCGGCAAAAAGTGTGGAGCATATCTTCACAGAATTGCTTTTACTGCCGGAACAATACCGCAATTATCTTATGCGTATTAAGGTAATGGAACTGTTGCTATATCTGGTTGGCAAAATGGAGTACCGGGAAGATTTTGGAATTTCACTATTTAGAAATAACCTGTAAACAGGATATTTCTATGAGCAAGTAGAAAAGCGGACATCGTGCCCTTTGGGTATTGCGAATATCTGCTGTTTAGGGAGGAGATGGATTGTAATGGGGGATATAAAAGCCCTGTTCGGATTGATTGATAAGAAAAATAAGCATAGATTGATCGGCGCGGTAATCTGTTGCGTCCTGTCTGTTTTATGCGGTATTCTGCCTTATTTTGGCGTTTTGGGTATTGTAACCTGCTTTCTGAATGAGCAGACCGGGAACCTGTATCGGTATGTGTGTTTGATCGCTGTAGCGATCATCTTGAAGCATCTGCTGTTTGGAACCGGTACAAAAATCTCACATAAGGTAGCTTATCAGACATTGGGCGAAACACGCAAAAAACTGTTCCGTAAAATCGCCTGTTTACCAATGGGATATGTAAAAACAACTGCATCCGGACAGGTCAAAACCATTATCGTGGATAACATGGAGCAGTTGGAAACTTTTTATGCGCACAACATCCCGGAAATCATTTCCGGCCTTGCCGTACCGCTGTGTATGGAAATCCTGTTGGTAATATTGGATGTTCGGGTGGCAGGTATCATGTTGATTCCTGTTGTGCTTTTTATCATTGTCGGCGTTCTGATGATTATGGTTCAGATGAAAAAGATGGATGAATTTAATCAGGCATTTGCTGATGTCAGCGTTAAGACCGTGGAATATATTAACGGAATGAAAGAACTAAAGATATTTTCTGCGGACGAATCCACCTATGGCCGTCTGGCAGAAAGCATCCGCACTTACAGTACCGTTGTGACAGAATGGTTCCAAAGCTGCTTGAAGTATGTTGCCTTTAATCATGCCGACTTAAATAGCAATCTTGTATTTTTATTTCCGCTTGCCGGTCTGATGTATCTTTCCGGGAGCGTAACGGCAGCCAGTTTTATCATGTATCTGTTTATGGGCCTTGCTATGTTGATTCCGCTGGAAACTGTTTCAAACAATTTTGACTACATAGGCATGAACGCTTCTGTTGCAAAAAAGATTGACGATATTTTGAAGTTGGATGAAATGCCTGATACTGCGTCACATGCTGAACTTCCAAACCACACGATTTCTTTTGAACACGTTACATTCTCTTACAAGGTGAATGGCTCCGAAGGAGACAGAGAGGGCGGCCTGGGCCGTGGCGAAAACCAAGCGGCGCTGAAAGATGTTTCCTTTTCTGTCCTTGATGGAAAAGTGACTGCGCTTGTCGGTGTTTCTGGTAGCGGTAAAAGCACAGCAGCCAGTTTGATTTGCCGGTTTTGGGATGTGACGGATGGACGTATTTGTTTGGGGGGCGTTCCGATAGACAAAATTCCTCTATCTGAATTGATGGCTCAAATTTCTTTTGTAACACAAAACACCTTTCTGCTCAAAAAGAGCGTCCGGGAAAATATTATGATGGGAAATCCTGCGGCAACCGAGGATGAAATGATACAGGCGGCAAAAGAAGCTGTCTGCCACGACTTTATTATGCGCTTGCCTAAAGGCTATGACACCATCATAGACAAAGAAACGAAATTGAGCGGCGGCGAAAAACAGAGAATCACATTGGCAAGGGCGATTCTGAAAAATGCGCCGGTTGTGATTCTTGACGAGGCAACAGCCTACATTGACGCCGACAATGAGGATTTACTCCAAAAGGCTTTAGCTAAATTGTCGGAGGGAAAGACCGTACTTGTGATTGCACACCGTCTTTCCAGTATCAAAGAGGCAGATTCTATTGTGGTTCTGGAGCATGAAGCAGCTATTGACTGTGGTACACATAATGAGTTGATAAGTCGTTGTTCTGCCTATCAGGATATGTGGGCAGCCTTTGAGCAATCCGATCAGTGGAAAATGGGAGGTGCGGACGCATGATTGCTATGATACGGAAATTCTTAAACCTAGCTGGTGAACGTAAAAAGCAGCTTTATCTCGCGTGGCTTTTTCAGGCGTTGACCTCTGTCTGTGAGGGTGCAATCTACTTTACTTTGTTCCTTGTATTGAGGGATATTTTGAACGGTTCCTTTACAAGAGAAAGTTTGCTGCGATATAGTCTTACTTTTCTGGCCTATACTGTCTTGCATTTCGTTTTCTATTACTTTACGATTGCAAAACAGCGCCCGGTATCTTATGCCATGATGAGGGATGAACGGCTCTCGATTGCAGCTAAAATTAAACGTTTCCCGCTTCATTATTTTACAAAAGACAAGATCAGCCAGCTTACTTCTCTGTTTACAACGGACTTAGGTTTTGTGGAAATGAATATTATGGAGATTATCGCCGGTTTTATTTCCAGTATGGCTATGACCGTCATTTTCGCACTCATGCTTCTTATCGTGGATTGGCGAATGGCTCTGCTTCTCCTTGTAGGGATTATACCTGGCTATCTTTTGTATCAACGATTTCAAAAAAATATGGTGCAATGTGGAGAGCAAAAGAAAAATAGTCAGGTGGCTATGATTGATTCAACGCTGGAATATGTGCAGGGTATGGAGACGATTAAAGCATACCGACTGGAAGATTCCGGGAAACTGGTGGAAAAGCAGGTAGATGAATATTGCACTGCATCTGACCGCTATGAATCTACATTAACGAACTGGAATATGGCCTATAAAATTTGTTTGAATATAGGGTTGTTTTTGAGTTTGGGAATCGGTATCTCTCTGATTCATTCCGGCGCATTGGCTCCTGCTACTTATCTGTTTTTTGCGATTATGGGAATTATCTTTTACCGCCCATTGGAAGCACTTATGGGGGCTTTTGCTATGATGAATCTGGCAAATGCTTCATTGGACAACATATCAGAAATCCATAACTTACCGGATGAAAATGTAACACAGGGCAATAGGCCGTTTACAGATATGCAGTCGGATGTTCGCTTTGAAGATGTGTCATTTAGCTATGACGGCAAACGCAAGGCCGTAAACTGCATAAGTTTTTCAGCAAATCCAGGAACCATTACCGCATTAGTCGGCCCCTCTGGAAGTGGAAAATCTACTTTGCTAAATCTTATTCCGGGATTCCTTGCCCCTGAAACCGGGAGAATCCTTTTGAATGGGCAGGACACGACAACTTTAGAGCATAACGATCTGATTCGCCATGTCAGCATCGTCTTTCAGGACGTGTATCTGTTTCAAGATACGATGATGAATAATATCCGCATGGGAAACCAGAACGCAACGGACGAACAGGTAATAGAAGCGGCGAAGAAAGCCCATTGTCACGAATTTATAGAAAAACTTCCGCAGGGTTATCAGACAGTTATCAGTGAGGGCGGCGCAAGTCTATCCGGCGGTGAACGTCAGAGAGTTGCGATTGCAAGAGCAATTCTGAAAGATTCTCCAATTATCCTTTTAGACGAAGCTCTTTCCAGTCTTGATGCGGAAAATGCCGTTATAATTCAAAAAGGTATCGAAGAAATGATTAAAGGCAAAACTGTTTTCCTTGTATCGCATACTTTGTCTTATATCCAAAATGCAGATCAGATACTTGTGCTATCTGACGGAGTATTGCAGGATTGCGGAAAGCATGATGAATTATTGCAGTCAGTGCCTCTTTATAAAACTATGTGGGAAAAAGAAAAATCCATTAAAAGTTGGAAATTATAGGAGGTGTGAAAACTGAATCTGGGAGAATCTCTTGAAAATTATTTAGAGGCAATCTATATCTTGAAACATAAATATGGAGTTGTTAGATCTGTTGATGTGGCGAGATACATGGGATTTTCAAAACCATCTATTAGTCATGCAGTAAAAGAATTAAGGAAAAAAGAATACTTATGTTTAGATGACAGCGGTAATTTAGTATTGACAGATAAAGGAATTGAAATGGCCAGTAAAACTTATGAAAAACATTGCTTTTTTAAAAAAAGTTTTATTGATGTAGGAGTTGATCCGCAAGTTGCCGAGAAAGAGGCATGTAAAATAGAACATGCAATAAGTGATGAAAGTTTTAATAAAATAAAGAAATATTACGAAAAGAAATGAAATGGGCCAGAGAGTATTTCTCTGGCCGGAAGGGAGCACCGAAAATGTGTTTAGAGATTCTATCACAGTATGCAAAAAATGAGGATAATTGTAAGAGGGGAGCAATTGTTTTTGTTCATGGTGCTTATCAGGGAGCTTGGTGTTGGAAAGAGTTTTTTATGCCTTATTTTAGCCGTATAGGATATGATTGTTATGCTTTAAGCTTGAGGGGGGCACGGGAAAAGTGATGGATTTGAAAAATTAGAATCATTTACGCTTTCTGATTATGTAGCAGATGTTAATAGCGTGTTTATCAAAAAACAATTGGACTCAGCGATATTAATAGGTCATTCTTTTGGAGGTGCAATCGTACAATTATTTTTAGAACAATTTCCTGAAAAAGTTGAGAAAATGGTATTGATTTCATCTATTCCACCCACTGGAATGTTATTTGATATGGGACATTTTGCACTTCGTCATCCTTGGAAATTCTTGAAACTGGGAACTATAAATTTTCGCAAAAATATTCACTCAATAAACGATGTGGGATCATTATTTTTGTCGAATAAAATTAGCTTAACAAAAAGAAAAGAATATTGTGAAAAAATTCAAAAAGATTCTATAAGAACAAATATAACAACTTTAAAACCTATTGTGTCTAAAAACTTTAACCCTAGCGTATCTGTTTTAGTGTTGGGAAGTAAATTCGATATAATGCTAACCCGTAGTGCAATTCGCAAGACTGCAGAGTTTTATCATGGAAAAATAGTCATGTTTGATGATTTAACACATGATATGATGCTGGATCCTGAATGGAAAAAAGTTGCAATAGTTATAGAAAATTTTTTGAGATAGGAGCTGGAAGCGATGAAGAATAATAAGATTCAATTTATATGTTTTCCATATGCAGGCGGTGGAGCGTCTGTATTTTATAGTTGGAAGCAGCAGCTTATGGATGTAGCTGACGTTTTAGCAATTCAATATCCTGGCCATGAGAGTAGATTTTCTGAAAAACCTTTTACAAATATGGAAGAATTAGTTCGATTAATATATAAGGAAATAGGACATGGAATTTCTACAAATTGTGTACTGTTTGGGCATAGTATAGGTGCCAGGATTGCATATGAGTTTACAAAGTATTATGAACAAGTATCTCATAACAAAATTCGCCACTTAATTGTCTCTGGAAGTAGAGCACCTCATTTTCAAGAAAAGAATCCTATTCATGCGTTGCCAGATGAGGCTTTTATCAAAGAGATAAAAAGATTTAAGTGTACGCCAAATGAGATTTTAGAGAATCAGGAATTACTGGAAATTTTTCTTCCAATGCTTAGAGCAGATTTTGAATTGGATGAAACATATTTTTATACAGAGAAAAGAAAAATTCGATGCCCAATTACTATATTGGGAGGAAAAGAAGATCCTGAAGCATCTGAAGAGGAATTGAAGGAATGGAAAGAGTATACTGATTTTCCATGTGTATTGAGGATGTTTTCAGGAGAACATTTTTTTATTAAGACAAATGAAAAAGCAGTTCTTAATACTATTAAAAATATATTGTTAAATTTGTAGTTAGTACTTTTGTATGATCAAGTAAGTCACTGCTAACTTAAGAACTATAGAAGGGAGTAAAAATGAAATCATTAGATAGATATTTAGAGGAGTGTTGTCTGAAATTTAAAGATAATGTTGCAGTAGTAGAAAATCAAAAATCATTTACCTATTTTGAACTGGGTAAGAGCATTGAAGAAATGGCTAGCCGTTTGCAACATTCAGGAATTTGTAGCGAAGATCATGTGGTAATACAGCTCCCCAATAGTTTTGAGGTTTTGCAGGTTAATTTTGCTATTTATAAATTAGGTGCTGTAGGAATAAACGTTGTCCAGGAATATAGGGAAACCGAAATTTGCCATATTATTAAAGAAACGCAGGCAACAGCATATATTTATTCACAAAAGGGAAATTGTTCTTTTTACCAAAAAAACATAAATAGAATACATGAAGAAGGTATTCATGTAAAATGCCTAGGTATTGAAGAGCTGAAAGCTAATATTAAATGCGAATTGTGTGAGATAAAACATGAAAGCAAAAGCGCGGTTGCAAATTTAATGTTATCAGGTGGGACAACAGGTTTTCCTAAGCTTGCTCCGTTGGAGTATGAGCAATTATATGTTTATGCGAATGCTTTTTCAGAAAAGTGTAATATGAACGAGGACACGAAATACTTGGCTATTTTACCTATTCCACATAAATTTGCTTTTTGCAGCCCTGGAATTTTAGGAACCTTATTAAAAGGAGGAACTGTAATTGTTTGTGATGATGTAAATTATGATTCAGTTTTTAAAATAATAGAACGAGAGAAAGTTAATATAACCTCAGTTGTCCCGTCATTATTGAAAATATGGATTGAAGTTTTAGAGTGGGATAATTCTTATAATTTAACTTCATTGCAAGTACTGCAAGTTGGTGGAGCACCGCTTGAAAATAGAATAGCAGAAAAGGCATGTGAATTATTGAAGTGTAAAATTCAACAGTTATATGGTGCAACTGAAAGTGTCGTATGCTGCACAGATTTATCGGATTCTATTGAAACTATATGCAGTTGTCAGGGAAAACCTTTGTTACCGGAGGATGAGATAAAGATAGTTGATGATAGTGGAGTTGAGGTTTTACCGGGAAAAACAGGGGAAATTCTTGCTAAAGGACCATATACTATTACACATTATTATAAAAATGAAAATAAAGAGTCATTTACTATAGATGGATTTTTCCGTATGGGAGATTTGGGATATTTTGATGAAAAATATAATATTCATATTGTTGGGCGTATAAAAAATCAGATAAATAAAGGCGGAGAGAAAATATCTCCTAAAGAAATAGAAGAGTATTTAGCTGATCATCCGTATATTGAAGAAAGCATCGTAGCACCTATTCCAGATGAAATATTAGGAGAAAAAATTTGTGCGTTTATAAAAGCAAAGAAAGATATAGCAATTAAAGAATTAAGGGATTATTTGTCAGAAAAAGGAATTGCTCCATTCAAAATTCCAGATGAGATGTATTTCATTGACGAATGGCCAATGACCCCTTTGAAAAAAATAGATATAAAAAAACTAATTGATTCTGTACTAAACAAAGTATGAGGGAGGATTACATTATGCGTAAAATGGAATTTATTGATGACATTCAGAAGTGTATACCACAAATTGATGCCGAAAATGGAAAGTATCAATTGCCAGAAGTTGGTATTACTTCATTGCAATTGATGCGCTTACAAAATAGATGGAAGAAAAAGGGATATAATGTAAAATTTAAAGATTTAGCAAATTCTAAAACAATTGATGATTGGTTTTCTTTATTAAATAGTGAACAGAAGATCAATTTTAACTATGAGTTACCAGAGCATGAAAATAAAGAAATTTTTCAGTTGACGGATGTACAGTATGCCTATTGGACTGGAAGGGATTCAGAACAGGCAATGGGTGGTAGAGCATGTCATGCTTATTTTGAATTTGACTGTGAAGCTGATATTTCTATAGAAAGATTGGGAAAAGCGTGGATAAAAGTTGTCAATTATCACCCTATGTTACGTGCCTGTTTTCAGAAAGATGGAAAATTTTGTATATTGGATAACACAAAAAACACTATCAAAATTCATGATTTGAGTACTTATTCTAGTAATGAGGCGGAAAATCATTTTTTAAAACTAAGGAAAGAATTATCACATAAGAAATTAGATATTGAACATGGAATAGGGGCTGCATTGGAAATCATAGAGCTGCCTGATAGTAAAAAAATGGTAATAGATATTGATATGCTGGTAGCTGATATGCAGAGTTTACAAATAATATTCCGTGATCTGGTTAATGCATATAAATTTCCGGAAAAGTATGCAGAAAGATTTGATATGCTTTTTTTGGAGTATTTGGAACAGGAAAAGACTATAAAGAATAATGAATATATTGAATCAAAAAAATTTTGGAATAGCAGATTAAGGGAGCTACCTAAGAATCCGGAGTTACCACTGGCCAAAGACCCTTCTAAAATTGTGAATCCTATTTTTGAAAGAAAAAGTAGAATTATAGATAAGAATACATGGATGTTGTTAGCAGACAAAGCGCGTCATTCTGAAGCAACATTAGCCATGATTCTTTTAACCGCATATGTAGAGGTGGTAAGTTATTGGTCAAGTGAAAAAGAATTTTTGATTAATATACCAATATTTAATCGTATTACGAATGTGAATAATATTGAAGATGCGGTAGCAGACTTTACAAATTTGCTATTGCTGCCAGTATCGATAAATGAAACTCACAGTTTTAGTGAGCATTTAAGACTTATAAGCCAGACGTTTCAGAAATATATACAATATACAGCTTATAGCGGGGTTGAAGTACAACGTGAAATGACAAAATTGTATCCTAATTCACGCTTTTTTGCACCGGTTGTTTTTTCATATAATGTGGGAGAGGCTATGATTTCTGAAACCTTTGAAGAAAGCATAGGTCATCTTTCGTATATGATTACTCAAACGCCCCAAGTATGGTTGGATAACCAAACTATAGAATTAAATGAGGGGATTTTAATTGCTTGGGATTATGTCGCTGAATTGTTTCCAGGTAAGATAATAGAGGACATGTTTGGTTGTTATATCAATGTATTAGAAAAATTGTCAGTTGCCGATAATTGGGATAAACAATTTGTAATGTTACCATCGCACCAACTAAAAATCAGGAAAGATTTGGAAAGTAAGATGGAAATCGAGGATGAAAATCTGTTTAGTTCATTTATGAGGATGGCATATACAGAACAGGAACGGATTGCTGTTATAGAAGGTGGTACTGGTGCAAAGATAACATATTGGGGATTGTATAACAAAGCAAAGAAGATAGCTGGACTTTTGAAATTAAATAAAATTTCATCAGGAGATTCTGTTGCAATTTGTATTGAGAAAGGAATTGAGCAAATAGCAACGATTTTAGGTGTTTCTTTTTTGGGGGCAAAATTTGTGCCTATTAGTGCGCAACAGCCAATAGAAAGACGTAGACGAATTGTAGAGACTGCATTGATAAAAAACGTGATAACAAGCCAGAGGTATGTTGATGTTCTTGAATGGCCTGACGGTATGACCATTATTAACGTAAATGACGCCGATAAATATTCTTCTGAATTGCCTGTTTTTCCTGTTAAAAAAGAGGATTTGGCTTACATTATTTTTACATCTGGTTCTACAGGTACACCAAAAGGTGTTGAAATTACACATGGTCAGGCATTGAATACAATAACAGCAATAAATAAAATGTGGGGAATTAGCAAAAAGGACAAAGCTCTGGCGGTATCTGAATTTGATTTTGATTTATCAATTTATGATTTGTTTGGTTTACTTCAAGTAGGTGGGACAATAGTAACTATTGACGATAAAGATAGGAAAGAACCGGCTGTATGGTCAAGATATATTAAAGAATATTCAGTTACAGTATTTAATTCAGCACCGATGCTTATGGAGATGCTGTGTGAATATGCAATAAGTCACAAATTGACATATGATTCTATGAAAGTATTTTTATCAGGAGATTGGATTACTCCAACTTTGATTTCTCATATAAATGCAGTTGTAATAAACGGATTGATCATAGCAATGGGAGGAGCTACTGAAGGTGCAATATGGTCAAACTATTTTATTGTGTCTAAAGAGGTTCCTCATGAATGGGTATCTATTCCGTATGGCAGCCCATTACCGAATCAAAAGTATCGTGTAGTTAATGAGAGCGGTCATGATTGTCCAAACTGGGTAATTGGCGAATTGTGGATAGGTGGTGATGGAGTAGCAACTGGGTATGTTAATGATGAGAAATTAACTAATAAGAAGTTTATTATGAATGGTACCAGCCGTTGGTATAGAACGGGAGATTTGGGTAGATTTTGGGATAATGGCTTAATTGAATTTCTTGGTCGTAAGGATAATCAAGTAAAAATACATGGACACCGTATAGAATTAGGTGAAATAGAGAATGCAATTAAAGAAATGCCTCAGGTAAATGATTGTATTGTGACTGCGGTTTCAGATGCAGCTAAAAATAAACAGTTGGCCGCTTATGTAATTTGGAATAAAATTAAAGCCGATAATTTAATGAATGTAAATGCTTTGGTTTCTATCGGTTGTGCCGATGATGGAATAGTACAAAGTAATAAGAGGGTAGAAAGGTTTCTGGCAGACTATTCTTGTATTTTTATTATGAAAGTGATTGATAGTTTAGGTGGATATTCTGAAAAAAATGCCAGATTCTCTACATATGAGATGCTTGTTAAAAGCGGCATTAGTGATGACTATGAATATTTGATGGACAAGTGGTTAGAATTACTTGTTGAAAATAAATATCTTGTTAAATCCGGTAATATGTTTGAAAATACAGTAGACTTTGGAGATGTGGTAGGACGTTGGGAAAATAATGATTTGTGGAATGAGTACAAAGAATATTTGTATCAATTTTACAGTATAGCATTAGAACTGCTTACTAATAAGGAAAACGTTTCAAATATTATTGGAAATGCGAAATATCTTGGGCCAGAGGAACTTATTGAACGTTTGCCTTATTATAGTTTTTTGGAAGAGCAGATGCCGGTTATTTTTTCAAAACTATTTGAAAAAAGTGGTAGAGAGAATAGACCTATTCAGATCCTTGAAATTGGATCTCGAAATATTAAACGAACTCAAGCTATTCATAGGTCTTTAAAAGCATTTGATTTTAATTATAAATATACTTATATGGATGCATCATTATTCTATTTGAACAGAATGAAGGATAATCTGGAGGGACAGTGTTCTTATCTTAATGAAGATATTGGAGATAATGAATGCGCGAATATGGAAATGTGGCATCAGTTTGATGTAATTATTGCACAAGATATTCTTCATACAATGAAAAATCTGCCATTGGTTATTGATAATATTATTAAACTTCTTAAGCCGACAGGCACTGTAGTTGCATTTGAAGTGACACGTGATCATCCAGTAATCAATATATCTACAGGCATTATTGAAAAGGGATTTTGTGACATTTGTAATATAAGACATACAGTCTCTCCGTTATTGTCTGTAAATGGGTGGAAGAAGTATTTTAAAGATGCAGGTATGAAGATGGCGTTTTGCTTATATGATGATAAGGATAAAATATTTTGTGAAAATATTTTACTATTTCAGAATGAATGGGTAATTGATGAATTAAGTAAAATGGAAATGGATTTGATACTAGAGGAGCGGCTTCCAGAATATATGATACCTTCCTATTATATTGCTATGAATTCTTTCCCTTTGAACCAAAATGGAAAAATAGATCGAAAAAGTTTTCCGGTTCCTGCAGTAACCAATGAAGAAGAGTTTATTGAACCTGCAACTGAGGTAGAAATAAAACTGGGAGAGATATGGAAGTCTGTTTTACAGGTTGAGAGAATAAGTAAGAATGACAATTATTTTGAATTGGGAGGCGATTCTCTTCTGGCGAATAGACTATCAACTAAGATTTATGAAGTCTTTCATATAGAAATGAAAATTGCGGATATTTATAAGTTGTCAAACTTTCAAAAACAATGCCAATTTATTGAAGGGAAAAAGGTAAAACAGGTTCAGGAAAATCCGCACGATATAAAAATATGTCCGGATGTTGCTAATTGGAATGAACCATTTCCACTAACTGAAGTACAGCAAGCATATTGGTTGGGAAGAGAGGGAGGATTTGAGTTAGGAAAAGTATCAACACATTGCTATTTTGAAATGAAATGTTCGGATATTGATGTTCGTCGGATTAAAGAGTCGTGGAATATTATGATAAAAAGCCATGATATGATGAGAGCAGTAGTATTGCCGGATGGTGAACATCAAGTTGTTATGGAGAATGTGCCAGAATATTCAATAGAAGTTAGAAATCTTCAAAATAGAAGCGAGAAAGAAAAAATCAGTATCTTGGAGAATGTGCGAAACGAAAAAAGTCAACAGCAGTTTAATCCGCATAAATGGCCTCTTTTTGATGTTTCGGTTACTGTTTTGAACGCAGATGAAATTTTCATTCATGTTAGTTTTGATAATATTATATTTGATGGATGGAGTATGCTGTATATTCTTAGTGAATGGAAAAAAGTATATGAAAATTACAGCGATATATATGTACCTAAATTAAGATTCAGAGATTATGTAGTCGCATTGGAGCAACTAAAAACTACTGAAAAATATGAACAGGATAAAATGTATTGGAGGGAAAAATTGAGCGCAATCAAGCCAGCCCCGATGCTGCCGGTTAAGAGCGCACCGACTTCCATTAAAAATCAATCTTTTAGAAGAAAGAAATACCAATTATCGTCTGGGAAGTGGAAAAGATTTAAAAAGTTGGCAAAAGAATCGGAAATAACACCTGCCACTGCTATTCTGTCTGCATATGTTGCAATTTTGTCCAGATGGAGTGCATCTGATAGTTTTACAATTAATTTGACATGCTTTAACCGTATGCTGCTGCACGAAGATGTAATGAGGCTGGTTGGAGATTTCACATCACTGATATTATTAACGGTAAATGTTGATAATGATAGCAGTTTTGTAAACCATTGTAGTGCTATTCAAAAAGAATTATGGGAGGACTTAGAACATATTTCTGTTGGTGGCGTATGGGTAGAAAGAGAGCTAAACAAAGCAAATTCCGGCAAAAATCAAGTGATGATGCCTGTTGTATTTACAAGTGGTTTGGGATTCAACACAAATACAGATGGAGGACCGGATACATTTTTAGGTGAAATTGTGGAGGGATTATCGCAAACACCGCAAACATGGTTAGATCATCAGATCATGGAACAGAATGGTACAGTATTATTGACATGGGATTATGTTGTAGAATTATTTCCTGATGGAATGATAGATGAAATGTTTGATACCTATGTTCATCTTATTGACTTGTTATGTGAGGCTAAAGAGAAATGGGATCTGACAGTTGGAAGTTTGTTACAAATTCCTATATGCAAGAATATTCTAACTGCAAACAAAACTCAGAATTTTATAAGTAACACTAGCATGATGGATATGATTATTCAAAATCTAAGAAGTTTGAGGAATAAAGAAGCAGTAATTGCGGATAATGGAACTTTATCATATTCAGAACTGAACTGTTTGTCTGCTAACATTACTAAATATATACATGACCAAGGGATAAAAAAAGGATCTATTATTGCAATAGTGATGGAAAAAGGATGGGAACAGATTGTTGCGGTGCTTGGAGTTATTAATGCAGGATGTGCATATGTCCCTGTTGATCCCCAAAATCCAAGAATAAGAGTAGAGAATATACTCGACAATGCGAATATTTCTTTGATTTTGAAACAGTCATGGATTGACCGATTTATAGAATTGGATATTTCAAAGTATAGAGTTATGGATGTTGATACATATACATATCAGAATGATATTGAAATATCAGATTTTGCTTGTATGTCAACAGATTTAATGTATTTGATTTATACATCTGGAACTACCGGTATACCAAAAGGGGTTATGATAAACCATATGAATGCCGAAAACACTATTTTGGATATTAATCATAAATTTTCGGTTACAGAAACAGATAAAATATTAGCCATATCAAATTTGAATTTTGATTTATCGGTATATGACATATTTGGAATGTTGGCATGTGGAGGTACGATTGTAATTCCAAATTATGAAAAAAAGAATGATCCTGTATATCTGATTGAGATTTTACAGAAATACCATATTACTATTTGTAATATTGTACCTGCATATATGGAACTGATTAATGATTATTTGGAGATAAAGGAACAATTGTTAGCAAGTTCTGTACGGCTAGTGCTTTTAAGTGGAGACTGGATAGCTACTACGTTGCCAAATAGAATTAAGAAAAACCTGGCTGCTACAACAATCGTAGGTTTAGGGGGAGCAACAGAATGTTCGATTTGGTCAAATTATTATGTAATTGAAGAAGTTGAACAGGATTGGAAGAGCATACCATATGGTAAACCACTAAGTAATCAGCAATTTTATATTTTTGATGATAATTTTAATGTCACTCCTTGTTGGGTACCAGGAAAGTTATTTATTGGAGGAAAAGGAGTAGCGCAAGGGTATTACGGCGACACTGAAAGAACAAAGGAGAAATTTGTAAGCCACCCAATCACAGGCGAACGTATATATGATACAGGTGATTTGGGTCGATACTGGTCTGATGGAAATATTGAATTTTTAGGGAGAGAAGATTTCCAGGTAAAAATTCATGGACATAGGATTGAATTAGGAGAAATAGAGTCTATATTATACCAGTTCGACCAGATTAAAAATGCTGTAGTGTTATTGGACAAGGAAAACCAACAATTGTATGCAGCAGTTACTGTAAAGGTTGCCATTGATGATTTTGATGAAGAACAAAAAATATTACACTTTTTAAGCGAACATTTGCCCCAATATGCGTTGCCAGAAAAGGTCTTCTTTTTTGATGAACTTCCATTAAGCAATAATGGAAAAATTGATAGGACTGAAATAATGAATATTATAAAGGCCGATGTAAAATATGAAAGCATTGAAAGAAAAGAACCGTTATTGACAGAAACAGAAATACTGATAGGGGAAGTTTGGAAGGATGTATTAGGAGTAAGTACCGTTTTCAGAGATGATGATTTCTTTAAATGTGGCGGTGATAGTCTAAAAGGGAATGTGCTGATGGGGAAATTGGAATCAAATGGTATATTAAAAAAGCATCTTTCATTAAGAACATTGCTTGTTGCATCTACAATTCGGACGTTATCTGAAAAGGTTGATGAAGAAAATAGTTCGCAGGATGAATATGAGGAGGAAATCATATGAAGATCGAGGAATTGATAGAAGAGTATCAGAAAATGGGAATAGAACTTTTTTTAGATAAGGAAAATCTTAAATTTAAAGCCCCGAAGGGTGTGATGACATCAGAAATTAAGGAGGTATTGAAAAAAATAAGCAGCAGATTATAGAGTATTTGTTAAGGGAAAAAGAGATAAAACCAGATGCCGAGCATAAATATAACCCATTTCCTTTGACAGATGTGCAAGCAGCTTACATGTTAGGAAATAGTAGTGTATATGAATTTGGAGGATTTAGCTGCCATACTTATTTTGAAGTAAAAACAGATTTTACGGATATATCTATACTGGAAAAGGCATGGAACAAAGTGATTGAGAAACACGATATGCTAAGAGCTGTTATTTATGAAGAAGGATATCAGGTTATTCAAAAAGAAGTGCCGTGGCAGAAAGTTTTGTTGAATAGTATAGTTACAAAACCGATAGAGAAACAAGATCAATGTATTGCGGAAGTAAGAAGTCGCTTGGCACAAAAGAAATATGATGTTGGAGAATGGCCATTATGCGAACTTGAAGCCACATTTTTCGATGATGGGATGTGTATACTCCATTTTTCTATTGATATGATGATATCGGATTTTATAAGTACCAACATTATTTTAAAAGATTTAGTTTTTTACTATAATCATCCTGATGCTGAGAGTGTTCCATTTAGTATTTCGTATCGTGATATTGTTCTATATCAGAATCAAATGCAAGATAGCGAGAAATATTTAATCGACAAAGAATATTGGATGAAACGGATTGAGCATTTACCTGTTGAACTTGATCTGCCTATGTGCATATCAAGTGATAAGAAACAGCAAATAAAGTTTATTCAATTTAATACACGTGTTGCTGCCGAAAAATGGATTGCGGTTAAGAATGAACTTTATAAGGCACGAATTACTCCTTCCAGTTTTATCTTGACTGTATATGCATCTGTTCTTGGCAAATGGATTAGAAATAAAAATTTCTGCATTAATGTTACCTTATTAAATAGACCAGATTATGACGAAAATATTCAAAATATAGTTGGCGATTTTACAACTACAAATATTCTGCAGGTAGATTTGAAGAACAAAACTGAAAATTTTAAAGAAAAAATTCTGACAATACAAGAACAGCTCTGGAGAGACATAGAACATTCTATGTTTTCTGGCGTACAGGTAATACGAGAGATGACCCGGCAGACTAAATCGCATGTGATTGTACCTATTGTATTTACAAGTATGCTTGGAATGGAAAATAGTATTTCAAAGATTGCGAATACATCCGTAGAGTATAAAATTAGCCAGACACCGCAGGTATGGATTGATTGTCAGGTTTCAGAAATAAATGAAGAACTGTTGATTAATTGGGATGTGAGAAATGATATTTTTCCCGAAGGCATGATAAATGACATTTTTAATGCTTTTGAAAATGTGTTGATGCTATTTTGCAAAAACTACGAATTTATGGATAAAACATTGATTGTACCATTGCCGGATGAAACTAAAAAAGTAAGAGTGAAAGTTAATAAAACAAAGAAAGAGTTTGTTGCAAAAACGTTACACTCAGGATATGTCAATACTTTAAAAAGTCGGCCAAATCATATAGCTTTCATATATGACCATAAGAAATATACATACCATGATTTGGAAAAGTATATAAGCGCTATTCAAAGTAAACTCATTGCTTGTGGTTGTGAGAAAAAGGACTATGTCGCTGTTATTTTGCCAAAAGGAATATGGCAAGTGGCAGCTACAATTGGAACATTGGCTTTGGGATGTAGCTATGTACCAATTAGTTTAGACAATCCATACAATAGGATATGTGAAATACTGGATGAAGTAAAAGCAAAAGCAATAGTTACAGATACGATAAATTTCATAGGATATAAAAATGTTATCTATACAGCGTCGATAGAGCCAGCAGAAAAAAATATTGTAGTGGAAGACGTTACACCAGATCAGATTGCATATGTTATTTATACTTCCGGAAGCACGGGAAGCCCCAAAGGGGTAGTTATAACACATCAGGCAGCTTATAATACGATCCAAGACATCAATGCCCGGTTTAATATAGCGGATGATGTAGTTGCGTTGGGATTGGCAAAATTGTCATTTGATCTATCTGTATTTGATTTGTTTGGAATTTTTAAGGCTGGTGGTGTTTTAGTATATCCAAAAGATGAGGATTTAAAAAATCCCTATAGTTGGATTGAATTAATGGAAACTTATCACATTAATTTATTAAATATGGTGCCGGCACAAATGCAGATGATGACAATGGCGATGGAGTCCAGAACTGACAAGTTTGATTTTGTAAAAACAATTATGATGTCAGGAGATTGGATACCTGTTTCATTACCTGAAGCGATAAATCAAGTTATGCCCAATGCTAAGATTATAAGTTTAGGTGGTGCTACAGAGGCATCCATATGGTCTATTTATTATGAGATAGATCAAATACAAAAAAACTGGAAAAGCATACCGTATGGATATCCGCTTTCGAATCAGAAATTCTATATATTGGATGATAAATATAACGATTGTCCGAATTATGTTCCAGGAAAGATCTTCATTTCCGGAAGAGGGTTGGCGGAAGGATACTATAAACGAAATGATTTAACTATGGAACGTTTTAAATTACATCCGGTTTCAGGAGAGAGGATATATTATACCGGTGACATTGGTTGCTATCATCCGGAGGGATGGATTGAATTTCTAGGGAGAGATGATACGCAGATAAAGGTCAATGGACATAGGATTGAATTACAAGAAATTGAAAAGAAAATAAGTAATTATGCAAGAACAGAAATGGTTGTCGTAGATGCGGTAAATACGGCTGGGAATGAAAAAAAGTTAGCTGCCTTTATTGTTCCGGAAGAAAAAGACTTTTCTACAAAGGAGGCAGAAGCATACGGAATCGAATGTGCCGAGACAGCTAAATGTCTAATGAAAAATATTGATCGTAATCTATTCGAGGAATGGGTTGCGGCAGCAGATAAAAAATCTCTTTTAGATATTGTCTATGCATTACAAAGCAGAGGCATATTTGTAAATAAAAGTAGTTTATGGGATTTTAAACAGATAAGAGATAAGCTTGGTGTTCTTCCTAAGTATGATTTTTTGTTAACACGTTGGCTGGAGGCTTTATGTAAGGAAGAATATCTTGTTTCTATAGGGAACCAAGTATTCCAAGCTAATGTTGAACTGATAAGTAATGCGGAAATCAATGAATCGTGGAATAGATTGCAGAACATTGAAAACAAATTACACTATAGTCAAATGTTGATTGAGTATTTTAAAAATTCAGGGGAACATTTATTAGATTTCTTATCTGGCAATAAAGATCCACTTTCTATTCTATTTCCAGAAGGAAAAACACAGACTGCGTTAGCTGCGTACCGCAATAATATAGTAAATACAAATATAAATCAGGTAATTATTAAGTATGTAAATAGTATTGCACGCCAATTAAACGCCCAGGGAAAACAATTGCATATTTTAGAGGTGGGAGCAGGTGTTGGTGGAACTAGTAGAGACTTGATACCAAGTTTAAAAAATAAAAATGTTGAATATTGGTTTACTGATATCTCAACGTTCTTCCTAAATAGTGCAAAAGAGACTTTCGCAGACTATAAGAATGTTACATACCGTTTGTTTGATATTAATCAGGATTACAGAGAGCAAGATATTCCGGCTGTTTATTTTGATGTTCTTTTGTGTGCCAATGTTCTACATAACGCGCACAATGGAATGGAAGTTATGAAACAGTTAAAAGAGGTTATGCGTGAAAATGCAAGTTTTATTATAATTGAAGAAACTGTTGAGTCATATGCAATAATGACTTCGATGGAATTCGAATATTCTATAAACGATATTACGGATTATAGAAAAGAAATAAATCATATTTTCTTTAATAGAGAACAGTGGAGAAAGCTATTAGATCAAGTGAATGCGAGAATAGTATGTGAACTTCCAGGGATAGATGACAAATTATCATTGGCAGGACAATGTCTTTTTATAGCGTCCGTTTGGAAAGGTAGAAAAGACATTGAGAAGGGCAAATTATTAAACTATTTGGAGCAAGAATTGCCAGTATATGAAATTCCTCAATATATTGAAATTGTATCCAAAATTGATTTAAGCACGAATGGAAAAGTAGACCGTAAAAAATTAAAGATACATATGGAGGAGAGTGAAAAAGATACTAATGAAGATAGTAAAATATTGCCTTCAACAGAACAAGAAAAAATTCTCGTTGAAATTTGGAAAGAGGTATTGAACCGTGAAAATATCAGTATTACAGATAATTTTTATGAGTTGGGAGGAGATTCTCTTTTAGTTGCACAAACTATTTCGCAGGTTAAGAAAAGATTACCGTTGGCAAAAGAATACCAATGGAATGAATTAATGCGTAAGATGCTGGAAAATCCGACAATAGAGGGATTTGCGAAAGTATTTGAGGATGTCAAATATGTAAAAGAATCAGAAGATAATGAACTGGTTCGTTTGAACTTTGTTAGAAATGGAAACGATAATAAAATTATTGTGTTATATCCAGATGGGATAAATTCTCTCAGTCAGTATAACGGTTTGATAAATAAGATACAGGAGGAATTTGGTAGTTATACAATTATAGGTGTAAACCTTTGTGAAAATCAGGTGTTCTTTGAAACAGCACCAGAATGTCTGATCCCTGATATTGGAAAAGTTATAGCCCAAAAATTGATGCAAGCATATAGTAAATGCGAAATTGTTTTAATTGGATACTGTATTGGTGGGCTAATGGCAATTGAAACGGGTCGTTTCCTATTGGAGCAAGGCAAAAATGTAAACGGTATTGTTACAATAGATACTCGTACCTGCAGTAGATGTATTGATAATGATCTAATCATGGAAAGGATATTCAAAATTATTTTGAATGGTGGTGAACAAGATAAACTCATGGATCAACAAATATCAGATGCAGTCAGAGCCGTTTTGACTGATAAAAAGTCAGCTATAACTAATGAGGAATTGTGCAATTGTGGTGAGCAGTTTTCAGAAGTAAATAAATACTTTACGGAATTGTGTACTCTTTCTCCGAAGCAAAGATTCGATTCTTTACTCGATTATCAAAAAATAGAGTTAGACGAGGAGCGTAATAGAATCTTAAATTTGTATAGAATGTTTAGACATAATTATCGTGGTGTAATGAACTATGCTCAAGATTTTTACATTGGAGATGTTTTGGCTTTACAGTGTAATGACAATACAGGCTTTTTCTTACCGGCAGAAATGATATTTGATTCTGATTTTTTACAGCAGACAGTATTAGGAAATTTAAGTTATGAAGCAATACCAGGAAATCATCTTACATGTTTGGATAATAATAACATACCGTTGATCTATGGGTACATACGAAAATATTTGTCATGATGGAGGTAAAAGCTTGAAAAAATTAGTGGGTATAATAGGCGGAACAGGTAAGATAGGACAAAAAGTGTGTGAAAAACTCGTTCCCCAATATGATGTTCGACTTGGTCAGAGGCATATGATGCAATCAGATTCAGTTGCGAGCATATACAAATTTGTAGATTTGCAACAACCTTCATCATTGTATGACTTTTATGAGAAATGTGATCTTATAGTTAATTGTGCGGGTCCTTCATATATTTATAGTAATATTGCTATGAAAATAGCCAATAATATGAAGATTCCGTATGTTGATGTTTTTGGAAGCAGGTTTTATAGTACGAAAGCGGTAAGTATATCTACTATCAACGTTTTATCAGCAGGATGTTATCCCGGTTTTACCGGGATACTTCCTGTTGGATTTTTAGAGGGGAAAATGGATGAAGTCATAACACTTAAGGAAATAGTAGGCGGTAGAGAATTGGGAAGTCTTGTGGCATGTCAAGATGTGATAATGAGTGCCATTAAAAATTATGGAAAAGTGAATATGTATATGGATACCGGGCAGATGACCTATAATAATCTGCTAGAAAAAGATATAAAAGGTGGATTTCCTGAAAATGTTTCTTTGAGGCTCTACTTTACCGAGGAATTCGATATGCTTTGTAAAAAATATAAGATTCCTCAAGCATATTTTTATAATGCTGTTGTGGATGAAGAAATAGATAAGGCATTATCAATGGCATGTGTAAAATTATCTCATGAATGTGATGAGTCCGTACTTGTATTAGAGGCTAAGAAAATAAGTGCTTTACAGGAAAATTTAGTTCGCGAAAGAGGTAATTGGTATGGAATGCACTTAGAAGCAGATGGTATATACAATGGAAAAAAGAAAACCATTTCTGTATATGTAAAGGTATTTAATACGAGTTTATTAAGTGCAGGTATTGCGGTAGAGGTTATAAAAAGTATATTGTCAGAACACCATAATTCAGGTGTTTATTATCCTTTTGAAATACTGAATAATCAGAAAACAATTCGCAAATTAATTGAAGAAGGAGTTATTGCTATTAATGGATTTTCAGAAAGTTATGAAGATGAGGAGATAGGAGTTTTATGATACGTGTGATAGTATGTGGAACAACGTTTGGACGTATATATATTCATGGAATTCAAAAATATGGCCAAGAGCGATTTAAATTAGTAGGTATACTAGCAAGTGGAAGTGAACGTTCCAGGAAATATTCAGAACAATATGGTATTAAGCTATTTTCTAGTATTGATGAAATCAATCCATTAGAAGTAGATTTGGCATGTGTAGTTATCAGATCTGGGATAGTAGGAGGATCCGGAGCGGATATTGCGTTGAGTTTATTAAATAAAGGGATTAATGTATTACAGGAACAGCCAGTTTCATATGTCGAGGCTGCTAATTGTATGAAGACAGCTATAAAAAATCATTGTTTCTATATGATAAATAGTTTTTATCCATATAATGAACGTATAAAATCTCTTTTGGGTTATTGTGAGAATCTTCAAAAACAAAGTAAAATAAATAGTATAGAAATATCTTGTAGCGTGCATGTTCTCTTTTCAACGATTGATATTCTTGAACGGTTGGCTGGTTCCTTTTCAACATGGGAATTTGACATCCCGATTGCACCTAAATATGGGCATCCACTAACAATAATGTATGGAAAAATATCAGATATACCTGTACTACTAAAAATACAAAATCAGATGGATCCACTTAATGAGGATAACAGTACAATTTTTCTACATAGAATTAGCGTAGAATTCAATGCAGGTACACTGAGTTTAAGTGATACAGATGGGATAATTATGTGGAAACCCCAAAGATATGTTGAAAGATCACGAGATGGAAGTTTAGAATTATATAGTCAGTTTCAGGACTATCCGGCTTTGGTAAGACTGACGGATAATGAAGAGATTACCTATTTGGAGGAATACAGCAATCTTTGGCCGTATAGTATTTTTAATGTTTTGAATGAATATGTTAATGTAACAGAAAATCGTGCAGTATATCTGAAGTTTGCTCAGAAACAGTTGGAACTGTGTAAAAAATGGGAATGGTTTTCAAACAATCTTTCAGACTATGAAATTATTGATGTACAACCACCCGAAAGAATATGCTTGAAATTAATTAAAGAAAAAACTGAATAATTTGTTTCTCGTTGATAGTTTCTATATTAACAGAGGAAATGTCATCGGAAAAAATTGAGCATATATAGTTACCATTTTTCCAGGTAAGGAAATATGGAAGTAGTTTAGGATGCTTTGTATTTACTAATGTAAGATCGTCATTTAAACCAACACCTTTATATTTCATATAAGCTTCTTTTTGAGTCCAGATTTCGTAAAAGGCGATATCTGGACTTTTTGATGAGATAACATAATTTTTTTCATCCGAATGAAAAGTGCTATCAATAATTTCAAAGGGCGCAGTATTTATATTTTCAATATCAACACCAATATTATTAGAATAAGAAATTCCACATAAAATTGCATTACGTGTGTGTGAAAAATTAAAATGATATAAAGAATTAGACAAAAATACTGGTTTTTTCGTTGAAAGAAAGGAAAAATTTAGTTTATTGTTTGGAATACCAGTTAGCAATATCAATTTCATACGAACTAAAAGGGCTGCGTAAAGACATAATTTTTTATCAATATCGTATCTGTAAGCTAATACTTTATTCTTACGATATTCGGATAGATAATGTAACAATTCAGTGTCATGTCTTTCCCAATTAGTGTTTGTTATTGGTAAAAAATAAACTTTCATACTGTACTCCTATGTATAAAATATATTCTCCATTTTACCATTAAAAAAAAGAAATACAAGTAGATAAAATATAAATTAGAAACCCTCTGTTTTTTTGTTATGATAATGCAAGAGGAAATGATAATTGAGTATCTGGTTACTTCTATTATTTGTGTCAAAGTATGCTGTTTGAGTTAGCATGATATTATGAATAAGCAGAGGAGAGATTGATTATGGAAAATCGTATCAGACAGCTCCGTGAAAAACGGGGGTTAACACAGGAAACTTTGGCGACAGAATTAGAAATAACACAGCAGCAGCTTAGTAAATATGAAATGAACATTGCATCTATCAAAGTGGAATCTCTTAAAAAGGTGGCAGCTTATTTTAATGTGACAACGGATTATCTGCTTGGAACATCAGATGTCAAAAGAGATGTAGTAGGTGCAGTAGAAATGGGCAAAACGTTGGAAGAATATTACGATCTGGTTGAATTATATAGAGGATTGGAGCGATGCGACCAGGAAATAGTTCTGGCGATCATTGCTATTATTAAGAACGCAAACGGCCGGAAAGAGTGAAAAGAGTTTTGGTGTGTTCAAATGATGTTTGCCGGGGAAATAGAAATGTTATAAATTGTAAAGGAGAATCAGGGATATTTTCCATACTTTATTGACAAGACGGATTTGTTTGTATGATAATTTATGAAAAGGGAATATGGTAAGGGGGCAACTTCGGAAGTAATTACTTGATGATGAACCTGTCATAAGTAGAGAATGTGGAGGAATACATATGGGCCTGGCATCAATCATTATATCAGCAGCAACAAAAGAGATTGCCGGATTTACGGTAATGGGATATCTGACGGAGAAAGCTGCCGATATCGGTACCGGCAAAATCTGGACAGAATTGAAAAAGAGAATAGGCGATAAGCCTGATTCGTTTGAATGCAGGTTATATGGAGCAATCGAGAAAAGTGTTGGGGAATATCTTTGCAAAGGGACTAGTGAAGATGTATCCGCTGCAATTTGCGAATGTATTTTTGATGCGTGGTGCCGGGAAGGGTATTTAACACCTGAGCGGATTGCAAACATACTGCGTCGCTATTCTGCATATGCAAAGCAGAATGATATCCTGGCGTGGTATCGCACTTTTCAGGACCAAATCATAAAAGATGACATCTTGTGTCCTATGTTTATGATGAATAACATACAGCTAAGTGGCGAACTACAAAGGGAACAGGATAAAAAAATAGACCAGGTATTGGCATTGCTGCAGGTTGTTATGAAAGAAAATAGAGAAGAGCAGCAGGAAAAACCGGAATATATATCTGATCCGCCTACGGATATTGATTCATTCTATGTGGACAGAACGATACTTGAAAATGAATTATGGACTACCATTGTTTTATCCAAGAAATCGGTGCTTCTATATGGGATAGGCGGGATAGGTAAAACGGAAACGGCAAAATCTGTTTTGAAAAAAATCTATTCCCTGCCCTGTGATGTTACAGGCATTTATCAGATCGCGTGGGTTACTTATACAAATGGAAAGTTGAAAGATTCTCTGATTGAGGCGTTTCATGATACAAAGGGGTATACAGACAGGGACGAGGCATGGGAACATATATACAACATGATACAGACCCAGCGCGAGAAACTGCTGATTGTAATTGATAATGTGGAAACGATAGAACAGAACCAGGATATTGAAAGATTGGGAGACCTGCCCTGCAGGATATTGGTAACGAGCAGAACCGAAAAGATAGGCGGGCTTCATAGATGTTCCGTAGACCATTTGCCGGAGGAAGACTGCCGGGATATCTTTTATCATTATTATGTGGGAGATCACGATAATCATTACTTAGATAAGATCCTGGGATTAATAGAATATCATACGGTAATGCTTGAGCTTCTGGCAAAGACAGCTAATATGGAAGAAAAAACTCTGCAGGAGTTTTACGAGTTGCTTGTTCAAAAAGGATTCCGTATGAGCAATGAAGAAGTCGGTTCGCATCATCCATTATTGCAATCAGAAAAGAGGGTAACAGAACAATTAAAAATCTTATTTACGATTTCAAAGTGTCGTATCCAAGATAAGGATTTGCTGTGCCAGCTTTCCGTGATACCGGCAATCCCATTCCAATATAAAGCTGTGAGAAATTGGATTGAGATTCAACATAAGTCACAGTTGGAATATCTGGTAAAGACTGGTTGGCTTAAAAGCGACGGAAAGCTTGTTTCAACATATATCATGCATTCTGTTATCGCTTCTGCCATACGGTTTCAGAATGAGGAGCATTTATATGAAAAATGCAGATATGTGATCCATTCCATTACAAAAGAAATGGATTGTGGAGAGCAGGAACATGGTGCAGAAAAGTCTTATTTGATTCCGTTTTCATGGTCCATTTCGGATGTGCTATGGAACCATTTGTGCAATGAACAGGATGCAGAGTTCCTGACAAATCTTGCATATATTTATTATGATATAGGAAACTATGATAATGCGTATCAGTTTTTTCAAAGGGCATTAGAAATAGATGAACGAGTGTCCGGGCCGAATTCCATTACCGTTTCTTCAGATTACTACAATCTTGCAGACGTAAGCTATAATATGTATCAATTTTCAAAATCTCTTTCGTATTTGAGGAAAGCTCTGGCAATCCGTAAAAAATATTATTCGTCCGACGATATTGAAGTTGTTGTGCTTATAAAGTTATTGGCAGGAATATATGTAAAACTGAACCGATCGGATCGCGCTGAAGCACTATATTTCTGGGCGGCAGACAAATTTGAACGGAATCCGGAAACCGATATTCTACAGTTGAGTACACATTACTCCGATATGGCTTCTTTTTTTAGGGAGCGTGGATATCCGGGAGATTACGACAAGGCAAGATCCTATTATCAGAAGGCGGAACGGGGGATGAAGCAGATTTATGGGGACAAGCCTCATCCGGAAATGGCTGCCTTTTATGATGGGTATGCGTTGCTTTATGATAATATGGGAAAATATTCAGAAGCACTTTCCCTATTTCAAAAAGCTTTAGAAATAAAACAAAAAACATTAAAGAGAGAGCATCCAGACATTATTCAATCCTATGGAAGTATTGGATTGATCTATTATGAACTTACAGAATATGATAAAGCACTGGATTGTTTAAATGAGGCTTTAGAAATTGCGGATAAAATCTGGCCAGGTCCGTCTTCATTTAAAGCAGATATTTATAATAATCTGGGGCTTGTATACCGGAGTAAAGGAGACTATCCGAAAGCAGAAGATTTGTATGGATGTGCGCTGTGTATAAGAGAAGAGATTTATGCATCAGATCATCCGATGGTTTTGGCAACAAAAAATAATATTGCTCAGGTCTATGCCAGTGAAGAAAGGTATGGCGAAGCTATTTCACTATTTGAAACAGTTATACGGGAGTACCGTGAAAATTCTACAGAGGATTCAGCATTTCTGGCAACAGTATATGATAACCTGTCAACTGCATATCGGGAGATGGAAAGATACGAAGATGCTATTGATATATGCACAGAAGGGTTGAATATACGCAAAGATATTTATGGGAAGAGGAGTTTGGACTATGCAATCAGTTTAAATAATCTTGCCCTGATTTATTATGAAATGGGAATACTTAATGATGCGGCAGATATATTTAGTGAGGCATTGGCGATTAAAAAAGAGACCCTTCCTGAAATACACGGGCAAATCAGTATCGGTTATTTTAATTTAGGTCTTGTGTATGATAAGCTCCATAGGGATAATGAAGCACTGGAAAATTACCGGGCTTCTATGGAAATAGACAATGAACTGGAAGCATATGAAGATGTTCTGCTGACAGCCGAATATATTGCTGAGATATATGAAAGGAACGATATGCCGGAGGATGCAGAAGCATATCGTACACTTTGCAGCAAAGATGATGTGCATTAAAGGGAAAAGATAAGAAAGGGCAAGTAATATGGAGTCAATAGCTTTGGCAAGAACATTTTCTGTCGCAGATTATGTAATTTCTAAAACATTAGATATTGAAATCGAAAAATTATGACCTGAGATAAAGAGAAGATTTACATGTGACAGGGAGACGGTAGAATCTCTATTTTATGATGTAATCGAGATCAGTGTCAGAAAGTTGAAGAGGATAATGAACAAGAAATAGAGAAACAGGAGCTGCCTTTCATGAATGCATGGAATGGCAGAGCTTTGTGCTGTGATTATAAAAATGTAGGATATAATAATTAAAACGGTTGCGGGTAAACTGGCGTATGCGGTATAATGCAGATATTACAATAGAATGTAGAAGGTGATACAGTGAAAATAGATTTTTTAGAGATAATAAATTTTAGAAATATGCGTTCTGCAGCATTAGATTTCGCAAATAGAAATTTTGTGGCTTTAATTGGAGACAATGGAAGCGGTAAAACAACGATTCTGGAGTCCATCACCAAAGCGTTTGTTCCCGTACTGCGTGCAGTAAACGGGGAGGCTGTGAAACAATGTGATTTAAGTAACACGGATATTAAAGAAGGAACTTCAAGTGTAGCGGTAACGCTTGGTATTGATCTTGAAGGTGCAAAATACACATGGACCAATAAAAGGAGAAAAGCTTCCATTTTTCCTTATGATGAAGCAATTGAGATAAGAGGACAAAATGGGAATGATTTGAAAAAATTAAAACAAAAATATATAGAATGTGTTACAGCCGGATATCTGCCATTAGTTCTTTATTATGGAACAGACAGGATTATAAGAGAGGTTCCAAGACGTGGACATATCAAGAATTTTGAAGTGATGGATTCTTTACGGAACTGCTTTGACAATGTTAATTATTTCAGGGATTTCTATGATTGGTTTAAGACAGAGGAAGACATTGAATTACGAGGACTGAGGGAAAACCCCGATTATAAAAATCCACGACTTGATTGTGTCAGGACAGCATTGGAGAGGATGATCCCAGGTTATAGTAATTTACGAATAGAGTTAAATCCGTCAAGAATGCTTCTGACAAATAGTGAAGGAATTGATCTGCAGATTGACCAGTTAAGTGGTGGCTATAAAGCAGTTCTTTCAGTAGTGGCAGATATTGCAAAACGACTTGCGATTGCAAATCCGCAGTCTGTAAATCCTTTGGAAGAGGAAGCGGTTATATTGATTGATGAATTGGATCTGCATCTTCATCCAAAGTGGCAAAAAACAATCGTTGAAGATCTGAGAAGGACTTTTCCTAAATGTCAGTTTATCATTTCAACGCATTCCCCGTTTATCATTCAGGCATTAGCAGCAAGTGAAATCTATGACATCAGTAAAATGCAATATGCGGGCGAACAGGGAAATTATAATGGCTGGAGTATTGAAAATATACAGGAACAGATGATGGGGGTTGAGCGAAAAACTCCATTGTATAATATGCTGATCAAACAATTCTCAGATGCGGTAGATGCGGAAGATTATGAACTGGCAAAAAATCTATATAAAAAGCTGCTGGAAATGACACATCCGGAGAGTCAGGAAAGAAAGATTATGAAGTTAGACATGGAGATGATTGAACCAGATGATAAAACTCAATAGAGGAGAATGCCCGAAAGAGCTTACTGATGAAGTAAAAGAAGAGCTCACAGAACTATATAAAAAGGATAAAGAAAAAGATGTCTGGAATTCACCTAAAATAAAAAAAACATTAAAAGAAGCACTGCTGGAAATGAGCCATGGAAAATGTTCGTATTGTGAATGTGCTTTGGGAATTGAATCGAAAGATGTAACGATTGACCATTTCTTACCTAAAAAGTCGCATGAAGGGTTAGTGGTAGAGTGGGAAAATTTATTTCCAGCTTGTTTGCGATGTAACAGAAAGAAAAATGATAATGAAGATCGGCTCGTAAACCCCTGTATGGATAAACCAGCAGATTATATAGGTCTGGCAAAGAAAAATCCATTTCGACTAGTAGGTATAGATGATGAAAAAATCGGAAAAAATACGATAACAGCAATTGGATTAAATGATATTGTACGGGTAATGGGAATTCGTATGGAACAGTGGGAAAATATCTATCAGCATATGGAAGAAATTTATGAAGATCTGCAAGAGGTTGGTTATCAGAAAAAGTATAAAACAAGATTTGAAAGGCTGATGGGAAAATGTACTGCTGGAAATGATTATGCAGCAGTGAAGGCAACGAATATGTTGAATGATGATATATATAAAAGTATCAAGCAGATTCTGGTATCAGAAGGCGTATGGACATCTAATTTGCAGGAAATGGAGAATGAAATACAGGATATTTCATTGAAAATGGTATGAGATGCCATATATGGAAATACATAATTGACTACAACAATATCTTGTGTTAATAGGCTTGTGAAATTTGTATTTGTATCTGTAGATACAGATAAGAAACGCTGGTTCCGGATCTGACCGGGAGTAAAACATTAAGAAGCCAAAGGCCTCCTGCCTTTGTAATAAATAAGGTCATTTAGAATGAAAATTTCTAAATGGCCTTTTTGTGTTGAAAAAATATGACAGACAACAAGTACAAATCAGCAAAGTCAATGTACATAAACAGATTATAAGAAAGTTCTGGAATATCTTGAATTTCTTTGCAATATATAGGTGAGAAATACAAAATTCGTATGCGGCTATAAAGCAGGCTGTTTGAGATATCCGAGACATTATGATTTATGTATATGGTCAGTATAAGATGTAGGTTTAGAAATGAAACATATTTTTAAAATATATGGAAATTCCATGTGAAACATGGGAGTCCACAGGGCAGATACATATAGAATTTGACAGCAGAGGGGAGGGGAAAGTAGCATAATAGAATAATAGAAAATATCTTGAGACATTGATATTTGTCGGTGTCTCTTTTATTTTGACAAGTTTTGAGGACGATATAAGCGGAGTACTATGTATGGGTGTCTTAGGACATTTAACAAAAGAAGAAAGAGAATCTTTGTGGGAAACTTTTGAGAAAAAATTAAAAACGGGTACACCTGTTTTGATTGGAGTTTTGAATAAAAAATTTCTTTCAGTACCTATTGGAACACCAATATCCATTGCACAACAAGGTAAAAATCGATATGAAACATTTATAAAAGAGATAAATTGTAATAATAAGGAGAAATGTGAATGGGTGATTTCATATAGAATTTCTTATAAAAATAAGGTGATTAGAGAAATAACTTGTCCAATGAACTGGAATTATGAGAGTGAGGAAGCAGTATTAAAAGAGTTATCATATGCAAATTTTAGATGTGTAAAAGTATCAGATACATTATTATTTGCCAGAAAAAAATAAAAAAGCAAAAAGAGTACAAGAAATTTGGGACTTGCCTAAAAAAAAATTAAGTCATATAATCCAATTAGAAACAACTAACTTTTGTGAGAGGAAATGGTATGTTGGCAAAAAATAGGTCTTTAAATGAAATTTATTACAAATTACTTTTGAATTCTCCTCAAATGATTACTATGGATATTCCTTTAAAAATAGGAAAAGGAAATATTTCTCAGACAAAAATAAAGCATGGTGTAATTTTAGCTGATTGGAAAATGTGTTATGAAAGCGATATGAATGTTCAAGGTCCTGTTAGTAATGAATATATTCAAATAATTTTTTGCTTAAATGATGGAATTTCATGGGGAATGACAGGTAATTATAGGTCTGTGAGTATACAAAAAAATGAATCTTGTATTTATACTGGCCATGGAGGAACAGAATACATTTGCTATAAAAAGGATAGCGAATATTCATTTAAGAGTATTAAAATTCCTCTTACATATTTTAGGCATATTCTTGAGGAATATTTTGAAAAATGTGAAGCTACAGTTTATGAGGAGAAACTGTTGAATGAAATTTCGAAAGTTCCAGTAACACCTAATATGAAACAGATTTTAACAGATCTAAGTTGTTTTACCCAATACCGAGGTAGCTTAGGCTATCTATATCTTGACGGCAAATTGCTGGAATTACTGTCTATTTATTTAGGTGAAGTGTTTGAGCAGGATATTCTTATGGGGAAAAATATTTCCATATCCCGTACCGAAAGAACCGCTATTATGGAGGCTAAGCGTATTATAGATTGTCAACTTGCCTTTGCACCTTCATGTGAAGAACTATCCCGTCTAGTACACTTAAGTATGACGAAACTGACTCGTGGATTTTCACTATTTTACGGTATGCCAATCCACCAATATGTCATCGAACAACGATTAACTCAGGCGGCACAACTTCTTTTAGAAGGAGATTGGAACGTAAGTGAAGTCGCTGCAATTGTTGGATATGGAAAACCTAGCAATTTTGCTGCCGCATTTAAAAAAAAATATGGTGTATCTCCCAAAAATTATCCGGAAAGTAGATTTGTTTAGATAAAAAGTTAAGATTGACGGTTTTTGGGTTAAATCGGGTTGGTTTTGGGTTGGTTTAGTCTAATATAACTGATATTCTATGTAGCGTGGTTAGAAAAAACTAACCGCGTTACATTTTATTATGAGGAGGTAAGAGTATGAAACAAAAGCTAAATGCGAAAGATTTTATTCTCATCGGTGTTTTAACGGCCCTCATGTGGATCATCTGCATGATTATCAGCACTATTATGAGCGTGGCAGGTCCGGTGACAAATGTATTTTACCCATCCGTTGTTGCAATCCCGAATGGTATCGTTATGATGCTTCTACTGGCTAAGGTACCGAAGAAAGGCGTGTTTACCATTTGCGCCGCAATTCAGGCTATCCTGTTTCTGCTGGTGGGTGCTTTCTGGTTCATTCCTATCGGTTTGATAATTGGCGGTGTCATCTGCGATT
>OLRC01000214.1_pt1 | contig 43826 bp, 45 predicted proteins | sample 1672081 | NCBI WGS metagenome assembly OLRC01 (sample SAMEA3136643, study PRJEB25190) | human gut metagenome | biome: human gut; feature: human-associated habitat; material: faeces | place: Austria | collected 2013
AACCCCAAAAGCTAGAAAGCTTTTGGGGGCCTTAAGGGATAGCATGACGATCTTAACAGCTTACAGTTACTAGTACTGATACGCAAGCCTGGCTGATCTCTTTTATATACAAAAAAGCGTAGGAAAATTTCCTACGCTTTACGCTATGTTGGAATTTCATAGCGTTTCCATTACCCTCAATGAGGTGAGAATGGAACAAATCATCTAACATTATTATACTAAAAGACTGATTCTTTATCAATGAAAAACATAAATATCTTTATATTCTGTGTTTAGTTTTGATAAACTCTTAGGCTTTCCGTCTCTCTATTTGGTTTAATGTTCCATAGCTCCCCTCTCTTTCTTTTTGCCAGTTTATCACGCAAGTATGCGTGATTTAAACACTGGCGAAAGGAGGTGAGACTCATGGAACAAATCATCATTATCTTAATCCTTTTGTACTTACTCAAACATGGTGAGTAGTTTAGGACGGAAAGCATAACCCCAAAAGCTAGAAAGCTTTTGGGGGCCTTAAGGGATAGCATGACGATCTTAGTAGCTTATAGTTACTAGTACTGATACGCAGACCTGGATACTCTCTTCCACATACAAAAAAGCGTTGGAGTGGGCTATTAGAAGGTTTTCCTTATATAACATCATGATTTATATCACTATTTTTATAGTTATTTATATATGTATTTAAATATTGATTTTTATCATGGTATTAACTGTGACAGAAGCATAGAGAACTCTTAGGCTTTCCGTCACTTTGCCTTGTATCGTTCCATAAGCTCACCCCCTTCTAATCTCATTATACTACAAAGCAAGTTTGTAGTTTATTCGATCGAAAGGAGGTGAGACTCATGGAACAAATCATTATTATCTTAATCCTTTTGTACTTACTAAAACACGGTGAGTAGTTTGGGACGGAAAGCATAACCCCAAAAGCTAGAAAGCTTTTGGGGACCTTAAGGGATAGCATGACGATTATACTTAGTTGTCTAATCGTAGATAGATGACGCACTCTGCTTAATACTTACCTTGAAACACCATATTTAGCCCGGTACCTTCTGAAAGTTCGTTCATTAATGCCTGTTAATTTCGATACATCCCTATCAGAATGACCTGATAAATAAAGTGAAAAAGCATGATGAAGCCTCTCATCATCTTGCTTAAACAGTGCCTTTCTCCCTTTATACTTACCTTTTAACTTTGCTATTGCTATACCTTGAGCTTGTCTCTCCTTCAGTCGCTCTCTCTCAGCCTGTGCCTGGTACTTATATAGCTCTAGGATCAGATTATTAAGCAGTCTTCTCAGATTATCATCTTCGATACCTCTAAGAGTAGGGAGATTCAAGACTTCCAGTGTGGCTCCTTTTTCTTGAATCTCATTCATGACTTCAGTTAATTCTTTATTATTACGTCCCAATCGCTCTAATTCTGTTACGACGACCACATCACCCTCACGAATATAATCTAGTAACGCTTCCAGCTGAAGACGGTCTCTGCTGGCACCACTAGCAGCCTCCTGAAAGATTTTTTCTGTGTCCTGTAATCGTTCTAGCTGTCTATCTAGATTTTGTTCGTTGGTACTTATTCTGGCATATCCAATTCTTGCCATTTTTATCTCCTTTTTTGCCGAACCCTATTGTCCATATCTTAAACCTTATAATACCAAGAAATATAAAAAAGGACAATAAAGTATACTTTATTGTCCTGTATAATTTCCCTTTTACATGACTTCATCACTAAAAAGTATGTCATCATCTTCAAATGGATTCGAAAGGGAATTAGCTACTGTTGGTTCCTGCATCACTTGATCAATCATATCTTGATAAAAGTCCTCTTCATTAGTATAAACCTTACCACCTGAAGAAGTAGTAGTAGTGCCTGTTTTATAACGTGTTGCCAATTTAGGGTTTGCTACCATACGACTTTCTAGATCATATCGCCATTGAATTAGGTTCATCAATGCTTCTTTAGGATCTATTTCAATATCTTTAAGATTAAGACCACGGTGAGCAGATTCAACTGGAATATCTGCTAAAGTCATACTTTGATCAAATTCTTCGGTCAAGAACATGTATCGATAAGGTAGAGCTGTCTTATCATGAAGGAAAATCGGATCAGGCGTTACTTTACGGCCAGATTGATCACGATTCTTAACCCCTCTGAAGATAATAGCCTCACCCTCTTGAAGTTTACTCAATTGACTAGCTGTCAAGAGATCCTGACGTTTATGATCAACTGATACATTTGGATTTGCTTCATCAATGATATTAGCTGATCGTCTTCTACTAGTAATCGTTTTATTTCCAAGTTCTTCACTAAATTCTTTGTTAGTGGAGCCCTTAGACTTAATATATACCTCAAGAGAGCAGTTGTTTCTAATAGTCATTGCTATCTCTCTACCGTAAACATTCTCAAGTTGCTCTCTGTTCTGAATCCAGATATGATAAAGAATATTTTGGCCGAGTCCAATTGAAACCTTCTGATCAATATTAGGAATAAAGGGAAGATTAGTGAACTCGTCTAGGATATGTAGAATCCTATTAATACACTTACGGCCATTAGACAGTGCCAGCTCATAGTTAGCATTAAAGAGCTGATCTAGGAATAGTGAAATAAGTGCATTATATTCTGTCCTATGTGGAGGTGTTACCAGGTAAATGATAGTAGGCTTTTCAGAATAGATAAAATCAATATCTTCTTTTGACATTAAATGATTGGGTTTAGTGCTAGATACCTCCTTGATTTCAATATGATCAAGAACTCGTTCCTTAGTGTATTCATCCAATTTAATGACTTTATCTTTCTTCTGATAAACCTTTTCAGCTGAAAAAGTATAGCTGTCTTGGCGAATACTAGTATTATTACTTTCTACATCAAAATTGATGGTTACAGTAAATTTATCAGGTAACTTCGGTTCAATGACAAAATTGATATAGCCCAACTCATCTACAAGGGCCTTTTGAGAGTCAACATAGGTTTTCTCAAGAACCTTTGCTCCCCATTTATTCTTAGAAGAAATGGTTATGATAGCTGTTTGATAAGCGTATTGATTTTCAATATTCTCTTGAGTTGAAGAACGGAATCTCACAGACATACGACGAGGAAACCCAACTGATTCTAGATCAATACTGTTCTTAGAAGTCATTTTAGCAAGGTTATCTTGCAAGTACAAATTGATCCCTGTCATCATACTAGAATAGACGTTCCCTTTTGTTTCACCCTCACCAAAATCTGATGTCCTAAACTCCATATCAGCCATTTCACGAAATTTAGAATACTGGATTTGGTTGATTTTTCTGAGGTTATCAAAGTAGACTGTCAACTTAGACTTCTTAGTTAAAGCTTGTCCTGGTTCAGGATTTTCAACGATTTCACCGACACTATCAACAAGTACAGTTTCTGATCCTAAACTTGTAAGATATTTGGCATCATTTCGAATCGTCACTGTGTCCCAAGCATCAAGTTCACCATTTTGATAGGCTTCGTGTGCTCTGTCAAACAAAGCCATAACAATAGCATTGAATAGTGATATAGATGACTTACGGAAGTATTCTGAATTTCCTTTATCACCGCCCTTAGTTTTAGGATAGTGTGCTTCAGAAACAGCATTTACCCTAGTTTGAGCTTTTTCATGATACCCCTTTTTGGCTGCTTCAATCGCAAGAGCCAAGGGGTTATAAGACATGGAGAAGTCCATATTTTGATATGACAACACCTGGACATTATAGCCACGTTTACGCATGGTCTTATAAGAAGCTTGATAGTGCTCACCTTTGGGATCACCGATAATCATTGATGGTTTCTTCTCAGCTCTACTATTGATATCAATATCCGTAGTAATAGAACCTTCACCCTTACCAGAACGAGTCATACCAACACCTAATACATTCGTTGGATCATCTTCAATATAATAATCACCTGAAGGAGTGGATAGGCCCCCTAAAACACGTTCACTATTAAGTAAAAAGTTTCCTAGCGACCTATTAGCCCATAACATCTTAGTCCCTAAAGTAAAGCCTTCCAGGTTATGTCGTCGAGTATGCAAGACTGGAAAACCACCTTCTCCTGGGTATGTTTGGGATTTATTGGGAATCTTTTTATATTGTCTCTTGATTTCCTTTTCAGTTGCAAAGCGATCATCACCCTCTTCATTGGCATTGTAATCTCGATATTGCTCGAAATTTACCCAAGCAGATCGCCAAGCGACAAATAATCCTAAAGCAAATAAAGGTACTGATAGAAGTGGGGCAACTGAAAAAACTTTGATATTAAAGAAGTTCCTCCAGCTTAATACGTTAAATGGAAAACTAGCATCCATAGACCTATCAATAATCATTGCTGAGACATAAGCAACAATTCCTCTCACCAAAGTTACTAAGTAATTCACTAATAAAAGTGCAACGATGGAGAAAACTATTCCCATACCAGCCCAGCTCTTCCACGTTTTAAATGCTAGAAATGGTTTCATTTCTTTATCAAAACGTCTACGTCCATTCTTCACAAATGGCAAGCTGAAGATAATTCTGATACTTAGGTTAATTAGAAATACCAGGCTTGCTAGGGGTAATAGAAGTACTGCTCTTTTAGTACTTTCCCAAAGTGACTTTCCTAGCTCATTTTTCTTAAGTCCTCGCAGATGTTTAAAACGCTCAGATATTCCTTTCAGTAGGCTCTTTAAGCTAAATTCTGTATATTGCCTTAACAGATAATAGATTATGCCTATACTAGCTAGAATCGTTAGCCAGTTGCTCAAAGCAAGTCTAAAAAGAAAAACTAGGAATTGCCATGCTACATCAATCAATTAGCATCACTTCCTCTCTAGCATTTAAGAACGCTTCTAAACGTCTAGAGCAGATCTTTGAATACAAGAATATTTGAAATTGCTCATGAGGACTAATAGCTGAAATTTGACTCAAAAATTTCTGTGCTTCCTTCAGCGTGTCCTGTAATAATTGACTTGAATGATCTCTCCTAGTTTGTGATACTGCACAACTCAGCTGAAGAGAATCTACCATCAAGTCATCTAGCGATGAAAGACTCGTCATAGTATACTCCTTTGCATTTCATGATAATTCTAGTTTAATAGATAAACATATTTTCTTCAGTAAGGTGACAAACAAAAAGACCTAGTATTTTCACTAGGTCTCTAAGTCATTAATTCTCTATTTTATTTGAGGAAGAAATGAAAAAAGTATATTAAGAAGAATTAATGACGTTTTTGTTTTGGTGATACTGTCAATCCAGCAGCAATCAATAGAGATGAAATACCGATAGCAACAGCCGCTTTTGTTTCTGATTCACCTGTTTGAGGGAGTTGAGCTGGTGCTTGATAGGTTGGGGTTTGACGTGTTTCAGGAGTATAAACTACTGGAGTCTGAGGAGTCTCTGGAACTGCTGGGGTTTCTGGTTTCGGAGTTTCCTTCATCTCGTAGTAGTGTACAGTAACTTCTACAGATGGCTTAGAAACTGTAACCTTCTGTAGGGCTAAAGATGGTTTCTTAGGTTCAACTGGAATATTACTATCTTCACCGAAAATTCCAGCTACGATAGAAGTGTTATTGCCAGAAGTAGCATGATTCAAAGAGATTTTACGTGATTTAGAGTCTTTGTAGATCCAACGTACCGAATTTGAATCAAGGAGATGACCAGATGCTTGAGAGACATCTCCTGGCCCTGCTCCATACGAACCTTGTCCACTTGTTACGTTTGAACCCGTTTCAACGGTTGTAGAATCAACCCCTTGTAATTTAGAGATAGTCTGATCATTATCGATATCGTTAAAAGTGAATACAGAAACACTATCAGATGTTTCAACTCCAAGATCATAGCTATTGATATGAGTCAAGACAACATTACCAGCTCCTCCAGAGCCAGATGCTCCTTCACCAATACCTCCACCAGTATTAGTTCCGTTTACCAAGCCAAATACTGACCAAGAGATACCTCCATTAGGTGCTCCCCAAAGAGCCACATAATTTGATGTTGCACCTGAAGAAACAATGTTTGAGAAAGTCAATGCAACATCACCTTTTGTTGTATTCTTGACATTGACTGTTCCTGTTCCATCAATTTTGAAGATGCTATCAAAAGTAGCATCTTTATTTTCACTCAAATCAGTTCCTTGTGTAGCATATTTTGCAGCTGATTTAAGAGTACCATCAGACCAGTCAATAACTTGCTCATTACCAGTCATTGCCTGTGCTCCTTGACCAGCTTCTAATTGAACTCCATTAGACCATGTAAGCCCTGTTGAGCTTACAACACCATTTTTATAGTCTGTGTAGGCCTTATTATAGGCATCCAATTGTTCTTTAGCTGTTTTTGCTGCTGCATTTTGTTTTACAATAGCTGAATCAACTGAAGATTCATAAGTTGCAGTATTACGATCCTGAGCATCACGTAGGTCTTTTCCTGAAAGTCCTTCAGTAGAAGTGTATTCTGGTTTACTATCTGTTGTAGTAACCGTTACTGGAACACCAGCCTTATCTGCATCTTTTTTAACTTGATCAACATTTTCTGTTGAAGTGGCCAAAGCTTCAGCTTTCTTATCTACAGCTTCAACATTTTCTTGAGCATTCTTAACTGTCTGATCTTGATCTTTTAGATCTGCCAAGACTTCATTAGTCTTTTCAGTCGCATTGTCATCATTGATAACAACTTCTTCCTTTTTGGTAGATTCATTTACTGTGACACCTTTGTCTTGCGCTGTTTTTACATCAGATGCCAAGGTAGACTGTGCATTATTTACAGTATCTACAGCTTCAGATTGAGTAACATTTTCAACTGAAGAAGGAATTTCCTTTGGAGCTTCGTTATTCTGTGTTGTTGTTGTTGCTGATGCTACAGTTGTTACTGTAGCATTTGTAGTATTGTTTGCTTGTGCATTAGATACCTCATCAGCTGAAGCGTTCGTTCCTACAGCAACTGAAGCAATAAGGGCTGTCCCAAGGACAGCTCCACAAAGTCCGATACTAGTCTTAGGAAATCCGAAGACTTTTTTATTTGATTTTTCCATGTTATAATTCTCCTGATGACTTATTTTTTTAAATATTGTCTGAAGCCCTTCTGCCAAAGGGCTTTTCTTTTTGTAATTTAGTTAGTTGACTTCTTCATTTTAACTAAAGCCAATGCAAACAAACTAACAACCACTCCAAAGATACCTGTCAAACCAGCACTTTCTCCAGTGCTTGGAAGTGTAGGTTCATTTTGTTGAGCCTGAGCTGTAGCTTTCTTTGAAGGTTCAGCTTTAGGAGTTTGAGCAGCTTTAGGATCTTGAGTAGCTTCAGTCTTCTTAGCTTTTTGACTTGATGAAGCTACTGATGTTGAAGGTTGATCAGAAGCCGGAACAGTTTCTTTTGAAGATGATGCTGTTGAAGATGACGTCTGTGAAGATGCACTTGATGAAGGTTTTACATCGCTACCTTGTGCTGGAGCTTCTGTAATATCATCTGGTGACAAACTAATACCATTTGATGACGTTGCAGAAGATGAAGGTGTAGTTGATTCTGCCGGTTGAGAACTTGGTGTAGTCTCAGATGGTGCTGGTTTATCATTAGTAGTATCTGTAGATGCTACTGTTGAATCCTCTACTTTCTTATCTTCAGTCGCAACTGGAGCTTCTGGTTTGTTCTCATTGTTTGATGGTGTTGCTGGGGTGGTTGGAGTGGTTGGAGTAGTTGGAGTAGTTGGGGATACTGGAACAACTGGAGTAGTTGAATTATTTGAAGAATTTCCTGCTACTTCCTTATTGTCTTTATCCTTATCTTTATCCTTTGAAGGCTTAGTTGTTACTACTCCAGGAACTGGAGTAGAGCTATCAACTGTACTTACACTATCAGCAAATGAAGTTGCTGTTCCAAGAACTAATGTAGAGACCAAAAGGCTCGAAAAAATAATTTTTTTAGACATGTTTTCCTCCTGAAAATTAAGTTAAATGTTTAAAGTGAAAGCTAACCATTTAACTGGCGCTCTCACTTGTTTTTTTTGACTAAATATCATTGTTATTCCTATTCAAAATCTTTGATAACTGGCTCTTCCGTTAACTTAAAGCCAAACCGAGCTTTTTTATCAGCTTTAAACTCTAGTTCAATACGTTTGCTTTGAGTCTTATCGTCACCATTTGAGATAGCAACTACATAAGTTGCATGATAAACATTATCCTCTACTGAAACTGATTCCTGGATTACAGATAGAATGCTTCCTGTCTCAGCCTTCGTATATTTACTGTTTCCAGAATCAAGAAAGTCCTTAAGGTTTTTCTTATCTCCAGAATAGAGATTCGGTAAAAGATATCGAACAAAAAGATCAACTTTTCCTTCGTTTTTCTGTACTGTTTCTAATTGTTCAACCTGACTATGCAAATAATTAATCTTTTCATTCTTATCTTTTAGAGAAGATATTGCAACAGTTGATAGCACTAGACCTAGCACAGCTACAGCACCAAAACCATACGTTAATTTTGTTTGCCATTTAGAAGGTTCACTGCTTGTTTGGTTTGTAATTTTAGGAACAGATTCATCATCAATAACTTGATAATCTTGCATTCCCTCTGATGAGTCCTCTACTTTATGTGAGCCATCATCAGCTGGAAACTGTGGAATCTGAGTTGAAGAAACACCTAGACTTCTTGTATAGAATGGAAAGATATCATCTGTGAAGTAGTCTCTCTTCTCAGCGTATGTAAACATTTTAAACGCATCATCATACAAAATTGCATGCATCAATGGTCGAAGCAGATCCTGGTAATCTTGACCAATCACAAAAGGACTCGCATAAACTTCTCCATCATCAACAATCTTTCCGTTGTCTCTACGACAAATCCCAACTTTCTTCAGCTGGAAGTTATCGAAACTCTGCTTAATGCTAGTAAACAGTACTTCTGCTTGAATAAACGTTGCATAAGGCAACGTATCAGCAAGCATCGTTGGACTTTCTACCAATACTTCTTGATCAATAGCATCAATAATAGCTTTAAGATTATCTAGTTTATTAGGATTTTGGTTATCATTCCAAACAATTTCTACGAAACAATCATCTGGGATAGCAACTTCCTTCTTTTTCCCAAATGTTGGAAATGCCATTTAATCACCCCCCAATAAATCCTTTAAGCCATACTAGAAATGCTGGTGCTGCCGTTACAACAATGACAGCAACAATAATCGATACAGCATGTTTTTTCATTTTTTGCTTTGTCTCTTGACCTCCCAATCCATAACATAGACCGGCAGCAACAGCAGCTACTGTGAATAATGCTAAACTAATCCCTTGAATCTTTGTAGTAGCCTGATCTGCTACATTTTGAGTCTTTGCAAAGGGATCATCAGCATAGGCAGTTACAGGTAGGTTTAAGAGAAACATCCCTAATCCAAAAGTAAAAGCTTCCTTTTTAGCTTTGACCTTAGCAATACATTTTTTTACTTTCATTTGTGACATAAGTCCTCCTCAAATATTTGATAAATTTAGTTTAAGAGATAATAAAAAATTTTTCAGTAAGATGACAAATCAATTTTCACAAAAATTATTCAGCAAATAGTGACGATGTTTCTATGCTGAATTTTAGTTGTCGTCTTTCATCATTTCGACGTTCATCATCATTCTGACCTTCAACCCATACAGAAATGCGTTTCCCAGATCTATCATTACCTTTTAAATTCAAAATTTCATCAGAAATAGGTGCTTCTATAACCCGTTTCATAAGACGAGCCAATGGACGAGCTCCATTTTCTGGTTCTGTTCCGTTATCTGCTAGATAATCAATAACATCTTGAGAAACACTGATAGACATCCCCTGTCTCTCTAACTTAGTTTCAAGTTTTTCTAGATTTTTTCCGACGATTTCCTTAATGATTGGGCGATTAAGCATATCAAAAGTAATTTTGTAATCAATACGGTTCAAATATTCTGGACGAAAAATCGTTTTTAACTCTGTTTCCATCGTTTTATCAAAACGTCTAAGATCTTTCATATTAAGCTCACTAATAGGCCCCTTAGTCTCAACTGTTGAAATAACCTTTCGTGAGCCAACATTGGTTGTCTGGATAACAATAGTATTTTTAAATGAAATTTTTCGGCCACTACTATCAGTTAGATGTCCATCATCTAAAACCTGAAGCAATAAGTCATGAACCTCTCGATGCCCTTTTTCGACCTCATCAAAGAGTAACACGGAGTAAGGTTTTCTCTTAACCTGTTCTGTCAGCAAGCCTTTTGATTTTGTTTTTGGATCCCCAATTAAGCGAATAGCATCCCCTTGTCTTTGATATTCAGACATATCAAAACGAATCATCGCATTTTCATCATCAAATAGAGCTTCAGCAATAGCTTTCGCTAATTCAGTTTTCCCACATCCACTAGGACCTAAAAACATAGCACTAACCAAAGGCTTAGATTCATCTTGCAAACCAGCTTGAGCAATCTTAATAGCTCCTACCATCAATGAGATAGCATGTTCTTGTCCTTTTACACGCTTGCGTATAGTAGGCTCCAGCATCTCTAATCGCTCCTGGTTTCCTTTTAGAATCGTTGTTAATGGTATACCAGTCTTTTCTTTAAGGACCTCAGCAATATCTTTATCTGTAACACTATCAGAACCTTCAACGTTTGCGATTGTTGCTGCTTCATCAAGCAAATCAAAGGCTTTATCTGGCAAGAAACGATCTGTAATATATCGAGCTGATAACTTAACAGCTTGCTCTACGGCTTCAGAAGTAATTGTGACATGGTGATAAGACTCATATATTTTTTTAGCTGACTCAATGATAGTAATAGCTTCAGGAACTGTAGGCTCTTTAACCATAATTGGTTGCATACGACGTTCCAAGGCCCTATCCGTTTCGACATACTCATGAAACTCATCTAGTGTTGTCGCACCAATCAATTGAATTTCTCCACGGGCAAGAGCTGGTTTAATGACATTCCCTGCATCAAGTGCTGTATCTTCTGTTCCACCAGCACCAACAATGGTATGAAATTCATCGATGAAGAGAAGCGTTTCTCCAAATGTTGCAATAGCTTCCTCAATAATCCCTTTAAACTTTGCGACAAATCCACCATCATCGCTTCCCATCAAACTGGAAAGCTCTAGTGACCTTACAGTTGCTTTTTTCAGTCGGTCAGGAACCAATCCACGGTGAATTAAGAGTGCTAAGTTTTCGACAATAGCTGTTTTTCCTACTCCAGCCTCACCTACTAAAATAGGGTTATTCTTAGTCCGTCTGAGAAGAGAAATGATAACATGATTTGTTTCAACATCTCTACCATAAACCGTAAAATCATCTGGTTTTTTTGAGACCTTCTCAGATAAGTTTTCAGTGTATTTATCTAGTAATGGCGTTTTACTTTTTTCTGTCAAAAGTGACCTCCTTCTTTTACTGCCTCAACTTGTTCTCTTAACTTGTCCTTGATAGCATCGACAAATTCTCCTGGTTCCAATTTACCTTGGCCAATCTGATGGAGAAAGTCTTCCCATCCCCCTGTAGTCTCAGGATTAGAAAACTCATTATTGTACATAAAGTTAACTAGAACATAGGCTTTTCTCTCAGGGAACAACTGACCAGTTTTCTTATCTCGTCTGATATAGCCCATATCTAACGTCTTTTGGAAAATAGCTGTTCGAGTTGCTGGTGTTCCTAATCCATATTTTTTTAGCACACTGCCAAAGAGCTCTGCCTCCGTTATCCGTTTTGGAGGTTTCGTTGATAGTTCCTGAACTCCAGATAGACAGTTTATTTTCTGACCTACTCTATAAGGAAGTAGCTGAACATCATTTTTAGGCTTAGTTCCATGCCATTCAGCCCACCCTGAAGATATCGTTCGCTTAACCTGTGCTTTAAAGAGATGACCTTGATTACCAAGTACTACCTTTTGCGTTTGGCCATGATAATTTGAAGCAAACATCAGCAAGGTTCTTTTGACAATAGCTTCATAAATCAATCGTTCCTCTTTCGACAGCTGAGAAAGGTCTGGTAATTTTTCAGTCGGTATTAATCCATAATGACTATCTTCATCTAATTTTTCCGGATCAACATGAGTTTGACGTGGTTCTAAGTAATCTACTTTGATAGGCAATCTAAGGTGGTGCTTATAAGCAGAAATATGCTCTAAAAGATAGTCAAATTCATCAATAGTAATATAAGATGAGCCTGTTCGTGGATAGCTTAACACTCCTTCATGGTACAGCTTATCTAGAATTTCTAAGCTCTGTTGAGTATCAATCTTTAAATGGCTAGAGGCGTAAGATTGAAGACTAGCTGTATCAAAAAGTGAAGGTGGTGCTTTAACAACATCTTCTTCTACTACATCAAGAACCTCAGCAATTCTATCTAGTGTCCTAGCCATCTGAAGAGCCTGCTCACTTGATTCAAATTTCTCCGTTCCCGTAAAGCTTACCTGATATTGCTTATCCTCTAAAAAGAGTTTCCAATAAGGTTGCGGTTGAAATTGACGAATTTTTGTATCATTTTCACAAACAAGTCGTATAGTCGGACTTTGGACACGGCCAACTGAAAGAGAATTACCTTTCCCTTTAGCTAAAACATTCTGATTTTGTAGAGCTAGTGTTACAAGTGGAGATAAATTCATTCCAACGAGCCAATCTGATCGTGCACGTGCTTCAGCCTCTAAGTAGAGATCATAAGTCTCTGAAGGATCTTTCAAATTCTTAAATGCCTCCCTTAATCCTCTTGGGGACAACGTTTGAGCCCAAATCCGTTTAGATATTTTCTTAATGCCATCTGGAATCCTAGATAAAATGCTATAGGCAATACGTTCTCCTTCACGTTCCGAATCAGTCCCTATAATAACTTTATCTGCCCATTCCACCTCACGATAGATGCGATTAAACCGCTGCTGGTAAACTTTCCCTTTTTTCAGCTGCATCTTAAAAGAGAAATCAAGCAGTGGTAGCTTATCTAAATTCCAATTGTCCTCTGGATCCATATATTCAAAGAGATGACCTTCTGGAGCTACAATATGAACTTCTCCTTCCAGATACGGAGTTTCAGTTATTGCATAGATATGGTTGACTTTTTGATATGTTCCTAAAGCTTTAGCGTATGCTTCTGCTTGATTATCCTTTTCGGCTAGAATTAAAGTTTTCATATTCCCTCCTCATTTATTACTGTAGTTCTAGTTTAAGAGATAAACATATTTTCTTCAGTAAGATGACAAAGAAGACTGGAACAGCAAATAGGGTAATCACAAACATGAAAACTCTTAGGGGTCTCCAACGAATGAGGTTAAACTTGAAGAAAGAAAAAAAACAAATATAATTTCTTCAAAAAACAAAACTTTTTACGAATAGATAAGTAAAAAGTGAAGGAGTTTGAAGATGATTACAATTGATGAATTGAAAGAGGCTATTAAAAAAGGCTTTATAAAAGGTGATACCGTGAACATTGTTCGTAGAGATGGTAAGATTCATGATTATGTTTTACCAGGTGAAAAAATAGACTCTTGGGAAGTTAGTAGAGAGGAACTGTTAGAAAATGTCATTAACGAATTAGGGTAAAATACTTAATTTAGATTGTTTTTTTATATTGGTATGGTAATCTTATAAAGTGCCTGATATAGGAGGAAATTATGGATAAATCAATAAGTGCAAATGTAAAAGATATGACAATTGAAGAGCTTGTGAAAAGTATTGATAGCAAGAATGTATGGATTAATCGGATCACATTAGTAGCTCCTGGTATTATACTTTTAATCGACTTAATATTAAAAGTTATAGGGATAACGGATACTTCTTTGAGTAAACTTGTTCTTCAAATAGTGCCACCACTTGTTATAATAGTTCCACTATATCAGTTAATAAACCTACATGGCCTAGTTATAAAAAAACAGCAAGAAGAAAATGACACTATTGATATAGATAGAAAGGCGATTTCAATATATGGTAGAACAATTTGGGATGATGCAAGAGCTAATATTGATTATACAAAAGGGATAACATTGTTGTTGGAACATGGTTTTGACACTCTATCTCAAAAATTATTTGCATCCTTAGTTACACTTACCGCTACTCTTGCTACTGTTGAAGGTAGTATTACTGCTTGTTTAAGTTATCTTTTTATTATATTGGTTATGTATTCTCTTTCTTTTTGGTCTTTAGATCAAATGAAACAAAACAAAGAAGAAAGAAAAATGTCAGAATACCTATTATTAACGATTTCTGTATTAACTAATCTATTAGCATTTCTTTTCTATTTTATTTTAGTGACGGTAGTTTATTTTTCTTATGTGTCTACTAAAGTATTTTTTTGGGGATATTTTGGGTTTAACGTAGTACTACTTATTTTTATTGGTTATAATTATCGTGGACTGATAAAAAGTATCAAACTACGTACCGAAGAAAGTAGCAAAAAGTAAGAAAATCAATAACAGAAAAAGACTCATTTTTAGAGTCTTTTTCTTATGGTTTTATGATTGTTGAAAATTCCATATTAGGATCTAAATTAAGGTTATAGAAGGACCCAATTATTGATAAAAAGATTGGTTTATAAATCAGAATAAGATTGCTTATAACATTGTTCCATGTTAAGATAGCTAATTGTTAATAGATTTACTTTTATTAGAGAGGTTAATTATGGAAAATTTAACAGTTAAGGCTAAAAAATGTAATTTAATAGTTAATTTATTAGCGATTTTTGGGCCTGCTTTTCTTCTTTTTTTTTAAAATATTTACAAAGTTCTACTATGGAAAAGAAGATATTTCAATTAAATTTAGTTGGTTAACTCCTGACTTCATAATTTCTTTTATTTTGTTCACTTTTATTTTCTTTGCTTTATTTGTAATTCTTAATTTAAACAGTAAAGACTTAATGCAGCATGACGAAGACATCAAAGAAGTACCTAGAAAGTTAATTCATGTCTATGGTTTAACGGCGTATAAAGCGGTTCAAAGAAAAATCGACTATACTAAAAATGTTGATTTAATGCTTAATAATGGATTCGAAATGTTATCACAAAATCTATATTCTTGTTTAATAACAATTATTGCTCTCATAATCTTTATAGATTTTGATGAAAAGTCTCCTAAAACCTTTTTATGTTTATCATTCTTAGTAATTACAAGTATATTATATGCGATAAGTTTCCTATTTATCTATCGTATGTCAAACAACTCAAAAAGAAAAAATTCAGAATACTTACTATTGACTATATGCTCTATCTATAACATTCTAGCAGCTACATTTTTCCTATTTTTATTATTGGCTATAGTCTCTTCAGGCGGGTGGTTATTTTTTACTATTTTCTATTTTGGAACTGCTTTTATAATCACTTGTATTTTGACTGTATTTTATTGGGTTAATTTCCCAAACATTGACAGTTTGGAGCAATATTTGAAGTCTTCTGAAGATATTGAGGAACAATTATAGGATCTTATATCGAACAATTGGCTGTAGCCTATTGTTCATTTTTTATATGCTTTTGTACTAACAGAAAAAGACTCATTTTTAGAGTCTTTTTCTTATGGTTTTATGCTTGCTGAAAATCCCATATTAGGATCTAAATCCATTGACTTTGACAGTTTCCGTTCCAGGGGACGTGTGTGAACCTCAACAGCTGAAATCATATTCTTACTGGTTTGATGAACTCGTTTCATTGAATCTTCAAGTTCCTTATCTGACAATTTTGAAAGCTTCTTAGTCCATCCTGCCATATATGGAATAGCTTTTTCTGATGTATCTAATCCAAAGTGTTTCGACGTAATATAACTTGTCATCTCAGCTTCTAATTCCTTCACTTCTGTTGGAACATCTTTTTTATAGAAGCCCTCAAACTTAGGATTATGTAGAGATGCATGAGCAAGCTCATGAATGAAGGTTCCGATCATTTCACCTTGCGTATTACCTTCATTCAATTTAATAACTTGTTGATCTGGTGAAAAAGATCCCTTAGCATTTCCAAGAGTGTCACTTTTCTCAACACGAACACCGATTTTCTCAGCGTAATCTCGAAGCCCCTGAAGAACCTCATGAGTTTTAACCTGATCAGTGTCAAAGTTGTAATGGCGATTAGGCATAAGTTTAGGGAGGCTCTCAGGCCTTATATTAGTTTGAGATAGCTCAAAGACAGTGAAAGGAAGGTATCTAGGATTACCAGTCTTAGGATCTCTCACTTGAAATTCCCTAATATCCAGCTGACCAAGTTTCACTGCTTGCTTTTCATCCGCAGTTGCTGTTGAGTATGGCTTGAATTTTGGATTTCCCTTATCATTTTTTACTTGTTGACCATTGTCATCTAAGACAGGAATCATTTTCGTCATCATTGGTCTAAAAAGTCTGATTTGGCCTTTTTGGCCAGCTGCGACACTTAGGTCTTCATGTTTAACTTCATTCTTCTCGCCCGTCCGCTTGTTATGGTAAACAATATTAAAAGGTTTCACGTCATCCTTATCAATACCTAAACGCTCACCAAGTTCTCGCCACTGGTTATACGTTGCTACAGCATTAGCTCCCCTCCATTGCTCATTTATCAAAGCTGTATTTAAAGGTGAATATTTAGGGAAGTTTGACATAAAATCTAAATATTCCTTTAGTTCATCTGGATTATTTGTGTAATTCCTAATCGCTTTGATAGCCTGTTGAGTTAATTCTTCAGCTGAAGCGGTTTGATAAGGAAAGTTATCTGTTTCCTCCCCTCTCTTATGCTCCAAATTACCCTCTAAATTGTCCTTTATCGCAGGTTCAGAAGGTAATGAAGGTGTTTCTTCAACCGACTTTTCTTGGGCTGGTGTAGAAGCTTTGAGACGACTTTGAGCCAGTAGTTGTTCTACTCTTTCAGCAATTCCTTGCTTAACTTCTGTTTTAGGAGAACTGTATTCAATTGGAGTATCTAATAATGGTTCTTCTGAAGTGGTTTCTACTTCATTTGCTAAATTTTGTGGCATTGATAGACCAAGTCCAGAAATTGCCTTCAAATCTAGCCTATAAAGTTGATTTTCATCTTCAACTGGAATTGTACTATGAACTATCTTAGAAATAGTATCAGTTTCTTCAGCAATATTATAACGTACTCGTTCTTGCAAAAGCTGGCCGCCAGGTCCATAGAGGTCAAAACTAACCTTGGTAACCGGAATATAGTTATCTGGGTCATTGATACTATCAAGATGTTTTTGAAAATATTCTTGATTAGCTTTATAAACCTCTTTAACAAATGTTTTGTAATCAATATTTAAACCGTATTGGCTCTCATCCGAAAAAGATAGTGTTGGTCCTAGATCGTGATTCTCAGCCCAATTCACTCGTACTTGATAATTCTCGTTATAATTTGTATCTGATTGATACTCTTTATAAAAATCTGACTGTTTGTCTAACAAGCCATCTTGAGATGCTCGTTCTACAATATCATCAAAGTCATTATCTAATTCAGCAGCCATCTGATAAAAGTGTTCCCACGCTGAACGGGTGTTTTCTGGTACTCGATCAAGTGGAGATCGTCCGACGTTGTAGACTGCATCAAGAACATTAGTAAATGCAGTTATTTGTTCAGGACTAGGATTATCATCATTTTCAAGAGTTATTTCACCCTCACTCATGGACTTCAGTCTTCTTAATGTTTCGAGCATTTCTTGGCCATCATCTTTGACCAATTCACTATTAATGGCCATCTTTTCAATCTTACCGTCTCGTTCACGAAAAATACCAATAATTTCGTTCTTATTAGCCGAGGTTAGTTCATTAACTAGTTTTTTTCTCGCCTTAAAAACTGATACTGGAACTATTTCACCATGAGTTGATCTGAAAAGTAACATGATATCTCTATCATCTGACTTGATTAGACTGTCCATGCTATTTTTCCTATAACGGTCAATATCCTGTAAATTGTCAAAATAAAAGGCATTTGTTTCAAACACAACCGCAAGATCAGGCAAAACTTTCATTTTAGAAAAAGCAGCCTCATTATTATCAATTAGAATATCATCATAAACAAGATCACCACCATTAGCAAAATCATGCAGGAATTTAGTAGGTTTTATACCTCTACCATTCTTACCAATTGGTTCAATCCCGGTTAGATGCATAAAGTTACCTTCCTTGAAAGTCACTTGAGCTATATCCCCATTTGAAGTGAAATAACTTACTGTAGAATGAGCTAACTCATCCCTATAGAAAATAGCAGCATCTTGAATCTCTCTACCATACCTATTAATTTTACTCAAACCAGTTTCTGTAATAGAGTGTTGTTTGGCTGTTTCTCTTGACTTAAAGCCATCTTTTATGCTAATATTTATATAGCGAGAGGATACCGTAGGACGTCTGGTAACAGAGCGTTCAAAGGAAGTTGCTTCGGTAACTTCGGGTGAGGGACTGCCTTCAGCTTCAGGCTGTAAAGACCCCATGTACCAAGAAGTCCTCTCCTTTTTTATTTGCTCCTGACTATGTTCAGGAGCTTTTTTTGTATCCTCAATTTGATTGTGTAATCCTTGATTGGTTTCTGTTGCTGGTAATGTCTTTTCTTCCTCTTGTATCTCTTGGTTGTCAAACTTACTAGCTTTTAATACATCATTCCAATCCTGTTTAATTTCTCCAGGTTTTTCAGGAGGAAGATCTGCAACTAATCCTACGCCTTTATCTCGCAACGAATTAATAAATTCATGGCCACCCTCATCATTATCGACAACAAGAGTAATAATATCCCCATGTTTTCCATCTGAAAAATAGCCATTCTTAACAGCATCATCTAGGGGATGAGAATCATCTGATAGCCACTGATCAGCAATCCTACGCCCTTGAAGCTCAGACTCTAAACGAACGAGATTAGTCCCAATAATAGCCTCTTTTAATCCATCCATCGAAACAAGACGAACATTCTCCAGCTGGTCCTTATGCAATTCATAGTATGACATCAAGTCTATAGGACTTTCAGCAAATACAAGGCGTTCAGGCTTTCCAATATCAACTGAAAAACCATTGAAACCATTAGAGTTTCTCATGATGCCTTTGAAATAACCATGCTTTTGATAAAGTTCTCTATTCTCAACAATCCCTTGAAGGTTGCCACCAACCATCTGTCCAGTATGATCAAGCGTTTTAAATACAATAACAGGAACAATAGCATCTCCAATTTTTGCATCTGCTTGTGTCATAGCACCTTGATCATAGAAAAAATCAATGGTTTCATCTGAAAGCCCACGAACATCTTTAAGGTAAGCTCGACCTTCCTCAAAAGGTTTTTCATAAGGTTCTAGATAATTTGAGAATGTCTCTTTAGTCTGTACTTTGGTTGCTGCTTCCTGGTAATTACCATCATTAATAAATTCAACAGCCTGATTGAAACTTACCTGGCGAATTTCTTGGACTAAAGCAATTGTATCTCCTCCCTTATGTTGAGAGAACCAATTCCAAAGATTTTTTTCAGGTGATAGAACCATAGAATCGTGTTCTTTCCATCTAAAATCACGACCAGAACGAATTAGTTCCATCCCTAAGCCTTCAGCAACTTCAATAATTGAACGGTTCTTAGCGTAATCTTTCCTTACTTGACGTTCTTCTTTAGTATAACTTGCCATTTACTACTCCCTAAAATACATCATCAATTTTCGCATCACCTTCCTCAGAGACAATAAATAGCTCTTTAGGTAGATGAACCAATTCTCCGACTGAAAGCGAGTCAGAGCTATCAACAAGTACTGTATAGGGCATTTCAATAGCTAATTCTTGGTTGTTGCCCTGACCAACAAATGTTACTAGCTGAGAATCTTCATCTAGACTTTCAACAAGCCAATCCTCATTGAAATCTAACTCATTAGTGTCTATACTTGGAAAATAAGTAGTCATATAATCACCTCACTTTTTCGTCTACTATAAGGGATAATGGCAATAAATTCAGTAAGATGACAATTGAAAACTAAAAAAAGCCCCGATTTTTTTCGGAGCATAAAATTATAGTTGCTAAAAATATTTTATTTCTGAACGATTTAAGCATAGCCCTATTTAAAAAGCTAGGTTATCTTATCCCCCATAATTTCCTAATTCATGCTTATAAACTGTTGCAAAAATATTTCTTGACTTGCGAACCTCACCCAGTTCCATATTACTGAGTTCATCTGCAAAGCCATAGGTCTTAGCGTCAAGATTATCTACATGATGAATAATAACTGCTTCAATAATAGCTGGTTCGACTGGACTGCCCCACTCCTTAATGCCGTGGTGAGACAAGATAATATGCTGTAGCATTTTAATCTCTTCGGACTCTGCTTCTTCTTGACTGACATAGCGTTTAGGTAGTTCAGCACCAAGGAAGATGTGACCAAAGAGAACACCGTCAGCAGTAAAATCTCCTGCAATACCATGATTATAAGTGTATTCTTTGGCTTTCATAATATCATGGAAAATGATACCTGAGATCAACAGCTCTCGGTTAGCAACTGGGTACATTTTCTGCATATAAAGCGCTAGATTAAGCATTTCTTTAACGTGTCGTAACAAACCTCCACGTTTGTAGTGGTGGACGTGTTTGGCCGCTGAAATGCTTTTAAGGGCTTCTCCGTACTCTTCTAGTAACCCTAGAGTTGCCTTTTTCAGCACCTCATTTTTGAAAGACTCTACTTCTGACTTAATGCTGGAATAGACACCCTCTACATCAATAGGCTCACTTGGCACTAATTCTGAAAGAGGTACTTCTCCACTTGGTAGAGAAACCTCTTTGATTGTAACCTTATAAGCTCCTCCAAAATTGTCAGCCTCTCCATCAATATAGAGAACATCGTTATTTTTCAATGTCTCTTTAATTTCTTCTGTAACGTCCCACACTTTACAAGCTGGAATAGTTGCGGACTTGTCTGATAGTGTCAATTCTGCATAATCTTTGCCAGTCTTGGTCTTTTTGAATGTAACTGAACTAATCATGCAATATTGAGATACTTTTTCTGGTTTTGTACTTAATGCCATTACTTTTTCCTCATTCCTATTCTTCGTCAATCTTAATATCCGTTTCCTAACCTTTTAATCAAAAGCGCTTCGTTAAAAAATAGAATTGTCCTGTTTCATTTCATTAAGGACTGCTTCTGTCAGCACCTTCTCAGCCATATCTCCGTTATCAATTTCATCTTGGCTATAATAATAGTCAATGATTGGACACTTTTCCAAGGCTTCGTTATAATCCCCACGAACAATAAAGAGGTAATCATCTGTTAAGCCCTCGGCTATGTCAGCTTCAAGATCCTGTATTAGTTCGCTATAATCGTAACTAAAGCGATAGTTTCCCTCGTCTATCCATTTCTGAATAGTCATAATAGTTTCAAGGGTTAGGTTTTCAAATTTCCTTTCCCCATTTCTAATTCTAGTAATTCGAGAACGGCTAATTCCTAGCTCTTTCTCTAAATAATAGGCGGGTATCGCCTTATTATTTAAAACCATCCAAACTCTAGTAGTGTTAATTCTCATTTCATCACCTCTCAATAATCAATCTTCTAATTCAGCAATTTTAGCAAATTGTCTTGCTTCTGCTTCGGTATCAAATTCTTTGATATAGCCACCGTAGAAAAAATACTTATTTGCAGTTCTTTGTCTCTCTGTTATTTTATTAGTTACTTTCACGTCAGCCCCTAAAATTTTACGGTGTTTTTTAGTACCGCCCCATTCAGCAGATACCAAAACATACCACGTTTCTTTTTCATCTTTTTTCTTAGTAGGTGGAAAATCTTTTGGGTTTAGTTCTTCAAAATCAGTTAAATCAAAGTAATTAGTCTTGTTAAAATATTTACCTGTGTGGTGCCATTCACAAGGTCTAACTGCTCCGCTTTCCACGGCTCTTTTTTGCCATGGTTTTAATTGTGTTTTAGTAACAAGTCCACTTTCAATAGCATATTGTGAGCGTTCGCTTCTTTTATTACCAATATATCCCATATTATAATAACCTCTTTCTTTATCTTACAAGTATATTATAGCATAAACGTTGCCTTTTGGCAACGTTTATTGGGGTATTTTTCTCTAAAATTGAAAAATAATATTATTGATAATGTTTTTTGCACCTAAAAAGAGAAAAAAAGCCCTGAAAAATTCAGAGCAAAAATCTATAACTGTTGAGAGTGTTCTTCTTCCTCTTCACGACGACGTTGACGATCTCTTGATTTGAGGGCGTTTATATTTTCTTTGCTTGATGCCTTCAGAACAGCCGACAAGCCAGACATAAAATCATCAGTTGCCTTCATAGCTCCATGATTCCGCTGCAAGTTCGCTCTTCGAGCTTGCTGATCCTTCTGCATAGTGTTTGAGACCTGCTGTTTCAGCTGGTTCATACGGCTATTATCCTTTTCATTAGTGTTAGATTTATCCAAAACACTATATAAACGCTTTAAATCTTGGAACTTCTTAGCATTGATAACTTTCAATTCCTGATTTTCGTTGTCTTCAGAAGCTTTCAACTTTTTATTATTTTGATAGATGTCATTTTTAACCTCAAGGATATTCTTTCGAGCTTTTAGGGCTAAAATAGAATCTTCTTTGGTTCCCTCATTACTAAACAATGAAATTAAGTGAGGATCTCTCACTTGACTGACTAGCTTCATCTCTTGATCCAGGCGATTCAAGGACGGATTAATTTTTTGACTACTAGCCAGCTTTATTGACAACTTTTCAGGTTCAATATAGAGAGTAGAAAGCATCTGCTTTTCTTTTTTTTCAGCTGCTGAGAGCTGATAATTAGGCTTCAACTGAAGTTGAGTCAATCGAAGACGATTATTAAGCTCTGTCTTTTTGAAATCTAAGTAAGGCTGATCTTGAGGCAAAGCTTTAAATTGATCAGCAACCTTAGAGAGAACTTTGAGCCTAGTTTGTTCTATCTCTACATTCTTTTGAAACAATGCATATCTGTATAGACCAAGTTCCTTACGTTCCTTCTCAGACAAATCTTCTTTTTTTCTAGCAGCATCAATCAATTCTGAAAGTTGATCCGCTGAAAAATAAGAGAGGTCTTTCATCGAGAGCTGCTTATCGTTGATATTTGATTCAACTTGAGAGATATCATAAACGGGAACCTTATTATAACCAATAATAGAGCCCTTACCTGTACCATTTTTATCGTATTCCTGGTAGATAGGTTTTAAAATCGTGTAAGGTTTCTCTCCTTCTCGTACTTGATAACCTTGTTTTTCCCAAGCTTTTGAGTCATTTACAACTGAAATATCAGGATTCTGCTCTAAAAGTCGCTTCCTGTTACCTGGACTAAAGCGATGTAAATTTGATTCTATATTGGAATCTGACTGTAATGTTGGGACACCTTCCTTAAATTGCTTTAGAATCGTGTTTCCTAAACGCTCTCTAAGCTCTTGTTCCCTTTTCTTTACCAGTTTATCTACATCAAAGCCTTTAGAATGAGCCTCAGTTTTGACCGCTTGGCCATCAACATATCTAACTTTCTCGTAAGCTTGATTTTTTTCAGTTGAATAAGCTTGTCTATAGTTTTCTAGAAGGTTTCTAGTCTCAGATAAAAAGTCTTGATAGACTTCTTTTCCTTCGTTCTCAAAATAACTATCTAGATAGCGATTGATGAAGAATTTGCTAACCGCAAAATCTTTGGCATTTGACTTAAAGGACCACTGTCTATCTTGAGGCAAGTGATTATAAGCCTGTTCCAAAAATTTTTTTTCAGCCGGCCGAGACACTTGATGATCTACTAAAACATTTTTTAGAAGATCTGTTTTAAGGTTGGCCAGGACCTGCTCTTGTCTCAAAAGTTGGCTTCTCGTTTGATCATTTAGTAAGCCATGAAAAATTTCACTTTTAAGGCCCTTAATAGACTTTTGTGAGAAGTTACCCTTATACTCCATTCTTCCTCTAGGTTGATAAAAGATTTTCTCACGGTTAGAGTGAAGTTCTGACAAGCCAAAATGAATATGAATGTTATCTGTATTGAGGTGAATATTCCCCCACCAGAAAGCATCATCAGAAAGCCCCTCACGTTGGATGAGATGAGGCATTGCTTCCCTCAGTACATTCTTAATAGCTGCCTGATCGACTTGACCTGTCGCTAAGTCGTATAAACCTTGTTCAGCCAAGAATTCATTATCAAAAGATACTACACCTTGCCAAAGAAGAGAGCCATTTTCATAGGCTCTCTCCAAATTTTTTTTCAGCTGATTGACCTCATCTACTGATAGATGATTCTTATCTTGATTGAAGACAGCAGTTAGTTCTTTAGTCTGCTTTTCAGTAGCGTAAGAACGATTCATATAATTAATATACTCAGTGAAATTGAGTGACTGCTCAGGGACATCCGAGAGGATTTGATCTACTTTTTCTTGACCAAGCTCCTTCAAAAGTTCCTTCTGTGTTTCATTCATCTCGTTCTGAATATCAACTGCTTCTTTACGGTTTGTGTAGTCTACAAATTGGCTATTTGCACCAGTATACTGAAGCATAAAAGTAATATTTGGACTACTCATAATTAATTACCTCTAGTTGAATTTATGTGAGTGCTTTTGGGTTTGCCCTCGGTCTTTATCCTCTTTAATCAATTCAGCAATACGATCCAATAATTGCTTTTGTTCAAGATCATAACTTGATTCAACTGATTCTAGTTCCTCTGCTTGCCAATTTGGATTGTTTGCAGCATGGAAATTAGCAAGAGCTAAATAAGTCAATTGATCAAGTTGACGTTTAAGCTGACGATTCTCTTTTTTTACTTCATCAATCATTGACTGATGTCTGTCAGATAGTTGTGTGAAACGTTGATGATAGTTCAACGATGGATCAGCCGTCTCAATCATAAAGTAATAGAAAAATTCTATCAATATCATAATAGATTGTGAGAGATTTCTTCCCTCTCCTAAGTGTGACTTCTCTTGTAAATAGTCTACAATCAAATCTAGTTTTTTATTGTTTTCTTCAGTAAAATAAAAATTCTTCCTAATACTTTTTACGTCATTTACCATATACTCCCCCTTGTTACCCCTTACTTGACGTTCCAGTTAAATAGTTTATCGAATATCCTGGTTGCACGTTAAAAAGGTAGACATCGAAAGATAGAGAATCATCTTCTACACTTTGTGCTTCTATACGTATACCACGACAAACTAATTCAACATTTTTAAAAATAGGTGTCACTCGATAACGAACATGATGTCCAGTAGACTTAATATAAGTCGCAACCTTATTTTCATAATAAACCATCGAATTTTTTTCGTTTTCAAAATTTGCATTTAGGGCCCGTGTACCAGTAAAAAGATTCTTTACGTTGGCATCCTGACCAGTCAATTGAAAACCTATTAAATGTGACCTATTATAAAGATAATCCGATTGACCATTAAAGTCAATCTTTTTATTTTTCCAGCCAGTAGGTTTTACTGAAGATATGTCTCCACGTGATTTTTGTGGTAACAAGTCTTTACCTAACAGTGCATCAGCTTGTCCTACCCTATTTAAAAAATCAAGATCAGAGTAATGTTCCCAGCTTCCTTTATTCAGACTCAAATCTGACTCGGAAAACTGGGCTTTATCATTCACAGTAATGACTTGTTGACCATCATATACTTTATTTTTTAGTTGAGCATTTTGAACATCATGCTCATCATCAAGTTCAGATTTTTTTTCTTCAGCCAGCTGGCCCCAACCGAATTGTGTTGCTATATCGTTTTGAGTCAATAACGACTTAAGGCCTTCTCTATTTCCTGGTTGAATTAGTATGATAGCTATAAAAATAATAGCTATAAAGAAAAACTTTCCTCTCTTCATTACTCACCTCCTGCTGATCGTTCAGCAGCTAACGCATCTACATCATCCATAAAACTAAGCCAATCAAGTGTTAGATCTTTTATCAAATCTTGTTTGGCATCTAGTCCCACCATCGCCACCTCATTTTTCAACTGTTGTTCGATGATTTTTTTCTGATTCAATTTGATTTCATTTAGCGTTTCTACAAACTTATTTTGATAAGCATTAAGGCCATCATTTACTACTATGTTATAAATTTGTGCCAACATGAACTCATTGAAACTAGCATAATTATATTTGTCTGATATTGTATGTAGTTGATCAAAAATATCATCAGGAACTTTTCTTACCACAAAGTTTTTAGTCATCAGTTTCTACCATTCCTTCATATTCTAACCATCTAGAAATATATTGGGCGTAGTTCGATATTGACTCCTCTAGAGATGAAATTTGTCTACCTTGTTTTTCGACTAATTCAAGAGTATGTTGAGAAGTTTCCCTCATACTTTCTATTGCTGCAACATATAAATTATTAGCCTGATTAAATTGGCCATTCTCTATTTTTTCACGACACATCGTAACCAAAAAACTATTAAATGAATTAAAATTATTTTTTCGAGAAAGGACTTTTAAGTAATCAATTTCTTGATCTGAAAGCCCTCGAATTTCAATTCTATTTTTTCGATTTGAAACCATAATTTTTTCCAAATTTCCTCCTTCCAAAAAGAGGCTTCTTTTTTCTTTTTTTGAGGAAAAAGCAAAAAGAAGCAAAAAAGAAAACCAAAACCTCGCAACGTTTTCGAAAACAAGTTTTCGACTTTTGCGGTTTTTTTGACTTTCGTCGAGTAAACGTGGACTAATGCCACTTACCCTCCTAAAAGGTCAAAAAAGAGCATAAGGGAAACTGATATCACATACTGTGATATGTTGATAGTATCAACGTTTCCCGTCCCGGTAATTTTCTCGGTTGCACCTACATATAACACACACTCATGAGTATGTTGTGTGTCGAGTTTTTGCCCACCATACGTAAGATGTGTGTCAATTTTGCTGGTTGAAAACTAGATCGTTGGGACTAAAAAATGAACAAATTAGACAAAATTATTGCGTAAATTCGTTTGAATTTTGAGGAGCATTTTCTGTTGGCTTACTCTGAGATTTTAACTCTAACTGAGTATCTTTCACTTCCTTTTTCAATCGTGAAATAAGATCTTCGAAGCTCAACGATCCATCTTTGAGAAACTCTTTTTTGGCGAAAAGTTTCCCAATTTCTTTATAAAAATTTTCTTCTGCTTCACGTCGTTCTGCTCTCAATTCTTCAACCTTTTTTTCAGCTGCTTGAATATCTTTATCAATTTTTGAAATGTTTTTTCTTGCCATAATAGGCCTCCTTATTTGTAGTATGTTTCTATTTTAAAACATATTTATTTTAGTTTCAGTAAAGTGACAAACCATAAAAAAAGAAGAGATATTACTCTCTTCTTTCTATTTCATTTTGATGGTTTGAATCGCATTTGAAAACTCAAATGTTCCATTTTTTATTGCCTTCTCTTTCTTATCAAGAGCGGTAATCCGCTCATTGACTTTGCTGACATTATCAGAAGCTGTTGCAATTTGTTCATTCTTATTTTGAATGCTGGTATCTACAGTATCAATATTTTTCTGATTATTTGTCAAGTCATCTCCAGTCAAATATTTGGCTTCTTCTTGATAACTAGCTTTGGTATTTTCATCATCAGAAATTGAATCTTTGATTTTCTTAATAGCATCATTAAGCTGTTTCTTTTGTCCTTTTTGGAAGTCTTTTTCTTTCTTAATTTCTGCTAGTGCAAAGTCTTCTCGACTAATATCTTTGATGGTCTTAGTCTTCAATTTATCATTTTGAGTCGCCACAAAAAATTGAACAGTATCTTCACCTGCTGTCGTTTTAGCCTTTGTTTTATCTTCATCACTTGAAGATGAAATATCGACATTCACATCATTTAGTTTAACCGATTTATTCTTAATATCCATCGCAAAAACACCAAAATTCTGAGGAACATTACGAATAATTACCGAGATTTTTTTATCACTGACTGGTATGACTTCCATTGAAGTTTTTGATGATGGATTTGGAGAATAGAGCTTCCATTCTAATCGGTTAGGATCTATACCTCGTTCAACAGATGAAGTCATATCTGATGTCTCTATTTCTAAAACAATGATACCAGTTTTAGGTGAATAAGTTTGAGAAGTAATCTCAATCTCTCCTGTTCCATTCGAAAAAGAACGTTTAGTCATCAACTGTTCTTGTGTGTAGACCTGTCTTTTTGGAGAGGTATAAGCACCAAATAATAGTGCTACCCATGCTGTAAATATCACTGCAAAAAATATCACTTTTCGCTTAACAATATTTTCTTGAAGCCATTCTCGCATACGTTCAATTGTTTTCATTTTAGCCTCCATCTTCTCAATTCAACTTTACTCTTTGGATAGAAAAACCAACAGAACATTATTACTACCAGGGAAGCATAAAAACTTCGTTTTTTTATATTTTTATTAGTAATAATCGTAATCCATAAACCAGGAAATAACCATGCATAGGCTAAGACCAACCAAAAGATTAAATGAACTAGCTTACTCATGAAAAGCCTCCTCTATCTTCTTTTGATTAGCTCTAAATTTACCGTCCTTAGTTTTATAGGCATAGATATATGATCGTCTGTTCTGACCTCTGACAGCTACTATAGTTGCTGCTTTAGACACTGCATATTCCCTCACAACTTTCTGACCGTCTGAAGTCACAACATTAACAAAATAAGTCTTAATTTCAGTCTCCTTAGCTGCCTCTAAAACAGCCTTCTTACCAGCCTTACAAAACGGACAATCTCTTCGATAAAACACAATATTATAGCTCTCTGGTAAAGCTTGCTTCTCAGATAAGAATACTGTCTCATTAAGTCTAGAATCATAATCATTACTAGAACTCTGAATCCACTTAAACATTCCAAATGTAAAACTAATAAGAACTAAAACAAATAGTCCAACTACCAGAAAATCCTTCTTTTTATTAGCCATTAACTGTCCTCCATAAAATCAAAAATACTACTTTGGACATAATTAACATCAGCTAACTCTTTTATCTCATCTTTAAGATCTGAGTAAAAATCTTCCAGTCTATTATGCAAATCAACACTAAAGGATTCATACACTTCAATCACAGGTAAGTAAGGTATATGATCAATCACTTCTTGCTCTAAGAACTCATTCTCATTAACCTCTGTTTCCCTGATATATTCAATACGAATCAAAGCTGGAATAGCTGTAATGATTTCACCATTTTGATAAAAAGTTAAACCAACATCACCTACTTTTATAGTTTCATTTGTAGTCTTAAAATAATATCTTTCAGACTCTTGACCAAGAGCGGTAATATAATAACCAGTAACGATTCTCCAATTCATTTCTCTACCTCCTGTAGATATTTATCTAATCGATTTATTCAAAAAAAGTATCACGAAAAAGCCTTAATCTCTCACAAATTGATTAAGTATTTCTATCTCTACGCTACAACTTTCTGTAACCTAAACGGTGCTACAAAATAAGGTCCTGAATCTTGAAATCGTCTAGTCTTACTCTCCTTAGTTTCCAATTGAAAATGCTCTCTAATATACTGTAGAGCCAAACCAGAACTCTCAAATAACATTAACTTATCAGCCTCTGTTCTTAAGAAATCCCCTTCTTCATAACTAAATATCGCTATATATCTCATCGTCAATCTACTCCTTAACTATTTTCCTAATCCTGATCACTTACCCTTTCTGTTCTCTAGGCAGCAATCATAGATATTAATGTAATGGCAGTTTGCGGGTTTTATTTTTTATCCTATATCCTCCTCAAAAAGATGAGGTTTTTCAAGGACTTTAACACCGTTTACGGCTGTTTTTAGAAGTGATTGAAGTTTGCCTTTGCTTTCTTCAAACATAGCTGATAAAACGCTCATACGGGCCTCCTGGGTCTCTTTCTTCAGCTGGATAAGATTTAAGAAGACTGCCTTAATTGATGCAAGTCTAATTCCTCCCCCACGGCCAGCTTTGACTGTGAAGAGGACCTTTCCTTTTGCTTTTAGGGACTTCAATACTTTATCCAAACTCCTCTCAGGGATGCTAAGAGCCTCTCTAAGAGCCTTTTTTGTTGTCTCGATTGTTGGGGCATCTGATCGCTCTGAAGACTCTAGATAAGCCATTACATCGCTTTCCCATTCGTGCAAATGACTATTCTTGCGATCTGCACGCTTCTTCTTGAATTTGGTCCATCCTTGACGAATAAAGAGATCTTTCTTCGTTAGGGTTTCGCTAACCCAAGCTTTACAAAGGATCAAAATATAATCTCGACTAGCTGCTTCATACTTACCAGAATAAGCACTTTTGACAATCTTCATCAGCTCGTTTTGAGTCAATGGTTCGGACAATCGGTCATTGAATTGAGCTGAAATCGTCTCACAATCGCTCTGAGAGACACCTGAAGAATAGTTCGCAAGAGCTAAAGTAAAGAGAACGTTGTTTCGTCCCATCAATGCTTTAGCACCTTTGATATTTGAACGTTTTAGAAGAAGGTTATACCAGGGCTCATCAATTTGTTTAGCCCCTTTACTACCAGTAATGACACTTAGATTTGGACGTTTAGTAATCAACTGAAAATCTGACTGCTTCATTGACCAATCCATCCATTCTTTGAATGTGTAAGTATATTTGTGATAGAAAACAACGTTTTCTTCTTTTGGTATACGAGCAATTCCAAAGTGATTACATGTCATATCAACTGGAAGAGTCTCACTCAAATGTATACGAAGATTTTGAGAGATTTCTTTCGCAATTTTCAAAACTTTGAAATTACTTGCTGCTGTTATATACGCTGGAGCAGTTAATACATAATATGCTTGATAGCCACGATCTGACTCAATAATGACTGTTGGCATGAATCCCAGATCAAGTGATGCTGTCAAAATATCTGACTGAGTGATTGCCTCTTTTTCAGAATGAATATCAAAATCAACAACAAATGTATTGATTTGTCTTAAATTCCCTTCAGAGTGTCCTCTTGTAATTTTACGAGATTTATCCGCATACGCACCAAAACGATAGACGTTTGGTGTCCAGTGAGTGAGCTGATTAGCATTTTCTTCTACAGCTTCTACTGATGTCATCACAAAACCACGAGCACTAATCATCTCTTCTTTTGAGCGGTACCCAAAAATAGAGCCTTTAGTCTCTTCTTCAGCTGCGACCAACTCATTTTTACTATTCTTGAATTTATAAGTTCTTACCCCTTGATTCAGAATCAAAGAGTAAATATCATTATGAAACTTCATTGTTATTCCTTTCTTAGTTGATGAGTTGGGTTGAAGTAACCGTCTTTCAAGTCTTCTTTTAAGAAAAACTCCGGTTCTTCAAATTTGATATGATCTTTTCGTGACCAGTGATTTCTCAGATGCCCTTGAGCATAATCAATCCTTTTCTCGATGTCTGAAAAGTGAAACCCTAGTTTTAGATATGTTGAAACAATCATGTTTAATGATTCTTTATCCTCAACACTCTTTTTTCTAGATTCTGATCCTTCTGGATCAGCTGTACTTTTGATATAAGAAATAAAGATCTCTCGCATCGTCTCAATTCTTTTCTGCCAGATTTGGCTGTATGGTCTGCCAGAAAATGGATTCAGCAATTCCGAAACGGGCTCTTTAAATTTATTAAGCCTTGAATCGTAAGTTCCCAAATCTTTGAATGGATCGATAAAGCCCGTGGGATCAGCTTGCAGCAGTTGCTGGTAATACTTATTTCCCATTTTCGAACTCCATTATTAGTTTTTTTAACAAACAAAAAGAGAACAGTCCTTTTCTGTTCTCCTAATTAATTTCTATATATTTTACAAAGCTATAAAGTATATCGTATTAATTAGGAAAACAGTCTTTGACGAAAAATAGACAAAATGACTGAAAATTTCCTTTTCATATCTTGACACTATCGTCATTATCCCTTACAATATACATAAAGGATAATAAAGCTAAGACAACTTAACTGTTAAAGGATAAAGCTAAGATAATTTAAGCGTTATATTAATTAGTTAGGATAACTTAGTGAAAAGAGCTGAGCGTAGGGCTTGGTGCTGAGAGAATAGGATTTTGGCGAATCAATTCTCAACACTGTTACAGAAAATTCTGTAACGGCTTTTTTTTTGCTTGTTTTTTCTAACTGAGATTATTGTAACACACAAACAACATTCTGACAAGCCCTTATTTTATGTTTTTTGCTTAAATTAATCTTAAAAATCTCATAATTGTCCTAATCTTTTAAGAGTTTGTTTTTCTAGAATATAAGAAAAAGACTACCATAGCCTGGTAGTCTTATTTTGGCCCTTGTCTCCGTCTCTTAAATCTGAAATGATCAACAATCAGCAATGCAATAAAAGCTAACGGTATACCTACAATAGCATATTCAATCAGTGAAGCTATCCAACCAAAGGAATTATTATTTCCAATCGTGATAAGTAACACAATTCCGACAGGAATCGCTAGAGCTGGGGCAGCGTAGCATGTGATTAAGAAAATCAAGGCAAATAGAAGTGAGTCTGCCCCAAATGCCTTCTGGAAGAAGAACATTGCGTAACAAGTAGCAATAATCAATAGAAGACGTCTAAAGGAACGCCCTGAAAAAAAGAACCACATGACCTAACCTCCATTATTAATCATGATTTAAATCCGTATTTTTATATTTATAAATATATTTATAGTTTAGCACATTATGAGATGATTGACAATAAAAGAGAGCTTTTTCAGCTCTCTTTTTTTAGCCGTAAGTTGCCCCAATAGGACCTCCAAAATAGCGTGTCACTTGAATCTGATTGACTGTCGTATTATAGTTTGCAGTGAAATAGACCTTGTTTGCTCCATCCTTCTTAAAAACCATGAGAAGCTGTACAACGTCGCTACTATCACTCTTGAGGACTTCCAGCTGAGAAGGATCATAACTATAACCATTTGAATGAATGGCGATCCAAACTGTTTGTATCATTGGATTTTGACTCATGTAAAGATGATTTTCTAAGGAACCTTTCATGTCATCTATATTGTTGTGGGACGTAATAAAATCCATAGCAATAGTGACATTTGGAGTGGCTGCCTCTTTATCTGCCTGACTAGCTTCTGAGTATGGATGATCTAAGGCTAACTTAGCTTTTCGATAGTTCTTCTCGTCTTCTGTTTCTTCCTTACTTGACGATGATGACTGCTGTGTTTGACTAGTCTTTGTAGAATTTTCATCTTTAACTGACATATTACGTACTATCCCAATAACTGCAAAGATTACTACTAGTAAGCCTAGTATTACAAATAGCCAATTAGACTTTATTAGCTCAAGTAATTGTTTCATGTTCTCTCCTATTCTTTAGCTGCCTTCATTTCCTTATCATCAGGATAGGCATAAACAAAGCCCATGTCTGACTGACTTTGTTTATTGACTACACGATAGTTCCAGGTGTCAATATGTCCACCACCTACCCCTGATAAAGGTGTATTTTGTTCAACTATTAGTATATCTCCATTCTCAAACACATGGCAAACGATACCTGTATGGTTGTTAGCCAGGTTAGTTGAGAAAATGGCTCCCTTCTTCGGACTATTCTTTAGACCATTTCCAAAGAATGCTGTCCAAGCCTGAGCTTGTTGGTCTCCATTACCAGTAGTACCTCCAGTATGGCCCCAAAGAGCATTACCTAAGCTTTCGGTTAAGTCTACACATTGTCCTGAATGCTCAACCCAACCATCTGGACCACCATATTTTAACCCATATTTACTTGGATCAATGATGAAAGATTTCAAACTATCAGGAAGTTCATCTGGTTTGTAACCCCAGGCTGTAGCATCTGAAGGAACGGTACCAGTGCCATCTGTAGCTCCACCACTATCACTATCACTACATGAATCTGAACCAGAATCATCAGAACTATCTGAGTCTGTAGAACCATCCGAGGCTGCTGAAGTCCCTTTATTGAGTTTATCTATGTCTACAGGTTTCTCACCATACTTTGCAATGGCTTTTTCATCAAGCCATTTATACTTAGTTCCGAGAGAATCATATAGCTCTTCTAGTTTTGTTTTGTAAGAGGGATCTGTAGCCCATCCTCCGTCCGCAATCGCATCTAGAGTACTTTTACCGTCCGTATTGTTAATAGCCTTGTTGTAGAGCGACTGACGACTCATGAACTCAGCTTTACCTACAATACCAGCATCGAAATCCTTAAAGTAGGTGTACCCTCCACCAGTATTATCACCGACGTTAGTCCCTGGTCCACCACCTGAAACAGCATCAGATCCATATTTCTCAATCGTTTTAGGGTATGTCGCAGTGCTTGTCCACTTAACACCACCCATATTATGCGCCTGTCCAAAGCTAGGGACGCTCTGAGAAAAGGACACCTCAGCCATTGTCTGAGCTATCGAGGCACTAGGAAGGAACCCCCCTGCTCCCCAGGATTCAATATAAGCATCTTCATGCTCTTTAACAAATGAATCAATTGAAGCATTCCCAGAAGAAGCCTGATTTGTCGATGCTGAATCTGAATCTGAGTCACCGCCATCTACTACCTTAGCAGAACAAGCACTTCCACCACTTCCACCAGAACTAGACGAACCAGAAGCAGCACTGATTATGGCAATGAGGAGCATTAAAATAATAAAAACTGCAAGAAATATACCACCAAGTGATAAATAAAGCTTAAGTTTTATCCATTTTTTCACTAGATCACCTCACTTACCAAAAAACAATGGTTCGTAAAATGAAATAGAAAATTAGGAATACAATGACAATTGCTGCTACAGTTTTCAGTTGGTTTAAGAACTCTTTATCTCTTTGCTTTTTAGCTGCAATCCGTTCTGGATCTGACTCTTCAGAACCAAAATAAGCTTTTTCACGTTCCATAATAGCTTTCCTGATAGCCCAACCATTTTTGAGTTTAGCAGAATGCTTTTCAAAAAAGCCCATATCCTTATAGTAGAGGTGCTCCAAATAAGCCAGTTCTTCCGGTGTCAACTGATTGCTTTCTTCTGGGTTGTTTTGATTGTCTAGCATATTCTCTCCTTATCTGATTTCTCCATAACGTTCAAGTTCAGGCTGAAGTAATTGTTGGTTAAATACAATATTTCCTTGACCTGCAATATTCATGAAGAGTTGCCCTTTTGTCAATCTAGGCAAAGTCTCCAATTCTGATTGGTTCATAGAGCCTCGAAGAGCATTAGCCAAAAGTGGGATCGTAGTTTCATCTGTTTGAGCAAAAACCCGATATTGCATCATCCCGAAAATCTTCTTAACAGCAATATTATAAGGATCTTTATGAGAACCAGAACCTTCCTCAAAGAGAATCCCCTGGAGGGAACTCACTGAGAGAACAATTCCACCATAGTTTGATGACATGATTTCAATCATATCTGCTAGAGACTCCACACTCTTTTCATAACGTGGATTAATCAATGTTTGAGCTTGACTCACGTTAATAATAGTGTGTGGCATATCCATCTCTGTTAAGGTTTTATCTTCCTGAAGCATTGCATTACAACGTTTCCCGTGATTGGTCATATCAGCTGAAACAAGTGAGAGTACTGAGAGCATTTGAACATTGAGAAGTTTACCTTTGACTCCTCTCAAGTCAAAAGTAACAACTTGTTCTGAACTGATATCTTGAAATTCTGTTGAACCGTTAAACATATCCGCATTGGATGTCTTTAGCTCATCAAAGGTATTGAAGATACGAGTAATTGCTTTAATTTCTCTTGAATTTGGATTTTTTGCTTCCAGCTGGCCCAAGCGGTCCTCTAGGAAAAGAACAAAATCTTCTAACTCAGGATATTGATCGTTATAAAGTTTTGTTGCTTTCAGCTCATGTAAATGACGTTTAGGGTTCCTGTACCAGATATCATTTTCAATATAGAAATCATTGACTAGATTACCAAACGTTGTTAAATCATCGCCTGTAACACTGTCGTTAAGAACACTCAAAATACTTTTCAGTTTCTCGACGTGAGCCTTATAAGATTTTTCTTCATCGACGTTTACACCATCATCATCAGTGGCAGTCGCAAAAATTTGGAAAAGGTTAATACGGTTTTCTGAACCAGATAAGTCTAAAACCAAGCCATGTTGTTCTTCAGTTTGTTTTAAAAACGTGCCATCGATATCGAAGTTTCGAATAAGATGTCCCTTAGCGTACAAAGTATCTGTATGCTTTAAAAGAAACGTTTGTTGCCCCATCTTAGGATTACCAGATAGAATCATGAAAGAACGTGTTCTATTATCGTCACGTTCCAAAAAGTTAAAGTTGACTGCCCCATTGGTTGGTGTCCATCCGAAGTAAGTTCCTTGCTTATCTTCAAGGTTAGTATGGTCAAAAAAGAAACCTCCAGCTAAATCATAAGCCTTCATGACAGCACCTTCTCGATTATTGGGCATATCAACTTGTTTACTTGGTGGCGTAAACGTTGAATGAAATTCAAAATCTTGTTCTCCAGCTAGGATAGTAGACTTATAGTTAGAGGTCTGGTCTTTGATTTCTTCAATCTTTTCAAAGAGTTTCTCTTTTGTTGATGCTGAAACAAAGACACGCACGTAAGCCTTCAGCATGGTAACGTTGGAACGTCTTAATTCCTGAAGCAACGCCATCAACTCATTGATCTCATCAATTTCTTGTTGGTTCTCAGAGTGTTTAGCCTTACCAGAAATACGAGTAGCTTTTTCTTCAATGGAATTGGTTAGTTCGTACTTAATCTCTTTATTATTAGCATGATAAAAACCTAGAGTGGCAAGTGTTCCAGGAATCAACATTAGGTCTTTCAACCAGAATCTCTCCATGCCATTTGACGGAAATTCATAGAAATGAAGCGTTGTATGATAACCATCTCCAGATACCCAATAACGATCTGGACGAAAATCAATATTTCCTTGAGGTTGGACTCTACTTAAAAAATCTAAATCATAGCCGTTTGCTTCAAGTTTTTTCTGTTTACGTTTTGATAGTTTTGGCATAAGTCCTCCTAAATTTTTTCATTTTGATTATTGTATTGTTTTAGAATCTGATATTTCTTTTCTTTACTTAGTAGATAGGGAACAAAATCATTATTCCCCTTCGTCATTGCTAACCTTACTTGTCGGTTCAACTCGTTAAGATTAGGCGCATAAAGGAACAGTACAAATTCTTTGTTATACATCTCATTTTGAATTTGTTCCTCGAAACTTAGGTTTTCCATCAGCTTCTTCTCTCTATCTTCCAGCTGCAAATAACGTCTACTTCTAGGTGAACACTGTCCTTTTTCAGTTCTAACCTTACTTAAGTGCTTCTTAATATCAAGCTGTTGACTGGTTGTATCGGTAGGCAATGTTGTAGAGACAATCTGTCTATCAGCACTGAAGGTTGATAACCACATTTCAAAGCTGATTAATGTTCTCACTACAGCCATTTCTGATAAACTATCTAGATCTTTTCCTCGAATAGCCATCAGCTGAATATAGCTTCCATCAACCATTTCAATAGGGTAATCCTTGGTATTCACGATACGCTTATAATCTAAATCAAAGATACTTGAGGAAACATCTACAGCTTCTTGCTTGTACTGCCCTGGACTAAATAAAGATCTTCCTAAAGGTCTTTTTCCTAGCTGAGCTGGTGTTAAGGCAACTTTTACATCAGAGGTATTACCAAGCTTAGGTTGCTTTGGTTCTTCTTTTTCTACTACCTTTGGATTCTTACTTCGAGAGCCTAAACCATGTTTCTTAGGTTTTTGCGTTGTTTTTCTGATTCCCATTTTTACCTCCTATTTCATACGATCAATACTAATATAACGATGTCTACGTCTTCTAAAGAATAAATATATGGTTCTCCAGTTCTTCTTACCACCATTAGTCGGTAAAACTAAATAGAGTGTCCAAATGGCTGTTAAAACCATAAAAGCTAAGAACTGCATCCACTGTTCGTTAGGAAATATTTTTGTCCCAAAAACGAATGCTAATAGCGTTGAGCCCCCTACAAAGATGATATCTAGGATGATTAATCCCATGATTTTTACTCTTGCATTAATGTCACGTGGAACTCCATAATTTCCCTTATGCGTGTTACTCATGCCGTCCTCCACAAATTTTTGATAACTCTAGTTTAAAAGATAAACAGTTTTTCTTCAGTAAAATGACAAATGAAAAAGCCTACTCCTATGAGCAGACTTATTTAACTTCTCTAGCAATTCCAGTTGGACGTATAATCGTAAATGATATCAGTTTCAAATATACAGGGACCCCCTTTGTTCCAAAAGGATGAAGGACAATATCAAGATGATAAGGACTTTCCTTATCTTCATAGTCCCTTGTCAGCTGATTATTATCAACATTAACGAAATACTTACTGTATGTCTGTTTTTCTACCTTCACAGAAAATACAGTAACACAATTTTGATAAGCTTTTCGAACTGCTCCCACATTAACTAGAGTCATACGAGTTTCTGGATTATCTACCGTCATATCTTCATAGAAATCTTTATAAAGGATTTTATTATCTGACTGAAAAGGATAAAAATAGGGTTCATTCAAAACGTGTTTAAATAAATAGCGACGATAAGTCTTCACCCTAATAACATCTCCTACTTTACGGATGAAGATACTTAAAATAAGACCAAAAATAACATTACTGATAAATTGTGGGTTTGGGTTTGTAACGTGTTCAATGGAATAAGCTGCAACCATCGACATTGCTAACAAGCCCAATATATATATCATTGCTGTAAATAGAAAGGTATTCATTTTATCTTCTGAACGCTGAGAAGCTTTAAAAGCCCAGGTAATAGGAAAGTATAAAAGGATGATACCAATTAAGAATTTTTCAAAGTCTGATGGATCAAACCCTACACCTCTATCCAAAAAAAGACCAATAAACAGTGCAATCATAATATAGTTCTGTAAACGCAAGGTCCATCTCACAAGCCAATCGAGAAGCATAACTCCTAGAAGACCAATGCTCTTTTTCTCAAACGATTTCAATGATAATGTTTTATTCATATTCTTCTTTTACTTCCTCTCTATAAATAATCGCAGCTGAATACTCCTTTTCTGTTGGATTTCCAAAAAATCCACCAAATAGACCAGATGCGCCTTTCTCCATAGTACTATACTTGATATCAATAACAGAACGACGTTTCCCTAAAGATAGCGCATCTAGATAATGATTCAATATGCGTTGTAACTCTCCAGCTGTCTCACCGGTCAAAACTTTCGTTTGAATCTGATAAGGTTTTTCTTTTTGGGGATGGTAATCCATCAGTAATTTTTTTATAGCCGAATAGTTATCCTCTAAACTAATCTGGTTAGCCTCGTTCTCAATGATGGTATCTAACAAAGTATCAATAAGCTGCTCTGGACTCGTTATGTCACTCATATCACTTTCTCCTTTTTTTATTATATGTCCAGTTTAGAAGATAATGAGATTTTTGTCCGTAAGATGACAAATGACTTCAATTAAAAGAGATTCAGCATTTTGCTGAACCTCTTTTATTATTTTGAATATCTCACATCCGAGAAGAATTCCTCTTCTGATACAATCTGAATAGCTTGTCCTTGAGACTTTCTTGCTAAGGCATCCTGGTATTTTAAAGAGCGCTTATCTGGATCAAACAAATCTAACTGCTTATGGCCAGCAATTAAAATCTGAGTTTGAGTTGACATATAATTTTGAACAACTGCTCCTTTATCTTTAAGATAAGCAATCACTTCTTTTCGTGAGAGTGGCCTAAGACTGCCTGTAATGACAACAACTTTGTCTCTCCAATCCATAGACTATTCTCCTGAATCATCTGATTCAAAACCTTTAATATGATCTTGACCACCAAATAATTTTTGACTACCCATGTTCATTTGTTGACTGTGTTGCTTCATATTTTGAAGCGTGTGATTCAATCCACCATTAGACTTTTGAGATGAAGAAGATGGCTTAGGTGAATTTGAAGAAATTGGGCCAGATCCTCCAGCTGAAAGCCTAGTCGTTGGATCTGTGATTCCTCCCTGTTGAGTTGTCTGAGTTGTCTGAGTTGGTGTAGGTTCTGGATTAGTATCAAGTTTAGGTCCTTCAGTAGGAGTAAATCCTAAACCTGAAGGCACACCAGATTCTTCTCTATGTGTTGCAGCATCTCCAAATTGTTCACCACCAGGAAGAGGGGAGTTAGAATCTGTAAAGCTCTGATAGGTATTATCACGTGCTTTATCAAAGATACCATTAATCTTATCTGCACCTTGATTGAATTTGTCAGTAGCAAGTCCACCAAGATTTTTGAGACCTCCTTTGACAGTTCCACCAACACCTTGTTCTTTAACAGCATTAGATAGTCCTTTAAGGCCACCACCAGCCTTGACGATGCCTCCTGTAGCAGTTTTAGCGCCTTTATATGCACCACTAGCAGCAGCTCCTGTGGCACGTCCTAAACCTGAACCAAGTGTACCTGCTCCAGCAGCAAAAGCATTCCCCATCATCATAGCACCCATTAATTGTTGAGCTGTATCGTTCTGAGAAGTAGAAACCCCAAGCCAACGTTCAATCATTGATACACCTTGCATGGCCCCAAGAAAGACTCCCAGGTAAACAATAGTACCAGCAATGGCTTGTTCCCACATATTCAACCCATCAAAGAAACCGCCTGATAATTTAGACACAGCTGAAACTGAAAGAGTTGGAAGATCTCGACAAATTTCAAGAGTAATACGCATAATGACAACTTCAAAGAAGATTCCAGCTAGAGCACCAGCAATTGTTAACAACAATTCCTTATACTTTTTCGTTCTTAAGCCAGAATAGCCTAAGATAGGTGAAATAAGCGCTTGAATGAGAATATCGAACACAGATTTCACAAGTTTAATGGACATAGTGATGAACAAGATAATCAAAACAAAGAATTGAGCAAACATAGCTACCCAGTTGACCTTGTATCTCAAGTAAACAGATTCAAAAGCGTTCAATCCACTAATAATTTTGTGGGTATTGATAGTTTCAATACCATCTGCGTTACTATTTAATTTGTGAAGCATTAAACCTTTGATAGCCGGAACGCTCTTCTCCCAATCATCAAGTAATTTTGTATTACTTACACCATAAGTTGCTCCAAAATCAATTTTTGAAATATAATTACTACTATTTTTCTTGCTTGTAGCATCCGTAATATTATTGATTGGAGTAGAACCTTCTTTTACTGGCTTAATAAACCCCTGATTATCCAGTGGAAAGAGTTCTGTATTAAAGTCCTTATCTATTAATATTTTAAGGTCTGTCACATTGTTCTTTACTGGTTGAATTGATAAAGATTCGTTCGTCTTAGTCTTCCCATCAGCGGACATTGTTTGAACATTCTGAACATCTTGAGCCATTGCGGAAGTGACAGTTGTCAGCCCTAAGGGAAGTACAGCAGTGACAAACGTGACCACAAGAAACGTAATAATGGCATTCTTGTATTTAACAGGCTTCGTAAATACTCCAGTAGTAGCACTGAATATAAGGACTAATACAAATAGAGTAAAGCCTAACATCTGAAGATAGAAGTAAATCTTACCAATAACTGTAGATTGATTACCAAGATAACCAAAAAGCCCAAAAAGCTTAAACATATTATTAAACACATGCTCTAGGCTAGATAAGATATAATAGTTTGCTTTTGCAAGGGCACCACCTAATGATGCTAAAAAAGACATCACAGCATTAGTCGGTTCAAGATAATTAGACCAGTAAGAATAAAACTGAACGGCTTTTTTAGCTTTATCTCCTGAAATATCACCATTTAGCTTACCACCAGCATCTTTGACAAATTCAGAAAACGTTTTATATGCCAATAGAAATAACCTTCTTTCTTTTTTACTTATTTCTAAAATAAGGGATAACGGAAAATAATTCAGTAAGATGACAAAAGAAAAAGCCTTTATAGGCTTTTTCTATTCTTTATTCTGCTTTCCCGTAAAAATGATATAGGTAATCATCATCCTTGCCACTGTATTCAAGTTCATTAATTTGAATTGTTTTACCTCCATCACTCAAAACTGCTACATAAACATTTGAGCTATCTTTGTCATACTTTTTATTGGCTGTAAAAATAAAATAATCAGTACCATCGTATTCTGACTTATGTTTATTAAAAGCCCCTTTAGCATCTCCGTCAAGTTTGTCTTCAGGAATCACTACAAAAGGTTCTGTATGATTTTCAGTTTTGTTAGTAATTTTATTTTCTTTTTTATCGAAGACTAAAGTACTACTTCCCTCAGAAAAAATTAACCCATCATAACCTGGATTTTCAGAATGACCAACGTATTTATCTTGTAATTTATTGGGAATACCGTTAGCATCTTTTGAACTACAAGCTGCTAAACCAATCACAGCAAAGGCTAACATCACTACACTCAATAATTTCTTCATTTTTCGAACCCCTTTATGTTTTTATAAACAATCACTATTGACAACTCTCAATATATTATTGATGTTGGTATTCTAGCAAAAACAACCTGAATTGTCACTAGCATCTTGTCCTTCTACTAGAATAAAGGATAACGAAAAATAATTCAGTAAGATGACAAAAGAAAAAAGCCTATACTATTTTAGGCTAACTGATTGCTTTTTACATATTCTTGAAATGATCGTTGACATAAGAGGAAGCTGATCGATAACCGTTCTCTTTTGCTAAACGACTTATCTTCTCACGCACAGAGGGCTGTAACGTAAGCTGAAATTGTTTAGTCTTCTCAAATTCTCCGCCGACTTGACGTTCATTTACTTTTCTTTTCTCGAATGCCATTATCAAATATTCCTTCCCTGACTATCAATATATTTATAGTTTAGCAATAATTCCTTCAGATGTCACGCTATTATTGGCCTCGTGAAATAATATGTTGATATAAATATATATTTTTATCATGATTTTTATCATGGCTTTTATAGCAATAAAAATAGCTATCTACAAGATAGCTATTACACCTCATAATTTTCAATCCAATCATCTAGAAATGCTGATGCACTATTATAGCCATATTCCTTAGCAATATCGTCTAATTTTGTCCTGTTTTCAGGTTTTAAAGTGAATTGAAAAGGATGTTTCAATTTTCCAGCTGGACGTCCAGCCTTACGTCCTCCTGAGTGCTTTTCCGTAGGGGGATTCTTAGGTAATTCTTCTTGAAGCACTTGTTTCATTTGATTCTTTTTAGATTCAAAAGCCATTGATTTCTCCTTTTTTATCCTCATTTTTATCTGTATTTATATGTTGATTTTTATCATTATTTATATGTAGATATAAATAGCGATAAAATTATTATGATTGTTGAATTATTGATTCAACTTGCTCAAGTGTTTCCTCCAGTGTAAAAAAGAAACCTCTATTGACATTGCGAGTTACCGAATCATTCATCATATCAATAATTGTATTATCTTGTGATGCACGATTAAACAATTCTTTCTGAGGAATATAATGCACGATTCCTTCTTCAGATTGCAACACTTCTAGTAGCTCTTTTGATTTGGCCGTATTGTGCTTAATCATGTTTGGTAAGAAGAACAGTTTAGCAGTAATCAGAGATTCACGACTAGGATGGATAATTTCAGTCTGACGATATTGCTCTAAACGAATCTCTAAGTTTTCTTTGGCCTCAAAAGCAAAATCACTAGGAGTAATTGGGCTAAAGATTGTATGACTGACAGCAATAGCATTTCGAGTTGCAATACCAAAGTCTGGACGGCAATCAATAATAACAAAATCATACTGTTCAAGATTTCGAGAATCATAATTATCATCTAACCAATCATATAAACGCATGTTTTGATTTGGATTAGTTTCAAGTTTTCTCTCCGCTTCATCTAGTCTCATTGAACCAGGAATAAGATCAATATTTGGAGCAATAGATAAAATTGAGACATCCCCTATTCCAGTAAAGATATTAGATACTGTTTGAGAGTCTTGATAGATATTATAAAAATGTGACAAGTTACATTGATGATCAAGATCAATAAATAATACCTTGTTTCCTTTTTGTGCTAAATATTGACCTGTTAAAAGAGCTAAGGTGGTTTTACCTACACCCCCTTTGATAGCAACAAAACTAACTAGCTTCATGGAGATAACCTCTTTTCGTATTTTCTATATATTAATTATAATAT
>OLRC01000219.1_pt1 | contig 43137 bp, 43 predicted proteins | sample 1672081 | NCBI WGS metagenome assembly OLRC01 (sample SAMEA3136643, study PRJEB25190) | human gut metagenome | biome: human gut; feature: human-associated habitat; material: faeces | place: Austria | collected 2013
CCGAAAACCGCATAACGGCGCGGATCTTTTCCCGCATTTCCGGCTTGTAGCAGTGTACTTTGCAGTTTGCGCAGAATGTTTTCTGTTCCATGAAGGGACATTTCTGGCTCCGCTGTTTTGCATAGTCCGCTAATTTCTGACATTCCGGACACATCCCGCCGGATGCATGCCCCTCTTTTCCATGGTTCTTCCGGCAGTACAGGCGGATCATCTCTTCCACGACGTACTGTTCTTTCTGCCGCTTTTTTTCTACTTTGTTCATTTTGTTTCTCCTAGGATATGATCTTCTGTTTTTACGGTTTTGACCCGCAGGAAGAAATACAAAATATGGCACATCCATACCACAGCAATACAGATTCTTCCAATCGGCACATTCTTCATAGCAAAAAAGCCGATCGCCATCACAACCGTTACCATCCCGATAATTTTACATTTCGTTCCTACCGTCATCGCCCGATGCTGTACGAAGCTGTCGAGATGCTTCTTATATGATTGGGTCCCAATAAACCAGCTGTGCAGCCGTTCCGAACTTTTCGCAAAGCAGAACAGGGTTGCCATATAGAATGGAACTGTCGGCAGAATCGGAAGCACAATGCCGATGGTACCAAATCCCAGGCACAGAAAACCGAGTACGATCCAAAATATTTTAAATGGACTCTTCACAATTTTCCTCCTTTCTCACCGAATATTAAAATAGAAAAATAGCCGCTCATGGTTCTTGCGAATACATGAGCGGTTAGTTGTCGCTTACGCTAGTTATAGATTAACATTATTTAACTTTCATGTCAAACACATTTCACTCCTGAGAGAACGCTCCTCTGCTTGCAGAATAACTGCTGTTATTTCAACTCACGAAGTGTGATACATCATACTCTAAATAATTCCACCAATGTTTGAAGATTCAACTCACGGAGGGCGACAAAGGAATCGGGCCGGTTGTGTGGGGACGCATCATTTCAACTCACGCCCTCACGGAGGGCGACGCTGCGCCTTCAGTTCATCCGTCAATCCATTGATGTTATACTCAATATACGGGTGCTGCCATAACGGTAGGCGGTTAGTCCTTCTACGGAGGGACTGTGACTCTCCGATTACATAGAAACCCTTTATATGGGAATTCCTTGGAAAGGAGGGCTAAGCCATGAGTATTATCGACTTCATAGCAGTTGTAAGTTTCGGCTTAACCTGCTTTAGCCTTGGATACAACTTCGGCAAAGATACTGCGAAATCACAAAAATAGCCGCCCAGTCCTGCAAACTTTGGCGACTATTTTTACATAAACCAATAAATATGGACTAACCGTCTATCGGTAGCACTCTTTTCAATATCATAATATCATGCATTTCAGAATATGTCAAAATCTTCTTTTCACATATCCCGAAATCTCCGATACCTCTCCTCTACCAGTTCTTCCCCATCCATCTTCTCATACTTTTCCAGGAATCTCAGAATTTTGCCTCTCAATTCTTCACACACCACTGGCATTGTGTCCACCGTAAACTCCCCCGGCTCTTCCACAATCTCTTCTACAATTCCCAGTTTCTTCAAATCCCCCGCCGTCAGCTTCATCACCTCGGCGGCCTCCGGCGCGCGTTTGCCGTCTTTCCACAGGATGCTTGCAAATCCCTCCGGCGACAGGATGGAGTAGATGGCATTCTGCATCATCCACACTTCATCCGCCACGGCGAGTGCCAGTGCACCGCCGCTGCCGCCTTCTGAAATGACAATAGAAAGAACCGGCGTTTTTAACGCTGACATTTCATACAGGTTCCGCGCAATCGCCTCGCCCTGGCCGCGTTCTTCGGCTTCCATTCCGCAGAAGGCGCCTGGGGTGTCTACGAGACAGATAACAGGCCTGTGGAATTTTTCGGCCTGTTTCATCAGACGCAGGGCTTTGCGGTAGCCCTCCGGGGACGGCATGCCGAAATTGCGGCGGATGTTTTCTTTCGTATCCGCGCCTTTCGCCTCGGCGATGACCGTGACCGGTGTGCCGTCAAACGATGCAATACCGCCGATGATCGCCGCATCATCGCCATACAGTCGATCACCATGAAACTCAATAAAATCAGGAAACAGCTCCCGAATATAATCTTCTCCCACCGGTCGGTCCTTTTTCCGCGCTTTCTGCACACAGTCCCAAGCCGATGTTTTCTCTCCCGTTTCTGGTGCTGCCAAAGACCGCTTCACGTCTCCATCCCCCAAAGTCAGCACTTCCGAGGAAACTTCGATATCTTTCCCATGCATCCGCAGAATCTCCGACAGCACCTCTTTCGCCTCTTCTCTTGGCAGAATCCGATCCACAAACCCATGCTCCACCAGAAACTCCGCCCGCTGGAACCCTTTCGGCAGTTTCTGTCCTATTGTCTGCTCAATAACCCTCGGTCCCGCAAACCCGATCAGCGCATGCGGCTCCGCCAGAATAATGTCCCCCAGCATCGCCCAGCTCGCCGTCACGCCGCCCGTCGTCGGATCCGTCAGCACACTCACATACAAAAGCCCCGCATCACTGTGTCTTTTCAGCGCCGCCGACGTCTTCGCCATCTGCATCAGAGAAACAATCCCCTCCTGCATCCGCGCCCCTCCCGAGCACGCAAACAAAATCACCGGCAGCGAGAGCTTCGTCGCCCTCTCCACCGCCCGCGTAATCTTCTCCCCAACAGCCTCACCCATACTGGCCATCATAAACCTGCCATCACAGACCCCGATCACCGTCTCCATCCCGTTGATCCGTCCCTTACCAGTCACAACAGCCTCCGTAAGTCCTGTTCTCTCCTGCAGAGCCCTCACCTTCTCTTCATACCCCGGAAACCCCAGCGGATTCCCCGCCGTCATCCCCTGATCCCATTCCTCAAAACTCCCATCATCCAGAAGAAACTCAATCCTCCGATACGCATGCACCCGAAAATAATTCCCACACTTCGGACAAATATAAAGATTCCTCTTCACATCCTCCGTAAAAATAGCCCCCTTACAAGCATTACACTTCTTCAAAATCCCCTGCGGCGCCTCCGGCACCACCCCATCCGCCGTGTGCTCCTTCCGAAACACCGTCTTCTTAAAATACTTACCCAGCATCATACCACCATCACTCCTTACGTCATAACACTTTCACTCTATTGTCACCATAACAATCTTCCAACCACACACCTCACCCATCGAGGCATTCATTCTCTCTTCACCGCTCACTCCTGTCATCCCAGCCGCACCGCCCTGCGGTGTCGCTGACCACACTCTCCCAGTCGTGTGTCTGATCTCAGCCGCCCGGCAGTACAGCAGAGGGGGACGGCGCATTTGCAGGAGGAACTATAGCAAGACCCGAAAATAATGCAAAAAAGGCAGTGCTGCAGAGCGCGAATTGCAAGGAACAGATTTGAAGGCGTACCGGGGTACGACGAAAATCTGTGACGCAGTAATTCACGCTCTGCGGTGCTGAATTTTTTGCATTATTTTCGGGGATTGCTATAGAAACACTTAGGCTTCCAGAATTTGCGTTATTTTCAAAAATCTAACTGTCTGAGCGACAGCGAGTTTTGGATTTTTGAAAATGGTTTTAGCAAATGCTGGAGGCCTTAGTGTTTCTTTCCTCTGAAACCGCGCCGTCCCCCTCTGCTGTACTGCCGGGCGGCGTCCGTCTCTTACAATCTCTCCGTCAACCGCTCCACAAACTCAATATCCGCCCTCCCGGCCAGATACTCCTCTTCATTTAAAATAGAATACAAATAATCAACGTTAGTGTCGACTCCCTCGATGACGACTTCCCCCAGCGCACTCCTCATCCGCGCAATCGCCTCCTCACGCGTCCTCCCATGCACAATCAGTTTCGCCAGCATCGAATCATAAAACGCCGGAATCACATACCCGTCATACGCCGCCGTATCCACCCGTACTCCAAATCCCCCAGGCAGATGCATCTCCGTAATCTTCCCCGGACAAGGCCTGAAATTCTTCGCCGGATTCTCCGCATTAATCCTGCACTCAATCGCATGCCCCGAAAGCCGGACCTCCCCCTGCGTCACCGACAGCGGCATTCCCGAAGCCACCCGAAGCTGCTCCTGAATCAGATCCATCCCCGTGACCCACTCCGTCACCGGATGCTCCACCTGAATCCGCGTATTCATCTCCATAAAATAAAAATTCCCGTCCGGCTCCAGCAGAAACTCAATCGTCCCCGCATTCACATAATGCGCCGCCTTCGCCGCCCGGACCGCCGCCGAGCCCATCCGCTCCCGCAGCGTGTCATCAATCGCCACACAAGGCGACTCCTCAATCATCTTCTGATGATTCCTCTGAATCGAGCAGTCCCGCTCGCCAAGATGAATCACATTCCCAAACGAGTCCGCCATAATCTGAAACTCCACATGACGTGGATGACGAATCAGCCGCTCCACATACATCGTCCCGTCCGCAAACGAACTTTTAGCCTCCTTCTGCGCCGTCTGAAACGCACTCTGGAACTCCCCGCGCGTCTCCGCCATGCGCATACCCTTGCCGCCGCCTCCAAGCGCCGCCTTAATCATCACCGGAAAACCAATCCGGTCGGCCTCAGAAAGACCCGTCTCCCAGTCAAAAACAGGTTCCTTCGTCCCCGGAATCACCGGCACACCGGCTGCCTGCATCGTATTTCGCGCCTCAGACTTATTACCCAGCCGGTCCATCACCTCAGGAGATGGCCCAATCCACGTAATGTGGCACTCCTGGCATCTCCGCGCAAACGTGCTGTTCTCCGACAGGAATCCAAATCCCGGATGAACCGCATCCGCCCCCGTCACAAGCGCCGCACTCAAAATACGTTCCATATTTAAATAACTGTCCTTCGACGGTGCCGGCCCGATGCACACCGCCTCATCCGCGAGCTGCGCATGCAGTGCCTCCCGGTCCGCCTCCGAATAAACAGCAACCGTGAGAATTCCCATCTCACGGCATGCCCGGATAATCCGGACCGCGATCTCCCCACGGTTTGCAATCAAAACTTTTCGAATCATTGTGCTGCCCCCACCATAAAGGTCAGTTCCGCCTGCGCGACCACCTTGCCGTCGACCGAAGCAACCGCTTCCCCGACGCCCATCGGTCCCTTGTGGCGGATAATTTTCGTCTCCAGACGAAGCTTGTCTCCCGGTTTCACTTTTCCCTTAAAGCGGCACTTGTTGATGCCGCCGAAAAATGCAATTTTTCCCTTATTCTCGTCAAGAGAAAGAATCGCAACCGCACCGACCTGCGCCAGCGCCTCGATAATCAGCACGCCCGGCATCACCGGCTCCTGCGGAAAATGACCCGCAAAAAAATCCTCGCGGTACGTCACACATTTATACCCAATGCCGAATTCGCCCGGCTCAAAATCTTCTATGTAATCCACCAGCAGAAACGGATGTCTGTGTGGAATAATCTCCTGAATCTGTTTCGTTGTCAAACTGTTCATTCGCTGCTTCCTTTCTCGTCCCGGCTTTACGCTTTTACCCGGAACAGCGGTTTTCCGTAATCAACCATCTCGCCGTTTTTCACCAGAACCTCCGCAATCACGCCGTCCACTTCGCTCTCAATCTCATTCATCAGCTTCATGGCCTCCACAATCGCTACAACCTGTCCCTTTTTCACGGTGTCGCCAACCTTCACAAACGGCTCGGCATCTTCTGCCGGAGCTATATAAAACGTTCCGACCAGCGGGGATGTCACAAAAACGCCTTCTTCTGCTTCGCTGTGATCCTCAGCCGCTGTACTTTTTCCTGCCGTTTCTTTTCTCTCCGGCATGGCTGCTTCTTTCGCTGTCACGCCATTTGCTCCGCCCATCATCTCTGCCATCTGCAGACCGGCACCGGATGGAACCCCGCTCATCTGCACCTGCACCGGAGCTGCTTTTCCATGCTCCATGGCAATCTTGATCCCATCAGCCTCGTAATCAAACGCGGTCAGCGAAGAATCCGAAACTTTATCAATCAACTGTAAAATCTGATCTAATTCCATCTTATTTTCCTTTCTGCACCGGAACACGATGCCGCTTTATTCATATTTCTGAAACAGCAGCACCGCATTGTGGCCGCCAAAACCAAGGGAATTGCTCATTGCCAGTTTCACATCGGTTTCCACCGGAGCGCCGATGCAGTAATTCAGATCGCATTCCGCATCTGCTTCCTTTGTTCCAATCGTCTGATGCACGAAGCCGTCCTGAATGGATTTCGCACAGACAACAGCTTCCACACCGCCTGCCGCGCCGAGCAGATGACCGACCATCGATTTCGTCGAGTTGACCAGCACATGGTCTGCCGCATCACCGAAGGCTTTCCGGATCGCACGCGTTTCAAACAGATCGTTGTGATGTGTGGACGTTCCGTGTGCATTAATATAAGTAACTTCTTCCGGTTTTACTCCCGCTTCTTCCATCGCAAGCTCCATCGCACGTGCCGCACCACTTCCATCTTCCAATGGAGAAGTAATGTGGTACGCATCGCAGGTTGCGCCGTATCCGACTACCTCTGCATAGATCTTCGCGCCGCGCTGTTTCGCGTGCTCCAGCTCCTCAAGTACGAGAATGCCGGCGCCCTCGCCCATGACGAAACCGTTCCGGTCTTTATCAAACGGAATCGAAGCCCGCAGCGGATCTTCCGACTCGGAAAGTGCGGTCAGTGCCGAAAAGCCTGCCACGCCGACCGGCGTAATTGCGCTCTCCGCGCCGCCTGCCACGCAGATGTCCGCATCGTTGTACTGAATTGCGCGGAAGGCATCGCCAATGCAGTGCGTTCCTGTCGCACACGCCGTCACCACGCTGGTACATTTTCCTTTCGCGCCGAGTGCAATCGCAACGTTTCCCGCCGCCATGTTCGCAATCATCACCGGAACGGTAAACGGGTTGACGCGGGACGGATTTCCGGCATCAATTTTGGCTTTCGCCTGCTCGCATGCATTCAGATCACCGACGCCGGAGCCCACCAGAACGCCGACGCGGAACGGATCTTCATTCTCCATGGAAATGCCGGCATCTGCAAACGCTTCTTTTGCTGCCGCAACGGCATACTGGGAGAAAGTTCCCATTCGTCTTGCCGCCTTGAAATCCATGCGTTCTTTTGCCACGAAGCCTTTGACCTCGCCTGCCAGATGTACTTTATATTCTGCTGTATCAAATTTCGTAATTGTTCCGATTCCGCAGGCTCCCTTGCGGACGCCGTTCCAGAATTCCTCCACGGTATTTCCAATCGGGGTTACCGCACCCAGCCCTGTGATGACTACTCTTCTCTTCATTCCAACTCTCCTTTTCTTAGATCACCATGCCGCCGTCGCAGTGAATCACCTGTCCGGTGATGTAAGCTGCCGCTTCGGATGCCAGAAATGCGGCCAGGTTTGCCACATCCTCCGGCTTTCCGAAATGACCGAGCGGAATCTGGGATACGGATGCTTCTTTCACTTTATCCGAAAGAACCTCCGTCATATCGGTCTCAATAAAGCCCGGCGCAATCGCATTGACGCGGATGCCGCGGGATGCCAGTTCCCGTGCCGCTGTTTTCGTCAGGCCGATCACACCTGCTTTCGATGCCGCATAATTTGCCTGTCCGGCGTTTCCTGCCACGCCGACCACAGAAGCCATGTTGATGATGCAGCCGCTCTTCTGACGGATCATCGGCCGTGCCGCAAAGCGGATGCAGTTGAACGTTCCCTTGAGGTTTGTCTCAATGACACGGTCGAAGGCTTCCTCCGACATGCCCATCAGAAGGCCGTCCTTTGTGATGCCCGCGTTGTTGACCAGAATATCGATTTTCCCATACAAAGCAAGAATTTCCTTCATCCACGCTTCACACGCCGCAAAATCCGATACATTGCACTGCATCACACAGCCGTCTCCTCCTGCCGCGCGGATTCCCGCAAGCACGGTTTCGGCCGCCTCTTTCGAACCATTGTAATTGATGACAACAAAGGCTCCCTCCGCCGCCAGTTTTTCTGCAATCGCACGCCCGATTCCGCGGGATGCGCCCGTTACTACTGCTGTTTTTCCACTTAACATCTCATTCTCCTGCTGCATAATCCACTATCTATAATAAAGTTTCGCACACCTGATGCATTTCCTCATAGGTGCGGATATTGTAACCTTTTACATCCCGGTTGATTTTTCTTAAAAAGCCGGTCAGTGTTCTTCCCGGTCCGATCTCCACGAAGGTATCAACGCCGTCCGCAATCATTGCCTCGATGCTCTGCTGCCACCGCACACCGGATGCCACCTGCTGGATCAGAAGGCCGCGCGTCAGTGCAGTATCACGCACATACTGGCCGGTTACATTCGTCACATACGGAATCTTCAACTCCATAAAGCCGACGCCCTCGAGCGCTTCGGTCAGCCCCTGGGACGCAGCTTCCATCATCGGGGAATGGAACGGGCCGCTTACGTTCAGCGGAAGTACCCGCTTTGCGCCTGCTTCTTTTAACTTTTCCGAAGCCTCTGCCACTGCCGCCTCATATCCGGTGATGACAATCTGACCCGGGCAGTTGTAATTGGCAATGTAGGCGCCGGAAATCCCGCTCAAAATCTCTTCGATTTTTGCAGCTTCCATGCCGAGCACCGCCGCCATCGCGCCCTCGCCTGCCGGAACGGCCTCTTCCATCAGGATGCCTCTTCTGCGGACGACCTTCATCGCATCCGCCATTTCCATACCGCCGGCGGACACAATCGCGTTGTACTCGCCAAGGCTGAGGCCCGCTGTCACATCCGGCGTAAGGCCGCACGCCCGGATGGACTGCTCCATCGCCATTCCGGTTGTCAGCAGTGCAATCTGGGTAAACTCTGTCTGATCCAGATGTTCATTTTCCTCAAAACAGAGTTTTTTCATATCAATCCCTATCAGCTCGGATGCCATATCGTAGACGGCTCTCGCTTTCGGACATGCTTCATAAAAATCCGCGCCCATGCCGGCACACTGGGAACCCTGTCCCGGAAACATAAATGCTGTTTTACTCATAACCGCGCCGGTGCTCCTTTCAGAAGTTCTTCCATCTCATTCATCATCTGCTCTATGATTTCTTTGCAGCTTTTCTCGTCTTTTACCATACCTGCAATCTGACCGGACATCACGCTTCCGGTTTTGACATCGCCGTCCACAACGGCTCTTCGAAGACCGCCGAGCGTCAGTTTTTCCAGCTCTTCGAACGGAGCTCCCTCTTTTTCCAGTTCCAGATAATGGCGTGTCATCTCATTTCGGATCGCCCGCACCGGATGACCGGTTGTGCGGCCTGTCACGCGGGTATCAATATCTTTCGCCTTGATCACCAGCTGCTTGTAATTTTCATGCACAACGGCCTCTTTCGAAGCGACAAAACGCGTTCCCATCTGAACCGCCTCGGCACCCAGCATAAAGGCTGCTGCCATGCCGCGTCCGTCCGCAATTCCACCGGCCGCAATGACCGGAATTTTTACGGCATCTGCCACCTGCGGAACGAGTGCCATCGTTGTCGTCTCGCCGATATGGCCGCCGGACTCACATCCTTCTGCCACAACGGCATCTGCGCCTGCACGCTCCATTCGTCTTGCAAGAGCCACGGAAGCGACCACCGGGATGACGCGGATACCAGCGTTTTTCCACAGTTCCATATATTTCTCCGGATTTCCTGCGCCCGTCGTAACGACTTTTACGCCTTCCTCGGCAACCACTTTTGCCACCTCATCCGCATACGGGCTCATCAGCATGATGTTGACGCCGAACGGTTTGTCCGTCAGTTTTTTTGCTTCGCGGATTTCATTCCGAACCCACTCTGCCGGTGCCGCCGATGCTCCGATGAGGCCAAGGCCGCCGGCCTCGGAAACTGCCGCTGCCAGATGATGCTCCGCCACCCAGGCCATGCCGCCCTGAATGACTGGATACTGAATCCCGAGTAATTTTGTCACTTCTGTGATCATGAATCGCTTCCTCCTGCTTCCCGATCTTTCTTAGTTTTTGTGCTGCTCCAGATACTCTGCAACATCACCGACAGTTACCATCGTTTCCAGATCCTCGGTCGGGATTTCCACGCCGCAGGTGTCCTCGAGGGACATGACCATTTCAAACAGATCCAGGGAATCTGCTCCGAGATCCTCTTTGAAGGAAGTCTCCGCTGTGATGGTATCGATGTCTGCTCCCAGTGCTTCTGCTACGGTTTCTTTTACTTTTTCTAACATGTTTTTGTCCTCACTTTTTTTCTTATTCTTCTTATTTTATATGGGCGTTTCTTACCATTCCAGGTACGCCGCGCCCCAGATCAGTCCTGCTCCGAAACCGGAGAGAACGATTCTCTGTCCTTTTTTGGCTCTGCCGGACCGGTTCCACTCATCCAGCAGAATCGGAATGCTCGCCGCACATGTATTGCCGTATGCTTCGATATTCCGCGGAAATTTTTCTTTCGGCGCCTTCAGTCGTTTTGCCACGCCGTCGATGATGCGGCTGTTTGCCTGATGAAGGATAAACGCATCAATCTCTTCGACCGCCATGTCGGCTTCCGCGAGCACCTCGCGGATGACTTCCGGCACGCGTGATAAAGCAAACTGGAACACGGCACGGCCGTCCATCTGCAGATACGTTCCCTTTTCGCAGGTCAGCGACACGCCTTTTTCTCCATCGGAATGGATCTTTTCGCACGCTTTTGTCTCCTGTTCCTCCGCCGTCAGCACAATGGCTCCCGCGCCGTCCCCGAACAGAATGCAGGTTCCGCGGTCGTGCCAGTCCACCAGGCGGCTCAGGGCATCTGCGCCGATCAGCAGCACGTTTTTTGCCTTGCCGCTCCGGATATACAGCTGGCCCAGCTCATACACCGCAAGAAATCCGGTGCAGGCGGCGCTGACATCGAGACAGGCGGCACGGAAGGCACCGATTTCATCCTGCACAAGACAGGCGGTATTCGGAAAGATGCTCTCCGACGAGGAGGTTCCGACGAGAATCAGATCCAGTTCTGTCGAACAGATCCCGGCATTTTCCAGCGCTCTTCTCGCCGCCTTTACTGCCATTTGGGCAACCGTCTCCTCCCCGGCTATGTGGCGCGCACCGATTCCTGTCCGCTCCCGGATCCAGGCATCGCTCGTCTCCACCATCTTTTCCAAATCTTCATTTTTCCATATCGTCTCCGGTACGTAAGAACCGGTTCCCGCAATTCTGCCGTTTTTCACCTTACTGTCCTCTTGCTTATTTCATTCTCAAACATTTTTCTTTTCAAATGTTTTGATATTCAAAGTATATCATCAAAATTCATTTTGTCAACCTTTTTTTATTGCTTTTTCCATTTCCCACTTCTATAATGAAACTATGTTCGGGATTTTTTCGAAACTATTTTTTCCGGATTCTATTATTTTGAGCCCCGGCGCAGGTTCTCCATCGAACACTCCGGCAGGCTCCAGAAAGGACACCAAACTTATGCAGGTTCCAATGTCATCCTATCTTGTGGAAATCAAACCACAGATTCAGGAACTGATCCGTCTGCTCGAGCGCGAATTCGATTATGTCAGCGTGCTCTGCACCGATGTCAAAGGTACGACCTACCGCGTCAGCATGCATCAGACCACCGTCGGCGATTATCACTTCTGTGAACGCGGCTTCGTTGTCCGTGCATGGCAGGACGGTTCCTACACCGAATATTCCTTCAACAACCTCACCGATGCCGCAGATCTTGCGGAGGAAATTACTTCCGCGCTGAAATCCGAATTTCAGGCATTAAAGGCACTCGGCATTGCGCAGATGGAGTCTCCTCTCGTGCAGGAAGAAGCCATCACCAAAACGATGCAGAATGAAATCGAGATTGACCCGGAGACCGTCTCCGCAGAGGAGATTCTCTCCCACCTTCGGAAGCTCTGCAACGCCGGCGCTGCCCATGAAGGAATTCTGGAATTCCAGAGTACCGTCAGCTTTGCCCGTGTCAACAAGCTGTTCCTCTCCTCCAAAAAGGATCTGATGCAGTCCTACGCTTTCTCGGAGGGCTCCCTTTCCGCAATCGGCACAGAAAACGGAAAACAGAATATGTCGTACCGTTCCTGCTCCGGCCTGAAAGGCGTGGAAATCTTAAATGAGATGGATGCGATTGTTGAGGAAATCATCGCCGTTCTGTACGACAAGCTCCACTCCGATCCGGTCACCCCTGGCATGTACGATGTCATCACCGCACCGGATGTCACCGGCGTGATTGCACACGAGGCATTCGGCCACGGTGTCGAGATGGATATGTTTGTCAAAGACCGCGCACTCGCCAAAGAGTATATCGGCAAGCCTGTTGCCTCCCAGCTCTCCTCCATGCACGACGGAGCAGTCGGCGCACAGCAGGTCAGCAGTTATCTTTTTGATGATGAGGGAACGCTCGGCACCGACACCACGGTCATCGACCACGGTACACTCGTTACCGGCATCAGCGATCTCGTAAGCGCACTCCGCCTTGGCACCACGCCGACCGGAAACGGAAAACGCGAGAGCTTCGAGCGCAAAGTCTACTCCCGTATGACCAACACCTACTTCACCGCAGGCACAGACAAACTCGATGATATGATCGCTTCGATTGATCACGGCTATCTTCTCGAAAGCGTTCAGTCCGGTATGGAAGACCCGAAACACTGGGGCATCCAGTGCATGGTCGGACTCGGCCGCGAGATCAAAGATGGTAAGCTGACCGGAAAAGTCGTATCTCCTGTCACCCTGACCGGCTACGTTCCGGATCTCTTAAAGAGCATCTCCATGGTTTCCGACAAAGAAGAGCTCTTCGGCTCCGGCATGTGCGGAAAAGGTCACAAAGAATGGGTCAAAGTCAGCGATGGCGGCCCGTATCTGAAATGTAAAGTGAGGTTAGGCTGATGAACGAATTATACGATGTATTAAAAACAAGCAAAGCCAGCGACTTTCTGATCCGCGAAGAGCAGACCGAATCCCGCGAGGCATTTTTCATCGGTCAGAAGCTCGACATGAGCCGCGCGAAAAAAGTAACTCATACGTTTCTGACCGTCTTTGTCGACAGTGAGGATGGAAAATTCCGCGGAAGCGCAGAAAAAGAGATCCACCAGGGCATTTCCCGCGAAGAAATGAAGCAGGAAATTGACCAGGCGCTGTTCGCCGCACAGTTTGTGCAGAACCCATGGTACCCTGTTGCAGAGCCATCGGATGCCCAGGCAAGCGCCGACATGGCTGATGCTTCCCGCGATCTTACCGCTAAACTTGTAAAACTGGTGCAGGCTATGCAGGAAATCAAGGCGGAAGAGGATTCCCGCGTAAACTCCTATGAGATTTTCGTCAACCAGAAGCAGACACACATCCGCAATTCCCGCGGTGTCGATGTCACCTTCTCCGGCTTTGACTGCGAGATCGAGGTTGTCACAAACTCCCGCAAGGATGATCATGAGATTGAGATCTACAAGGATCTCCGCTTCTCCGACAAATCTGCCGAGAAGATCATCGCCGAAGTGCGCGGAATGTTCCACACCGGCCGCCAGCGTCTGAATGCTGTTCCGACCCGCCAGAACGAGCACGCCGATGTTCTCTTAAGCGGAGACGCCGTCGGCAGTTTCTTCCAGTATTTTGCTATGCATACCAATGCTTCTTATCAGTATATGGGCGTCGCAAAGGCAAAAATCGGTGAAGCCATCACCGGTGCGGATGCGGATCCGCTGAATATCCGCCTCGTGCCGACGCTCGACGGCTCTGCCAAAAACGCGCCGTACGACGAAACCGGTATGCCGGTAGCCGAGCGCGTTCTGTTTGAAAACGGCATCTGCCGCTCCTACTGGGGCAGCCTTCAGCATGCCCATTATATCGGCATGAAGAATACTACTTCCATGAATAACATGGTAGTTGAAGGCGGTTCGAAAACACTCGACGAGCTGCGCAGCATGCCGCATATAGAAATCACCGATTTCAGTGCGTTTGATATGGATGCCGTAAGCGGCACCTGCGGCGGTGAGATCAGGCTCGCGTATGAGAGCGACGGAACCATCTCCCATCCGACAACCAGCGGATCACTTTCCGCCCGTTATGACGATGTGCTGAAAAATCTGACTTTCTCGAAAGAGACACAGCAGATAAACAACCGCGTGGTACCGTGTGCGGTACTGCTGCGGGATGTGACGGTGGCGGGAGAATAATTTTTCATTCTGCAGCATACGAAAAAGGAGCATCTCCAGGTTTCAAGTTCGAAACCGGAGATGCTCCTTTTTAATTTTCTGTGTTTATGTTCAGTCTTTTCTTCGTCTTCTGGATTTCTTTTTGCTTCCAAAATCCAGAACAACGACCAGGGTGTTAAGACCCAGATAAGTTTCAACATCTTCTGCCGTTTTGATATTGTCATTCAGCACAGTCTGCAGTGTCAGAATTGCCAAAACAAGAACAAAATTTCTAAACAGTAATGGGGTCTGACCCCAATGTGGTTATTTATAATCGTGTGTTTTCAGTGTTGTCGTAATCAGGTTGTGGACCGGCGTATCGTCTTCCACGACCAGTATCAATGTCTTATTCATTTAAATTCACCTCACTGAGCGGCAGCGTAAAACGAAAATGACAGCCGTGCGGAGCGCAGTCACGAAGCACCAGTTCCCCGCCATGCGCATTTACAATGGAACGGCACAGCGCCAGCCCAAGGCCAAGGCTTCTGCGGCTGTCACTCACCTTATTTTTTCCGGAATAGAACATTTCAAATACATGCTCCCTGCACTCCGCCGGAATGCCGGGTCCATTATCTTCCACCGCAATCCATACGTTTTTTTCTTCTTTTCCGGCTGTAATCCGGATCTTGGATCCTGCCTGTGTATATTTTACTGCATTGTTGATCAGGTTTACCAATACCTGTACAATCAGCTTTGCATCCATGCGGGCGAGCAGTACATCTTCCCCGCAGTCCACCGTAATTTTATGTTCGTTTTTCCGCCGTTCTACATGGCGCAGCGCCTCACGTACTACATCCTCAACCACCTGATCAGATAACTGCAGTTTTACACTTCCATCTTCTATTTTCGTAAGCGCAAGCAGATTTTCCACCAGTTCAATCAGCCATCCGGCATCCTCATAAATATCCGAAAAAATCTGTTTCCGCATCCCTTCGTCCAGTGCGTCAAAGTTACTGATCAAAGAGTCTGCATTGCCGAGAATTGATGTCAGTGGTGTGCGCAGATCATGGGAAATCGTCCGCAGCAGATTCACCCGAAGCTGCTCATTTTTCGCCATGACTGCCGCCTCTTCTTTTTCTCTCGCACTTTGTTCCCGATCCAGTGCCATGGCGCACTCTCCCAGAATAGAAAGCAGGATACTGTTCTCAAACGCATCCAGTGGCTTTTGTCCGATGAAAATGCCGATCACACCATATCTGTTCTGTGCCGCATAGATGGAAAGGTACAGATACGGTTCTTCAGAAAAACGTTCTGTCATAGCTCCCGCCCGTTTCCGGTTTTTCAGAACCCACTGCAGGATTTCCTGTTCTTTCACATTAAAAACTTTTTCTGATTTTATTCCTGTTTCGGCGTTATAAAGAGTTCCCTGCACAATGCCGTTTTTCTTTTTTTCTACCGGCGCCACAACCAGATTTCTTCCCAGAAGCTTTATCAGCTGCGTTGCCGTAATATCAAAAATTTCTGACGCATCCTCTGCCTTTTGCAGAAGCTGGCTGGTATTAAAAAGAATCTTGGTTCGAAAGGCATCTCGTGCAGAAAGCTTTGCATTTTCTTTCAATTTTGAAGCAAGCGTACTGGTCAGGATTGAAGTGCCAAGCATGATCGCAAAGGTCACCGGATAGCCGGAACCATACGCATACAACGAAAGCCTCGGCTCTGTCATAAAATAATTAAACAGGACAACACTTGCCACAGAGCTGACCACACTACAGGTATAACCGCTGGTCAGAATAGATGTCAGCATGACGCCAAACAGATATACCGTAATAATATTGGCATCCGTAAAACCAAGCCGAAAAAAGATTTCTCCGATTCCGGTCGCAGCAGCCAGAATCAGAACCGTAAGCATTAGTTCTTTCCAGGAAGGCAGCTCCATCCACTCCGGAATTTTTTTTCGTTTCTGATATCTCTGGTACACGTCTGAGTCTGGAATAATGTGAATTTCCAGATCAGGCACAAGATCCGTCAGACGCTCGGTCCACACCCTTCGCTGATGGAAATAGCCCTGTTTCATCATGCTCTTTCCAATGACAATCCGCGTCACCTCGGAAATTCTTGCGTATTCTGCAATCTGCAGGGCAATATCCTCACTGTGTGTCGTTACAATTTCTGCCCCGCTCTGCTCTGCCAGACGAACATGCTTCTGCAGCCTTGCCAGATCCTCCGGTGTTTTTTCTGTTTTTTCTGCTGTCTGCACATACAATGCCGTAAAGCCGGCCTGAAACGCCTGTGCCATCTGCGCCGCAGTCCGAATAATTTTTTCATTGGATGGCGAAGAGGACAGACACACCAGGATATGCTCTTTTTTTTGTTTTTCTTTTTCCAACTGTCTCACCCCACCTCCTATTGTAGATCATAAACGAAGAGAAAGCTATAGTCAGGAAATCTTTTTTTCTCCCGTTCCCTGTTCTTGTTTTCTGTTTTCTGTGAAATTTTGTCCCGTTTCCGGTTCCTCTCTTCTGTTTTCCGTGAAAAATGTCTCTATCTGATCTACGAGCACGCCTCCAGACAAAAAACCGACCAGGGTAACGAAGAGCAGTCCTACACTTAACACAGAAATCACCTCTCTTTCAGATTCGAAAACATTTCTGGATCGCTTTATATTCACCAAGAACCAATATGGTAGCATCGCCATCCAGAACTGTCTCAGGAGACACCGCAACATCTGTTTTTCCATATTTTCTTGTTGCCAGAATATTAATACCGTATTTTTTCCGGATATCCAGCTGGCCGACATTTTTTCCAATCCAGTTCTCCGGAATTTCAACCTCAAAAATCGCATACTGACTGTCAATTTCAATATAGTCAAACACATGATCCGAGCTGTAACGAATCGCTGTCCATTTTGCCATCTGTTTTTCCGGATAAACAACCTGATCCGCTCCGTTCCGCAACAGGAATTTTTCCTGTACATCCCGTTCTGCCCGGGACACGACCCATTTTGCGCCCAGCTCCTTCAAAAGACACGCGGTTTCCAGCGAATCCTGAAAGCTGCTTCCGATCGTCACAATACAGACATCATAATTTCCCACACCAAGGGATCGCAGAAAGTCTGCATTGACACTGTCACCGATCTGTGCATTTGTCACATACGGCATCACGGCGTCGATCCGTTCCTCATTTCGGTCTACCGCCATCACCTGATGTCCAAGCTGATTCAGATGCATGGCAATATGTCTCCCAAATCTTCCTACTCCAATCAGTAAAATATTTTTCATCTCTTCTCTTCCTCTCTTCTTATCCTACATTTATTTTTTCCAGCGGCATTTTTGCATGTGCGCTCTTTCTCCCCGGCATCGCAGCATAAACAAGAGTCAGACCGCCAACCCTTCCAAGAAACATCAGTGCAATCAGAATTCCTTTCGAAAGAACACCGAGCCGCGGCGTAATTCCAAGCGTCAGGCCAACCGTTCCAACAGCAGATGCTGTCTCAAACAGACATTCAGAAATCGGCAGATTTTCTGCCACACTGATCACCATTCCTCCCATTAGCACCAGAAAAAGATACATCATCAGAATCGTAGATGCATTTTTTAATACCTCCTGGCCCACCCTGCGTCCAAACATCTGTGTGTCCTCTCTCTGACGGAACGTAGCAGACGCATTAGCTGTCAGCACGGCAAATGTGGTAATTTTCATTCCGCCAGCCGTTGATCCCGGTGCTCCGCCAATCATCATCAGAACAATCATAATCGCCTGGGAAGCACCTGTCATCCCGGAAAGATCTGCCGTATTAAATCCGGCCGTTCTTGTTGTCACGGACTGAAACAATGCGCAGAGCGTCCGCTCCTTGACCGGCATTCCGGCGAAATCCCGGAAGAAAAAGAAGGCCGCCGGAACAAAAATCAGAAACAGACTTGTAAGCAGGATCACCTTGCTTTGCATGCAGTACTGACGAAAATGGTATTTTTTTGTATAGATATCATCCCAGGTCAGAAATCCGATTCCACCTGTTACAATCAGCCCCATAATCGTAAGATTAACCAGTGGATTTCCCACATAAGAAGTCAGGGACGGATACAGATGATCCGTTTTTCCAAGAAGATCAAATCCTGCATTGCAGAATGCGGATACAGAATGAAACAACGCCATCCAGATTCCTTTTCCGCCGTAATCCCGTAAAAAAACAGGCAGAAGAAACAACGCCCCCAACAGTTCAATTCCAAAGGTTCCTTTGAGGATAAAACGCGTCAGGCGCACAATTCCGCCCACCTTCGGGGCAGAAATCGCATCCTGCATCGTGCTTCGCTGCATCAGGGAAATTTTTCTCCCGGAAAGCATCGCAATCGAAACAGCGATCGTAACCACACCAAGACCGCCGATCTGAATGAGCAGCAAAATCACGCTCTGTCCAAAGACGGACCAGTAGCTTCCTGTATCTCTGACTGCCAGTCCTGTCACACAGGCGGCTGATGTTGCAGTAAACAGTGTTTCTGTAAATGGCGTTACATTTCCTTCCCGCGAAGCCACAGGAAGCATCAAAAGCAGTGCTCCTGCCAGAATTACCCCCGCAAATCCAAGAATGATAATTTCAAACGACGACCATTGTTTCCTGTATCGCAGTTTTATACTCCACATTTCTCTTTTTACTCCTTCTTTTTGATTCCTCCTTATTTTAGAGACTTCCGCTTTAAAAACGTATAAATACCTTTTCCATGGCATTAAGATTGTATAAAGATTTTTCGAATTTCAAACCAAAAAACAGGAACCGCCCAAAAGTTTCCCACAACAGTAATGGGGTCTGACCCCAATGTGTGTATATTCTTCTTCTTTTACCGCAGTAACGCATTAGTTGGTTAAACTTCCGATTTTTCTCCTTTTGAAAGTAGATTCTTTTGTCATAAATATCAAAAAAAGTATTTACAAATCCTTACGCATCGGTTATTATGTATATAATCTATTGAGAAGTTCGTGTAAAATTATGCAATTTTGTTTTTAATAAGTACTCTGTTTCCTTTCCCAACGGCATTTTGTTGGCTTTTTACGTCAAACAGAACGGATCAAAGGGTAAAATACCAAATTTTTTTGCAAAAAATCACTCAACGTAATTACAGATGAAATCGGATCCATATCCCGAAAAAAACATCGCACCTTATTTTCGAAAGGAGATATCAATTTTATGTTTCATTTTCTAAAAGGAAAGAGTAAAGAAAATGTTCTTTACGCACCTTGCAAAGGAAAAGTAGTTCCGCTTTCCGAAGTCCCGGATCCTACCTTTTCCGAAAAAATCCTGGGGGACGGATTTGCAGTGATTCCGTCTGAGGGAAAAATTTATGCACCGGCAGACGGTGAAATAGCCATGGTATTTGATACTCTTCATGCCATCACGCTCACAAGCAGCTCCGGAGCCGAAATCCTGATCCACATCGGCCTGGATACGGTTACACTAAAGGGCGCACCGTTTACCGCACACGTTGCAGCCGGCGATCAGGTCAAAAAAGGAGATCTTCTGATGGATGTCGATCTGGACAAGATCACCGGAGCCGGATTGAACACAGTCACTCCGGTACTGATTTGCAATACCGATGATTACGAGAAAATCAGCTTGAAAAAAGAGGGCGAAGTTTCCTTAGACGAAGCCGTTCTCAGTATTTCCTGATCTTTTTTTGATCTTTCGTCAGATGAATCTTCATCCTCTTCTTTTATGAAATGTACGCTTGAAGTCTTTTCTCACTTGCTTTTGTGAAATGCACTCTCCATGTCTTTTCTGCACTTGCTTTTGTAAGTATATTGGATGGATTCGGTAAATTCACGTATCTAATTGGAGGTATCCAGTTATATAAATTATCTTTTAAGGAGGGAGAAATATATGAAATTTCTTCAGAAACTAGGGAAAGCCCTCATGCTTCCTGTAGCAGTATTGCCGATCTGCGGTATCCTGATGGGTATTGGATACCGGCTGTGTCCGGCAACGATGCAGGGCGGCGAGATCTCGGGCGTAGTAAACCTGATCGGTCTGTTTCTCGTAAAAGCAGGAGCAGCTCTGATCGACAACATGGCAATCCTCTTTGCAATCGGCGTTGGTGTCGGTATGTCAGAAAAGAATGACGGTACCGGCGGAATCGCAGCTCTGGCATCCTGGCTGATGATCACAACACTTCTTTCTACCGGAGTTGTTACAACTATCATCCCGTCCATCGCTGAGAGTGCTACAAAGACGCTGGCCTTTGACAAGATCGAAAACCCGTTCATCGGTATCCTGGCCGGTATCATCGGATCTGCCTGCTATAACCGTTTCAAAGACACCAAGCTTCCGGACTGGTTATCCTTCTTCAGCGGCAAACGCTGTGTAGCAATTGTTTCCGGTGTTGTTTCTATCGTAGTATCTGCTGTTCTGTTGCTGGTATGGCCATTACTGTTCGGTGCTCTGGTAGCAATCGGTAAATCTATTGTCAGCCTTGATGTTGTCGGTGCCGGTATCTATGCATTCCTGAACCGTCTGCTGATCCCGACCGGATTACATCACGCTCTGAACAATGTATTCTGGTTTGACACGATCGGTCTTGGTGACTTGAAGCACTTCTGGGCTGGTGAAACATCTGCTGATGTAACCTGGAGCCTTGGTATGTACATGTCCGGATTCTTCCCATGTATGATGTTCGGTATTCCTGGTGCTGCACTTGCTATGGTAAGATGTGCAAAACCTGCAAAGAAAAAAGCTGCGATCGGTCTGGTAGCTTCTGCTGCAGTCTGCGCATTCATCTGTGGCGTTACAGAACCTTTTGAGTTCGGATTTATGTTCCTTGCTCCTGTTCTGTACGTAATCTATGCATTACTGTATGGTATCTTTACTATGATCACAGTTGCTCTCGGCTTCCGTGCAGGATTCAGCTTCTCCGCCGGTGCTATGGACCTCCTGTTCTCATCCTCACTGCCCGCAGCACAGAAAATATGGCTGATCATTCCGCTTGGAATCGCAGCATTCCTCGTATTCTACTTCGTATTCCTGTTTGCTATCAAGAAATGGGATCTGAAGACTCCTGGACGCGAAGATGACGATCTCGAAGCAGAGAAAAAAGTAGAACTGGCAAGTGATAACTATACCGCAATCGCAGCTAAAATTCTGGAAGGCTGCGGCGGAAAAGAAAACATCACAAGCATTGATAACTGCGTTACAAGACTGAGACTGGAAGTGAAAGATATCACTGCCGTAAACGACAAGGTAATCAAATCTGCCGGTGTGGCAGGCGTGATCAAACCTGGCAAAACCTCTGTACAGGTTATCGTTGGAACAAAGGTTCAGTTCGTAGCTGACGCTTTCTCCAAGCTTTGTGAATAATATTTACCCAGGTAGTCCATAAGGAGCATATCGCTGATGCGGTATGCTCCTTTTAATTGCGCAAAGTTTTCCTTATTTTCTGCCCTTTCGCAGAGCAGGAACCCGGCTGTTGTTTGTCAAATGGCTGCTATCAAAACCAAAGGTCGGATTACTGGTGTTTCCGAAAACGTGTGCATATATGTGGGGAATCGCCGTGTGACCTCAGCTCTTGTTCTAAGCACCGAGCAGTTTTTCGGGACAGGTACAGCACAGTACATCGTTTCGTAAATGTATTTTTTTAAATCTTGTTATGAAAAGGAGTGCGAAAAAACGTAACTTTGTTTTTTCGCACTCCCATTTTCTCTCCCAAAAAACGCCGCAGCTCTCGTCTTACTTCGCGCTGTCTGCATCTATCACAGACTGGATCTGTTTCATCAGCGTATCATAATTCTCCTGATTGTCGATTCCGCCAAGCATCGGTTCTCCCACAATATTTCCATTTCGATCGACTAAGATTGTGGTCGGAAATGCCATAATATCGGAAGCATACTTTCCTGCAGCGGAAGCAGAGTCAATGGAAAGATTGCGGTATTTCGCACCCTGGCTTTCAAGAACCGCTGCTGCTTCTTTGATCGCATCCTGATTTCCGTCGAAGGTTTCTGTGTTGATGCCTACAACCTCGCCTCCCATGGATTTGATTGCATCGTTTAATTCGTTCAGCTTGGATAACTCCGCAACACAAGGCTTGCAGCCGGTAAACCAGAAATTCACGACCGTTACCGCATTTTTGGAAAACAGACTTTCGTCAACTGTATTGCCATCATAATCCTGACCCGAGAAATCCCGGAACGGAGATGCCTCTTCGGAATCGTTTTTCGCGTCGCTATCTTCCGATGCTGTATTGCCGTTTCCCATTTCTGCTATCTGTTCCTCGATTTTTCGTATCGTTTCAATATCATCCGTTAGTGTTTTCAGCTCGTCCTCATCAAAAGAGTCCTTGTTGGCTTCAACCGTGTCTGCCAGATAATCCCCATAATTTCCGCTCGGATCAGCTGTGCTTTTATTCATCATGCCAAACACCTTGTTCCATACATCCGCATGATCTGCAAAAATCTGGTTCTCCTGCTGATATAAATCGTCCAGCTTTGTGCCGGAAGCCCCTGCCGTTTCGGTTCCGGATTCCGCAACAGATCCCGTAACAGCTTCTGTGCCGGATTCCGTCTGGGTTGTCTGCGTTTTCTTTGTGTCTGCAGCCTCTTTTCCGTTGCATGCAGTGAGTAATAATGCTACGCTGAGTGTAAAAACAGGGATAAAAGTTCTTTTGGTTTTCATAAATTATGGCTCCTTTTAAGATAGTATAATGTAAAAAACAAGAATTCAATATCATCCTTCGATGCTTCGTGATCTGCTGCTGATCAATGGTTTCTGATCTCTGACTGTTGATCTCCAGTGTCCTTTTTCTGACACGTTTTTCCCATAAACTGGTAGTGGATCGCATCCTTCGGGCAGGCCTTGATGCAGGCTCCGCATCGGATGCATTCCGGATGATTTGGGGTCCGGCACACGTCGATATCCATTTTACATGCCCTGGAACACTGGTTGCATCCGACACATTTGCTGTTTTCAATCGTGATATGTAAAAAGCTTACCTTATTAAATAAGGAATAGATTGCCCCAAGAGGACAGATCCATTTGCAGAAGGGTCTGTAAAACAAGATGCTGAGCACGACAACCGTAATCAGAATACCGAATTTAAACGAAAACAGCTTGCCCAGTGCAGACCGGATTGCGGCATTTCCGATGGAAAGCGGGATCGCCCCCTCCAGAACGCCCTGCGGACAAATATATTTGCAGAAGAACGGATCTCCCATCCCGATCGAATTCGTTGCAAACATCGGCAGAAGAATCACAAAAACAGCAAGGATGATATATTTCAGATACCGCAGCGGCTTCAGTCTGGCCGTGGAGAATTTCTTTCCGGGGATTTTGTGAAGCAAATCCTGAAACCATCCAAACGGACACAAAAAACCACAGATGAATCTTCCCAGTGTTACGCCGAGTAAAATCAGGAACCCGGTTATATAGTAGGAAAACTTAAATTTGGATGATCCGACAACCGCCTGAAAGGCTCCGATGGGGCACGCTCCCGTCGCAGCAGGACAGGAATAACAGTTTAGGCCCGGTACGCATACCGTTTTCGCCTTGCCCTGATATATTTTGCCCTGAAAAAAATTGGGGATATGAGGATTGGTAAGCAGTGTGGCCGCTGCCTGGATCCACCCGCGTATTCCGGCTATTTTCTTTGATCGTAACTTCTTTTTCTTATCCAATTCCGACACACTCCAGACATAATTTAATTGCTTTCCCAAGCACAGCAGCCGCTTCCCCTCTGACGGCGCCATAGCCCATCATCGCTATGCCTGTGATAACTAGAACAATTTGAGATATTTTTCTGCATTTCAAAATGTGGTTGCTCCTTTGATTTTATTGATTGACCAGCTGACTCTGATATTATACAATAGCTGTTGTAAAATCATTGTTAAGAAATGGGCAGGTGAAAAAAATTTTGAGATTATTAATCGTGGAAGATGAGAAACAAATGTGTGACACAGTTGCCAGAAGTCTGTACGCCGCCGGGTACGAGGTAGATACCTGCTATGATGGGGCGGAGGCTCTGGAATGCATCCTGGCAGAAAATTATGATCTGATTGTCCTGGATCTCAATCTGCCCGGCATGGACGGAATGGATCTTCTAAAAGAGCTCCGAAAGGAAAACGAAGAAACGAAGGTGCTGATCTTATCTGCAAGAGGACAGATTGCAGACAAAGTAGAAGGACTCGATGCCGGGGCAAATGATTATATGGAAAAGCCGTTCCATCTGCAGGAGCTGGAAGCGCGGATCCGCAGTCTGACAAGAAGAAAATTTGTGCAGAAGGATGTCTGTCTGGAAAGTGGCGGGATCAAATTCGATACCATCAAACGAGAGGCCTATGCCAACGGAACCCTGGTTTCCCTGACAAGAAAAGAAAACGGAATTTTGGAATATCTGCTTCTCCACCTTGGCAGACCGGTAAGCCAGGAAGAATTGATCGAGCATGTCTGGGATGCCTCCGTGGACAGCTTCAGCGGATCCATCCGCGTACATATGTCTTCGCTTCGGCGAAAGCTCAGGGCGGTACTTGGATACGATCCGATTTTAAATAAAGTAGGCGAAGGATATCAAATACGAGAGGAGTCCGACCGATGAAAAAAATATCACTGCAGTGGAGACTTACCTGTATCATTACCCTGTATATTGCGGTCATCTGTGGATGTCTGACCCTGCTTGTCTATAAAAACGGAATTTATTATATCGATTCCCTGCAGGAGACCGTAGATGCCCGGGGCGATGATGCCGGAGATCAGGGCGGAGACGGTACCGCAGACGGTTCCGATCAAATCTATATCAGCATTCCGGAGGACAAGTGGGATGAATTTGCCAGGGATTTCTCTGTTCAGGTGTACAACAATAAAGCAGACTACAAAAGAAACAGCCTGATCCTTTCCGCCTTATTGGCCCTTCTTGGCGGTGTCGCTACCTATTTTATCAGTGGCCATGCACTCAGACCCATTCGTGAGTTCTCCGAAAAAATCGAGGAGGTGCAGGCACAGAATCTGGCCGATTCGCGCATTGAAGAAAACAAAGTAAAAGAGCTGAACCAGCTTCGTATTTCGTATAACAAGATGCTGGAACGTCTCGCAGATGCTTTTGAAATCCAGAGACAATTTACGGCAAATGCAGCACACGAGCTTCGAACCCCATTGTCTGTCATGCAGGTACAGCTCGATTTATACCATTCCACCCCGCATCCAGGCAATGACGCCGACACCTTACAAACACTGAAAATGGTGACAGAGCAAAACGGCCGGCTCAGCAAAATGGTCAAGACACTGCTCGATATGAGTGAGCTTCAAACGATAGGGCGGGATGAAACCATCGCCGTTGACGCTCTTGTCGATGAAGTAATGGTAGATCTGGAACCGCTTGCCCAGGAAAAAGAGATAAAACTGATCGGAAACTGTAAAGATACCACGATGGTCGGAAGTGACATTTTGATTTACCGGATGGTATACAATCTTGTTGAGAATGCAATCAAATACAACCATTTCGGCGGACAGGTTACCATAACCGCATACCGGAACGGAAAAAATATCTGCCTGTCCGTAGAAGATACCGGAAGCGGAATCCCGGCTGAATTAAAAGAACGCATATTTGAACCATTCTTCCGTGTAGATAAATCCAGAAGCCGCCAGCTTGGCGGAGTAGGCCTTGGGCTGGCCCTGGTTCGTGAAATCGTGCGCGTACATGACGGCAGAATAACCGTTCAGTCCAGCCCGTCCGGTGGAACGATCTTTGAGGTAGTCTTTACACAGTGACATCATCCCAAAAGCCAGTCGATGATATCATCTGTTCTGGTGTGACTCCATTTCTTCTTTTTTTCTCAGTATGGCATATTATACGCAGAACATCAAAATATTTTTCCATTTCGGAAATTTTTATTTTATTCAGCCCAATATTTTCCCGTTTCAGAAGCAAAACCGCATAAGCCACAGCTGCACTTCGGATTACACCTGGGTGCTGTCTGTGGTTCATGCGGTATGAGGCACAGCCTTCATGCTTCCTTCCGTTGGGCAAAAAAAAGAGCGAACCAACGCATTATCACATGTATCAATTCGCTCAAAATAATACTGATTCGGATGTGCTTCAGTCACTTTCCTCAGCGAAAAGAAGCCCCGTTTATCACACATTTGCTGTTTTCTGTTCAATCAAAAAATCACGCACATCTTCATCAAACCGTTTTGCTTGTGGACATTTTGCAACCACATCATCCCAATTTTCACAAACAGTTTCAATTAACTTTTCGTATGTCCGTTTTTCTTTTTTAGGACGATTTTTAATTTTCACTCCATGATATTGCGGTGAATGTGCAATGATGTTAACCCACGGATCAAGTAATGTTTCATAATCATCGTACTGATCACAGGCTGCCACAATCCATGTATCCGTTGCATCAAACGGAATCATATAGCTCACAGCCAGTCCATCTTCCGGAAGCAACAACGTCCCTATGAATGTTCTTAAAAAATCAGCCTCTGCATCTGGAGTATTTCCATGGTGTTCACACGGTAACGCAACCGGACATTCGTTTCTATCTCCAATTATTTTTTCACAGGTAAGCGGATGTGCTCCTTCCGGCGCATCACAAAGTGCCCTTTGACAAACACAATGGACTTCTTTCTCGCATCTTTGGACATCTCCATCCATATGGACAACCAAAAGATCAAGTACTGGTGTCAAGGAATGCATATAGGCCTTCAGCTTTCCCTGATTGTCTTCACACCATTTCCAGACACCTTTCCAACCATTTCCAAACTGTCCGATCATGTTGGGTTCTGGCTGAATCATTTGATAATTGTTTTCTTCATTGGTAATTGTATCAATGACTGCTGCAATCAGTTCAAAATCCCGTGGGCCTTCTGCAACAATTCCTATCGTTTTCATTACAGATTTGGTACGCCCCCTAACCGTCCTTCTGTCCACAATCTCGACAGAGAATAACCAGAATCCATTAACTCCTTAGTCACCTGAATTCTCTGTAAAGATGTGTGACCTGATTTTCTGCTTTTGTTTACTGCAAACAATCTTATATCATCATTCATTAAATCAAGTCCGTCCAAAACCAGAGGGTTGTGGGTTGTTACAAAAACAGTCTTATCCTGTTCCAGAATTGTTTTACAGAACAGCTTTGTCGTCTCTCTCGCAAGTCTAGGATGCATTGCATGATCAAAACTATCCACAGCAAAAATGCCCGGTGCATCAGGGTGCAATGCCAAGCAAAGAAGAAACAGAACATACAACGCTCCTTCACTGGCATCGTAAGCGGTAAAGCTTGTTTTGGAAGTCAAATATCGATCTTGGAACTCCAAAATTCTTCTCGTCGTCGGAACAGCAGCATTTACGCTTGACTTTTTAGGTGCAGTCACATCAAACCCACTTGCCCAATCGATCAGTTCCAAGACTTCATCCAGTGGAAGATTCTGCAAGTAGCTTTCACCGTCTTCATCTTGCCTCATGATTTCTTCAATTGCCTCTGCAAGTCTGCCTCCGCACAAACCGATAGGATTAACCTGATACGGATCAGGGAGCGTTCCTCTCAATGCTTGTGTGTTAGGTTGATAAATCGCATAGTTCTTAAACTTCTCAATTTCCGGTCTAACCTCAGCAAGTTCTTCATTAGGTTCGAGCATCAGTAACCCCACATACGGATCATATGTTGTTTTTGATGCACCGCTTCTTCCCCACAGTGTTTGATTATTTACAGTCAATTTTTCCGAATGATAACGCCACATGTCTCGTCTGGCTGAATCCGATTCATTTGGAACATTCAAATTGACTCCATATTGATAGTCCTTTTCATTTTGTCGCCAAGACACATCAAAATTGATGGTTGGTGCTTTTCTCCTTAAATCGGAGAATGCCGACTTATAAAGTCCCGGAACACTAAGACGAATACCTTTCCGCTGCATACTTGCGTTATCTACTCGATCTGTCATAGCAGCACAAAGCAAACCAATAGCCTCAAGGATTGTTGTTTTTCCAGAGCCATTTGCTCCAATAAAAACATTTACACGTCCCGGCTCAAACGACACCTCTTCCAATGTCTTGAAATTTTTAAAAACTAGCTTTTTAATGTTCAAAGCACTCACTTCCTTCATAAAGCCAGCTCAAGCTTAACATAAGCTTTGCCATGTTTCAAATTAAGTATACCAGTTTTCTAAAATAATTACAAACTTATTTTAGAATTTTTCTTCGTTTTGAAAATTTGTACTCGATATACAGGTTTCTTTTGTCTTTCCATAATAAAGACCCTCCTAACGATATTTATTGCATCACAGAAAAACCTTCTAAACATTATTTTACAGAAAAGTTTCATACTCTCGTAAATGATGCTAATGATGGCATAATATCAACTCCGCGAATCAAAATGGCAAGGATTCGTATACTGTTATTTTTCGTTTTTTCATCCAAACGTGCATCTTCCATCTGCCCAACAATAAATCAACTCTTTCAAAAACTCCCTGTACTGTGTCTCAATTTTCTCTTCTTTCACATCATCTCCCGTCTTTTTTCTGTACACTGCGATGTAATGAATCACTGCCTTTCCACCCTCTGAATTAATAATACGATCTATAATTTCCTGACTCTTTTCATCAATTGGACATCCAATGAATTGATCCATAAACGCTTTGATTCCTGCCCCATAATCCCATAATGGTATCTCCGGATACTTCGCCAGCATTCCAATCTGTGCATGATATTGTTCTTCTGCATTTTCAATTCCAAGCATCGGATATTCTTCCATTCCAATCATAGCCACATATCCCTTCGGATCATGGCTCCGCTCTACTTCTTTCCAGAATTCTTTAAATATTCTCTTTTTCGTCTGTGAATCTATCTGTACTCCGTGTGTGTTACTGTTATGAATGCTGAATTCCATCCTTCTTTCGTCCATACTTACAAGAGACATTCTGTGGAAAACCGGAAACAGTTCACTTATATATGTCGTAAATGGTCTCCTTAAAACAATCGTCTCTTTATTCAGCATATCTTTTGCAACTTCAGATAATGGTCTGATTCGATAAAACAGTTTCCAGTTAAGATAGGACTCTGTGCAGAATTTACGCCATACTTTTTTCTCTTTTTCTCCAATCGGGCAGTTTTCCCCTGGTATGTCTAATACAATTTCAGGAATCCCTGAAAATCTCAGGAATATTTCCAACGGTTTTACATTTGAAAAACAGTGCTCTGCTCTCCATTCCACAAACACTTTATCCAAAGCCGAATTCGGCAGGCAATATTTCCATCTAATAGAATCCGGAACTCTGTTCCTGAATTCCGGTCGCCATCGGATCAACCCGCTTATGGCACTCTCCTCTACGCACTGATACATATCTTTTGTAAATTTCCATTGCGAGCAGAACGGAAATGCTTTTTGATAAAATTGAAAGCTTTTCTGCGTAATCAAATTTTTATATTCAAACAACGTATTTTTTTCATTATCGTCAAACTTCACTTTTTCAAACGCAACATAGGAAAATCCAATTCCTGCAATCTGCAGAAAATGCTGCAGCAGAGTTCGCATCTGCTGATCAAAATCCGGCTGTGGAAAAGATTCCCCGTGCATTCCGTTCCAATCCATTTTCCATCTTTTAATCAACTGATCTGCAAGGCAAAATATATGCTGCACCTCTTCCATCCCAGACTCTGAATCCCACAGTTTTATGCTTTTATCTAACATTTTTACAATTAAAAAATATGGCAGTGTCTTTCTGGTAAGCATTTTATGGTTCCACCGCTCTGGCATTCCCCAATATTTTTTCTTAAGTTCACAGCCCTCTGTCCATATTTCTTTCAGTGATATCTCTTTCTTCTGATAAATTCTGTTTGCCATTGCATCAATATCATTTGTGAGATTTCTAATATCATTGTTTTGATAAAATTCATCCAACATGAAAACATATATTCTTTTTGCAAATGCAGTAGCCTCTTCCACAACGCTTTCCAGTTTTCTGCGTGCTGCCAGAGATAATTTCATTCTTGCTGCGTCCACCCAATCATTTCCTGCACCATCCAGCACATCCATCTGATTCAGATATAAGCTGTCACTGCATTTACCAGATTCCATCCTTTCTGTAAGACGAATCCCCTTATAGCAAACGTTATCTCCTCCCATGCTCTCCATTCCAAAACTTAATGCACAATCCTTCTCCCGATCCCACACCATTATCGACCGGTAGTCATCTGTAAACGCAAAATGATATCGTTCTGACTCGACAGACTGATCAATCAATTGATTTTCTTTTTCTGTTCTGCTCAGTTCATTGTACCAGGTCGACTGCGAAAAAGCTGGTATTCCATAATCCTGATCCGCATAGATGGAAACCATAGGTGTTACGCACCACGTTTCCATTATCTTTTTAATTTCCTTTTGTATTCCATCATTTACATTTTCGAGAAACAATTTTCCACCATTACTTCCGGTTACCCATTCTTTCAGTTCTTCCGTTAACAGAAACGAAAAACTAAATTCTGATCCCCTTTGCAGCGTCTGATTCGTTTTCTTGCAAAATGCATAACCACCTTTTTTCCCTGAATATAATGTCATCTCATTTGCCTTGTTCTCACTATCGGACTTAGTTCGTATCGTCAGGGAATCTGTTACTGAAAATACCGTATGCAGTCCAATTCCAAATGCCCCTGTCGGTCTCAGCCATTCCGGCATTCTTTTGATTTCATCCTGGTATTCTTTTCGTTCCGGCCAGCTTCGTCCTGTTGTCAGAATATTACGTTTAAACTCATCCATGCTGATGCCAATCCCTTTATCCCGAATCGAAAAATAAACTTTTCCCGTTTCACGACTATAGTCTGTGTGAATCATAATCGCATGCTCCTCAAAAATATTGGGATATGCTCTTTCTACATCAAACGGCGATGTTTTTTCATTAAATTGAAAGCCATACGCAGACAACGTCCTGTATAACTGCATCTTTGTTGCGTCCAGTGCATTCTGTATCAGTTCTCTCACAAAAATCAATTTATTATTCTGGTAAATGCTGATATCTTCAATCAGTTTAAATGCCTTTTCAGATGAGAAAAGAAACTTCAGATTTTTATGTGTAGATTCGGATTCCTCTCCGTCAATCAAAATCTTATACTTCAGTTCAGGAACAGAAATAAACTTTTTCTCTGGAAATAATTCCATTGAATGCATCTTTCCTGCAGTAACCTCCTGCTCCAGCCAGGATTTCCAGTTGATATGCTCTTTCACCGTATTCTGAAATATATTTTTCAGTGCAGAATCCCGTTCTGCTTTCTCCATATGTTTCAGCCAGTTCTCTTCACATTCCCTCTGAATCATATCATAACAGACATTGGCAACAACTACTATCCCATCCGAAGATATATGTAAAGTCTCTACACTCTTATGTTTGAAATAATGTGCAAGATTTTCTTCTCCGAGATTGCCGAATACTTTGATTCCAACACCATTAAAACGATTATTATCCATATCACATAAATCGCCCATACGGATCAGATATGCAACCATTCTCGGATGGAATTCTTCAACACCGAATGAATCTGCCAATGGCATTTCTTTTAAAATATCCTCAAACGACCAGTTGTGCGCCATGGATATCCGATAGATGTTATGAATAATTCTGTCTGGCAGGAATGAATCATCTATCGACAGTAATGAACCAAATTCACTTGTTCTGGCATCTGTCACATGCTTGATTCTCTGGCCATGTCTTGGGCGGAAATACTCCATCAGAATCACAGCAACAGAACGGCGTACTTCAAGAACCGAACATCCTTCTCCTTTTTCTGCCTTATCAATCTTCCGCGCAGCTCTTCCTACTTCATCTTCTCTCTTTCTGGCAGAAGTGAGAAAATCCTGAAATCCCTCCGTTTCCCATAATTGTTTCACTTCTTCGTCTGAATACAGCATTCCTGTATCATGCATATAAGCACACATTAAGATTAAAAACGTATCAATGCCCGACATTTTCTTGATCGTCTTTTGTCCAAGAATCTTTTCGATCGCTGAAATAATATTCATGGAATGAACGGCATCGTGCGTACTATAAGTTGGAAATGACGTAACGACAGAGCCGATATATCTTGTAACTTTCTACTTCTGAATATTGAATACACTTTCCAGATTTTTTACAGTTTCATCGTATTCTGCTATCTTGTGCAGATGCGTTTCTAAGGTGATTCGTCTGGTTTTCATTTGTATTTTGCCCCTTTACTATCAAATATGTTTTCTCGTATAACTAAAAGATTTTCCCATATAATTTTTGCATATATTCACCTATACCGGCTTCGCCACCCGTTTCACATCGGTATCATATTCTTGATTTGTCACATCTGATCTTGTATATCTTTCCTCTTCTGTTCCATCACACAATTTTACTTCAATGTGCATTCCTAACGCCGAAGCGTATTTTTGCAGCACGACCAGTGTTGGAACCCTTTTTCTGCTCTCCAGCCGCGCCAGATTCGGTGCAAGAATTCCCGTCATATCCGCTAAGTCCTGCTGTGTCAGCCCCTGCCTGCGTCTCTCCTCTATAAGTTCTTCTATCACTTTGGACGATTTCTGCAAAGTGATCGTTTGAATCGCTTCCGCATATGCTTCCAACCGCTTCGCACGAGCTTCTTTTTCTCTTTGATAATCCTTCTTATTCATTTCAATATCGTAATCCATATATTTTTCCTCTCGCATATATTATATAGATCATATCATAAATGATAGGATTTTTAAAGTCTCCTAAAAAATTTTATATTTTCTTCAAGCATATCTTCTCTTCCCTTCTTCTGTTTTTTATTGCCTCGATCATTTTTCTTTTCCTTCACTTCTTTCGGCACATCGATCAGTCCGAAGCGATAGAACATCCCATAGATGTAAATCACACCCCGGATGTCACTCAGAGCCTTTGGTCGTTCAACTACTTCTCCTACCTTTTTGATATTCCCCAGTGCCAGCAGCACAGAACTCCACGCCAGGCTTTTACTCTTCTCTCGGCGGTCGATCCACAATTCCTTTGTATATTCGCCGCTTCTGCCTTTTCGTATTTCATAGGTAAAGGGTAAGCCGGAATAGGTTTTAAATTGCACACCACAATAAAGCAAGACCGTCTCCCACAGGTGCTCCTCTGTCGGCTCTGATCTCAGTTTTCTTATCACTCTGTATCTCCGCTGCCGCTCTGCTCCAACACTGATTTTCTCTTTATCTGCTGTACTCGGGAAGTACACGCCTTTCTGATATGGCAGGTATGAGGTGACGGAGGCTTTGGAGAGTTGAAGAGTATTTGCGGTTGAGAGGATGGCTTCTTTATAGTTCTGTGTTTCTCGATACTCCTCAAAGGTATCCTGTACCTTCTCCGCCACTTCCGATTCATACACACCAGCCGTGATAAGCAGCTTTCTTACTTTGATGGGGTTTAGAGCCAGAGCATCTGCGATGGATTGGAGGGAGCAATCCTCCTCATAAAGCGCCACAGCAGCATCCATCTGTTCTTTCAGATTCTCCCCGGCATCATACTCAGGCTTCAACTTCTTTCGACCGCCGCCAGGCTTTCTGGCGTTATATGCTCTTTTCTCTCCCATAACTCACAGCACCAGCTCATTGAAAGCTTTTTTTTCTGCCTTACGAAATATCATTTTGTCCACCTCTTTACTCATGCAGCTCCAACGGCAGTCCATCCGGGTCATGGAAGAAGGTCATCTTCTTGCCGGTATAATCATCAACACGAATCGGCTCACATTTAATTCCCACCTCTGCCAGTTCTTTCACTGTCTGCTCCACACTCTCCACGCAAAAGGCAAGGTGACGCAAGCCACATGCCTCCGGGCGGTTCACACGCTTCGGCGGGTTTTCCTCAGCAAAAATCTCCAGCTCCGTGTGTTCATTGACACGAAGATCCAGCTTCCAGTCCTTGCGCTCCGGGCGATAGTTTTCTCTGATGACAGAGAATCCCAACTTGTTCACATAGAAATCCTTTGCGGCTTCATGGTCGGATACGATGATTGCAATATGATGTATTTTAGATAAGTTCATTTTTTGTCACACTCCATTTCTTCTATCTCATTTTATTTCCGTTATAAACTATATATCAGCTCTCAAAATATACCGTGTGCGCCTCAGCTCCGGGGAGAGCCTGTGTTCCACACACGGCATTTATTTTTTCTACCACAAAACAATACTCTTCTATAGACGCTTTCTTGCCTTCCTGATTCCGTAGTACATCAACCCGCCAATCACTCCACCAACTGTATTATAGAAGATGTCTGACAGCTGAAACGTACCCAGGCGAAGCAGTAATTGCAGCGTCTCAATACTTACCGAAAAGATCAACGCTGTCTTTCCGCTATCCCACAGTATCTTCCTCCAGCTGTTTCCTGTCTTTTCTTCGAATGTCCACATAAGCACACCGGTGAACGGCACCATCATAATGACGTTCTCGATGCCCTCTGTTGTCAGCGCCTGCTCGCCATTCACTGTCTTCCAGATACCCCATCCGTCCAAGACATTGGATAGCGGATTCAACCACAAATTTCGGTTCAACAGCGTTCGGAACAGGATCATTGAAGTCACGAATGCCAATAGAAACAATTTCCGAAAGAACACGCTTCCTTTGAACCTCTCGTACCATGTCACCAGAGCGCACTTCCAGCCTTTGCCCGCTTCGCCCGGTTCATACGCATACAGGTAAAAAAACATGGCCAAAAAGGAAAGCAGAAGCGAAAATCCGAATGGTTCATACAAAGCCGTTAAAATATTTGTGATGATTTTTCCGAGCAACTCCATGGTTCCCTGCATCATAGTTTACAGATCACAGAAGAGATCTGCCTTGTACACGCCGTTTTCCAGCATCTTTTTGAAGCTGTCCTTTACTGCTGCGACATCCTCATGGTAGGTCATGCCGTACCAGGTATCGTTGGTTTTCAGAACCTTCACAGACATCTTTCCCTGCTCCAGCTGCTCACCGATGAAGATCGGAATCAGAAACTCTGCTTTCAGAGGATTGCCCGGCACCTCTTTCTCAAAGAATTCTTGAAAGCCGTCTCCCAATGTAGTAAGAAAATCCGGAGTCAGACCCCACATATTCATAGAAACCAGCGAATTCACATCAACAGCCACGCCATCTGCCTCCGCTCCGGTTGCGGTCTTTACAATATTCTTGGTTTCCACAACTTCTGTCAGGTTGTTCTGCTCATCCATTTTGCAGATGCCACGGGTCACACCGCCGTTGTCGGACAGCGTGTTTTTCAGCACAAAGCCAGCCATACAGGACTTGCCGCCATTTACCAGATACTCATGGACGGCACGGAAACCTTCCTTGCCATAGTAGTCATCGGCATTGATCACGATGAACGGTGTGCTAAGAATATTCTTTGCTGCAAGCACGGCCTGACCGGTTCCCCACGGCTTTGTACGGCCTTCCGGCAGAGTGCCCGGGATGTCGTTACTATCCTGGAACGCGTAGTCTACCGTTACCTGATGATCGGCGCAGATCGCGGCGATGCGATCACCGATCACCTCTTTGAACTCCTTCTCGATATCCTTGCGGATAATAAAAACTACATGGTTGAAACCGGCCTCGATTGCATCATGGATTGAGTAGTCCATGATGATACGATTCGAAGCATCTACCGGCTCCAACTGCTTGATTCCTGTTCCGAAACGGCTGCCGATTCCGGCGGCCATGATAAGTAATGTTGTTTTCATAATGTTCCTCTCCTCGTATTTTCTAACACTTACCGAAAGCATATTTTCTCTCTCAAATACTACTCCGAAAATCCGTTCCGAAGCTCTGCGCATCGCTTTTTCCTCACGCAATCCTATTTCGACGACGTTCCAGACCTCAGATAATTCTTATTTCACAAGAGAAGCTTTCAATAACTGTTTTTCCATTCTCTGATAATTTTTTATCACCTGTACAGAACTGTTCTTCTTCAAAAATTCATGCACTTTGTTGTATGCTTCTCCGCAATATCTCCGATATCTGTCCTTAAAATCCGACGGCAATTTTTTTAATACTGCTGGAGCTACATATTTCCTCAATAACTGAATTTGTTTTTCCTCATTGTCTTTCAGAGAAACTGCCGGTTTCATCAACAGAAGATGGGCTTTTTCAAAGTAATCTGCCACATCCACGTTTTTTTCATTTTCAATACGCAATAAATAAAGTCTTGCCTGCTGTGTATCTACCTGAAATGGAACTGTATATTCAGAATCGTGAAAGAAACTATATGCAGCTTCCAGAAAACGTTGTGCCAGATCATACTTTCCGATATTCGCACAAGCAATCGCATACTGAAGCCAAAAAAATGTATTTTCCCTATAATACTCCAACTCTTTCAGGCTATCATAATAATTCACCAAAAACTTTTCCTTTTGACCCGATTTTAAAAGGAATGTATTTACATGCGAATACGATATAATATTTTTTAAAATGTTCTCATAACGATTAATCGTTCGATATCGATTCGCGTATTCTGCCGTCAATTCCAATACTTTTATAATCACATCATTACAGTCCAATTCTTTCAGGATCAAATTCGCTGTAACAGCCGATTTAATGCGAAAATCTGTTGCTTCCTTCGAAAAATCTAAAATCTCCTGTACATTTTCATCTTGTGTAAAACGCGGATCAAACGCCGCGTTAACTCCGATAATTTTACCAATATCCTGTGCATCTATATTTAAGCTCATAATTTTTACCAGTAATGCTAAAATAAGGACTTCATAATATGACACAGAAACTGATTTTATACCTGAAACGATTGTTTCTATTTTATTCTTCATATCCGTAGAATTCACAACATCTACAAGAATACTCTGAAACTCTGAATTTCCCCATTTTCTGTCTTTTAATCTTTTCTTCTTTTCCGATCTGGAAAGATTACTCAAATTTCCCCATAAGCCATTATTTCGCAAAATATTGCTCATGACGTTTAATTCTTTTTCATTCAGTTTATTTAAGTCAATGACTTTACTCTCACCTTCCCCCACTTTTAATATTTCATTTGCTTCCCGAATCCGAGTATCATACAGAACCGTACGTGCTGTCAAAATAAACTGAACGTCTTCCAGGGAATAAAAAGCAAATTAGCCCCTTGAGATTTCACCACCTTCCGAGAGGTGTTGTCGGGTGTTATTAAAGCCCCGGAAACCCTTGAAAATACGCCAATTTATCCATGCGAAGGCGTTATAGGCTGTTATCGAACATTACCGCATTTTTATGGCCTCACGGACGCTCGTGAGGGAAAAATTAAGGGCAAAACACAGGGAACGACAAGAGAATGAAGTGGCAAAGAGAACTGTCGTGATGTGTGCCAGGCTCCGCCGGAGCCTCCCCTGTGTGAAGCCGGACAACTGAATATAGCGGCTCTTGTGAGCCGATGGATTGACGGACATTAGTGTTTCTGCTGATGTCCGTTTTTCTATGCCCAAAATCAGATGCGAAGGAGGTTCCGGGCTGGGCCTCCTTTTTGTGTCTCAATGGAGGTGAGAAGCATTGAGCGACAAGCCCGCGTCACCTGCCAGGGGACGAAAGAAAAACGCCCCGCCTGCCCAGCAGCAACCCCAGGAAGAAGTGGTGGTCCGCCTGCCGCTGACCGACCTTCATCCTTTCCCGGACCATCCTTTTCAAGTGCGGGACGATGAGGAAATGCGGGAGACAATCCAGAGCGTCAAAGAGTATGGCGTGATTGTCCCTGCCATCGTGCGGCCCCGCGAGGAAGGCGGCTATGAGATTGTGGCCGGACACCGGCGCAAATACGCCTGTGAGCAGGCCGGTCTGGACACGATGCCGGTCCTGATCCGCAACCTGGACCGGGACGCTGCCACCATTATCATGGTGGACAGCAACCTTCAGCGGGAGAACATCCTGCCCAGCGAAAGGGCCAAAGCATACAAGATGAAGCTGGAGGCCATCAAGCGGCAGGGCGCACGAAACGATTTAACTTCTGACCAAGTTGGGCAGAAGTCAAAATGGTCGATTGAGCAAGTTGCAGAGCAGGCCGGGGAAAGCAAATCCCAGGTACAGAGGTATATTCGCCTGAATGAGCTGTCCCCGGAGCTGTTACAGATGGTTGACGAAAAGAAAATCGCTTTCAATCCGGCTTATGAACTGTCTTTCCTCAAGCCGGAGGAGCAGCAGATGCTCGTCACCACAATGGACTATGAGCAGGCCACCCCGTCACTCTCCCAGGCCCAGCGGATGAAGAAATTCAGCCAGGCCGGGCGGCTCAATGAGGACAGTATGCTGGCAATCATGTCCGAGGAAAAGAAGCCGGAGAAATTCAGCCTGACCTTTGACGGGGACCGCATACGCAAGTATTTTCCAAAATCCTATACGCCCCTGCAAATGGAGAACACCATCATCAAGCTGCTTGAGGCATGGCAGAGGAAACGCCAGCGCAGCCAGGAGCGATAAAACTGAATACACACAACCCGCCGGACAATCCATTTGCCCGGCTTTTTCATTTTCACAAGGAGGTATCCATGTATATCAACACTTTCAAATACACACCGGCAGATGTGGACTGCAAACTTTGCACCGAGTATGTCAAGAAATTTGGCTGTACCGCCTGCGGCTGCCCCTGGATGGCCGAGCGCATCGAGGCGGGTGTTGTGGGCTATGCAGAGGTGGTCCGGCAGATGTTTCCCCACGACAAGCGCCTGATGGCCCGCCTGGAACCGCTGATCCGGGATTTCCCCGGTATGCTCTGGAAGGATGAGCGCCACCGGCAGCGCATGGAGGGTGTGAAAATCCACCTGGGCCACAGCAAGCGCCGGGACACGCCTGCTTTCTTTGCGGTCATGTTCCTGTTCACTTCCGATGAGGACATTTACCGCCGCGCCGGAAACTGCCTGTGCAGGCGGGGCGCAGAGTTCGACTATGCAAGGCTCCATGAGATTTCGCCCCACGATTACACCCTCTATATCGCTGCGCGGGGCATCTACACTAACGCAGGCGGCCTGACAACCCGTGACCTGGCGGATGCCGAAGTTGTAGACGCTGCGGCACTCCGCATGATCGTGAACGCCCTGCTCATCGCCCGGTATGGCTGTGCGGTCCTGGATATTCACGAAAGGGGGCGCAAGGCATGAAACCTCTGCATCTCCCGCTGGAAGGCCACGACCTGCTGGCTGTGGAACGGTTCAAGGACGATACCCGGCACATGGCGGAATTTCTCATCCTGTCCACCCACTGCCCCCTGGGGCGCAGGGGCCAGTATAAGCGGCTGTTTCTGACCGAGGACGAGTATGCCCGGATGCGGTCCCTGGAACGCCAGGGCCAGCTTCAGATCCGCCGCCACGCTGCAATCATCGAGGGGCATATCCTGCCCGACAAACCCAAAAAACGCCGCCATTGATGGCAGGCTCACCCATAGGAGGATTTAAGTATGGACGCTTATGAAGCATTGAAAGAAACCTTTGACGATCTGTTTCAGCAGGCGGTGGAGGAAGGCTGCTACACCGAGGACGAGGCCGCCGAGCTGGTGGAAAGCCTGGACATTTACAGTCTGTTGCAGGTGGTCCGCCACAATGCCACAACGGTGTATTCCTACATCACCCAGGGAAGGCAGGAACGGTCCTTTAACTACCGGGGAGAGGACCTGTTCCGCCAGAAAGCCACCCTGCTGTATGAGGAAACCGACCAGGTAACAATGGAGATCGTGGTGGCTACCCGCACCTTGGAGCTGTGGCTCCTGGAAGATATGTCCCTGGCGGTTGTCTCCTGCGTGAGCGTGAACTACGACCATGACGGTTACATCACGCAGTACCGCACCATCAAAGATACGCCGGTCATGGACAGCGAGCTGTGCCTGGACCTGGGCGAGCTTGTGAAGGACTTAAACGGGCTGTGCGGCCCGGTGTATGAACATACCCAGCCGGTCTATGAACCGTAACCAGTAAGGCGGCTGGCCCCAGGGCCGGGCCGCCCTTTCAGAATGGGAGTGATGAATATGGCAGTTTTTCGCGTAGAGCGCACACGGGACTACACCGTGATGAGCAACTACCACCTGAAAGATACCGGCCTGACCCTGAAAGCCAAGGGGCTTCTCTCCATGATGCTCTCCCTGCCGGATGAGTGGAATTACACCACGCGGGGCCTGGCCTCCATCTGCAAGGAAAGCGTAGAGACGATTGGCAAGACCCTCCGGGAGCTGGAAAGCGCGGGGTATCTGACCCGCAGGCAGCTCCGGGGCAAGAATGGCCGGATCACCGATACCGAGTACACCATCTTTGAGAAGCCGGTCAAGCCCCAGCCGGAACCGGCACCGCCAGATACGGCTTCACCAGGTACGGAAAACCCGGATATGGTAAATCCAGATATGGAAACACCAGATATGGCTGTACCAGATACGGAAAACCCGCCGCAATTAAATACTAAGAAATCAAATATCCAAAAATCAAATACTCATGGATCAAATACTCATTCATTCTTTCCTTCTGCACCTGCGGCGGCAGAGACGGACGGACAGACGGAAGTGATGGAGAAACGAGAAGAAATCAGGGATCAGATTGAGTACGAGCATATCTGTAATTCCCTGAACCGAGAACAGATAGACGAGTTCGTGGAAATCATGCTGGAAGTGGCGCTGACCAAAAGCCCCACCATCAAGATTGGGCGGGATGCGGAATACCCCACCGCTTTTGTTCAGCAGCGGTTTGCGAAGATCACCTGTTCCCATATCGAAAAAGTGCTGGACGGTATCCACGAAAACACCACCCGCGTCTGGAACACCAAGGCATATCTGATGGCGGCGCTGTTCAATGCACCGTCCTCTCTGGACAACCACTACACGATGCTGGTCAATCACGACCTTTACGGAGGCGGCTCATAAGGGCCGCCTTTTCTGCACCCCGGACATGGGGAGAAAGGAGTTTCGCATGAAACGCCCGCTTGCGTATATCACCGCCCATTGGGGCGACAACGAGTTTGAGAACACCGAAAACGCCGCCAAATACTGCCGCCTGGTCTACGAGGCCGGATTTTCGCCGATCTGCCCGCTTCTGTTCCTGCCGCTGTTTTTGAAGGACAGCATCCCCCAGGAGCATAAGGACGGGATCGACATGGCACGCGACTATCTCCGCCGCGCTTCTGTGCTGGTGGTCTGTGGCGGTACGGTGGATGAGGCCATGAAGAATGACATTGCCGTGGCCGAGCGGCTGCGGATCACCGCCACCACTCTGGACGGTATTTTGACGGTTAAAGGCCAGGGCCGCGAGGATGGCGGCAAAAAGGGAGCCTGAACCATGCGGGGGAAATACCTGCTCCGCCGTTTGGTGGTTCCGCCTTAGACGGGGCCGCCGCTTTCATCCTGACAGAAGGGAGTGATTTTGATGCAGGAAGAAGTGGAAAACAGGACATTGACGCTGACGGTCAATGCCACCAAGTTCACCGGGCGGGTCCTGAAAGCGGCGCTTTCCAAGTACCTGGCCCACCGAAAGAACAAGAAGCTGCAAAACAGCCGGGACAGCCCGGACGGTGTGAAGCCATACGGCAGGGTCAGCATGGAGGACCTGAAAAAGCAGTACGGCGATATGAAGGAGATCGACCTGCAAGACAAGGGGCTTCGGAGTTTTGACCGGATTGCCCGCGAGTACAAGGTCCAGTATGCGGTCTATAAAACGGCAAAGGGTCAGTATCAGATTTTCTTCAAGGCTCCCAGTGAGGCGAGTATGAACGCCGCCTTCCAGAAGTATTCCAAGAACCGGCTGAAAAAGGAGCAGCGCCGGGAGTCAGTGCTGGGTAAGCTCAAGAAGTTCAAGGAGCTGGTGAAAGCCCCGGTCCCGAACCGTGAGAAACGGAGGGAACAGGAACGATGAGACAGCTCGATTTGAAAAAACTTCTGCTCCCCAACCTGCCCTATCTGCTGATCGGCCTCTATGCCACCAAGCTGGGCGAGGCATGGCGGCTGGCTCCGGGCGCGGACGCTTCGGCCAAGCTGCTGGGCCTGATGGATGGATTTGCCGCCGCCTTTCAGTCGGCGCTCCCCAGCTTTCACCCGGTTGACCTGCTGGTGGGCCTCTGCTGCGGGGCTGCCCTGCGGCTGGCTGTTTACTTCAAGGGCAAGAACGCCAAGAAGTACCGCAAGAACATGGAATACGGTTCGGCCCGCTGGGGTACGGCGGAGGACATCAAGCCGTTTATGGACCCGGTGTTTGAGAATAACATCATTCTCACCCAGACGGAACGGCTGACGATGAACAGCCGCCCCAAGGACCCCAGGACAGCCAGGAATAAGAATGTTTTGATTATCGGCGGATCTGGAAGTGGTAGAAGGCCCGCACCTGACCCTGCATGGGGTACGGGCCGATTGCCGTCTTAACCGAAGCCAGCAAGTAAGTTAAGAGTATCAGCGCGGAAGAAATCTGGAAGGGTTTTGCAGTCCTGACCGGAGTGGAAGGCCCGCCTTAAAAAGCGGGACACACGCAACGCATAGGGCTTGAGCCTGCCTTGCAGAATATAACAGCCCCACGAGGCCGCGCTGCCGGCTGGCCTGCCGGATACGGCAGGGCAAAAAGATATGCTATGCTGGGCGTGAATGGACACGCCGCTGAAAATGGGCGAAAGCTCCAGAGGGGCCGATAAAAAGCGGCCCGGTAATCACATCAGAAAACACGCTTCTGGTTGAAACCCAACCTGATGCAGTGTACTTCCAAGACCTATCCGACCTCCTTTGTAGTCACCGATCCAAAGGGCAGTATTCTCATCGAGTGCGGGAAAATGCTGCAAAAGTTCGGCTACCGCATCCGTTTCCTGAACACCATCAACATGAAAAAGTCCATGCACTACAACCCTTTCGCCTACATCCACTCGGAGAAGGACATCCTGAAATTGGTGACAACGCTGATTGCGAACACCAAAGGCGAAGGCAAGGGCGGGGACGATTTCTGGGTCAAAGCCGAGACGCTATTGTTTACGGCGCTGATCGGCTATATCCACTATGAGGCCCCAACGGAGGAACAGAACTTCTCCACCCTGTTGGAAATGATTAACGCGATGGAGGTCCAGGAGGACGATGAGGAATTTGAAAACCCTGTGGATTTGATGTTCAAGGAGCTGGAAAGCCGCCAGCCCGGACACTTTGCGGTGCGCCAGTATAAAAAATATAAGCTCGCCGCAGGTGATATATGCTCTAAGTGACTTCTTAATCATGATTTTGTCATGGTTAGTGAAG
>OLRC01000241.1_pt1 | contig 41693 bp, 44 predicted proteins | sample 1672081 | NCBI WGS metagenome assembly OLRC01 (sample SAMEA3136643, study PRJEB25190) | human gut metagenome | biome: human gut; feature: human-associated habitat; material: faeces | place: Austria | collected 2013
CGCAGACGCTCAAGCAGGAATACCTCGATACATACGAGCGAGGTGAATGACATGATAGGCAAGAGCTATGCAAAGATAGCGATTGTTGGCTTTGCACTTTGTCTTGCAATGGTGCTATGTGCATCATTTGCGAGGTTTAGGTCCGAGCAGTCGTTCATCGATGGCGCTGAAAACGGTTTTGGCATAGACGGGATGTATGTCAACGATGGCGCGACCAGGCCGTCTATGGCGATTCTCGCAGGCGAAGACATGGAATGGCAAATCTGTAATGACGATGGCTCTTGTCTGAGTGGTCGTTTGGCCGCAACGAGCGACCCGAATTCGTTCGATCTTCTCGACAATGATGGAGCGGATTGCGGTTCTGTTCACCTTTCATATGCATCGCGAGATGGGATGGACGGCATTCTCTACGTCTCCCACGAGACCGGCGATTTCAAGATGCGCAGGACTAACCGAGTGCCGGCTTTTGTCGAGGAGTGAGAGTTCCCGGCGGCCTGCCGATCAGGCCGCCGGGGTATCGAACCCCGCATTCATCCGTACACACACGGACGAATGCGGGAAGTGTCCGGATGAAGTTGATAATCAAGGAAACAAAGCCGTTCTGCCTGGGACGGCTTTGGCCTGGACTTTAACTACAACATCGCAATCGACACTTATCAGCTCGCGCAACGCGCATGGCCAGATCTCGGACGCTGGTGCATGGAGGACCTTCGAGATTTACTGGACATCCAAAACGACGACGCACACCGCGTGCTCGCCGACTGCGAAGACGAGATGGCTGTCTACAATGCGATCAGAAACGGCGTGAAGTCCGGAGATCTTTCTGTGGAACCGCCGCGCCGTCGCGCGAGCCGACCGGGCAACCCGGGCAATCTGGTCCCGGCTCTCCCGGTCGTATTCCTACGATATCGCCCCTAAATCACCAATGTGTCAGATAAAGAATGATGCAATGGCTATGATCACGCCTACGGCAGATGCAACGACTGCGCCTTTTTTCCTCTCCTTTAGTCCGACGAATAGGGTTGCCGTAAAGTAAAGGGCGGAAATGCAGTCTATGGCAAGCAAAACGAGTTCCTTGGGCGGTTTCAGCAAAAGGTCGCTAGCAAAGAGTAATGCAAGCAGGGCAAAGCCGATTGTGTTCAAGTATCTCGATTGATTTTGCGACAACATGGCAACTGCCTTTCAGAACATGCAAGTGAAAAGTCGGTACGATGTCATTGCGGTTGCAAACAAGCCGCCGCCGGGACCGGTTGTCACGAGACCGGCGATAACGCATTTTCTCGGTTTCCAGCTCATGACAGACCCCTCTCTCATGGTGCAACGTATACATTATGAGATATACACATTTTGTCCTATAAGCCCCAAGGATGACGATTCCAATACGAACGACGACACCAAAACCGGCATCGACGGCTCCATGGACGATTCGGATTCCAAATAGGCCCTGTTAGTTGAGCCACTTCTTTGCCGGTGTCGTATACGAGACCGCTATACCCGCGGCAATTGCCATCAGGCAGCTCGCGATGAATCCGAACTCATACTTCAAAACGTTTGTTGCGGTCAGGGCGATAATCAACACTGTCAGAATTTGCAGAATTATCGTTATTGCGAAGAGATTGATTCCTTGTTTGGCCGAAGTCGCTGAATGAGTTTGGCTTCGTTGATTCAGGTTGAGGCAGACAAGGAAAGCGACCAGTTCACTTGATAAGGGGCCGACTACATAGAAAAAGATTGCGTCAATGAAGCCAATAGTGTTGTAAGTGTTGTAAGTTGTTTCGCCGGAAAACACAGCGTATAAAGCATATCCAAATCTTGGCTGATTCATGTATGAGTCCGAAAAGACGAAGAGCGTCAATATTGCTACTACCAGAAGTGTATTCAGGGCAAATCGTTTGCTTTTCATCGATCGCTCCTTCCGGGTGAACTTTATTATGTAATTATACAGCAGTCATTTGTTATTCAAAGAATTTGACTGTCCTAAATAACATGCACTTTCGCTGGAGGGTCGCTGTTTGGCGGCCCCCTTTTTTGCACAGGCGCGGTGGGATGGTAATATCGGGCGGGAGTCAGCCGCCCTGATAGAATCGTCCTTGCTGTCGGCAGCCCTCGTGCCGGGCAGAGCCCTCCATTTGATGGGAGGTGATGCCCATGACCGATTTCACCGAGCTCGTGAAGCTCCTGACCGCTATGGTCTCGCTCCTCACGGCCCTTGTCGGCCTTTCCAAGGCACTCAAGCAGGGCTCGAAGCCCAAAAAGAAAGGCCACCGTCGCTAAGACGATGACCCAACTTCATTAAGCAACGGCTCTGCCCAGCTCTCTACAACTTGGGCTGCCGTCGGCATCATTCTACCCTCCTGACAAGGAATTCGTCCATATTTCAAAAACCAAATTGCGTTTGCTATCGAAGTTCATTCATCGTCCAGGTACATGAGCGGAACAGCGGAAACCGTTCGCTATGCTCCTGACCGTGCCAAAGAATTACTCGAAACGGGACCACGAGAGTACGATCGTTTGCCGGATAGCCGCCACTACGACGGATATCCTTGATAGTAAGCGCTAGAATGATTTTGCTCTTATGGAGCTCAGCCCCGGCTGGTAAACCTGACGTTCGGCGCGGTGTACGTGGACGCGCCTGGAGAGCTTGACCTCAAGTACGTTCAAGCCTAGGGGCCTAAGCCCCCCGCGCTCAAGCCTAGGCTTGAGAGAGCAGACTGGCAGGCAGCAACCGGGACATAAACGATTTAGGGGGAGTACTGGCGTACTCCCCTATTTTTTACTGAGTAGCCGAAAAAACGAGGCAACGAGAGGCGATTTAAGGTGCCTGAAAACAGGTACCCCTAGCGGGTATCCAAGTAGGTCTTTTTGGGGTCGTATTTGCGATTGTGTTAAGCCGTTTACCAGGGCGTTTGGTTTCGAATGGGCGTTTTGGCTATTTTTGCGGTGCGCTTGCCGCTGGGGTGTCATCGTCTGGGTCGTGAACGACATACCAGCTGTTCTGGTAATGGCAGATGTCGCGGCAGGTGCCGTCCCCGACGATCACGCGCCAGGACTCGGACCGCCTGTTCCTGCCGAGCGCCCACGAGCGAGAGCTGTAGGACTCGATGCGGTCGAACGGGTAGACGGTGCCGTCGTACCATTTGATGCCCCACGGGGCGTACTCGCCGTCTGGGCGGCACTCGACGAGGGCCGTAACCAAACGTATCGACTTCTCGCTCTCCCCCACGACGGCACCCCTCTCGAATCAATAACGAACGCGTGTTCTATTATAGCGCAATCTCGATTGTTGACCATCGGTGCGGTTGCCGCTGCGGCAAGACAGGTGCAAATATTTGGAATAGCCCTACGCTCGGCGATGTATCTACAAACCCTGAGCGAAGGGAGTGTCGCATATGCATGCAGCGGCAATTAACCTTCGGGGGGGGGGTATCTCCTAGGAATACCCGCCTCCGAGGGCAAAGTATCATCGAGTACGTCCTGATCATCGCTGTCATCGGCCTGGCCATCGTGTTCGCGGGACCCGGCGTGGCCGGTGCCATCCGAAACCAGTTCAACCTGGTGGGTAACACGCTCAACAGCGGGACGACAGGCGGCGTCGATGGAGGAGCTTCCGGCGGAGGTTCCGCAGGTGCCGATTCCGCGACCGTCCAGGCGGCGGTGGCCAAGGACGCGAAGGACTGGACGCTCGACGAGCAGAAGGCGGTTGCCGAGGACATCGCCGCGAAGGGCGAGGCGTCGCCCGCCTACGCCAAGGCCAAGGCCGCCATGGATGAGAGGACAACTTGGTCGGTCAAGTTGACGAACGGTGACACCATGGCCTACCGTATCATCGGCATCAACCACGACGACCTTGCAGACGGCTCGGGCAAGGCGGGTTTGACATATTGGGGTGAATCTCGATCCTTTGAAAACTACGGATATCACTACATCCGTAACAACGATGGACAAGGATGGGAAAAAGCTGAGATACGTCAGCGTTTAAATTCAGGCGATTTATGGAAGTTATTGCCCTCTGATTTGAGAAAAGGAATCAAGAGTGTTTCTAAAGAAACAGTCGAGGACAATGCAAGAATCACCACTAAGGACAAGTTCTTCCTTATCAGCCAGACAGAGATATACAGCAATAGTAGCGACCCAGATTCGGGTGGTTATCAGTATGAATATTGGACTGGAAAAGTCTTTTCTCTGGGAACTAGCTTCCTTAAAGCTGCTTTCTGCTTCTAGCTCCATCTACATCTACCATAAAGCCCCTGCATTCTGCAGGGGCTTTTCTTCTGGTAGCTTCTGGTACGATTCGACCTCAATAGTACATCTGATCCAATCAAGAGCGCATGGAGTGTGAAGTAGGCTCTCGGGGATTTCCTTGTTTTCCCCTTCTTGATTTATAAAGCTGGGGGCATTTCCAACGGGTGGATAATGGATTCACTTCGATGGCGGAGTTGACGGTAGCGACCATGGCGATGTGCGAAATCACAGTCAAGTCCGACTCCCCGGAAAGCGATTCGATGGACTGGAAGAATACAAGGAATGCCAACCTCTTCGATTCCGTCGAGCGCAATGTGCTAAACCGTCGGTTTCTCCTCGGCATCCTGCTCGAACTTGACAAGGGCTTCGGATATCTGTCTGCTGGTGGGAAGCGCGAAGCGCTCTCTGCGCGACACGATCTCATCGAACATCGGGACAAGGAACGCCCGGACCTTCGCCTCTTGGAACTGCGATGGGAGCGTTTCCTCCATCAGCGCCTTGAACTCTTCCGGCTTTACGCCGTCTAGGACGGCAAGCAGCTCGTCCATCTCGCGTCCGTCGAGCAGGTACTCGACCGCCATGCACGACACCGTGGCGTTGAAGTACCGCCCAAAAGACGCGCTGTCGCCCTCGAACAGTATCCCGCCGACTACGCCCGCGGCCACTGTGCCGACCGTTCCGCCAACCATGCCGCCCGCGAGACCGACGATGGTCCCCACGCCGGGCGACACCGCCGTGCCGGCCACGGCACCGACCTTAGCCGCCGCGATTCCTGCCGCGGTGGCGCCGGCGATTCCCCCGGCGACCGAGGTGGCTAGGCATGCCATGTTCTGGGCGTACTGGGCGCCACTTGCCTTGCCCTGGAAGAGCTTGTAGGTCTCGGGGACCGAGAACACGGCGAGAGTCACCGCTGCCGAGACGGCATTGCCCCTTAGCATCTTCGCAAGCTGATTGGAAGCGGCCGCCCCGCTGATGGCGGTCTTGCCCGTAAGGGCGCGCAGGCCGTTGACGATTGTGGCGGACGCCTTGAATCCGAGCTTGCCGACCACCGCCTGGCTGGGCGCCATCAAAGCGTTGGAAAGCCCCGTTCTGGAGAGCTGCGAGACGACCATATGCTGGGCAAAGGACAGGCCGAACACCTGGACGCCGGCAGCGATGCCCGCCTGGACGGCGCCATTGATGTCACTGGTCTCCCTGTATGCCATGAACGTCGTCGCTAGAAACGACAGACCGAATGCGCAGGAGCATGTGACCGCGCCGGTCGCAGCATCATACTTCAACGATTCCGCCGTTCCCGGCTTGGCGAGGTTCACCGCCTGATCGTATGTGAGCTTGCCCTTGCGGACGATCTTCTCGGCGTCCTTGGGGTCGCTGACGCCGGGGACCTTGCCTTGGCTAATCTTCTTCTCAAAACCGCGGAGCACCTGCTGGTACTGGTCTTTCGGGACTTCGAGCTGCATCGGCGTGCGGTCTTCTGTGAGGTATCGATACTGATGGCTGCTCGAATCGAAGCATGCCTCGAGGGAGCCGCGTGCCGTCTTGTAGTACTTGGTCTGGATCAGAACTCCGTCGACACTTCGGTCGGGGCCGTTCTTCGCGTTGTCCCTCCCCAGAATCTCGGCCTGGTGTCCCTGGAGCCTGTCGATGATGCTGTTCGCCTCCTCGGCAAGTTCTCCGTGGCCCGCAGGGTTGTTGACCGCCGCACGTTGCTCGACGAAGACCTCCCCGTTGCTGTTGATGGTCGCCGCCGCCGCGACTGTCGCGGCTTTGACCGCCGCATCGCCCACCGTGGCAAGCTCGCTGTCGTTGCCGGCGGCGCGGTCATCCTCGAGGCCGCAGAGCGCCTGGCAGCGGGATACGAACTGGCTCCGGCACGCTTCGTCGACGGTGAGCGCAAGGTTGCTTTCACCGTCGGAGGCGAAGGAGCCGGGCTCGAAATACGCCCACTCGAAGTAGAAAAGGCGGGACTGCCTCTGTTCCTTCCCCGGGACGGCGAACGCGTCGGCGTCCGCCTTGATGTAGACGCCCTTTTCGGTCATGGCGATGCCGCTGGGCCTGAGGTCGAACTCGGCGTCGGCCCAGACGACGGTCTGTTCCCTCGGTATCGGGAAGGTTGACTTCACCTTGGCGGCATTGGCTTCCGTCAACGGGAGCGGAGACTCCTGGAATGAGTCGAGTAGCTCCTGTGCGCGGGAGCCCTCAATCGCCCTCAGGGCTTCCTGGACCTTGGACGCGTACACCGCCTTCTCCACTTTGAGTCTTTCGGCCTCTTTTTCGTCGAGGACGACCTTCGCGCCGCCCGCCACCCCTGCGATCGCAGCGCCTGCCGCTACCGCCACCCCAGATGCCCCCTCGGCAATCCTGGCCGTCGCCTCGCCGGCAGCCTTAGTGGCCCTATGAATCTCCTGCAGCGGGTCGAAACCTTTGTCGAATATGCTCATGGACGATTCTTTCTCGTGGGTGAACAGACAGTTCGAATCGCGTTGTTTCTCATGCGATCGATATTATAGCTTTGCGTTTTTATGCCTTTGGTTCAGCTGCCAAACCCGGCGCAGGGAACTCGAGCAAGATTGTCAAACATTGGGCGGTACAAGGGGGCACCCACAATCGCCTCTATATCGACAAGGTGCAGCCGTGCGAGGGCTTCGAGAGGGCAATTGACTGCATTTAAGACATTCAGTTTTCTCCCCTACTGTCATCGTTGCCGCTGCGGCAAGACCGGAGCAGAATTTTGGAATAGTCCTACGCTCGGCTCGTATTGCAAACCCTGAGCGAAGGGAGTGTCGCAAATGCATGCAGCGGCAATTAACCTTCGGGGGGGGGTATCTCCTAGAGGTACTCTTCTCCGAGGGCAGTCAATCATCGAGTACGTCCTGATCATCGCCGTCATCGGCATGGCGATCGTGTTCGCCGGACCCGGCGTGGCGGGCGCCATCCGCAACCAGTTCAACCTGGTCACGAATACGGTGAACAGCGGGACTAGCGCTGGCACCGAGGGTGGTGGCGCGTCCGGTGGCGGCTCTACAGGTGCCGATTCCGCGACCGTCCAGGCTGCTATCGCCAAGGAAGCGAAGGACTGGACGCTCGACGAGCAGAAGGCCGTGGCCGAGGACATCGCCGCGAAGGGCGAGGCATCGCCCGCCTACGCCAAGGCGAAGGGCGCCATGGACGCGGGGACGAAGTTCTCGATGAAGCTGACGAACGGCGAGACGATGACCTATCGCATCGTCGGCATCAACCACGATGACCTCGCGGACGGCACGGGTAAAACCGGGTTGACGTTCGAGGGGACCAACAATGCCCTGGCTGTCCAGAGAATAAACGCCATGAGGACCAACGTCGGCGGTTGGAAGCAGTCGGAGCTCCGCGGACGTCTCAACACCGGAGACCTCTGGGCGCTTTTACCCTCCGAGTTCCAATCCAAGGTGAAGCCCGTCACGAAGATGACCGATAACAAGGACGGCGGCAGCGCCGGCACCCCCTCGGCTACGACCGACAAGGTCTTCCTACTCTCGACGACTGAAGTCTACGGAGACCTCCAGTCCGATGGTGCCCAGTACGAGTACTACAAATCCAAGGGCGTGACGAAATCGAACTATTCCGGTGCTTCGTCGAGCAACAATCACTGGACTCGTTCCGTGGCTTCAAGCTACTCCGCGACCTTTCGCTATATCAGCGGCGGCGGTGCCTGGGGCAGCGACTACACCGCGACGAACACCTCCTGCGTGTTCCCTGCTTTCTGTTTCTAACTTGTCTTTCTAGCCTGTCCAACAAAAAGCCTGCGCGACACCGCGCGGGCTTTTCTTTTGGCTACTGCACGAACGATTTGAAGTTCGTGGTATAGGGGAGTCGGTTTGAGGAAAAAAGGGGCCATACAGCGGCTCTCAGAGCGCCTGCCGTACTCCCCCGCCATTACCCTTGTGGCGTCCTCGTATAGAGCCCATCCCGCTTGGCGTTTCGTTGCAGCAGCCCACTTGTCCACCGATCAAGTGAACTGCTGGAATAAATATAGCGACACGCTTGTTCGTTACAGTGGCTATATCGGTGTAAATCGCCGCGATAAATGCGGCCCATTCTCGGCGTGTACCTGCTGCGCGTATGTAGAATCATATCGCGTTAATAAATCGGCTCAAGTGCGTGCAAAACGCACAAGCAGCCGCAAAAAGTGGTTATCGCGTAGGTAGATTTTTGGCACCCTGTTGATTAATCAAAATTAAGCAATTGCTTCAAACAAAAAAGGTCAGGCACTAAGTGCCTGACCTGCAAACTTCTGGTCGGGACGACTGGATTCGAACCAGCGACCCCTTGACCCCCAGTCAAGTGCGCTACCAAGCTGCGCCACGTCCCGAAGCTTTTGTTTGTTGCGCTGCTCTCGCTCGCAACAGGTAGTATATTAACCCGAAACTTTGTCCTTGTGCAAGAACTTTTTTACAAATTTTGAAGCAAGTCCAAAATTGTATCTGCGAGCTGGGGTTTTGTTAGCACGGGAAGTTCTTGCGTACCCGCTGTGCTCACGATCCAAGCCTTGTTGGTATCGGTTCCAAAGCCCGAATCGGTGCGCGAGACATCGTTGGCGATAATGGCATCGCAACCCTTGCGGGCCAATTTGCGCTCGGCGTACTCGACAACGTTCTCGGTCTCGGCCGCAAAGCCGATCACGCACCGTTCTCCCTTTTGGCGCGAGAGCTCGGCCAAGATATCGACCGTCTCGACCAGTTCGATGCGATCCAGGCGCTCGTTGGCCTTTTTGAGCTTATGATCGGCAGGGGCTGCGGGGGTGTAGTCGGCGACGGCAGCCGCGCAAATGGCCGCATCGGCCGTCTGAAAGGCGCCCAGAGCCGCCTGCAGCATCTCTGCTGCGGTCTGCACGCGCACGCACTCCACGCCGCGGGGGACATCGATCGATGTCGGTCCTAGCACAAGCGTGACCGCAGCACCGCGGCGAGCGGCCTCCCCCGCCAGGGCGATGCCCATCTTGCCCGACGACCGGTTGCCGATGAAGCGCACAGGGTCGATCGGCTCGTGCGTGGGGCCGGCGGTAATCACGATGCGCTTGCCCGCAAGGTCCTGGTGCACGGGGTTCAGCACCTCGCATACGGCCTCGACGATGTCCTCGGGCTCGCTCATGCGTCCCGTGTCCACGTCGCCGCAGGCAAGGTAGCCGCTGCCGGGTCCTACCATATGGACGCCACGGTCACGCAGCATGGCCATGTTGGCCTGTGTCGCCGGCGCCTTCCACATGCCGTTGTTCATAGCGGGTGCGATCACGATGGGTCGCGGTGTGGCAAGCAGCGTGGTGGAGATGAGGTCATCGGCGATACCGTTTGCCATCTTGGCGATGATATTGGCCGTCGCGGGCGCCACGACCACCAGATCGGGCTCCTGCGCTAGCGAAATGTGGTGGATGGGGTCGGAGGGGTCGTCGAACAGGCCCACGGCAACGGGCTCGTTGGTGAGCGCACGGAAGGTAAGTGGTCCCACAAACTCTGTGGCATGCTCGCTCATAACGACCTTGACGCGCGCGCCGCGCTTTTGCAGCAGGCGCACGATATTGCACGACTTATAGGCGGCGATCCCGCCGGTAATGCCCAGCAGGATCGTTTTTCCCTCAAGTTGCATTGAATTGTTGGATGCCGCCGTCATCATTTAGGCTTCCTTGCTGGGAAGCACCAGCAGGCGGTGGCAATACGGGCAGTGCGCAATCTCGCTACCGTCGTGGTTGAGGTCGCTCATAGACGATGCCTGCAGCGCGGTGTGGCAGATGGTGGGAATGTTGCCCTTGATGGTCTCGACGGCCAGGCCGCGGAACTGCTTGAGCAGACGCTCGTAATCGGTGAGCACGTCAGTCGGCAGCGTAGCGGCAAGGGCGGTGCGCTCCTTGGTGGCGGCGTCAATCTGGGCCTGGAGGTCGGCGGCCTTGGCACGGGCGGCCTTGGTATCTGCTTTCACGCCCTCCTCGAACTTGGCGATGATGGCCTGCGCGCGGGCCTCGCGGTCGAGCGCCTCCTTATGGGCGACAACGACGTCCTTGCGGGTGTGCTCGATCTTGTCCAGACGCTTTGCCAGGGTGGCAAGCTCATTCTCCAGGTCCTGCACCTCGCGGTAATCAGAGCCGTCGACATGGCGCTTCTTGGCGGCCTCGATGGCGTTATTGGTCTGGATCTCGGTGGTGTTGAGATCGTCGAGCTCAATGTCCAGATCCTTGCGCTGGGCGTAGAGCTTGGTCATTTCGGACTTGAGCTTAACGTAGGTCTTGCGCTTGGAAGCGAGCTCCTTGAGCTCCGGCATATTGGCAAGTTCGCTCTTGTTGCGGGCGAGCTCCAAATCGATCTGTTGCAGCTTGAGTAGCGTAGCGCCGGCGCTCATAAGTTCTCTCCTTTTGTCACAGTCCACCATTGGCAAGGGTTCAGTATTTTAATCGCATGACGGGGGTCGACCCCGGCGTCAACTGCAGAGTTCATCAATATATCAACGAACGGCTCCTCGGAGCGGTCGTGGCCGAGCAAGATCACCGGCAGCCCGCGCAAGGCAAGGTCTTGCGCCACGTGGTAGCCCGCCTCGCCCGTCACGATGACATCCGCACCGGCGGCGATGGCAAGCTCACCAAAGTCGCCGAGGGACCCGCCCAAAATGGCGACGGTGCGGCACGGGTGATCGGCCTCGCCCCATACACGTGGATCACTTCCGAAGGCCGTGGCGGCGCGTGCGGCAAGGTTGCGCAGGCTGCAGGGGTCGTGGAGGGTCGCGAGTGCGCCCAGACCGGTGAGCTCAGGCTCGTCCACATGCTCCAGCGAGCTCATGGGCTCAGCGCCCAGCAACTCACTCAGGCGAACGCGTGCCTCGTGCGAGCGGTCCAGGTTGGTGTGAAGCGAGATGATGCTCACGCCGCAACGGGCTGCCTCATACAGTGCAGCGCTGCACTGGGGACGCGACGCATCCGCCGGACAAAACGCCTCGGGCGCCTTGATATAGATGGGATGATGCGTCAGCAGCACGTTGGCGCCGGCCTCGAGAGCGCGGTGCACGTTGGCCTCGGTCGCGTCGAGTGCACAGGCAACACCGGTGATCTCTGCAGTGGGATCTCCCACGGATAGCCCAACATGATCCCAGCACTCGGCGTCTGCCTTGGGGTAGCGCGCCAGCAGCGCACGTTCAAGCTCGGAGACGATCATGCGGCGCCTACGATCGAGAGGAGCGTCTGGGCAAAATCGTCCAGATCGCCCGGATTCACGCGGTCATCGAAGGAGATGCGCAGTGCGCCCAGCGCCTGCTCGCGACCGATGCCCATCGCGCTCAAAACGTGGCTGGGGTCCATGCTGCCGCTCGAGCATGCCGAGCCTGTCGATACCTCAAAGCCGGCGGCGTCGAGCTTGATGATAAGCTCCTCGGAGTCCATGCCGTCAATGTAGATCGATACCATGCCGGGCAAACGGTCGGCCTGCGTGTAGTCACCCATGGTGGCGTGAATGCGCGGATGGGCCGTAAGCGTGGCGTAGAGCTTGTCGGAAAGGGCTTGTAGCTTCTTGCGCTCCTCGGCCACATGGGGCGTCAGCGTGCAGGCGGCAGCGGCAAAGGCGAGCTGCGTGCGCAGGTCCTGAGTACCGGCGCGACGGCCGGCTTCCTGTCCACCGCCAAAGATGCGGGGGCGCAGCGGCGTGCGGTTCTTAAGGTAGAGCGCGCCGGATGCCACAGGGCCGCCGATCTTATGCGCGGCAACGGTCATAGCATCGACGCCCAGCTCGGTGACATCGAGCGGAATATGTAAGTAGCCCTGGATGGCATCGGTGTGGAACAGGGCGCCCACGGTATGCGCGGCCGCGGCAAGCTCGCGGATGGGCTGCACCACGCCGGTCTCGTTGTTGGCAACCATGATGCTCACGAGCGCCACGTCGTCGCCTAGTAGCTCGACAAGCGTGGCAGGCTCAATGTAGCCCATGCGGCAGGGCTGCACCAGGTCGACGCTAAAGCCTGCGGCACGCAGCAGCGGCAGGTTGTCCAGAATCGAATCGTGCTCGATGGCAGATACGATCACGCGGTTACGCTTACGGTCGCGCTGACGTGCACCCTCGGCAAGACCGAGTAGCGCCAGCTGGTTGGCTTCGGTGCCGCCGTTGGTCAGAACAATCTCAGACGGGCGAACGCGCGCGCCAAAGCTGCGGGCGATCTCGCGACGTGCAACCTCCAGACGCGCGGCAGCCTTGCGGCCGAGCGAATGCAGCGAGTTGGGGTTGACGCCGGCAAGCTCGCTGTCGTCGTACTCGCGCTGCGCAAGGAGCGCCTCGGCGCGCATGGGCGTCGAGGCGGCATAGTCAAGATTCACGGGTATGCGGTTTTGACCTGCGGTCATAAGGGTTTATGCCTCCTGTGCAGCCTCGTTGCCCAGCTTCTGCAGCAACGCAACCTCGGCGGCGGGATCTTCGGACTTAAATACAGCAGAACCGGCCACCAGGACATTTGCGCCGGCCTTGACGACCTCGGCAATGTTCTTGGAAGAAATGCCACCGTCGACCTCGATGAGGGGCGAAACGCCGTGACGCTCGCACATGGCCTTGAGCTCTTGGAGCTTAGCGATGGTGCCCGGGATAAAGCTCTGGCCGCCAAAGCCTGGGTTCACGCTCATGAGCAGCACCATATCGACGACGTCGATGATGCTCTCGAGCACGCACACGGGGGTGGCGGGGTTGAGCACAACGCCGGCCTTGACGCCGCGCTGCTGCAGATGCGTGAGCGTGCGGTGCAGGTGCGTGGAAGCCTCGTAGTGCACGGTGATCATGTCGGCGCCGGCGTCGGCGTACCAATCCACCGTCTCGTCGGGGTTCGATACCATCAGGTGCGCGTCGACCGGTACATCGGTGGAGCGCTTGACGGCCTTAAGGATGTCAACGCCAAAGGTGAGGTTGCCGGTAAAGTGGCCGTCCATGACGTCGAAGTGCACGTAGTCGGCGCCGGCGATCTTGTCGAGGTCGCCCTTGAGGTTGGCCATATCGGCCGAAAGGATGGACGGAGCGATTTTAATGGAACCCATGGTAGAAGCCTTTCTGCGCTAGTCGGTGAGTCCGTAGAACTCTTGGGAGGGTACGCGGTCGGTAAGAATCTCGAGCGCCCTATCCAAAGTAACACCGTTGTAGAGCGTTTGCTCCACGGCAAAGGTGAGCGGAATGTCTACGCCCAGTGAACGGGCGAGCTCGCTGACGCTGCGGGCCGCGACGGCGCCTTCGACCACCATATGCGTGCGCGTCTGATACTCGTCGAGCGACACGCCGTGGGCAAACTCGTAGCCAAAGGTGCGGTTGCGCGAATGCTCCGAGGTGCAGGTGGCAATGAGGTCGCCCATGCCGGCGAGTCCCATGCAGGTCATAGCTTGACCGCCGCGGGCGTGCACCAGACGGCTGATCTCGGCCAGGCCGCGCGTCATGATAAGGGCAAGCGTATTGTCGCCGGCACCGGTGCCGGCGGAGATGCCGCACACGATGGCGATAACGTTTTTCATGGCGCCGCAGACCTCGACGCCGGTCATGTCCTGCGACAGGTAGATGCGGAAGGCCGTGGATAGGAGCAGGTCCTTAAAGGTCTCCCCTATCTGCGGATCTTTGCTTGCGATGACGGCGGCAGAAAGTCCGCCGCGGCAGATTTCCTCAGCATGGTTGGGGCCCGAGAGCGCCGCCACGCGCGACTCGTTGCCGATCTCGCTGGCGATGACCTCGCTCATGAGCAGGCCGGACTCGGGCTCAATGCCCTTGGTGAGGCAGAGCGCCGGGGTATCGGCGGCGATAAAGGGAGCGGCCTGGTGGCACACGCTGCGAAGGTGGGTCGAAGGAACGGCAAAGATGATGGCCTCGGCACCGTCGAGCGCCTGCGCCAGGTCCGTCGTGGCGACGACGTTGCCGGGCAGCTCGTAGCCCACAAGGTAGCAGGGGTTGCGGTGTTCGCCATTGATGCCGGCGGCCGTCTGCTCGCTGTGGGCCCACATGGTCACGCGCTCGGCCCGCGCGGCGGCAAGGCCCGCGACGGCGGTTCCCCAGGAGCCGGAGCCAATCAGCGCAACATTCATGACTCTCTCCTACTTATCGTCGGGCTCGGTGACGCGCTTGGTAAACGAGAGCTTGGACTCCTTACCGGTCATGAGCTTTTTGATGTTCGCACGATGGGCCCACACCACGGTGATGCCGATCATAGCCATGCAAAACTTAAGTCCTAGGCTGCTGTACGGAAAGACCGCGCAAGCAGCGATGGGAAGACCGATGGCCGCGGCAAGCGAGCCCACCGACACGAACTTGGTGATGGCGACGGCCACGATAAACATGCCCAGCAGCGACAGACCAATGGGCCAGTACCAGGCGAGGATAACGCCCAGACCCACGGCGATACCCTTGCCTCCATGGAAGTTGAGGTAGGGCGAGAAGATATGGCCCCACACCGCTGCCAGGCAAATGACGCCGAGCATCCAGTCGCCGGCGGCGCCGGGGGCCATAATACTCGGCGGAAAACCATAGCCCAAGTCGGCAATGAGTGGACGGGCGATAAGGACGCAGATGGCGCCCTTAAGGCAGTCGAGCAGCAGCGTGAGCGCGGCCACCTTGGGGCCGGCCACACGCAGGGCGTTGGTGGTGCCGATGTTGCCGGAGCCCGCCTTGCGAATGTCGGTGTGGTTGAACACGCGGCCCAGGATCAGGCCAAACGGAATCGCCCCGATAAAGAACGTGACCACGGCGCAGATGGCGGTCAGCAGAATCGGATTATGCATCCTTTTGCTCCTTCTTCCTAAAGAAGAGTCGAATGGGTGTGCCGGCAAAGTCGAAGGTCGAGCGCATGCGGTTCTCCACGTAGCGCTGGTAGGTGTCGTTGACCAGATCGCTGTGGTTGACGAAGAACGTGAACGTCGGCGGGTTGACGCCCGTCTGGGTCACGTAGTGCATGCGCAGGCGGCGCTTGCCGTCCACCACGGTATGACCGAACTCGCGCAGGTCGGTGAGGAACGTGTTGAGGCGCGAGGTGCTGATCTTTTGCGAGCGCGTCTTCTCGGCGGCGTCGACCATCGCCCAGATCTTCTCGACGCTGCGGCCGGTCAGGGCAGAGATGCGCAGGTACTGGGCCCAGGGAGCCATGACGCCCAGACGGCGGTCGATGGTCTCCATGCAGGCCTCGCGCTTACGGTCGTCGTCGAGCAGATCCCACTTGTTGAGCAGCACAACGATGGCGCAGCCGCGCTCGATGGCAAGACCCATGACCTTCTGGTCCTGTTCGGTAACGCCAACGGAGGCGTCGACGACGAGCAGCGCCACGTCGGCGCGGTCGATGGCGCGCAGGCCGCGGACCATCGAGTAGTACTCGATGTTCTCGTACACGGTACTCTTCTTGCGGATGCCCGCGGTGTCGACCATGCGGTAGTGCTTGCCGTTGCGCTCCACGACGGTGTCGATGGCGTCGCGCGTCGTGCCGGCAATGTTGGACACGATGGAGCGGTCGGCGCCCAGGATGCGGTTGAACAGCGAAGACTTACCGGCGTTGGGGCGGCCGATGATGGCGACGTTCAGCGCGTCGGGGAACTCATCGGCGACCTCGTCCTCTTCCTCGGGAAGCAGGGCCACGATGTCGTCGAGCAGGTCGCCCGTGCCGTGGCCGTGCAGGGCCGAGAGCGGCGTGGGCTCGCCGATACCGAGCGAATAGAACTCCCAGATGCTGTCGTTCTCTCGATCGGGGTTGTCGAGCTTGTTCACCAGCAGAAAGACCGGCTTGTCGCAGCGCTTGAGCATGCGAGCGACCGACTCGTCCTCCTCGGTGACGCCGGTGCGGCCGTCGACCACAAACAGGATGACGGCGGCTTCCTCGGCGGCGGCGAGGGCCTGGTCGCGAATGGACGTGGCGAAGACGTCATCGCTCTTGAGCGGTTCGATGCCGCCCGTGTCGACGATGGTGAACTCGCGGCCGTTCCAATCGGCCGTGTGGTACGAGCGGTCGCGCGTGACGCCGCGGGACTCATGGACGATGGCGTCCGAGGTCTGGGCCAGGCGGTTAACGAGCGTGGACTTGCCCACGTTGGGGCGTCCGACGACGGCGACGATAGGTTTCATCTGCACTCCTTTAATGGGTAGGGTCAGTGGAAGTGTTAGAGTCGGCAGGCACAATGCCAAGGATGTGCTCCAGGGTATCGAGCAGCTCATGCGGCATGGTCGACACCACATGAACCTCGGCGCCGCGACTGGTAAGGCTTGCGAGTAAATCGTCACGATGATACTCGTCAAGCGTCATGCCGTCAGCGTTGAACATGAGCTTAGGCACAAAGAGCATAACCCCCGAGAGGTTCTGCGGCAGCTGTTCCAGAATGTCGCAGGCGACGATGAGGCCGGTCACGTCCACGTTGCCGCCAAAGTAGCGATTCTTGATGGCCGTGACGGTGCCGGCGAGCCCCTGCGGCGATTCCACGAAACGTGCCACGGTGTCGCGTGCGCTGGCGCCCGAGAGGCACAGCAGGTGCTGGCTGCGAGCGGCGATGGCCTCGCGGACGCGGGCCAGTCGTTCGGCATCGGCGGCAAGCACATCGTCCGTCTCGTCTAGGTATGAGCGGATCATGCCGATACCGTCGTAGTACTGCGGGTAACCGTCGTAAAAGTCCGCCTCGGGCGGATCGATGCCGGCGTCCAGGTAGAACTCGTCGCTCATCTGGAAGGTGTGGCGGCCAAAGCGTTCGAAGGCGCGGTCCTGGTAGGGACGGATCTTGGCAATGGTCTCGCGTGCGAGCTCGGGTTTGTCGCTGTAGGACCAGCTAAAGCGGTTTTGGTGCTTGGTAAAACCGAGCGGCACAATGCCCAGGCTTGTGATTTGCTCGTGCTCCTCGCAAAAGCGCAGGGTCTTTTCCAGCTCCTCGCCGTCGTTCATGCCGGGGCACAACACAATCTGCGCGTGGATCTCGATGCCGGCGGCCATGATGGCCTCGAGCACGTCCATGCCTCGCTGGGCGTTGCGGCCCATCATACGACGGCGAACGTCGGGGCTCACGGCATGGACCGACACGTTCATGGGACTCATGTTGCGTTGGATGACGTTTTGAACATCTTCGTCGGTGAGGTTCGTGAGTGTGACGAAGTTGCCCTGCAAAAAGCTCAGGCGATAGTCATCGTCGCGGATGTAGAGCGTGGAGCGGCCGCCCTTGGGCAGCATCGTCATAAAGCAGAACACGCAGGCGTTTACGCAGGTACGCATGCCATCGAAGATGGGGCCATCGAACTCCAGACCCCAGTCCTCGCCTGGGAAGCGGTCGAGCTCCACGGGGGTGACGGTGTTGTCGCGCGGGTCGAAAACCTCGAGGTCGACGGCGTCGTCGTCGGCCTCCCAGAGCCATACGATCATGTCGGTAAGCTGCTCGCCGTTGACCGTGAGCACGCGCATTCCCGGCTCGATACCCACATCCCACGCGGGCGATTCGGGACGCACGTTCTTAACGAGCGCGCCCTCACCCGGCTCGGGGTCGCGGCTGCGCCCGTAATCGGCCACCTCGGCGGCGTATGCGGGTACGGTCTGGTCCATGATTAGCGGCAAAGCTCCTTGATGCGCGCGACGGCGCGCTCGATGTGTTCTTGCGGGGTGGAGGCTCCGGCGGTGATGCCGATGTGGCGCGCGTCGGTAAACCACGCGGTCTCGAGCTCGGAAGCCTCCTCGATGTGATGCGTGTGCTCGCAAGCGTCTGCGCAAATCTGTGCCAGGCGACGGGTGTTGCCCGAATTTTTGCCGCCCACGACAACCATGCAATCACAGCGGTTGGCAAGTGTGGCGGCTGCCTGTTGACGCTCACTCGTGGCGGCGCAGATGGTGTTGATCACGCGCAGTTCCTGCACGCGCGGGGTGATGGAGGCCACAACCTCGGCCAGGTTCTGCGCGGTCTGGGTGGTCTGAACAACCAGGCCCACCTTGCCCCTGAGCGGTAGCGCGTCCGCATCGGCAGCGCAACTCACGACCTGCGCGTCATCGCCGGCGTGGCCCAGGATGCCCTCGACCTCGGGATGGCCCGGCTCACCCACGACAATCACGCGGTAGCCCTCGCGCACCAGGCGCTCGGCCGCCACATGGACCTTCTTCACGTAGGGGCAGGTGGCGTCGACCACGGTAAGGCCGCGCTCGCGAGCGACGTCAATGACCTGCGGCACCACACCGTGGGCGCGGATGATTACGGTGCCCGACGCGGCTTCGTCCAAGGTGTCGGCCAGCCCCACGCCTGCCTCGGCGAGCTCGCGCACCACGATGGGATTATGGATGAGCGGACCCAGGGTGTGGACCTGAGCGTTCTCCCCCGCCTGCGGCGCGGCGGCCAGCGCCATGTCGAGCGCGCGCTGTACGCCGTAGCAGGTGCCGGCGTGGGCAGCGATCTCGATGGTGGGGACGACCTCCTCAGCGGCGGTCGCGGTAGTATTTATGACGTTCTCACCCATGGCTAGAACCTGCCCGGATGCTCGGCGCACAGCTCGTCGCGCATCTTATAGACGCGGTTCATGGCCTCGGATTCAAACCAGGCCAGGCGCTCCGTGCGCTTAAGCCCGGCCGGTGCGTCAGAAAGCGAGACGGCCTTGCCGGCGCGGATCCAGCACTTCTTGGGACGCATGAGCTTTTTGCCCGCGGGCGTGATGTCGGACCAGCCGCAGATGGCGAGCGGGTTCACAGGTGCCTTGCCCATCTGAGCGATGAGCGCAAAACCGCCGTGGACCTCGGGCTTGATCTCGCGCGAGCGGATGCGCGTGCCCTCGGGGAAGATCAGGACGTCCTCACCGCGCTGCAGCGCATGCTGGGCGGCGCGCAGGCACTTCATATCGGCAGTACCACGCTCCACGGGGATGCCGCCAACGCGGCTAAAGGCCCAGCGCACAATCTTGCTCTTGGCGAACTCGGACTTAAAGATGGGGCGAATGCGGCGGCCGCCAAAGAACAGTGCCGTCTCTACAGCCAGGAGCTCGGCCATCGAGGTGTGGTTGCAGATGACTACGCTGCCGCGGCCTTCCTGGCGCTCAAACAGCAGATCGGCGTCTTCGACCTTCCAACGCCACATGAGCTTGGAGAAGGCCCAGAGGATTGCCATGACCACGACGACGGTGCCGCGGATGAGCGCCGGAAACTCGGCGTAGGGGGCGCTGTAATAATCCTCGGGCGTCTGCTTAAACAGGCGCATGGGCTACCTCCTTTGGTTGATGAGGTCCTCGATGATGCGTACAACCTCGTCGATGGTGTGGGCGGTGGAGTCGACGTGCACGGCGTCCTCGGCGGGCACGAGCGGGGCGACCTCGCGGCTGCTGTCGAGCTTGTCGCGCTGCTTAAGGGCGTCGAGGGTCTCGTCGACCTCGGCCTCGAGCTGCTCGGACGTGAGCGGCTGGGCATCGTTTTGGTGGCGCTGAAGCACGCGGCGGCGGGCGCGCTCGCGCGGGTCGGCGGTCAGGAAGACCTTGACCTGCGCGTTAGGGAACACGACGGTTCCGATGTCGCGACCCTCGGCCACGATATCGCGGTCCTCGGCGGCACGGCGCTGATGGATGAGCATGGCGGCGCGCACGCCCGGGTAGGCCGAGACCTTGGAGACGTTAGCGTCAACCTGCGGGGTGCGAATGGCAGCCGAGGCGTCCTGGCCGTCAATGGTCAGGCGCGTGTCCTCGCCGGTACCGTTGGTAAAGCGGATTTCGATCTGCTCGGCGAGGGCGTCGATAGCCGCCTCGTCGTCTAGATCGATGCCGCGGTCGAGCGCGGCGAAGGTGACGGCGCGATACATGGCGCCCGTGTCGAGCTTGTTAAAGCCCAGCTGGCGGGCAATCTCCTTGGCGATGGTGGACTTGCCGGAACCGGCGGGGCCGTCGATGGCGACGATCATGCAATGCTTCCTTTCGATGGGTGACGTGCTTGTATGGTTCGCGGGTGTTGGGGCGCGGCGGGTTGCCTAGCCCGTGTAGCGCTCGCGGTAGGTGTTGCGCTTGGGTGCGGAGCCGTGGCTGCCGTGGTGACGCGTGCGGCTGGCGGGCGTGTCTTGGGGCTTGCCGCCGTTGCGCTTGAAGCTGGCCTGCTTGGGCGGGATACCGCCGGCCTTGAGTATCTGCACCTCGCGGTCGGTGAGCTCGCGCCACGATCCCTTGGCCACATCCTTGAGCTCCAGGCCGGCAAAGTTGCAGCGGTGCAGACGGATCACCGGGTGGTGGATCTTGCTCAGCATGCGCTTGACCTGGTTTTTGCGGCCCTCGCGGATGATGACCTCCACGGCGGTGGTGCCGGGCTTCACACCCTGCGGGGCCACGGCCTCGGCCTCGCGCGCGTTGATGATGCGGCAGATCGCCGGCTGGCACAGGCCGTCATCGAGCTCGATGCCGCGACGTAGCGGGTCTAGATCGCGGTCGGTCAGGCTGCCGTCCACGAGCGCCTGGTAGGTCTTGTAGACGTGCTTGCTGGGGTGTAGCAGGTCCTGTGACAGGTCGCCGTCGGTGGTAAAGAGCAAAAGGCCCGTGGTGTCGCGGTCCAGGCGACCCACCGGGAAAAGTCCCGGAAAACGGTCGCGCGGTACCAGGTCGGCCACGCAAGGGCGCTCCTGCGGGTCGCTCATGGTGGTGAGGTAGCCGGTCGGCTTGTAAAGCATCAGGTACACGGCGCCCTGGTTGAGCTTGACGGGCATGCCGTCGACCTCGATATGGTCGCGGTCGACATCGACCTTGGTGCCCAGCTCGGTCGCGACCTGGCCGTTGACGGTCACGCGGCCGGCGGTCATCAGGTCCTCCGAGCCGCGGCGGCTCGCCACGCCCGCGCGCGCCAAAAAGCGCTGCAGGCGCATGGTGTGCGGATAGACGGGCTGGGCGTCGGTTGCGGGTACTGCGTTGCCCATGGCGCGCGTCTCCCCCACTTCGTTAGTCCTCGTCATGCAAATCCTCCGAGGTCTCGTCGGCGACTAGGGTCTCCGATTCGTCGACTGCCTCAACATCTTCAACATCGGTATCGAGCAGTTCGCGCTCTTCGTCCAGATCCTCGGCCTGCTCCTCGAGCGTGGACTGAATACTGCGGCCGCTCAGACGCTCGCGGATAAACTGGCGCGACTGCTCGTCGGGGGCAAACTGCTCCAGGTCGGGCAGGTCGCGGGTGGAGCGCAGGCCGAACTTTTCCAAGAAGGCGTTGGTCGTGCCGTAAATGATGGCCTGACCGCGCTGGGGGTCACGGCCGAGCTCGCGCACCAGACCCTTGTCCACGAGCGACGCGATGACGCCGTCGGAGTTGACGCCGCGGATGCCCTTGACCACCTCGCGCGTTACGGGCTGGTGGTATGCGATAACGGCCAGGGTTTCGAGCGCCGCTTGTGACAGCTTTTGCGTGTCCCAGCTCAATACATAGGCCTCGACAACGTCGTGGTAGGCGGGGTGCGTAAACAGGCGCCAGCCGCCGGCGACCTCGCGCAGCTGAAAGCCGCGGTTGGCCTCCTCGTACTCAACCTTGAGCTCGGCGAGCAGCGACGCGCACTCGCCGGGAGCGATATCCAGTGCGCCGGCCAGCGCGGGCGCACTCACCGGGTCGCTCGATACCAGCAGCAGCGCCTCGAGGGCACCTTTGAGGCTGTTTGCCTCCAGCGTGGAAAGGGTTGACATGGTTGCGGCTCCTATTCGGTGAGCTCGGGGCCCTCGCCGGGCACATAGGCCTCGGCGCCCTCGACGCGGTTGATGCGGATGGTTCCAAAGATCTCATCCTGGCTCAACGTGAGCGAGCCGCGTTTGGCGAGCTCGAGCATGGCCAGGAAGGTGACGACGAGCTGTTCGGTGGTGGCGTCGCCGTCCAGCAGCTCGCGGAAGGTGCAGATTTGGTGCGCCATGGTAAAGCGGTCGACCGAGGCCACGGTCAGGTCGAGCGGCACGCGATGCGGTGCCACGTGCTCGGCCTCCAGCAGGAAGGTCTGGCGCTTGCCGTCCAGGTCGGCACAGATGACGGCGAGGCCGCGCAGGGTGATGCCGGCCAGGTAGTCGGGCATGAGGCCCAAGAACTCGGGGTCGGGGCCGGCCACACGCGGGTGCATGCGGCTTTCGGCCTGCATGCGGGCACCGAGGGCCGCAGCCGCGCCTTTAAACTGTTTGTAGGCAATCAGGCGTTGGATCAGGACCTCGCGCAAGGAGTCGCCGTCGAGCGTGCTGAGCTCCTCGAGGTCTTCGTCGAACTCGTCATCGTCGTCATCGGCTTTGCGCGGGGCCTCCTGCGGCACCAGAGAGGCAGCCTTGATGTCCAAAAGGGTTGCCGCGACCAGCAAAAAGTCGCTCGCCACGTCAAGGTCCAGCGCCTCGATGCGCTCGGCCTCGGCAAGGTATTGCTCGGCCACCTCGCTGATGGAGATGGCGCCGATATCTACTTTTTGGCGGGTTACCAGCTGCAGCAGCAGGTCGAACGGTCCGCTGTAGACCTGCGTCGACACGCGATACGACATCTTCGACCTCCTTTGACGGCGCCTTCGCGGCGCGGTTTGGGTGCATGTTACGACCGTTTTGCACGGTCGACCTGTAAGTTTACCTTAGATGCCGGCGATTGCGAAGTTGAGCAGCTGCTCAGCGAGTGGATACACGGTAACGTCGAAATACCGTCCGATCACGTCGATGCCGGTCCACATAGGTAGCAGGTAGAGCACCAGGATGAGGATGGGCATGGCGTATTGCTGCAGACGGTAATAGTTGTTGAGCGCCTTGCCCTTGAGGAAGGGCACGATGATCGACGAGCCATCGAGCGGCGGAATCGGGATGAGGTTGAAGAACGCGAGTGACAGGTTGACCACGATAAACGTGGCGCCGAAGTTCATGATCTGTGACGCTACGGCAAAGGACATGCTTGCATAGAGGTTGCCGTACATTACTTGCATGAGAGCGGCAGTGAGGCACGCGAGCGCGATATTCGATGCGGGGCCGGCCAAGCTTACCAGAACCTCGTCGCGCTTGGGATGCTTGAGGTTGTTGAGATAGACGGGCACCGGCTTGGCAAAGGCGAACACCGGGCCGCCGGCAGCGAGCATGAGCAGCGGCAGGATGATGGTGCCAAACGGGTCGATGTGGTTGAGCGGGTTGAGCGAGACGCGGCCTCGGGAGCGGGCCGTCTTGTCGCCGAGCGCCCAGGCCGCGGCGGCGTGCGCGCTCTCGTGGATGACGATGCCAACGATGACGGCGACGGCGCTGGCAAGCAGATTCATGAGGTAGCTGCTGGACATGTCACTCCCCTAGCGGACGCGGCGCGAGGCGCGCGTGAGCAGGTAGTCGGCCACAAACAGGATGACGGCCACGATGGCGTAATCCAGGCGGAACACGCCGCCAAAGGGCGAGGTGATGACGCCGTAGCCGGCGATGGCGCTCGGCAGCGCGCGCGAAAGCTCAACGACAAAGCCGACGATCTGCAGTTTGGCGGTGAGGCCGCTAAAGCACAGCAGTACGGTCATCGCGCTCATAAAGATGCCGCAGATACGGCACGCGATGGCGATGATGCTCATCGCCACGGCAGTGGCCTTACGAGAGTTCACGCGCGGTCTCCTCTTCGATCTGGGTGGAAAGCTCCAGCCATTCGTCCTCGAGCTTGGGTAGCTCTTGCTTAAGGCCGTTATATTCCCCCAGCGCGGCGTTGAACTTGTCCTGATCGGCATAAAGCTCTTCGCTTGCCATCAATTCCATAAGCTCGTCATAGCGGGCGCGCTTTTTGTCGAGCTCCGCCTCGATCTTCTTGAGCTGGTTGCGCACGCCCTTGAGCTTCTTGTTGAGCGCGGCGCGGGCCTGGGCCTCGGCGCGCTTTTGCTCCTTGGTCTTTTTGCCCTCGGCCGGCTTGGAAGCGGCGGCGGGCGCATCGGGCTGGGTCGCGGTGACCTTAGCGGACTTGGTCGCGGCCGGTGCGCTCTCCCCTTCTGCCTCGGCGGCGGCGCGGGCTGCGAGGTCCTCGCGCTTGTAGAGGTAGTAGTCGTAGTCGCCGTCGTAGACGGTGACCTTACCGTCGCGGATGTCGATGATGCGGTTGGCCACGGCGCGTACCAGGTGCTCGTCGTGGCTGATCAGCACGATGGTACCGGGGAAGTTTTGCAGGGCGTTCTCGAGCATGTCCACCGAGTCGATGTCAAGGTGGTTGGTGGGCTCGTCCAGGCACAGGAGCGCCTCGGGGGCCACGAGCATTTTGGCCAGGGCCAGACGCGCCTTTTCGCCGCCGGAGAGGACGCGGACCTGCTTCTCGATGGAATCGTTGTCGCTAAACAGGAAGGCGCCCAGCAGGCTGCGCTGCTGCGGCACGGTCCACTTGGGCGTAACGGTGTCGATCTCTTGCAGGACGGTATTGGACTCGGTCATACCCTCGAGTGCGTGCTGGGCGTAGTAGGCTACACCCACGTTGGTGCCCAGATCGCGGGTGCCGGTGGTGGGCGGCTCCAGGCCGGCGAGGATTTTCATGAGCGTGGACTTGCCGGCGCCGTTGGGGCCGACGAGCGCCACGTGCTCGCCGCGGTAGAGCTTGAGGTCGATGTCGCTGTAAATGTGCTTGTCGCCGTAGGACTTGGAGACGCCCTCGAGCCCCACGACCATGTCGCCGGAGCGCGGCGGATCGGGGAACTTAAAGTCGATGTGCTTGTGGCCCTCGGGCAGGATGACGAGCTCCTTTTTAATCTGCTCGATTTTGCGGATGCGCTCCTGGGCCTGGGCTGCCTTGGTGGGCTTGTAGCGGAACTTGTCGACGAAAACCTGCATGTGGGCGATGTCGCGCTCCTGGGCGGCACGCTTGGCGCGCATCTGCTCCAGGTTGTCCTCGCGCTGCTTGAGGTAGCTGCTGTAGTTGCCGGTGTAGGTGGTCACGCGACGGTTTTCGAGTGCGGCGACGTGGTCGACGCAGGCGTCCATGAAGGCGCGGTCGTGGCTGACGATGAGGACGGCGCCGTCGTAGTTGGCGATAAAGCCGCGCAGCCATTGGACGCTCTCGAGGTCCAGGTGGTTGGTGGGCTCGTCCAGAAGCAGCAGGTCGGGGTGGCGCAGGAAGAGCTTGGCCAGCGCGATGCGCATCTGCCAGCCGCCCGAGAACTCGGAGCACGGGCGCTCAAAGTCGGTGACCTTAAAGCCCAGGCCGGACAGGATTTTGCGCGCGTTGCTCTCGAGCTCGTAGCCGCCCAGGTGCTCAAAGCGGTCCTGGACCTGGCCGTACTCGTTGAGGAGGGCGTCGACGTCCTTGCCCTGCTCGGAGAGCTCGGTGATTTGGGCCTGCAGCTCGTTGGCGCGCTCGCCCATACGGCGGATTTCCTTGGCGGCGGCCATGACCTCGGCGAGGATGGTGGTGTCCTTTTGCTCCAGGTTGGTTTCCTGCTCTAGGTAGCCCACCTGGCAGTCCTTGGCGTACTGGACCTGGCCGGCGTCGGGACTGTCGATGCCCATGATGATCTTGAGCATGGTGGTTTTGCCGGCGCCGTTGGGTCCCACGAGCGCGAAGCGCTCGCCGGGGTTGATCTGGAAGGACGCGCCGCTAAAGAGGACGCGCGCGCCGAAGCTTTTTTCGATCTTGTCGACCAGGAGGATCATGGTGCCGCCTTTGACCTTGTGTGCCTATATGAAAAAAGGCCCCAACTTGCGTTGGAGCCTCATTCAATGCTCGGGTGGAGACGAGGGGGATCGAACCCCTGACCTCTTGACTGCCAGTCAAGCGCTCTCCCAGCTGAGCTACGCCCCCGTGTGAAGATGTACTATACGGGAACTCCCCCGCCGATGCAAGGACAATTTTGGAAAAACTTTCCGGAGGCGCGGGCGCCGCTGGGACGAGAGCGCGGCGCGGACTCGAGGGCAAGGGACCCGCGATGCCGGATCCGGCCCGCGGGGCGCCATCCGCCCAACGACCATCCCGCCGGCACCGGGCCCATTATCGGGGGCCAACCGCGCCCCGCCGACCCGGCGATCTCAAAACCATGCCGGTTTACGGGGCCAGGCCGGGAATCCCCGAGCATGGAGTAATCGGTAAAATCAAAACCGCAGGTAGACGGCTTGTGAATTCCGTGAAATGTCGGGTATGGACGGCCTGTCCGGGTCCAGCCCCGTAATCCGGCATAGTTTTGAGATGACACTAATTCACTGGCAGGCAAACTAACCCCTTTACCGCCTTGTCGCCGACTAATTTCCGATTTCCAGCCAGTTGCACATAACATTTGCTCGAAGTCGCGTCCCGGCGCACTTCATTGCTTCGGATTTGGCTTTATATCGAATCCCCAAACGACTGCAGACGCTTTTGACTATGGTATCTAGCTGCTTTTTGTCGTTAAGCATATCGTGGGTTACCAGGAATACGTCGAAACCCATACTCTGGAGCGCAGTCATCCGCTCCGCGTCATGGTCAAGTACCGCGCCTGACCCATGAATGACTTCACCTTGGATCTCTATAATTACTGCTTTCATTAGGATTGGGTTTACGATCACGATGTCGCCATAGCAAACCTTTTGACCCGCGATTCTTTGGGCTGCCTCAGATAGAGGGGTTAAATCGTTGAGGTACACGTATCTGAAACCTGAACCACCTAGACGTCGAGAACGACTTAGGAGCAGGACCCCCGCGACCTCGAGTGGAGATGCAGCAATGCCGATAACCTGTTGAGCGGCATCATAAAACTGCTTTCCCCACATTTGACTTTTGACCTTGTTGGCGAATCGATGCAGGTCGCTCAGTTCGATAAGCGGCTTTCTCATCCAAAGAGAAGTACCTTTAAGTTTTGTAATCTCTCTTCCATCCTCACGCTTATTCGATTGGCCTTCATTATCTGGGGCCTTTACGGTTGCGCGGGCATAAACCCGTTTCCAAGGAACCTCGTCTTCGCCTTCTCCAAGTTCGAACAGATCCTGCGTGCTGGAATTGCGATTCCCCTCTTCCGCGATTTTTAACTGCATTTCGGCAGCGGGAGTTGGCTCGAAAACAGAAAACCAGCCGCAAAGTTCGTACATAGCCAGCACGAGATCTGTTTGAGACACAAAGCGCGCCATAGTGAATAACGTGTTAAGCGGATTGGTGACACTAAAGCCTAAATGAGTGTCGATTGTTGTGCTGGCATCCGATGCCCCTTCCCAGCGAATAGTGGAGCGCAATCCCGAGTGGTGATTACAACAACCTGGCGAAGCTACAGCGATAATCGGGGTTTTGAGGACGTCGACTACAAAGGGCGATTGGGATAGGGCTCGCCAGCCGTCTTCGGAGTTGGGGAGGCGCGGGTAGAGATCGCGCACCTGCGGCGGGCAGCGCCAGTAGCGCAATGCGGTGTTTGCACAGACGATTTCGTCCATTTGTTCTCCCCTGGTTTCGGCCGTAGACCGTGCGGATTGCGGGCATGGCCGATTATCTACTGGGGCATCATGCGGGTAAGTACCGGAAGCAAACCAAATGCTGACCAAAAGCTTGACGAGTTCCGCCGAAAAACCGTCGTGTGATAGAAATCCGCTGGTAGGCGTTCTGGGGCAGTGGTCCCCGTCTCCACATTTGCGCTCGAATCACATGGAGAATTCAATGAAAATACGCATGCGTTTTATACAAAATATGCAATGGCGTCAGCAAAAAGGGCGCGATAAAAAGACGCCTAGGACGATTGCGATTCGATTTTGGTGTCACTTTTGGTGTCACCCTTGGTGTAAAAAAGAAAAAGGTCAGAGATTTAACATCTCTGACCTGCGCTTTAGATGGTGGGCGATACAAGATTCGAACTTGTGACCCCATCCGTGTGAAGGATATGCTCTACCCCTGAGCCAATCGCCCGTCGCCTTTTGGCAAAAGAGATACTATCATAGCCGCGCGTGGTTTACCAAGAACTTTTTGCCCCCGATTTTAAATTCGTGGGAGCAAACCGCGCCACCGCAATCAGGGCACACGACAAACCCGCAGCTAAACAGCCATTTATCGCTTAATCCACGAAGTCTCGGGGCGGCAAATGAGCCGCGCGTTGTTGTAGGCCATGTCGAGCGTGAGGCAGGTGCGTGCGGCATAAAAGCCGTCCTCGCGCTGGATGGTCAGCGCCAGCTCGGGCTTGTCGCCGGTCAGGCACAGCGGCAGCAGCAGCTGGATCCGGCCGCCGTAGAACTGCGGCACCGCGAGCGTGTAATTGGCTGCGGCGCGGCGGGCGGCCTCGACGACGGCGCCCTCAAAGGCGCGGCGCAGCAGCAGCGAGTTGCCCTCCCCCATCAGGCTGGCAGGGATGCGAGTCAGGTTCTCCTCGTCGCCCAGAATGTGGTCGATGTTGGAACGGATGGGCAGGCGGTAGTCAAAGACGAGCTCGGAGGGGTCCTCAGCAAAGCGCACGCGGCACGGCAGGTACTCAAACGAGACCAGCATGGGGTCGCTTTCCTTAAAGAAACCCTTCAAAAACCAGCGCTGGCGCGCGTCGGGTTTGGTGTTGGGCTCAAACAGGCCGTAGATAGTCTCGTAACGGCGCGTGTACAGGCCGGTATTAAATAGGCAGCGGTCGTCGTCGAACACCAGCGGCAAGTTGGACGGCGCGGTCTGGTCTACGTCGCGCTCGGTCAAAAACACCGCGCGGCTAAACGAAAACGACAGGTAGTTTTTGAGGATGCGGTTGCTGGGACCCCAGTCCTCGGGGTCGGCGAGGTCGACCAGGCGGTCGTAGCAGGGCTCGGGGCAAAACGCAAAGTCGTAGACATTGCTGTACAGGGTGCTGGGGAGTTCCATGCGGTGTCCAATCAATTCATTAACCGGCGTGCGGAAGCTTAGATTCTATACGAGCGACAGATCGCTCGTGCCCGCAACGAATCCGCAGCGCAGCTCTTCGGCTAGCTCGCTGTTCGTGCGGCGACTGGAAACGAGGTCCTGGATCCAGGCGTAGTACTGGTTGTCTTTTGGTTCGGGGCTGTCAGACAGCACGACCGGAGTGCCTGCGAACCTTAAGACGGACAACGCAAAGACAAGGCTGGTTCGTTTGTTACCGTCTTCAAAGATGTGGTCCTTGACCATGTGCTCGGCCACGTAGGTGACCTGGTCAAAGATGTCTGCGAAGCGATCGACCGGCGATTGACCGAATATCGTACAGAATGCACCCGCAAGCACGGACTCGACGCATCCAAGCTCAAGCGCGGCCCGGTCGCCTGTGGCGTCGGTTGTATAGCAGCGTCCGACCGTCATCAGCGTGCTGTGCAGGCGCATCACGGTCGCGGCCATATCTTCGAGCGAACCGGCATCATCGAGCACGAGCGGCGCGAACGGATGCGCTCCCCGCTTCGTGTCCGCCATCATGAGTTCTCCAAGAGCCTGAGCGCGTTGGGCATGTTCGAAATGGTCAGCCGAATAGCTTCGTCGATTGACGTGGTGCCGCCGAGCAAAATCGGTGATGCTGAATTTGCCACGTGCGCAGTTGAATGATCTTCTTGAGCAACGCAATCAGCGCCGTCATCTTGTTGAACATAGCTCCAAGGCATGTCTGACTCCTCTATAGCTTTACAGACGAAATAGCCTGCGAGTCGTACTCCAGAGCAATCGGTTGCCAGACGAGGTCTTCGATGGTGCAGTTTAGGGTGTCTGCAAGCGCCAATGCCGAGGAAACCGAGGCGCGGCGTAGGTCGAGCTGGTTCTGCTCGTAGAGTTGTATGGCGCGAAGCTTAACCCCCGATTGGGCGGCGAGCTGTTTTTGCGTTAGTCCGGCAGCCTTTCGTGCCGCCTTGAGGCCCTTTTTGTCTGCCTGGGCGTTGTTCCATTTTTCGATGACAATCTGGGCGAATTTATCTTCGGAGGCCTCGTGGAGCGGATGGTACGAGCCGATGATCCAATCGAGCGGAGCGACTTCGAGTAGCTTATTAAAGCCCAAGCTGCTCATCCATTGCGTATAGGCCATAACCCACCCCGCCCAATACTGAGGTGAACGGTCGAACGGATAGGTCTCCCTACATCTGACGGGGGTCAGTCCCGCATGGGCGATAATATCGCGCGCGAGCTCGTCGCCCGCCATGCCGCAGACGACGCGAGGCATACCGCGCTCAAACTGTTTCATCTCAAGAGCGTTCGACATGATCGCCGTCAACTCGGCTGGAGTCAGCCCTTGGTCACAGAGAGCAAAATCGACCGCCTCGCCCAGCGTTCTCATTGCATCCTCGAGATACATCTCACTGTAGGCGTGGGTCATCGCCCGTCATCCCCTCTCGAATGATATCGACGATACGTATTCCCTCAAACGGGTTTTCGGCAAGGAGCTCCCGATACTGCGCCCTTGCCGCTTCATCTCGTTCCTTGGCCAATGGACCATACAGAGCTTGCTGCGCACGTTCAAATCCAGCAAAACGAATGCTCTTAAACGCACGCTCGCTTTTGAGCACAATCTGCTCCCCCAGGTTACCGAGCCTCATAGATCGTCCAAGCTGATCGACGGTGATCGTATTGTTTACAAAAGCTCTGGCATAGCTAAAGTACGAGTCGTCCGCACGCCACCCCCTTATTACGTCGCAAGTGCTCGTCTGAGGTAGAAAGTGATCATGGAGATATTCGCACGCCCCCGCGGCAATGGCGGTATCTTTGCGAAAAGAACGATGCTCAACGAGCAACGCTATCCAATGCAGGACGCAATATTGCGGCGATAGCAAGTCGAGAACTTTGAGATCGGCTATATCGAGTTCATAGCGATTCGCAAAGCCATCGGCATCGCGCGAGCATGCCCATTCCCTTGCAAGGTCGAGGCTCTCTGTGCAATAGAATCCCTGTCCATAGTCGTTATGGATTTTCCCCAGGCCAAGTTGGGGAGTCTCAATGATTTTCTGAGAACCATGCCATAGTTCCACGCGAGTCTCCTAACAGGTATCGCTCTAGCGATAGTATAACATACTATCGCTAGAGCGATACCTGTATTCAAATAGCAAGAGGGTGTCTGGAACCGAGTTTGAGTTCAATACTTGCTTCTAAGGCTCGCCGAGTCCGGAAGTATGCGACAAAATTCAGACTTGCTGATCATGCCGGAGCACACTAACGCCTCGTCCTGCTTACAGAGCTTCATAGACACGCACCTCATCTTGCTCGATGCTTTTGCGGAATGCCGGGCGCATGTGCTCTGGTGGGTTGGTGACGATATCAACCTTTCGCCCAAGTTCCCTCTCGAGCTCATGGGAGAGTTCGTAAAGCGTGCCGAACGTCATGGTGTTGCCGCAGACTAGGCGCAAGTCAATATCGCTATCGGGCGTTTGTTCGCCTCGGGCAAACGAGCCAAATAAATATGCTTCGCTGACGTCGTATTGAGCAAGCACGCGAGAGGCGGAGGTGTATATGTCGGTAGGCGAAATCATGGGTTATTTGCCGTTCAACAGTAGAACGTCAGGGGGCCAGCGTCGAAACCACCAGTCCGGTTTTTTGGCGTTCGGCGAGCTCGAAGATAAACGGGGCGTTTGATCTATCAAATTCTGTCAAGAAATTGAGGTCATCAGCAGTAAATCCTTCAACGTTAAACCATTTGACCGCAGGCAAGAAGCATTCTGCATGGTCAAAGCCAAGGTCAACCGGACGCTCGACGGCTACGCGAACGGTTCCGTCATCTCTTGTCTCTGAGTAGGCAAACTGAGTGCCGTCATCTAGTTGAACATAGCTCCAAAGCATTGCTACCTCGTTTATAACTTTTTGAGTTATAAACCTGCCCCTAACGCGGGATGAATCGCACTAGTTACCAGACCCAAATACGTCATCTACAAGATCAGGCAAGTCTGTCCATACTTGATAGGCGGCAACGTTGTCCGGATTCATTTCTCTTGCACGACGTTTATCATCCGTATTGTGCTTTGCGGCATTGGTCAAAGCCTGGCCCTTGTTGCCGTCAATTATTTCGAGATTTACCGACTTGAACTTTGACGCGGAGGACCTGTTGGGGTCAGTAGATTTTAGAACGCCAAGGTCGCGCGCTCTTTTCTCACATTGTGGCGTCGATGCAAAAGTTTCCGGGCATGGTGAGACATGATCGATAAGCCATACTTCAAAACATGGATTAGAGATTGCGAGCCTAACTCCCTTTGTCTTTGCTTCTCGTTCTGCTGCGGCTAGGTTTCTGAACTCATCTGAATCGACTACGATCCATGCGGAACTCAATGCTTCGATTTCACCTGCTTTAACGGCCTTTTTATCTGAATCGAGCTCTCGCGAAAGCTGCTTGGCTACCTTCAAAGGATCTCCGTCAATATGCCGATACCGTACGCTTCCACGAACGTCCATTTCATTAATAAGGAAGTTAAAGTATTCGGTTTCGGTCACCTTGCCATTGGACACAATTAGATGGCGCTTTCTTTTGGCTCTTGTTTGCTTTTTACGGCCTCGAGCAAGCCCTCTCCTTTCAGTCTTGGCCATTTATGTCAGCGCCTTCCTTCATGAGTCGGGCCACAAGTTGATGAAAACTTGGGTTGGGCAGCGGCACATAGACACCGTTTAAATAATTGCGCCCCAGATTCTCATTTGCGCGGGGGGAATATTCCATAGCAGCAATCAATTGCGAAGCACCTTCAGAGTCCTTTTCTACAAACCAAACCTGATCTCGTTCAAGCACCTCTTCCATGGGACTCGTGCGCGTCATCAAGGTGACATCATGAGTTGAGAAGATCAGCTGCGCACCCCTTGGATTAGTGCTGGGATCGGCAAACAGTGAGACAAAGTCGCGCAACAGCGTGGGATGAAGGCTCGAATCAAGCTCGTCAATTACCGTTGTGGCCCCACTGCTTAAAGAACGTAAGGCTACCGAGAAAAACGCTAGCGCAGCTTTTGTACCCTCCGATTCATGGGCGGAGTCCAGCCAAAAGCCATCTCCCGAGCCTTTGTGGTGGAAGAACAGGTCATAAGCGAACGACCATTTAAAGTCTCCTGCAATTTTATTACGTGCCACTTCCGGAATCTCTTCGAGTCCAATGAGTGAGTCTTTTAAGCCCATGACGCCTTCCGATTGGCGGACATCCATGCCGTCAATTCCAATGTCAGCATATTTAATGATCTGAGAAAGCATCTGAGCTCGTGCGTCATCGTTGATAAACAGCTTTTTAATGGTGGCGAGCTCTGCAAGATAATGCGTTGCATCATAGAGATTGATGTCATTGGCAAGAGCTGCGAATGCGGGTTGAATTACATCACTACCAGCCGCCGCGGCGGCAGATAAGAACAGAGAATTATTGCGCGTGATATCCCAAAGTTGTTTTTTGGCGCCTGTAAACGTGCTACCAAATTTAATCGACTGTTCCCCGTTTACCGAAGAGCGGTCATAGAGGAGCGACGGTTGTTTCGATCGGTATACGGTGAGGTTCTCATATGTAACCTCATTTTTGTTCACACCAAATGAAAACTCATACTTTAAGTTGCTAGCGATAAAATCTATCGAGAATTCTGTGTCACTTGATCGCGATTCCGAGTCAAGTAAAAAGGGGACGATGGGTATTTGAGAATTCGCATCGCCTGTCGCATAACCTGTACGAACAAAGTAAGAGACAAAGTAAAGAGCATTTAGGAAATTTGATTTGCCTGACGCGTTTGCGCCGTAAACCGCAGCCACTCGCACGGGCCCAAGTTCCTTTTTGCTCGAAATCGGTTCAAACGAGAACTGCTGAGTATCTCGAAAGCTCTGAAAGTTTTTAAATGAAAAATTGAGGATCATCTTTAGAATCCTTCTCAAATATATCGATTATTCACAGACATCCTTAAATAACAAGAACAATTATATAGTTTTAAAACCGATATTTGTTAGCTTTGAACAAATATCGGTTTTAAATTGAGATTTTAGGCAATGAACCTTATAAGTACGTATGACATAATGCCTGAAGCATAATTCTCTACGCTGATATTAAGAGCAATCTTCAGTGACGGTGTCTCTTAATCTCACTCACTATGCCGGCGCATCTCTTCTCAATGCTGTCGGGAAAGAGCGAAGCTTCGGTAATGCCAAGTTTACTCAACTCGTTCAGTATTGATGCTTTTCTATCAGATGGCACTATGCAACGACCGGCTATCACGGGACTGTCTTTGGGCAGTGGACTTATTAAGTCATCAAACGACAAAGAAGAATCCTTACCACGAATGTCATTTGGGAAAAGAATATATTGGCCGGACTGAGCGGCTTGTCTATCAAGATATCTAGTTCCGTAGACAAATAATGTATCTTCGCAGCACTTCTTAAACCATTTTGCCTGATCAGTTGGCTCAGGGTAAATTGAAAGCACTAGATCACGTTGATAGTCAAAGTATGGTCTTGATATTGCAAGTGAGGCAAAACGAGACAGAAGCTTTGAGTTCATAAATAGATGCCAAGAGTCCGCAATTGCCTGGCAGATGGGATATTCCCGCTTATCCCCTCCCGGTCGCCTAAAGATAAATACTTCGCCCACGTCATCAGGATTGCCGCAGGCGAAATAGAGGGCGGCAAGTGCGTTTGAAGTTACATCTAATAGCCTGGTAGGGACTCCGTAGTGCTGGAGGCAGGCTAAAAGATCAATCGGAAGCAAATCTCGCTTGAAGACATTTGGCAATATGCGGCAGGCAGTTTCAATAATATCCGCCTCGTGCGTAAGGCTGCCTGTGATAGGGGAAATGGTGTTCGATCCCGGTTTACGCCAATAGCTGTCTCTTCCGAATGACGGAACAAGATCAAACTTAGTCGATCCTTGTCCTCGGAAAACAAATGTAGATTCATATGTCTTGGCTTCACCATTTATTGTTGGTGAAAGTCCGTTGATGTATTTGATATACGAGGCTACATCTTCAACCTCAACTTTGGCTTCACTAGACATATATCAATCCTTTAGTGGAACAAGAAGCTTTATAAACGGCAGCATTTGGATTACAATTATCTTATCGCTCTGGCGGATGGGGTGTAAGGCTCAACATCGGTAATAGATCGAGAGGCAGTCGAGCTGAACAAAATAGTGCCGTCGCAGCGATAGTTGATACGGCACCAATCTCTAATAAATTGATTTAGTAGAAGGCTAAAGACTTCTGCAATGGCTTAATTCACTTCTCCCCTGGTCTCACTTAAACGAGGCCTTAGCAGCGATATACGGCAGCCAAGAGCGCTGTTCCCAGAATGAAAAGCGTTAAGGAAGCGGCGATCCAGTTGTTGTCGGCAGTCTTGGGGAGTGTCGCTGCAGTCGCAGCGGCGGTTTTTGGTTTGGAGGACGCGGTCACCGTGGTCTTGGTCACCGTCGTCTTGGTCGTCGTGTTTGTCTTGGGCGGCGTAGCCGCAAGCTTCACCGCGGGATCCGTCTTCGGTTCCGCATCGGGCTGCCCTGCAGCAGCATCGGGACCAACAGCAGCTTCTCCTGCCCCACCGCCAGGCACGTAGAGCCCGTCGGTCTCCCCCGCCGGAGGCGTGGCGACATCGGGCTCAACCACCACGTGCGGTGCCATAGCGCCTGCAGCATCCAACACGCCACCAGCACCAAAGACCCCGCCAGCAGGCGTCACAAAGCGCGCTGCCACGAGCGACCCACCCAGGCAAGCAACGCCGCCGTCGGCGCCGGTCGCATCAAGCCACGAGGCGTCGACGGAAAGACGACAGCCGGCCGCACCATCGCCAAGGCCCGCCGTCCTGCAGATACACACCGTAAGCGCGCACGCCCGCTCCGGACCCGGCACCCGCGGCAACGAGACGCCCGCCGCCGCGCACGGCCATGTCGCCTGCGATCACGCCGGCGACCGCCTCGTCCGTATATCGGCCCCGTCCGCCCGCGCATCGACGGTGCAGCCGTCCACCACGAACGCCTGCGAGACGTGGATCCCGCACTGCGAGCCCGTCGCCGTCAGGGTCCCGGTGCCGCGAAGCGTCAGGTTGCCCCACACCTCCATGCCGCACAGCGTGATGTCCGCATCGGGCGCATGCGACTCCGTCACGAAGTTTTGCCCGGCAAGCGTCAGCACCAGGTCGCCTTCGGCGCCGATGGCCTCGCTCGCGTAGCCGTTAAGCTCCAGGTGGTCGGCATCGGTCCAGGCCCAGCCGGGGCCCGACACGCCCGGCTCGTAGTACGTCGCGCCCGCAATGATGAGGCTCTCCGCGCCCGTGGCATAAGAAGGCCCGCCCAGCAAAACGCATAGGCAGGCCATGGGAACAATCGCAATGTAATGACGGCTGGTGTGGGACTTGGCAGCAAACATACCCGCTCCGATCTTCGCAGGAGCCAATAGAATGTGCACCAGAAAATGCCCTGGTAGCAGCAGTTATCAGTTTAGCGAGATCAAGCCGTAAACAAAGAAAATGCCTCTGAACAGTGCCAACAATTAGGTGTAAATCGTTTTGCCAGTCGGTGAAAGGAGATTATGCCTAACATAATCTCGTAGGCCACCAAGAGCACGCCCTTTTTTCACGTGTTTCATGACAATTTGGATGGATTTAAACAAACTTTCCGGTAAGGCCTCTTACCCCATCATTCAGCACTGCACGTGGAAAGTCTTTACTGGAGTGCTTTTTTGACAGCGTCGTAATCCCATTTGAGTACACCATCTTTCCAGCATTTCATAGGAACATGATTTCCAACGAATCTAACTTTTAAAGGACATTTCGACCTTGTGACGCGTGCGGAGTTGTACAGCACAACGATGTCGATGCCGGCCTGAACGGCTTTATCGCATTCGTATTTAATGAAGCTACGAGAGTCGACGCTATGCGAACGAGCGCAGCTTGAAGTCCATGAATTATAGCTTCCACAGTGCTGACAGCTTCCTTTAGTTACGGAGTCGGTTGAGTCTCCAACGATAAGTACGAATCGTTTAGATCCATCCATTCTCTTTTTCAGAGAGCTCTTTATGCTGCATGGCAAACTGGAGTCGCGCGACTGCTGTAGGTCGTGAGCGTCCGGGAACGAAAGCTCCCAATAATTGCTGTCGTTCCATTTATGCAGCTGCTCGACCGCATCTCGATCACCGTCCCAATCTGCGGCGATGTAGGTTCTTGTCCTATAAACCATCTTTCTCTCCAATCCTATTGTTCCAGGCCTCTGCATAACCGTTAACCTCGAATAACCTCATGCGTGCAGCGGTCTTCTTCGTTAACACGACATTAACGCCTTCCTTAAAATGATGCTTCGAAGCCCTCAGGGTGCAAAGCATGCAACGAAGAAGATCATCCTCTGAGGGTTTTCCGTTTTCGAACCTTGTTATTCCAGACCCCAACAACGGAAGTACGATTCGCCTGCCTGCATACATCCGATCGAGCTCGTCCCACATATTGAGCAAGCATTCCTCATACTGACCACGACGAAGATAAGCACGATTCACTTCATCCATATGGGTGAAGGCGAGCATGGCGAATCCGTCGCAATCCATAATAGTGCCGAGAGGATAGCAAATTCGACCATCCCCAGCCTTATAGGGTTTCAGCAAACTCGGTTGCCTTTCTTCGACAGCCTGCTTGAGAGCGTTCCGGTCGGCATACTTCTCAATAAAAATGCCGTTAAGGGAATTTTTTGAAATTACCCTGTCGTCAACCTTAATGTCGAAATATTCATTGAACGGAATGACCTTAACGCCCTCAGTACAAAAAAGGTCGTCGACCACAATGTCTACGTCCATTCCGTTAATAACCAAATGGACTCCGTCTTTATTGTGATGGTATGTGACGATCGCTGCGAAGAAGGCCAGTAAGACAAATAGGATGACGAGCACAAAGAGCCTAAACGGGCATCCCGAATCTTTCGGAAGCAGGTCGATGAGAGACACGCCCGCAACCCCCATAATCGTCGAAATTGCACCAATGATTGCAAACGACCATTTAAAAGACTTTTTTATAAGCGACCATGTAACTATATGAATAATTTGTTTTAGCAAGCGAACTCTTCCACAGACGAAATTAAATGCTAATTCCATCTTAGCCTTTTCGCATTCATCTAGTTTGCCAATTTTCCTCATGTAGCCTGCTCATTTTTGTACCCCAAGAAGTAACAAATTGGTTTTAATACGATGGGATGCTTCAGCAGCTGCTCATAGGCCCCTCCCATATTGTCGACAATCACTATTACTAAGTACTTCTAGAGCAATCTGAGGGTACGATCTGACCTTTTGAACTTTGGAATAGAAGAGCATCATCTTCCCCACTATGAAGTCGCAGGGGCAACACATGGTGACTTCCGGCTTCACGTTACCGTCTATTTAAGAAAGCTCAATCGTGCTCTTTGCAATCTCAATACCGGGTGCGTATTTCTGCACCAACGCGTCCAAAATCACTCGGTTGCCTGGAGACATCTTTGGGGAGGCGACGATCTTCATCGAGGAAAATGCTTCGTCTGAGATAGCCAAATCGTAAAAGGAAGGAATTCCGGGATCGCATCTATCAAGTATGACTTCAGCAGCTTTCTTAACTGCTTCAGCGTCACCCTTGATAATGGAGGCGATGCCCACAGGAACTCCCGTCAAAACATAGCGCCATTCTTTCTGGTAAGACCAGGCGGTAGCCTTGTGGATCCCAAGCGCACTTAAATCAGCCTCGATCCAACCGTTCCCGCAACTTCGTATCACTTCTGGAAATAGAAGCGACTTATCGTTCGTGTATTGGACTTTATGAAGCATCTCAACGCTTCGGGCCATCTCCTTAAAGTGATAGCTTCTATCCCAAAAGTCCTCGATCGGAAGGTGAAGACCATCGAATGAGCCACCATAAGTATTCAAAACCGCATCTCGCGATAGCTTACTTAGACTCTCAGTAGAGACAGAGTACTGCTTAAACGGATAGCTCTTCATCTGGATTCTTACTCCACATTCAGCTCCAGCATACTCGCGCCACATGGGGATGCTCTCCTCATCAGAAGAGGTCCAACAACTGACGAGCTTCATTTTTCCAAGATTTTGAGAGTCTGCTGAACGCTGTTCTTGTGGGTCATCAACCTTATCTAACCGGCTGAACCTGATAGTTCGATTATGCAGAATCAAGGCCAGCGTATCCAGGCTTGCATAATGATAGAGAACGGCGGGTGCTTCCATGTTTGGCTCCTAGCTATAACAATGAATCCATATCACTGTTCATCAAAATTTATAGACGCGATCGTCGACGCGCCAATGCCAATTAAGGCGGCACACCTTAATCCTTGCCTTGCGAGTGCAAACGCGGAGATGGCCAGAGATGACCGTCGCTGGCATATCGCTTTCACACCCACAGCACGATGATTGACGCACATGTGCACCACGATTTACGTCGTGCATGCACAACAGCGTTAAGCCCAATCGTTACCACAGCCCACTTCCAATGAAATGGAATAAGACACCACGAATTACCATAATTTCCCGAGCCATCAAAATGCAATCGCGAACCATTTCAAGCAAATAGGTGTTGCCTCGAGAATCGTTGGTCCCATCCTCACGCAAAGTGCGAATTACTTGAGTCGCGCAGTCGAAATCCGTCCGATCATGACTAAATGCATTGCGCAGAACCGGATTCCAACACTGCTTGATAAGGCCAGTAAATGAGCCCGTACCGACAGCGTTGAATCGCTTTTCCTTAGGGGCTTTAGAAAGTTTGTCGAACGACTTTGCACCTAGGTCTACGCCTTTGGACATGACATCGAACGCCCCGTTACATTCGATGTTGTCGAGCCCGATAAACAGAACAAGCAGGCTGCCAATAAGCTCATATTCCCGACAATAAAGCTTCTCAATATCACTAGGAGTGCAGCAGAACGTACCGTACTTTTCCAAGTCATAGGCGTCTCCCGCCATAAGAAAGGTAAAACCGTTGAGGAGAACCGGATAAGATTCAGCTACGGAATTCAGAACTTCGTTGATTTCAGCAAGCAGCGACTTGGCAGTCATATTGGTTTTGAGGTAGTAACCTGCTAGGCCGGAAAGCGCCCCTGCCTCTAGACCAGAAACGAGTTTTTCACATTCAACAGCGCGCTCATGCGCGTCACTTCCTGCAATCATGGGAAGACCGAGCCAGGACATTCTCGCGATTCGGCTCAGCAAGGGATAGTGTCGATTGTCCTCGCCGAGCAGTTTGCGCTCAAATTCCGAAAGAACCTTATCCGCATAATCGTCATGCCCATCGCAATACAGTTGAAGAGCGGTCCTCAGGGTAGGCCAGTCTTCGCGGTAATAATGAAGACAAAAGACCATATCGCTCACGTACTCGCTGAGTTCATCAAACGGAATCAGCCCAGAGGCTCTGATAAAGGGGCTTGTCATGCAGGCACAATGTTCCACAGATATTTTATATGACGGAAGCTCACCAGATAACTCCACCATAACTCGGGCGCAATCTAAATTTCCACCCATGGAGGCAACCGTGCCAGGGTCGAGATTAAAATCAATCAAAGCGCAGCTCGGGTCAAGGTGAACCGCTCCGTCGATTCGGTTCCGGCATTGCGGACACAAGTATCTAACCGGATAGTCATTAACAAATCCAGCCTGGACGCGCACACGATGCACGCATCCACATACTCCACAAGTGACAAAGAAGTTCTTGACCACGAACACCTCTATTCAACCTCGCTGATTGCGCGAATCTGAATTCACCAACCGATACTAAATCTGATGCAAAGGCTATAAAAGAGAATTACAAAATCCCCTCGTATCTCCCGCGAACATCCTCGAAATCGTGCTGTCATCCTTATTCTATAAACAATGCCCAAAGCGACGTCTTGATAGCCCCTCACCAATCGCCGAATCGGCAAATCCGCATGAGCGGCAAGATAATTCATCGGGCGAAATCAAAAGCTGGATAAACCTCGACGAGAGCGACCACAAGATTACGGCGAACGCCTCACTCGAAGTCCTTGTTCCTCAATCTCGATACGTAACGATCGAGCTCGTAAAGGGCGTCAATGTAGAGCTGGGCGACATCTCGAACACCCCCAATGTCAAAGCAAAACCCTTGGAAATGGAGTCCGCCGTCCTCGTTCGAATCTTCCGAGTATGTTACCAGGATGGCATCATCGTCCCGAAGGTACAACTCGACGTCATACAATCGTTCTTCTGCGATCTTGGAAGCTGTACAAATAAGGACGGACCGCTTTGTTAGCTAGTAACAAAGCGGTCCGTCCTCAAAAATGTAAGCATTAACTATTGAGACGATAGATGTCCTATCGTTTTAGTTGCTACTCTAGTTTACCCTTCTTAATTGAATCAGCCAACGTGCTTGCAAAGAGATCTTGCATTTGTGGTGCTGCCATCAAATTGCCGACAAGGGAACCCATCAGCTGCTTGGTCATTTCATTCTGCGCGTTGGAGTTCGCCAGCTCGAGGGAATATCTATGCTTCGCTTCGAGCTTCTCCATCTCAAGCTTATGAGTCTCCTTTAAGTTATCTAAATCAACTTCATGCTGCTTCATGAGCTTTTCGATTTCATGCTCATTTGATTATTTGAGTGTTTAATAACTGAAGCAGATTTATTTCGAGCAACTAAATAAGAGCTGATGACCGAAGCAATCGAGGCGATGGTCGAAACGATATGCGGCGCAATCTTTGATAGCTCAACTATGCTATTCCTTACTGCCCCTGGGCGCGGTAGCGTGCCTCGGTGGCCTCCTTGGCCGGGCGCCACCAGGACTCGTTCTCGACGTACCAGT
>OLRC01000259.1_pt1 | contig 40649 bp, 40 predicted proteins | sample 1672081 | NCBI WGS metagenome assembly OLRC01 (sample SAMEA3136643, study PRJEB25190) | human gut metagenome | biome: human gut; feature: human-associated habitat; material: faeces | place: Austria | collected 2013
TCTTTTTGCCGGGAAGATCCCCCTCGGCCGCTTTTTTACATGGACTTTACACAAGGAGACTTTTGTCCTTTACACCGCCCCTTTATCATGGGGACTGTAGCAAGAAAGCAAGTCCAAACATGAAAAACGAAAGGAGATCTTCATATGAAAAAGATCATCAGTATCCTGCTGGCCGCCGTTATGGTCATGGCCCTTCTGGCCGGTTGCGGCAGCAAAAACAGCGACAAAACCAACGACAACAACACCCCTAATAATAATCAGAATACCGAGCTCAGCGGCTCCGTGTCCACGAACGGCTCCACCTCCATGGACAAGGTCATCGGTGCTCTGCGGGAGCAGTTCATGGCGGACCACAAGAACGTCACCGTCACCTATGATCCCACCGGCTCCGGCTCCGGCATCGAGGCCGTGAAGAACGGCACGGCGGACATCGGTCTGGCCTCCCGCAGCCTGAAGGACGAGGAGAAGGCCGACGGTCTGACCGAGACGGTCATCGCACTGGACGGCATCGCCGTCATTGTCAATGCCCAGAGCAAGGTCGCGGACCTGACCGTGGAGCAGATCGCCAAGATCTTCACCGGTGAGATCACCGACTGGAGCGAGGTGGGCGGCGACCCCGGCGCCATCTCCTGCATCGGCCGTGAGTCCGGCAGCGGTACCCGTGACGGCTTCGAGTCCATCACCGGGACCAAGGACTCCTGCAAGCTGGATCAGGAGCTGACCTCTACCGGCGGCGTCATCGAAGCCGTGGCCGGCAACCCCAACGCCATCGGCTATGCCTCCCTCTCCGCTGTGGAGGGCAAGGACACCGTGAAGGCCGTCACCGTAGGCGGTGTGGCCTGCACCGAGGCCACCGTGCTGGACGGCAGCTACGCCATTCAGCGGCCCTTCGTGCTGGTGACCAAGGACGGCACGGCTCTGTCCCCGGCGGCGCAGGCCTTCTTCGACTTCGCCACCTCCAAGGACGCCGCCTCCCTCATCCAGAATGCGGGCGCCGTGCCTACCGCCAAGTAAAAACGAATCGGGGGACCCTCACCTGCTGCGGCGGATGAGGGGGCTTCCCCGTCATCGGGAAAGGAGAACTCTATGAAGCGGACAGCAGGCAAAAGTCTCCGCACCCGCAAAGCCATGGAGCAGGCCATCCACCTGATCTTCCTGCTGTGCGGCATCGTGGCGGTGGGCTTCGTGCTGTGCATCAGCGTGTATCTGGTGATCTCCGGCCTGCCGGCCATCCGGGAGATCGGACTGACCAAATTCCTCTTCGGCAAGGTGTGGGCGCCTACCAACGCCACCACCGGCCCGCAATTCGGCATTCTGCCCTTCATCCTCACCTCTGTCTACGGCACGGCGGGAGCGCTGCTGCTGGGGGTGCCGGTGGGTCTGATGACCGCCATCTTTCTGGCCAAAGCGGCCCCGCCCCGTCTGGCGGCGATGATCCGCACGGCGGTGCAGCTGCTGGCGGGCATCCCGTCGGTGGTGTACGGTCTGGTGGGCATGATCGTACTGGTCCCCGCCATCCGCCGTGCCTTCGGTCTTGGCTCCGGGGCCTGTCTGCTGGCGGCCATTCTGGTGCTGACGGTCATGGTGCTGCCCTCCATCATCAATGTGGCGGAGACGGCCCTTCAGGCCGTGCCGAGGGAGTATGAGGAGGCCAGTCTGGCACTGGGCGCCACGGAGACGGAGACCTACTTCCGGGTGAGCCTGCCTGCCGCCCGCAGCGGCGTGGCGGCGGCGGTGGTGCTGGGCGTAGGCCGTGCCATCGGAGAGGCCATGGCCATCATCATGGTGGCCGGAAACGTGGCCAATATGCCGGGGCTTTTCACCTCGGTGCGCTTCCTCACCACCGGCATCATCTCCGGAATGTCCGATGCCGCCGTGGGGAGCCTGTATCAGCAGGCGCTGTTTTCCATCGGGCTGGTGCTGTTTCTGTTCATCATGCTCATCAACGTCCTGCTGAATGTCTGCATCAAACGCAAGAAGGAGGACTGAGCCATGAAGCAGCAATGGACGCTTCGCCGGAGACTGTATAACGGCGGGATGCGGGGGCTGGTGTGGCTGTGCGCCGGACTGACCTGCGCCCTGCTGATCTTTCTCATCGGCTATATCTTTTATCGTGGCGTGCCGGGCCTCAGCTGGCAGCTGATCTCCGGCCAGACCAGCTATATCCGCAATACCGTGGGCATCCTGCCCAACCTATTGAATACCCTGTATATCATTCTCGTGGCCATGGCGGTGGTGCTGCCGCTGGGTGTAGGCGCCGCCATCTACCTGACGGAGTACGCCGCCAGCGGGCGGCTGGTCCGCATCATCGAGTTCGCCGCCGAGACCCTGACGGGCATTCCCTCCATCATCTTCGGACTGGTGGGCATGATGCTGTTCGTGCAGAAGCTGGGCCTTCAGGCGGGAATTCTGGCCGGCGGCCTGACGCTGGTGATGATGATCCTGCCCACCATCATCCGCACCACGCAGGAGAGCCTGAAGACCGTCCCCCAGTCCTACCGGGAGGGGGCGCTGGCGCTGGGTGCCGGCAAATGGCACATGGTCCGCACGGTGGTGCTGCCGGGAGCGGTGGACGGCATCGTCACCGGCTGTATTCTGGCCATCGGCCGCATCGTGGGGGAGAGCGCCGCCCTGCTGTATACGGCAGGCTTCGGCATGGCGCTGGTGAGCCTCTTTGACTCCCTGCACACCTCCTCCGCCACCCTGACGGTGGCCCTGTACGTCTACGCCACCGAGGGCGGCGAGACGGCGCTGGCCTTCTCCATCGCCACCATCCTCATGGTGCTGACCCTGCTCATCAACCTCACCGCCGGGATCATCGGGCGGAAGCTGAAAAGGAAGTGAACGACAATGGACCCCATTCTGCAAGTGAAGGATCTGGACCTGTGGTACGGCGCTCATCAGGCGCTGCACAGCGTCTCCATGGACATCCCGGAGAAGAGCATCACCGCCTTCATCGGCCCCTCCGGCTGCGGCAAGTCCACATTTCTGAAAACCCTGAACCGCATGAACGATCTGGTGCCAGGGGTGAAGATCACCGGCGAGGTCCGCTATCGGGGCGAGGATATCTATGCGCCGGGAACGGACGTGTGCCGCCTGCGCCGTGAGATCGGCATGGTGTTTCAAAAACCCAATCCCTTCCCCATGAGCATCTACGACAACATCGCCTACGGCCCCCGGACCCACGGCATTCGCAGCAAGGCCAGGCTGGACGAGCTGGTGGAGCGCTCCCTGCGGGGCGCCGCCATCTGGGACGAGGTAAAGGACCGGCTGAAGAAGAATGCACTGGGCCTTTCCGGCGGCCAGCAGCAGCGCCTGTGTATCGCACGGGCGCTGGCGGTGGAGCCGGCGGTGCTGCTGATGGACGAACCCACCAGCGCACTGGACCCCATCTCCACCTCCCGCATCGAGGAGCTGACCATGGAACTGAAGGAGCACTATACCATCGTCATCGTCACCCACAATATGCAGCAGGCGGTGCGTATCTCCGACCACACGGCCTTCTTCCTGCTGGGTGAGCTGGTGGAGTACGGCGCCACGGAGCAGGTGTTCTCCGCCCCGGCGGAGAAGCGGACAGAGGACTACATCACGGGGAGGTTTGGATAATGAGAAGCCGGTTTGATGAACAGCTGGCCCAGCTGGAGCGGGAGCTCATCGAAATGGGCGCACTGTGCGAGGAGAGCATCGCTCTGGCGGCCAAATCGCTGGGAGACGGCAGTCTGGCCCGTCAGGTGGCCCCGCTGGACTCGGAGATCGACCGCAAGGAGCGGGACATCGAGTCCCTGTGCCTGAAGCTGCTTTTGCAGCAGCAGCCGGTGGCACGGGATCTGCGGCAGATCTCGGCGGCCCTGAAAATGATCACGGATCTGGAGCGCATCGGGGATCAGGCGGAGGATATTGCCGAGATCGTCATCAGCGGTCAGGTCAACGAGGGGGAGGAGCTGCTGCGGGATATGGCCGCCTCCACCATAAAAATGGTGACGGAAAGTGTTGACGCCTACGTGAAACATGATACAATGTTGGCAGAAAAAGTCATCGCAGAGGACGATATTGTGGATGGCTGGTTCGACAGGGTGAAGCATACGCTGATCCGCCGCATGACCGCAGACCCCGGTGAGGGGGAGCGGGCGGTGGACCTGCTGATGATTGCCAAATATTTTGAGCGCATCGGGGACCATGCGGTGAACGTCGCCCAGTGGGTGATTTTCTCCGTCACCGGTACGCACAAGGAGGGATAGCATGATCTGGTGCGTGGAGGACGATGCCAGTATCCGGGATATCGAAGTATACGCCCTGCGTTCCACCGGCTTCGAGGCCTGTGGCTTTGCCGACGGTGCCGCCTTCTGGCAGGCCCTCCAGACGGAGGAGCGGCCGGAGCTGGTGGTGCTGGATGTGATGCTGCCCGGCGTGGACGGCATGGAGCTGCTGCGCCGGATGCGGGCCTCGGCGACCCTGCGCCGCATCCCGGTGGTGATGGCCACCGCCAAGGGCGCAGAGTACGACAAGATACAGGGTCTGGATCTGGGGGCGGACTACTATCTGGCCAAGCCCTTCGGGGTCATGGAGCTGGTGTCCTGCGTCAAGGCGGTGCTGCGGCGCTGCCGGACGGAGCAGGAGCCGGTGCTGCGGGCCGGGGGCATCGTACTGCACTCGGAGGAGCGCATCGTCACGGTGGAGGGTCAGCGAGTGACGCTGACCTATAAGGAGTTTGAGCTGCTGCGGCTGTTTCTGTCCCATCCGGGCATGGCCTTCACACGGGACCAGCTGTTCAACGAGATCTGGGGCATGGATTACTGCGGCGAGACCCGGACGGTGGATATGCACATCCGCACCCTGCGCCAGAAGCTGGGCAGCTGCGGCAGCATGATCCAGACCGTGCGGAATGTGGGATACCGGCTGGAGGTAGGCGCATGACAAGAAAGATTTTCCGTTCCATTCTGCTGGTGGCAGGCGTAGTGCTGGCGGCGGGCATGGTCATCATGACCGGCTGTCTGTATAGCTACTTCGGCGGTGTGCAGGAGCAGCAATTACAGGATGAATTGAGCCTCGCCGTCAGCGGCGTGGAAAACGGCGGTACGGCCTATCTGGAGCGCCTTCCGGCGGAGCGGTTCCGCCTGACGTGGATCGCCTCCGACGGCCGGGTGCTGTATGATACGCAGGTGGTGGACGTGGCCTCCATGGAGAACCACGCCGGCCGTCAGGAGGTGCAGGAGGCCCTGAAAAACGGCAGCGGCGAGTCCAGCCGCTACTCCGATACCCTTCTGCAGCAGACCCTGTATGTGGCCCGCCGCCTGACGGACGGCACGGTGCTGCGTATCTCCGTCAGCCGTGCCACCGCCGGGATGCTGGCGCTGGGAATGCTCCAGCCCATGCTGGTGGTGCTGGCGGCGGCGCTGATCTTCGCCGGACTCATGGCCGGACGGCTGTCCCGCCGCATCGTGGATCCCCTGAACCGGTTGGATCTGGAGCACCCGCTGGAAAACGACGCCTACGAGGAGCTGGCCCCTCTCCTGAGCCGCATCAACTACCAGCACAAGGAGATCGACGCCCAGCTGCGGACCCTGCGGCAAAAGACCGATGAGTTCACCCAGATCACCGGCAGTATGCAGGAGGGTCTGGTACTGCTGGACGAGAAAGGGACGGTGCTCAGCATCAACCACGCCGCCTGCAGGCTCTTTCAGGCGGACAACGGCTGTGTGGGCCGGGACTTCCTGACGGTGGACCGCAGCCATGAACTGAGCCTTGCACTGGAGACGGCCCGGAAGGAGGGCCACAGCCAACTGCGCTGCCAGCGCAATGGCCGGGAGTACCAGCTGGATGCGAGCCGCATCCAGTCCGGCGGCGAGACGGTGGGTACGGTGCTGCTGACCTTCGACGTGACAGAGCAGGAGTACGCCGAGCGCAACCGCCGGGAGTTCACCGCCAACGTCTCCCACGAACTGAAGACCCCCCTGCAGGGCATCGTGGGCAGCGCTGAGCTGATTCAGAGCGGCATGGTGAAGCCGGAGGATATGCCCCGCTTTGTGGGCCATATCCACGACGAGGCCTCCCGCATGGTGACGCTGGTGGAGGATATCATCCGCCTGTCCCAGCTGGACGAGGGGGATGCCATGCCCACGGAGACGGTGGACCTGCTGGCCCTGAGTCAGGAGGCCGTGACCAACCTGCAGGATGCCGCCGCCAAGCAGCAGGTGTCCCTGTCGGTGGACGGCGGCCACGCCCCGGTCATCGGCGTGCGGCGGCTGCTGTATGATGTGATCTTCAACCTCTGCGACAACGCCATCAAGTATAACGTCCCCGACGGCGCCGTAAAGGTGCAGGTGTCCTCGGAGAACGGGATCTCCTCCGTCACGGTGTCGGATACCGGCATCGGCATCGCCCCGGAGCACCAGAGCCGGGTGTTCGAGCGGTTCTACCGGGTGGATAAGAGCCACTCCAAGGCCTCCGGCGGCACGGGGCTGGGCCTCTCCATCGTGAAGCACGCCGTGCAGTATCACCACGGCGACATCCACCTCACCAGCAAGCCCGGCGAGGGGACTACCATCCGCATCACCTTCCCCGCAGCGGCCCAGTGAGCCGCTGACCCCAACATATAAAAATTAAAAGAAATGCGCTGCATCCGCCACGGCGGAGCGGCAGCAGAGGAAAGTCATATGAAAAAAACCACACAGTATATCGTAGGAGGCGGACTCTTTGCCGCCATCGTTGCGGTGCTCCAGCTTGTGGGCAGCGCCATCCGTTTCGGCCCCTTTTCCATCTCACTGGTTCTGATCCCCATTGTGCTGGCCGCCGCCCTGTACGGCTGGGGCATGGGTTGCTGGCTGGGGCTGGTATTCGGGGCCGTGGTGCTCCTGTCGGGGGATGCCGGCCTCTTTCTGGCGGCAAACCCGGCGGGAGCCATCGTGACGGTGCTGGCCAAGGGCATCGCCTGCGGCGCAGCGGCGGGCCTGTGCTACCGGTGGCTGCACCCACGATATCCGGGACTTTCCATTCTGCTGTCGGCTCTGGCCGCCCCGCTGGTCAATACGGGGGTGTTTCTGCTGGGCTGCCGCCTGTTCTTCATGCCCCTCATCCACCAGTGGGCGCAGCAGGCGGGCTATGCCAGCGCCGGAGCCTATCTGGTGGTGGGCATGGTGGGCTGGAACTTCCTGCTGGAAACGGCGGTGAACATGGCCCTGACCCCCATGCTGGCGCAGCTGATCCGTCTGGGCAGCAGGAGGTGCCTATGAGACTGCTGGCTGTGGACATCGGCAACACCAACGTCACCATGGCGCTGCTGGAGGACGGCCATGTGCGGGAGTGCCGCCGCATGGAGACCGACTGCCCTCAGGAGGCAGACTACGCCCGGACGGCGACGGCCCTGACCAGTCGCTGGGGCCCCGTGGACGGGGCCGCTCTGTGCTCCGTGGTGCCTGAACGGACGGAACTGCTCTGCCGGGCCCTCCGCCATACCACCGGCCATGAGCCGCTGGTGGTGCGCTGGGACACCCCGGCGGGGCTGACGCTGGATATCCCCCAGCCGGAGCTGCTGGGGACGGACATCCTCACCGCCGACGCTGCGGCGGCGGAGGACTACCCGCTGCCGGTGATCGTCTGCGACTTCGGCACCGCCACCACCGTCACGGTGGTGGATGAGCGGCGGCACTATCGGGGCGGGGCCATTCTGGCAGGGATACGGCTGGGGCTGGAGGCGCTGTTCTCCGGCACGGCCCAGCTGCCGGACATCCGCCTGCGGGCCCCGGATCGGGTGATTTGCGGCCAGACGGAGGAGAGCCTGCTCAGCGGCGCTCTGTATGGGGCCGCCGCCATGACGGAGGGCTTGGCCCAGCGCATGGAGCAGGAGCTGGGCTGCCCCTGCACGCTGGTACTCACCGGCGGCTTGGGCCGCTTCGTGGCGCCCCTGTGCCGCCGGGAGGCCGTCTATGACGAGGATCTGCTGCTGCGTGGCCTGTGGAAGCTCTACACCGTTAACTGCCCATCGGCAGATAAGCCCTGAAAAACGATTGCGATACAAAAGGAGACTGGGGACTCTTCGTCCCCAGCCTCCTTTTTCTGCCCCACCACCGGGAGAGCCGACCTTACGGAAAGAACACCCGCACCGCCCATGCGGCGGCGATGAAGGCCGCCGCATCCGCCGCCAGCGCCGCGGGGACGGTGTGGCGGGTGCGGCGGATGCCCGCAGCGCCGTAGTAGACCGCCACGGTGTAAAACGTCGTCTCCGAGCATCCCAGCATCACCGCTGTCACCCGCCCGATGTAGGAGTCCGGCCCGTACTGCTCCATCAGCTGGCTGCCCACCGCCAGCGCCCCGGAGCCGCTGACGGGCCGCACCAACAGCAGCACCGCCGTCTCCGGCGGGATGCCCAGCCCTTCCAGCACCGGCGACAGCAGCCCCGTCAGCAGCTCCATGGCTCCGGAGGCCCGGAACATCTGCACCGCCGACAGCAGCACCACCAGCGCCGGCAGGATGCGCCCCAGCACCCGCAGCCCCTCCGCCGCCCCGTCGGTGAGGGCACCGTAGACATCGGTCCTCCGCCCCATGGCTGCCGCCGCCACCCCCGCCAGCAGACAGGGGATCACCCAGTCCGTCATGTCCGCCGCCTTCCCAGCCGCTCCAGCAGCTTCGCCGCCGCCAGCCCCGCCGTTACCGACAGCAGAGAGCTGACCCACACCGCCGGCAGGATATCCAGCGGCGCAGCGCTGCCGCAGACGGCCCGGATGCTGGCCGCCGTGGTGGGCAGCAGCTGGATGGAGGCGGTGTTCAGCACCACCAACCGGCACAGCTCGTCGCTGGCCACGCCCTCCGTCCCCTGTGCCATACGGCAGGCCGCCCGGATACCCATGGGCGTGGCGGCGTTGCCCAGCCCCAGCAGATTGGCCGACACATTGGCCGTCACCGCAGCCAGCGTCTCCGGATCCCGGCTGGCCTGGGGCAGCAGCCGCCGCAGCACCGGACGGAACAGCCGTCCCAGCCGCCGGGACAGCCCGCACCGGTCCATGACCTCCATAAGTCCCGTCCACAGGCACAGCATCCCCGCCATGGAGAGACACAGCCGGACCGCCTGCCCGGCCCCCTCCAGCGCCGCCGCACTGACGGCCTCCATGCGCCCGTATACGGCGCCGCACACCACGCTGACCACAGCCATTCCCGTCCAGATCCACGCCATCGCCATCCTTGTCACCTCATGGATGTATACGCCGCACCGACATATTTTATTACATCTATCCAGACAGATTTTATCATTTGGTTGACAAATATGTAAATTTACGGCATAATATAAAAGAATCCCACGTAGACGCTAAAAATGAGGAGCAAAGAAGGGGAGATCACTGTGAAAGCAACCGGTATCGTCAGAAGGGTGGATGAGTTGGGACGCATCGTCCTGCCCGTAGAGCTGCGGCGCACGCTGGATATTTCCGAGCGTGATCCGCTGGAGATCTACGTGGACGGCGCATCCATTGTCCTGCGAAAATTCCGGCCCAACTGCATTTTCTGCAACAGCAGCCGGGGCGTATCGGAGTTTCGGGGGAAGAACGTGTGTCAGAAGTGCCTGAAAGAGCTTCAGGCCATCACATTCTGACCCTGTGTACCGCACACGGTGAAGAAGGCCCGCCATCCGGTGGGCCTTCTTTCTTTTGATAAGAATGGCTCCTGCGGCCATCCCGCAGATTGTCGAGGAAAAGGGGTGGTATTTTTTGCCCGCCTGTGGTATGATAAAACGTACCCCTTCCAACAATACGGGGCCATACCCCCTGATAGAACTTCAAATAAGGAGAAAACCTATGACCTTTCTGCAATCTATTCTTCTGGGCCTGATCCAGGGCGTGGCGGAATTTCTGCCCATCTCCAGCTCCGGCCATCTGGCCATTGCCCAGAATCTGCTGAACATCAACGCCGAGGTCCCCGCCTTCTACGACGTACTGCTGCATCTGGGCACGCTGGTGGCGGTGTTTGTGGCCTATTGGCAGGACATCTGCGACATGGTGCGGGAATTTTTCTGCGGCATCGGTGATCTGGTCCACCACAGCACCCCTACGCCGGTACCCCCGGCCCGCCGCCTGATCCTGCTGATCATTTTGGGTACGCTGCCCCTGTTTGCCATCCTGCCCATCAAGGACACGGTGGAGGGCCTGAAGAACAGTATGGTATTCATCGGTGCCGCCCTGATCGTCACCGGCTTCCTGCTGTTTTTCAGCGACCGGGCCCGCAAGGGACGCAAGGATGCCCGCAGCGCCACGGTGCTGGATGTGTTGGTGGTGGGCGTCAGTCAGGCCATCGCCACGGTCCCCGGCATTTCCCGCTCCGGTATGACCATCACCACCGGCTGCTTCGTGGGCTTCGAGCGGAGGTTTGCCGTGCGCTTTTCCTTCCTGCTGTCCATCCCCGCCGTGCTGGGCGCCAACATCCTCAGTCTGAAGGATGCCCTCACCGGCGGCGTGGACTGGAGCCAGCTGCCGGTGTATCTGGCGGGCGTGGTGGTGGCTGCCGTCTCCGGCTACCTGTGCATCCGCCTGCTGAAGATGATCGCTGACAAGGGCCGCTTCGGTGCCTTCGCCTACTATTGCTGGGCCGCCGGTCTGGCTACCCTCATTCTGAACGCCGTCAAGTAACACCCGTTCTCTTGCACGAAAGGAAGTCCGCATGGCTGCTGCACCCAAAAAGAAGAAAACCTCGCAACCCGCAAAAAAGAATACCCGCACGCCGCCCCCTCCTGCCCCTACCTACGGCCGGGAGATCGCCGGCGGTGTCTGCCTGCTGCTGGCCCTGTGCGCCGTCGTGTCCTATTTTCAGGAGGAGGCCCTGTTCATCACCTTCTTCGGCGGCCTGCTGAAGGGGCTGCTGGGTTACGGCTACTGGCTGTCGGCCCCGGCCCTGCTGCTGACGGGCCTCCTGCTGCTGACCCACCGGGACCGCCCAGCCACCCTGCGCTCCGTATGTACGCTGCTGGTGCCGGTGCTCACCGACTGCGGCCTGCATCTGCTGCTGTGCGCCCGCTCCTATGAGCCGGGCCTCACCGGCCTGCGGGAGCTGTGGCTCTCCGGCCGGTCCCTGCAAAGCGGCGGCGCCCTGTCCGGCGGTTTGGCCGTGGGCTTCTCCGCCGTATTCGGCAAGGTGCTGTCTCTGATCCTGTTCCTCCTCATGCTGCTGGCGGCCCTGTGTCTGGCGCTGCACTTCTCCCCCAAGGACGCCGTCCGCCGGGCGCAGGAGCGCCGGGAGGCGGAGCGGGAGGACATCCCGGAGGAAGCACCCCCCGTCCGTGAGAAGGAGAAACCGGCGGAGAAGCGGCCCCGCCGCCGTGCCGCCATCGATATCCCCCTGGACGACGAGCCACCCGCCAAGCAGCCGCAGCCCCGGCCGGAGGAACCCGCCTTTGCCCCCAAGGAGAAGAAGCCCTTCTTCTCCCGTAAGAGCAGCACCGTCCGCACTCCGGATCAGGTGCTGCGGGGTGAGCCTGCGGAGGAAGCCGCCCCCGTGGCCCCCGCCGCTCCCGTCACTTCCCCACCGGCAGCGTCTGCTGCCCCCGCCCCTGTGGCTAAGCCCCGTGAAGCGGACAAGCCTTCCGTCACGGCGCAGGAGGTGCAGGACGCCACCGAGGAGGTGACCGCTGCGGTGGAGCAGGAGCTGGCCCAGCCGGAGGAGGCGTACCAGTATCCCCCCATCACGCTTCTGGATGAGAATACCGCCGACAACTATACGGAGGTGGGGGCTGAGCTGCGGAGCAACTCCCAGCGCTTGGCACAGACCCTTCAGAGCTTCGGTGTGGACGCCCGCCCCGGCGCTGTGGTCCACGGCCCCAGCGTCACCCGCTATGAGTTCACGCTGGAGCAGGGGGTGAAGCTGTCCAAGATCACCAACCTCGCCGATGACATTGCGCTGGCACTGGGGGCCAGCGGCGTCCGCATCGCCCCCATCCCCAATAAAATTTCCGTGGTGGGCATCGAGGTCCCTAACCGGGCCGTCACCCCCGTCCGCATCCGGGACGTGGTGGAGTCCCGCACCTTCACGGAGCATAAGTCCCCGGTGGCCTTCGCCGTGGGCAAGGACATCGGCGGCAGCTGCATCGTGGGGGATATCGGCAAGCTTCCCCATGTGCTCATCGCCGGTACCACCGGCTCCGGTAAGTCCGTATGTACCAATTCCCTCATTGTCAGCATCCTCTATAAGTCTACCCCGGAGGAGGTCCGCTTCATCATGGTGGACCCAAAAATGGTGGAGCTGGCCCCCTATAACGGCATCCCCCACCTGCTGATCCCCGTGGTGACGGACCCCAAAAAGGCCGCCGGAGCCCTGCAATGGGCGGTGTTCGAGATGATGAAGCGCTATAAGCTCTTCTCCGAGCACGGGGTCAAGGATCTGGCGGGTTATAATGCGCTGGCCCGACAGGATGAGGAGCTCAAGACCATGCCCACGGTGGTGGTGGTCATCGACGAGCTGGCGGACCTGATGCTGGTGGCTGCCAAGGAGGTGGAGGAGTCCATCTGCCGGGTGGCTCAGATGGGCCGTGCCGCCGGGATGCATCTGGTCATCGCCACCCAGCGTCCCTCCTCCGACGTCATCACCGGCCTGATGAAGGCCAATATCCCCAGCCGCATCGCCTTCGCCGTGGCCTCCTCGCTGGAGTCCCGCATCATCCTGGATACCACCGGCGCCGAAAAGCTGGTGGGCAAGGGCGATATGCTCTATGCCCCGCTGGGGGCCGGAAAGCCCACCCGTGTGCAGGGCTGCTTCATCACTCCGGAGGAGATCGAGCGGGTGGTGGGCTTCGTCAAGACCACCGGCGAGGCGGAGTACTCCCGTGAGGTCATGGACAAGATCGAGCAGGCGGTGAAGGAGAAGGAAAAGGGCGGCGGAGGAAAGACCTCTGCCGAACCCGCCGAGGCACAGGAGGACGGCGACGAGCTGCTGCCCGCTGCCGTGGAGGTGGTTCTGGAAACGGGACAGGCCTCCGTCTCCATGCTCCAGCGTCGCCTGAAGCTGGGCTATTCCCGTGCCGCCCGTCTGGTGGATCAGATGGAGGAGCGGGGCATCGTCGGCCCCTTCGAGGGCTCCAAGCCCCGCCAGCTGCTCATCGACAAGGCCAAGTGGCAGGAGCTGCAAATGGGCAAGCAGCCCCAGCCGGAGCCGGAGATCGACCGCAGCGGCTCTATCCGTGATGTGTTCGAGAGCCGTGACGCACTGGAGTAACACCCTTGGCATGAAAACCGTATATCCTTTACCCAACAGGAATAGGGAGGACAGGCAAATGCCTGCCCTCCTGATTCCTGTTTTATTCCTGCTTTGCGTTATCGGATTCACTTTCCAAGATAAATATATGGGGAGCATCTTCCTGCAAATAGGCCTCTTCACACGCCTGCTGTGCGGCGATCAGAATATTGATCGCTTGTTCAGCTGCCCGCATCATGGTCAAATACATCTCTTTATAATCAGCCAAAATAATCACCCTTTTCTATTCTACCATATTGTGGCTATATCCACAATATGGTTTTTCTGCTTTTCTTTCTATAATGATTTGAGAAGAAAGGTGGTGACCGTGATGTTTGATTACAGCCCCCTGTGGGAAACTATGCAGCGCCGTGGCGTCTCCCAGTACCAGCTGCTGAAGAGCGGCGTGGACAACAAGACGCTGGACGCTTTGAAAAAGGGCCGCAACATCACCATGGTCACGCTGGAAAAGCTCTGCCGCATTATCGGCTGCACCCCCAATGACGTCATCCGCTTCTCCGATGAGCCCCGCTGACGGAGTTACCTTCTGACTTCAAAAGGAGGACAGGCAAACGCCTGTCCTCCTTTTCCGTGTATCTGCAAGAGTTTTCCCCGCAGGCCGCACCTGTTTTCTCCTGCGCCCCGCCCTTGACGGTAGGGCGTTTTTCCGCTAAAATAGGACATACTGGAGTAGAATACACATTTTCAGATAAACGAGGTAGCATTATGGCAAATGGATTCATCGATAAAGCCCGCATCACCGTCCGGGCCGGCAACGGCGGTAACGGAGCCGTGGCCTTCCACCGGGAGAAATACGTGGCCGCCGGCGGCCCTGACGGCGGCGACGGCGGCGACGGTGGCAGCATCATCGTGCAGGTGGATGACAATATGTCCACCCTTATGGACTTCCGCTACAAGCGCAAATATGTGGCGGCCCCCGGTGTAGACGGCCAGGGCGGCCGCAAGAGCGGCAAGGACGGCCAGAGCCTGACCATCCGGGTCCCCAGAGGCACGCTCATCCGGGATGCCGAGACCGGCGAGATCATCAAGGATATGTCCGACAGCGAGCCCTTCGTTCTTTGCAAGGGCGGCCGGGGCGGCTGGGGCAACCAGCACTTCGCCACCCCCACCCGGCAGGTACCCCGCTTCGCCAAGGCGGGCCTCCCCGGCGAGAGCCACGACGTGGTGCTGGAGCTGAAGCTGTTGGCGGACGTGGGTCTGGTGGGCTTTCCCAACGTGGGCAAGAGCACCCTTCTGAGCGTGGTCAGCAAGGCCCATCCCAAGATCGCCAACTACCACTTCACCACCCTCTATCCCAATCTGGGCGTGGTGTATGTGGATGAGGGCGTGTCCTTCGTTATGGCGGATATCCCCGGCATCATCGAGGGAGCCAGCGAGGGGGCCGGGCTGGGCCACGACTTCCTGCGGCACATCGACCGCTGCCGTCTGCTGGTGCATCTGGTGGATGTCTCCGGCAGCGAGGGCCGGGACCCCATAGCGGACTTTGACGCCATCAACGCCGAGCTGAAGCAGTATAGCCCACAGCTGGCCCAGCGGCCCCAGATCGTGGTGGCCAACAAGACGGATCTGCTGGCGGACCCTGACCAGCTGGAGACCTTCCGCTCCCATGTGCAGGAGGCGGGCTATGAGTTCATGGCCATGTCCGCCGCCACCCATCAGGGGACCCGTGAGCTGGTGCAGGCCATCGCCCGCCGCTTGGCGGAGCTGCCGCCGGTGACTGTCTATGAGCCGGAGTATGTACCCCGCCCGCCGGAGGTGGATACCACCGCCCCGCTGGATATCCACCGGGATGACCACACCTGGCTGGTGGAGGGGCCGTGGCTCCAGCGGCTCATGGGCAACATCAATTTTTCCGACTATGAGAGCCGGATGTACTTCGATAAGGTTCTGCGCCAGTCGGGTCTGTTCGATCAGCTGGAGCAGATGGGGATCCAGGACGGGGATATCGTCTCCATGTACGATCTGGAATTTGAGTATCAGCGCTGAGAGCCTGGACATTTTTTGGACGTTCACTCGCCCCATATCGGACCGGGACCTGACGTCCGAAGGAATACCGTTTTTGTCCCATGGGACACGCCGCCGTCTCCCAAACCGGGACTTGTTCCACATAGAAAAATTTGTCCCGCCGGTGAGCCATTTTCCCACGGAGGATTTTTTTCTGCGGTGGGAAATCCTCCGTTCGGAGAAAAAACTTCGTGGAAGAGAAAAAGCAGCATAAAAAACGAAAAGCAAACCCAAGGGAGGGAGGAGCAGCGCTCCTCCCTCCCTTGGGTTATCTGCAATGATTGGATGAACGCATCATCCATTTTCTTTCTCCTGATCCTTCTTTGCAAAAACAGGGTACAGTCTCTGAAAAAGGTGGCGGTCAAAAAGCCCATGTACCATTGCGGAAGATGGGGACCACCTTGCCGCCGTCGCACACGGCGTCGATGGAGAGGTCCGCCGAGCCGATCATGAAGTCCTCGTGGATCATGGAGTCGTTGACGCCCAGCGCCCGGCACTCCTCCAGCGTCTTGTTCTGGAAGTCCCGGATGGTATCGGCAAAGCCCATGCCCAGCGCCAGATGGCAGCAGGCGTTTTCATCAAAGAGGGTGTTATAAAACAGCAGGCCCGTCCGGTTGATGGGGGAGTCAAAGGGGACCAGAGCGCACTCGCCCAGATAGCAGCTGCCCTCATCCATGGTGATGAGCTTGGTCAGCAGGTCGTTGTTGACCTCGGCGTGCCACTCCACCGCCTTGCCCTTGTGGAAGCGGATCCAGAAGCCGTCGATGAGCTGCCCCTGATAGCTCAGGGGCTTGGTGGCGTAGACAATGCCCTCGGCCACACCCTTCATGGGGGAGATGAAGCACTCCTCCGTGGGGATATTGGGATTGAAGAAGATGCCCTGCAGGCTGGTCTCGCCGCCGCCGCAGAACTGCGCCTCCGGGATCATGCCCACGGTGAAGTCCGTGCCGTTGGCGCTCTTGTAGCGCAGCTCCCGGATGCCCAGACCGCTGAGGTACTGGCACCGGTCGTGGAGGTCCTTGTTGTGGGCCTCCCACGCCGCCACGGGGTCCTCGTCCACCCGGCTGGTGGAGAGAATGGCCTCCCACAGCTTCTCAATGGCCTGACTGGTCCGCAGCTCCGGGAACAGCTTTTTAGCCCATGCGGCACCGGGGACGGCGGCGATGCACCACTGGTACTTATTCTCGATCTGATCCCGGTACTTCTTGATGACGGGGTATAGCCGCTGCTGGCTCTTGGCCATCTTCTCCTGATTGATGCCCTTCAGACCGTCGGGATCCTCGCTGAGCAGGTAGATACGGCAGGGGATGGTATCCACATAGTGCTGCCAGCGGGCCTCCTCGTAGTTATCAAGCTTGGAGAGGGTGGTCAGGGTCCGATAGCGGTAGTGGAGTTTTTGCAGGGGCTGATAGCTCCAGTCCACCACCACCTTCTTGGCTTTGCGCTTATAGCATTCCTCCACCAGCATCTTCACAAACTCCGGCTGATCCAGATCGGCGGCGATGAATACCTCCTGACCCGGCTGCACATTGACGCCGGAGGCGGCGATCAGCTGGGCATATTTCCTCAAAACGGTCTTTTTCACGGCAATCCCCTCCTGTATTCTGATGGTTTGGTGCCATTATAGCACGTCTGGCGGCAGATGGAAAGGGCTTTCTTGCAAGCGGAGACGGGATGTGGTAGGATAGAGGATAGAAGATGAATGGTAAGGGAGAGATGCCCCATGGAGATCGTTTACGCAGACCCACGCATCGTGGTGGCGGTGAAGCCTGCCGGGGTGCTGAGCACCGACGAGCCCGGCGGGATGCCCCAGCTGCTGCGGCAGGAGCTGGGGACCCCCTGCATCCGCACGGTACACCGGCTGGATGCCGCCGTCAGCGGGCTGATGGTCTACGCCCGGTCGGCCAAGGCGGCCTCCCTGTTGTCGGAGCAGATTCGCAGCCGCACCTTCGGCAAGGAGTATCTGGCGGTGGTCCACGGCGTGCCGGAGGGGGGCGTGATGACGGACCTGCTGGGGCGGGATCCCGTCCGGCGGCGTACCTATGTGGCGGCGGAGCCGGGGAAGAACGTGCGCCCGGCGGAGCTGTCCTATGAGGTGCTGGGGAGCCGGGAGGGGCTGTCACTGGTGCGTATCCGGCTGCACACCGGGCGGACCCATCAAATTCGGGTGCAGTTTGCCTCCCGTGGGTTTCCACTGGTGGGGGACCGGAAATACGGCGGGGGAGAGGAAGGGGAAAGCATCGCCCTGTGGTCGTGGCGGCTGGAGTTTACCCATCCACAGACCGGGGCGGCCATGCGGTTTTCCAAACTGCCGCCCAAGGAGACCCCGTGGCTGGGCTTTCCCATGCCCCTGACAGGGAGATAGACAGAAAAAGAGACTGCCGAAGGGGTTCGGCAGTCTGAGACTGTCGGAAAAACCCTCCGGGTTTTCCGACAGAAAGCTTGCAGTCTGCTGCGTGCATAATTTGTGCGCCTATGGCACACAAATTCCACACTTGCAGCCTGAGAAGTATTTTCTCTCACGCACATGTCGTGAGAGAAAATGATTTTACTTCTTTGCCGCCTGCGGGCGGCAAACTCTGCGAGGCTTTTTTGACACGCTGAGACTGCCGAAGGGGTTCGGCAGTCTCTTTTCATGCGGAAAATTACGGCTCCTTCCGGTGCTTTCTGCGGCTCAGGAGGAAGGCGATGCCGCCCATGGAGAACGTGGCCATCAGCGGCCACAGGGGGGGAGCGTAGACGTCGCCGGTGGGGGGCGTGGGGTCCTCCAGCTCCTGGGCCTTGAACTGCCAGTCCAGATAGCCAATAGCGGATCGGAGATCGTTGCCCATGGTCAGGGGGACGTTCAGGGTCACGGTGAGCTCCAGATCGCCGCCGGGGGCGATGGTCCCCAGCTCCGTCCAATCCGTCAGCTGAGCCGTCTCATGGGCAGGGGCATCGAAAAGGGTGGAGGTGGGAGCCTGTACCGTCAGGGTCATCTGAGAGAGAAATTCCTCGGAACCGGACTCGGACCCCAGAGAGCGCAGGTACAGCCGCACCCGATGGTCGCTGTCGTTTCGCAGACGCAGGGTCTGGGTAAGCCGGTCGCCGGGCATGACGCCCTTAAAGTCCGGGAACAGGTCGGAGGGGGAGTAGTCGCTGCCGGGAAGGAACACGAAGCTCTGAGCGTCGCCGTCATAGGTGACGGAGCCGGTATCGGCGTAGGCGGCGCAGAGACAGGACAGGAGCATCAGCAGCGTCAACGCCAGAGAACAGATGTTTTTTCGTTTCATGCCGTCCCCTCCTTACTGATACCGGGCCACTCGGCCCGGCGTGATGGTGACGCCCCAAGCCTGCCCCGCAGCCTCCTCCGGGGCGCTCTGGATGGCCTCCGCCATGATCTCCAGCGCCTGCTTGCCGCCGTCGGCATCGTTGTAGCTGCCGGTGAGGGTCAGGCTGTCAATGAGCGGGGTTTCGGGCTGCTGACCGGGGGCCACGGGGTAGGTGCAGTAGTAATAGTCGCCATACGCTACCCAGCCGTCGCCGGGGGTGAAGGCGGGGATGGCTGCCGTACCGCCGATGTGTTGGCCGTCGTCATTGACCCGGTAGGTCACCAGCTTCACCCGGAGGTAGGCGTCAATGTCACCGGTGTTGGTGACGTTGACGTTCTTCTTGGCCGTGCCGTCAAAGTCCTCCGTGACGCTGCAGGACACATGGGCGGGAGTGAACCGGTTGGGGACGGGGTCCGTATGGGTGATGAGATACGCCAGCGTGGCGCCGGTGAGGGCCAGCGCCAGCAGAACCAGCGTCAGAAGCAGCGCACCCGGCTTCCGGGGCGAAGGATATTTTCTGCGTGCCACAAACAGTTCCTCCTTTCTCAGTGTCGGATCCCGAAGATATTGGCGATAACATCACTGAAGCCGTTGAGCCAGCGGTCATTCTTCAGGGTGTTGGTGCAGGTGATGCTGCCGCTATTGTGGCCGGCGGTGAGGGTGCAGCCGTCCGGCTTATCGGGGTCGTAGGCGGCGTCGCAGCGCCAGCTCCAGCCGGTGTCCTCCGCAAGGGTGTATTTGCCCACCGGAAGCTCATAGAGGGAGACACTGCTGCTGCCCACCACCGTGACTTGGGTGTAGAGATCGCCGTTGCGGCAGACGTTGAACACATAGGGTTCGCCGTCAGCGCCGCCGGTCTTGGCGACGGTCAGGGCGCAGGTCCTGACATGGAGCAGGAAGGCGGGGTCGCCGCTGGTGTGGCTCCAGGTCTCTCCGGCGCAGTCGGTGTGCAGGAAGGCGGTATCGGCGGTGATGTTGGTGTCACCGATGGAGACGGTGGCCTTCACGGGGATGTCCTGCTTGGTGTTCACGATGTCCGTCAGAAGGGTGGTGTCGTAGCTGTAAGCAGAGTTCAGCTTGGGTTCGGCGCCGGTCATGGATACGGTGGCAGCGTCGGTGCCATTGTGGAACCAGCTGGTGGAGGTGCGGTAACCGGGCAGCGTGGCCCTATCGAAGGTGTCGCCGTAATAGACGGTGCCGTCCTCGTAGGTGAGCGTCGGCTTAAAGACGTTGACCTTGCCGGTGGCGCTGCCGCTCTGTTTGGCGGCCGGTGTGCCGCTGGAATCCGCCTGCGGCTCCGTTTTGGGGGATACCGTGATGGAGACGGCGCAGGAGGTGTCCGCCCGCAGCTGGGCCAGGTCGGTGACGGGGCTGCCGTCCGGGCCGGTGAGGGAGACGGTGATATCCACGTAGGCGGTCTGCCACGGCTCCAAGCCGTAGGGGTGATCGGAGTCGGTGGCCTTGGTCAGATCCAGAGAGATGCTGCCCACCTGCACGGTGGAGCAGCTTTGCAGCTGGCTGGCAGTGAGACTGCCCAGCAGATAGACGTTATAGTCCTGCGTTGCAACGGTGACGGGCTGGATGGGGACGTTTACCGTGGGCTGGGGGAACTCCCGGACAGGGGTCTCGGAGTCTTTGTTTTCATAGACGCCGGCCCCGGCGTTGGTGGGGACATTGTTGCCGCCCAGAAAGCCGGGCTGAGGCTTGACGCTGAAGCGGATGACCAGCTTATGACCCCGGTAGCTGACGCTGCCGTGATTGGTGACGGTACCCACGTAGTTCTCGGAGAAGTCAAAGCCTGTGACGCTGACGCTATTGCCGTCTATCGCGGCAGTGGCGCCCATGGCGGTGTCGTTTTGGCGCCATGTGTAGGTGTCGCCGTCCTTACCGGTGCAGGCGTAGGTCTCCAGCGTGATATCAGAGGCGGTGCTTCCGGCCGGAAGGGTGAACTGGGGGGAGATGATATCCCGGACTACGGATTCCTCCGTCAGGGTGGAGGAGGAGCCGCCGGTCTCGATGTTGTCGGAGATCTGCTGGAAGATGTTGCTGAGGGAACCGGCGTCCGCCGCAGACAAGTAGTAGCTGGGGGTGCAGGGCGTGCCGTTGTTGGAGGACACCTGCTGCATGAACCAGTTGCAGGCGCTGTTCATGGACTTGCTGTTCTGACCAAGGTCGCCGCTTGGCTCGGTGCCGGCGCTGACGGCGTTGGCTCCGGCGAAGATGCCGATGGTGTAGACGGTGGCTCCGGTGGTCTTGATGGTGCCGGCATAGGTGATGGCGTTGTCGGCGACATCCTTCTCAAAGCCGTTGAAGCTGGTGGGGGCACCGTCCGTAAAGACGATGACCACACGGCTGCGCTTTTCGTTAGGCTGCACGGGGTTGGCGGAGAGGATGCGCTGGGCCATGTCCAGACCCAGATCCGTCCGGGTGGCGCCGCTGGCGGCCAGAGCACCGATGGCGGTGGAGACCATGGTCTGACCGGCGGAGGTGTCCACGTCCTGAAGAACGTCCTTGAGGTTCTGGTCGGTGATGCTGTGATAGGCCACGCCCACGCTGCCGCTGTTGCTTCCGGCGATGGACAGCAGTTCCGTGTTGTCGCCGTAGCCGGACTTGCTGGCGAAGCCCACCACGGCGATGCGGTGGGAGATGTCGTCCTCGGTGCCGAGGGCACCGTCAGCGCCCTTGGCCTTCTCCTCCACGGCATTTGCAAAGGTGGCGGCGGCATTTTTCAGGGCTTCCAGACGGGTGATGCCGCTATCTGTGGTGCTGCGGCTGTAAAGCGTGGCAGCCGTGAAGTTGGTGCTGTCGCCTGTGGAGGTGCCGATGGCCTGCACCGTGCCGCTGGCATCGGTATAGGTGTAGGTATAGATGGTCTGAGTGGTATCGATGGATGCGAGATAGAGATAGCCATCGTCTGTGCTGCTGATGGTAGGTGCTGCATCATCGCCTCGACTGGATGCGATCTGCGTGCCATCCGGGAGGGTATAGGTGTAGGTGCGGTTGTTTCCGTAACCGGAACGACTCACGGTGACCTTCTGGTATTCGCCATTGATCTTGGCGTAAAGGTCGTCTTTGTTATCCCAGAGATTTGTGTACGTTGAGCCGGACCACCAATCAGAATCCTCGTTATTTCTTCCGTTGGTGATGGGGGTGTATTGGATGCTGTCGTTCCGGGAGGTGACGGTAACGGCGACATAGCTGTCATCGGAGAGCTTATACCAGAGGTTATCCTGCTTCTCATAGAGATCGCTGTTCTGACGGGTATTGCCGGAGTAGGCCGTGTAGACCAGTTGCCCCATATCATCCCCCATAGAGCCGGACTGATCCAGAACCAGAACGATGTCCGTGGGGACGTCGCTGGTGACGGTGCTGATGATCTTGCTGCCGGTGGCGTAGGCCTCCAGCGTGATGTCATAGGCACCGGTCTCCTCGTTATAAACGGAGGTCTTGTTGGCTGCCATGCCGTTATTGCCGTTATCGCTGCTGGGATCGGTATCACCGGCGGCACGGGCCGGGGAGCGCCGGAGGGCAGTGCCGCTGACCGGGGGCAGGAAGGGGGCCACGTCGGTGAAATTCACGGTGGGGTAGTCGATGGAGGAACTGACGGTGTCCGGGTCACCCTGATCGCCGGAGACACCAAAGACCAGACCGGGCATCAGAGTCAGCAGCATGGTGACGGACAGCACCAGCGCCACAAGGGCTTTTCTCTTCATATGCCGCATTTTTTTCATGTACCGCACCTCCTTAACCCTGCGTTGGCCAGCCCAGCGCCTCCAGAGCGGTGACGCCGTTGTTGGCAGTCTGGACAGCCTCGGCGGCCACATGGACTGTGGCGGTGGCATCCTGATACTCGTTGCCCATACCGGCATCAAAGGTGACGCAGGTGAACAGAGGGGCGGTGGTCTCGCCGGGGCGGATGGCCTTGTTGCAGTAGAGGTAGCCGTCGGCGGCCAGCGTCCAGTCGGTGGTGTTGAGGTCAGGCTTTACCAGCGAAGGGTCCGGCGTGCCGTCACCGGTGAGACGGATGTCGCCGGTGAGGCGGACACGGATCCATGCGTCGGCTTCGCCGGTGTTGCGGACCTCGGCAATTTTGGTGACGGTGGTGCCGGGCATGATGCCCGTCAGATCCTCGAAGGGCTGGGTCTTATCCGCATCCGCCCACTCCTCCACAGCAATGGAGACATTGCCGGTGGTGATGACATTGCGTGCCGTTCCGTCGGCGCTGAAATACGCCAGCGTTCCGGCTGCCAGCGTGGCCACGCAGATGGCCAGCACCGACAGTAATAACAGCTTTCGTTTCATGTGGTTGCTCCTTTCCTGTCTATGGTCAGCCTCCATAGGGAGGACAGAGAAGGTGGTTGACCGCAGCGGTCAAACCGGTGCAGCTGCGGTAACAGCTGCACTGGTTTGGCCGGGCCTCTAAGAGGCCACGGCCGCCGGTGTTCCCGCTGGTAACAGGTTCACCGGGGCGGCAGGGAGCCTATAGGGGGGCTTTCTGCCACCCGACACGACCCGCTGGTAACAGGCGTGTCGGGGTTGGTCGGGTCACAGGACCCGTGCCGCAAAAAAATAGGGAGGAGATAGTAGAGTCAGGGAAGCCGATCTGCTTCCCGTTGGGGGGGGAATTACTGCCAGTTGGTGGCGGTACCGCCCCAAGGATTGTAGTTGGCGCCGAAGGCGGCATCCATAGCAGCTGCGGCAGTGTCAAAGCCCTCGGCCTGCACAGCAACCGCAAATACGGGATACTTGACCGTGCCTTCCAGGATAGAGAGGTCGGCGTTGGGGTAACGCGTATCGATGTACTTGCCGTCCTTCATATCCACGTTCTTGTCCAGATACACGCCGCAAATGAGCTGCTCGGTGGTCTCATTGGCCGCAACAGGCTGGTAGTAGTCAGCGAAGTAGACGTTGTAGTTGACGCCGTCCATGGTGGTCTCGAAGTAGTTCCACTTGCCGTCATGCATCCAGTTCCACTCCGCACCGAAGGTGGTGTAGACAGTGCCGTCAACGATCTTGTTGCCGAAGTTGCCGTGCAGGATGTTCGCACCGGCGTTGAAGGTCTCATAGCCGTCATCCAGATCGGAGGGAACCGCATAGTAAGCACGGATCCAAGCGGCAGACTTGCCGGTATTCTGAATCGTTACGACCTTGTCGATGTAGTTCGCAGCCTTGGGCTGGCCGTTGGGGTATTTTTCTCCCTGAGCGGAGCCGACGATGGGCATGAGAACCTTATCTCCCGTATAAGGAACAAAGCCGGTATGGTCCTCATTACTCTGCTGCTCGATCAGGTCGATTTTTACGCCGCCGACGGTGAATGTGTTGGTCTCGTTGTCGGTGTCGGAGAAGTAGGCCAGAGAGGCACCGACGATGGCGATGGCGGCCAGCGCCACGCACAGGAACAGGGCAGTGATCTTCTTTTTCATGTAATTGCTCTCCTTTTTGTTTGATTTTTTGGGTATCAGAATGTGCAAGGGATCACTTGGTTAGGGGTTGACCTTGGCCCAAGCATCGGAGGCAGAGGCAACATTGTCCTTCTGCACGGCGTAGGCCTTAAAGGTCAGGGTGGGATTGGCGAAATCCTTAGCCGTGAGCATTTCCTTGGTAACATCGTTGTTCACAGTGACGGCATCACCTTTCAGCACGGAGAAGGGCTGGTCGGCGGCGGAGGCGGGAACCTCACGGTAGTAAACGCCATCTTGCAGCTCCGTCCAACCCTCTGCGATGGCATAGGTAATGAAATTTTTGAGATTCTCGGACTCCGTGACCTGCACGAACAGCCAGCAGGCCTCGGAATTGGCCTTGACGGTGACGGTGGGGTCCTTGGCGATGGTGTTGCCGGGAACCATCTTGTAGTCTGTGGTGGTCTCGGTGAGGCCGATGTTGATATCGCCCACGGTGAAGGTGTTCTTCACCTCGGCGGTCCGATCGGTCAGCCAAGCCAGCGTGCCGCCGACGACACCGGCCACCAACAGGGTCAGAGCCAGAACCAGTGCCAGAGTTTTTTTCTTCATACTTGATTCTTCCTTTCTTACAAACTATAACATCTATTTCTGCGGCGTGGGGCGCAGCCCATGTGCCGTCGAAATCGGGGGGAAATCAGCCGTTGAAGGCGGCCCAAGCGGCGCCGGCATCGGCGAAGCCGTCGGCCTGAATGGCCTCGGCCACCACGGTGATCTGGAAATTCTCCAGAGTGGCCAGCTGGGTGTTGGTGACCCACTCGGGCAGGGTCACTTCGTTGAACAGAACGGGCAGAGCCACATCAGCGGTGGGAGCGGCAACGGTCTCGTTGTAATAGAAATAGTAGGTCAGAGTGTCGGCTTTTGCATCGTAGGCGAAGTACTTGGCATTGGACAGCATCTTCTCTGTCTCCACCATGTTATCGGGGATGATGCCGTCCCACTTGGGGGCATTGGCTTCCACGAACTTCACCATGCGGATCAGGGGATAGGCGTTCTCCACGCCGGTGGGGCCGTCCTCGGCAAACTCGGGGTCAGTACACAGGGCGATGATGGCCTTGGCGTTGTTGAAGGTGACCTTCATGCGGACGTAGCTTGCGTCGCTGCCGGTCTTGACGGTGACGGTGGGGTCCTTAGTGTAGGTGTGGCCGGGGAGCAGATGGTACTCATTGGCCTTCACACGGTCAGCGCCCTCCACAGGCGTGCCGTCGGTGGTCACCTTGGCCTCGTCCAGCGTGATCTTCACGTTGCCGACGGTGAAGGTGTTGTTGACCGTGTCTGTGCCGGTGAGGTAGGCCAGCGTGCCGAACACACCGGCGGCTACCAGCAGCAGGGCGCAGCACAGGGTCAACAGGGGTTTGATGCGGTTCCTTGCTTTCATGGTTTTTCCTCCTGCATAAAATGATAACAAATGATATGGTGAGCCTTGCGGCAGGACCGACGGATCTATGCCTTTTGACTGTCCTGACGGATGTGCTTGCCCTGCCCCTTGTCGGAGCCGCCGGAGAGCAGGTCCGGCAGGAAGGTCAGCAGCAGCAGGACGGCCCCGGCGGAGATGGCCACGTACAGGCCGGGGGGATGCTGGATGTAATTGGCCACGTAGCCCAGCTTGGGGATGGTAAACACCGGGGTGCCGATGACGTTTTTATAATGGACGAGGCTGCCGTCCTCGGCGTCGTTGGCGTCGCCCTTGGTGCGGAAGCGGAGCGTGGAGGGATCGTCCTCGTCGGGGACCACCTCCACCACCCGGTGGGTGGCCACGGTGTTCTCATCCAGCATGAAGGTGATGACCTGTCCCGGCCGGATGGTGGTGGGGTCCACCTTTTTTACGTAGATGAGGGAGCCTACGTGGTAGTTGGGCTCCATGGAGCCGGACAGGACGGTGAAGGTGCGGATGCCGGCCAGTCGGACGCCGACCAGCGCCACGGCCAGAAGGACTACCAGCGCCACCAGAATGGTGCTAAGGAGCTGTAAGAGTTTTTTTACGGTCATAGGGGGTTCCTCCCGGAGATAGCTTGGAGCACTTGGCGGGTGCAGGACTATTAAAGCATCTTTTGCTCATGAAGAACGTCGAAACAGAGCAACTGTCCTGAAATTTCCAGTCATATTGCGTGGAGAATGTCAAACAATGACGGTGATGAGGACAGAACGAACAAATAAATGTGGGACATATATGTCTTTACATATTATAAATGACATATATGTCCAAAGTCAAGACGAACGTGCCATTTTGCGTGTAAAATTTTCGACATAATTCGACAAAAATCGCCGATGAAGCATAGACAATAGACCACGAGGAGAGCATACATGAAGCAGTATCCAAATATTGACGCCATTATTGAGGACAGCGACACCAAGGTGCAGGATCTGGCGAAGGTCATCGGCGTCAGCACCAAGCAGATCCGCCGCTGGCGGGACGGTACCAGCGAGATGGGCATCGAAAAGCTGGAGAAGCTGTGCCGGTATTATCACGTCAGCGCCGACTACATTCTGGGGCTGCCCAGAGATCTGGACTGGCCCAGAGGGTGACGAGGATCCGGGACAGCTCTCCATCCTGTGAGGATGGGGGGTTCTCCCGCAGCCTTGGCGAGTAGGTGAGGCGTCAAAAAACAGGACAGGGCCCGGTTCCCAAGGGAACCGGACCCTGTCCTGTTTATAAAAGAGGGAAGAGAGAAGAGGTCAGGCTTTTTTCTGCTTCCGCAGGACCACCACGACCACGGCGGCGGCACCCAGCACCGCCACGGCGCCCAGTGCGATATACAGGGCGGTGTGGCTGTCGGAGGTCTGGTGGGTGTCCGCTGTGTCGGCGGAGGTGTCAGGGGTGGTGACGGCGGCAGTACCGGTGCCGCCTGCGGTGGCGGTGGCCAGCTCCGTGCCGCCGGAGGTGAGGGCGTAGGTCTCGCAGGAGGTCATGGCCGCCGAGGAGAAGAACACGAACCGGGCGTCGTACACGGCTTCGCCGGTGTAGACGGCGGTACCGTCGGAGGACTGGATGGTGAAGGTGCTGCCCTTGGAAATGCTGATGCTGCTGCCGGACTGGCCATCCATCTGACCGGGTATCTGGCCGCCGGGCTGGCTGGAGTCTTGGCTGGGTGTCTGGCCGTCAGGGAGCTCCGGAGGTGTGGTGCCGTCACTGCCGTCTGGGGGCGTAGGCTGGCTGCCGTTACTGCCGCCGGGGGGCGTGGGGCGGGAGCCACTGCTGCTGTCGGAGCCGCTGGGCAGCTGGGGAGGCGTGGTGCCGTCGGAGGAGCCGCCGGGCTGACCGCCTATGCTGCCGGGTCGGCCGCCGCCCATGCCGCCCATGCCGGTGGAGCCGAACATGACGTAGGGCTGGGAGTCGCCGGAGAGGGTGATGCCCATGCCGGCGCTGCCGCCGGCGGCCAGCACGGTGCCGCCTGTGATGGAGAGGGTGCCGTCGGCATCCAGCGGCTGGTTATCGGCGGTGCTGTTGGCCCAGACCATCACAGTGCCGCCGGAGATGGAGAGGGTGCCGTTGGAGTCGATGCCGTCGCCGGAGGTGGTGTCCATCACCAGCGTACCGCCGGAGATGGAGAGGGTGAAGGCGTAGCCGGTGAGGTCGGAGTTGGCGGCATTGAGGCAGTCGTCACCGGCGTGGATGGTGATATGGCCGCCGGCGATGCTGAGGTCTGCCGCCTCCAGTCCCTCGCTGCAGCTGTTGACGGTGATGGTGGGGCCGTCGGTGCCGGCGGCGCCTATGGTGAGGTAGTAGTCGCTGTGGACGGCGTCATCCCCGGCGTCAATGGTCAGGTCACCGCTGAGAATGGTCAGGGACGCCTCGGCGTTGATGGCGTCGTTGACGGGGGCGCTGATGGTGAGGGTCAGGTCACGGATCACCAGCCACGCCTCCCCCTCCTCATCGGTGGTGGCGCCGGACTTGATGCCGTTTTTGCCGTTGGCGTTCACCGTCAGGCTGCCGCTGCCGCACAGGGTCACCTGAGAGCCGTCCTTGCACTTGATGACGGCGTTTTCGGCGTTGGTGTTATCGGGATAGCTGTCGTCGTTGTTGGTCTCGGTGTCGCTGAGGATATTGGTGGTGCCGTCCTGGGCCACGATGGTGACGCCGGAGGACTTATTGCAGGCGATGGCGGCGGTGCCGTCGGCGGTGAGGGTCAGGCCGCTGAGCACCAGCGTGACGCCGGTGACGCCCTTCTTCACGGTGATGGAGCCGTTCTGGCAGCTGCCGGATACGATATAGGTACCGGCGGCTTCAATGGTCAGGGCCGTGCCGTCGATGTTGTAGCCGGTGCAGTCGCCGTCCTTGGCGGTGATGGCGATGTCGGTGAAGGTGAAGGCGGTGGCCCCGTCGGTATCATATGCGGTACTCTCCGCCGCCCACACACGGGCAGGCAGCAGGGCCAGCAGCATCAGCGCCGCCATGGCGGCCGCCAACCAACGGGAGAGAGAATTTGCTTTGGTCATACAGAGCATCCTTTCTTCAAAAGCGTTCCCGCCGGTTCCCCCGGCGGATGAGCAGAGTATAGCCGCCGTGGCTAAAGCCCAGCTAAAGGAAACAGGGAAATTTTCTTTAGGTAGGCTTTAGCGTCCCACGCTAAGATAGGGCCATCCAAACAAAAAGGAGGTGCCGGTATGGGGATCCAATATAGCTTCCGGCGGTATGAGAAGAAGTATTTCCTGTCGCCCCGCCAGCAGGAGCGGCTGCTGCAGCGCATCGCCCCCTACATGAAAGAGGACGCCTTCGGCAGCTATACCATATGCAACATCTATTATGACACGCCGGACTGGCGGCTGATCCGGGCTGGAAAAGCCCGCCTATAAAGAGAAGCTCCGGGTTCGCAGCTACGGTGTTCCCACGGAGACGGATCGGGTGTTCGTGGAGCTGAAGAAGAAGTTCAATGGCGTGGTGTATAAGCGCCGCATCACCACGGAGGTGCCGCAGGTGGAGCCGCTGCTGTGCGGATCGACGGAGGCCAAGTGCCAGATCGGCCGGGAGATCCAGTGGTTCCAGCGGCAGAACCGCACCCGGCCCCGTGTGTTCATCGGCTATGACCGGCTGGCCTTTGCCGGGCAGGAGGATCCGCAGCTGCGGCTGACCTTCGACACGAATCTCCGCTGGCGGGACACGCAGCTGGATCTGTGCATGGGGGACTGGGGCGCACCCATCCTGCAGGGGGAGGATATCCTCATGGAGCTGAAGCTGCCGGAGGCGTGCCCCCTGTGGCTGACCCACGCACTGACGGAGGTGGGGGCTTTCCCCACGTCCTTCTCCAAATACGGGACCTGTTACAAAGAACATATTTTGAAAAAGGAGGCGCTTTTCAGTGCTTGATTCTATCCTCACTTCGGGCTTGACCCTTCCGACCTTCCTCATTTGTACGGCGGCATCACTGATTTTGGGCCTGCTGACGGCGCTGGTGTGTATGTACCGCCAGCGGTGCAGCCGGGGCTTTGCGGTGACGCTGGCCATCCTGCCGGCGATGGTGCAGATGGTGATCCTGCTGGTCAACGGCAACATCGGCGCCGGTGTGGCGGTGGCGGGAGCCTTCAGTCTGGTGCGGTTCCGCTCCGTTCCCGGCACGGCCCGTGAGATCGGGGCCATCTTCCTGGCCATGGCCATCGGCCTTGCCACAGGCATGGGCTATGTGGCGCTGGCGGCCATCTTTTTCGCCATCGTGGCGGCGGCGCTGCTGGCGCTGACGGCCATGAGCTTCGGGGATCGCAGTCCCCGTGAGCGGCTGCTGAAGATCACCATTCCGGAGAATCTGGACTACGACGGACTGTTTGACGACATCTTCCGGCAGTACACCTCCAGCCACACGCTGGAGCGGGTGAAAACCACCAATATGGGGACCCTCTATGAGCTGCAGTACCACATCACCCTGAAGGAGGCGCAGGTACCCAAGGCGTTTCTGGATGCCCTGCGGTGCCGCAACGGGAACCTGAACATTCTTTGCTCCCGTGAAATGCAGAAGGAGACACTTTGACGGCGGGGCGCAGATATTGTATAATCAGGCTGGGTGATATATATGCGCTTATTGATCGCAGAGGACGAGCTGGATCTGGCGGAGGCCCTCACGGTATTTTTTGAAAAGAATCAGTTTTCCGTGGACACCGTCCACGACGGCTTTGCCGCCTATGACTACGCCTCCACAGGGGAATACGACGCTATTGTGCTGGACGTGATGATGCCCAAGATGGACGGCGTGCAGGTTTTGCAGCGGCTGCGGGAGGAGGGCGTGCGGACGCCGGTGATGATGCTGACGGCCAAGAGCGGCAAGGACGACCGCATCACCGGCTTCAACGCCGGGGCGGACGATTATCTGCCCAAGCCCTTTGAACCGGATGAGCTCATCTGCCGGGTACGGGCCATGCTCCGGCGGGGCGGGACGTACCAGCCCACAGTGCTGGCCTTCGGGGATGTGACGCTGGATCCCGGTTCGGGGGTGCTGTCCTGCTGCGGCCAGTCCGTGCGGCTCAGCGGACGGGAGTTTCAGGTGATGGAGCTGTTCCTGCGCTCGCCGCAGGTGGTGCTGTCGGCGGATCGCATCATGGAGCGGGTCTGGGGCTGGGACAGTGAGGCAGAGATCAACGTGGTGTGGGTCCACATCTCCAACCTGCGGAAGAAGCTGCGCTCCATCGGCTCCCATGTGACCATCCGGGCCAGCCGGGGGCTGGGGTATCTGCTGGAGGTAGAGGTATGATCCGGCGGCTGCGGGGCGAGTTCATCCGCATCGCCATGCTGGCGGTGTCGCTGGTGCTTCTGCTGCTGACGGTAAGCGTCAATGCGGTGAACTATATCTCCGTCAGCAGACAGCAGGACAGAACGCTGGAGATGATCGTCTCCCATCAGGGGACCATCCCGGCTATGCCCAAGGAGGCCAAGAGCGGCCCACGGCCGAACGCTCACTTCAGCCCGGAGACTCCCTATGACACCCGGTTTTTCGTCCTCCGTTATACCGACAGCGGGGACCTGACGCAGTCAGACCTGACCCACATCGCCTCCGTCACCGAGGCGGATACGGAGCCGTATTTGCAGGCGGCACTCTCCCATGGGGAGGGGAGCGGCTGGCAGAGCGGCTATCGGTTCCGGGTGGTGCAGACCGGGGAGAACCGCTGGATGGCGGTGTTTCTGGACTGCCGGAAGGAGGTGCGCTCCCTGTACCGGCTGGCGGGGGTCAGCGTGGCGGCCATGGCGGTGTGCGTGGCGCTGGTGTATCTGATCGTGGTGCGGCTGAGCCGACGGGCCATGGAGCCGGTGGTGCAGTCCGTCCGGCGGCAGAAGCAGTTCATCACCGATGCCGGGCATGAGCTCAAGACCCCCATCACCGTCATTGCCACCAGCCTGCGGCTGCTGGAGATGGAGGTGGGGCAGCAGAAGTGGTTGGAGAAGGCACAGAACCAGACGGAACGGCTGAAGGAACTGGTAAATTCGCTGGTGACGCTCTCCCGCATGGACGAGGAGGAATCGCCGCTGAAGCTGTCGGACTTCGCCGTCAGCGAGGCGGTGGAGGAGACGGCGGAGTCCTTCCGGGATTTTGCCCGGTCTCAGGGCCATCTGATGGAGCTTGCTATCGTGCCGGGGCTTACCTACTGCGGCGACGAGTACGCCGTGCGGCAGCTGGTGTCTATCCTGCTGGATAACGCCGTGAAGTATGCCCTGCCGGAGACACCCATCCGGTTTGTGCTGGAGAAGGGAAAACCGGGCGTCGTCCTGCGGTGCAGCAATGCCTGTACACCGCTGGCCGAGGGGGAGACAGAGAAGCTCTTTGACCGGTTCTATCGGTCGGATCGGGCCCGCTCCGCCGACGGCAGCTTCGGTGTGGGGCTCTCCATCGCCCGGAGCATTGCCGAGGGACACCACGGCTTCATCCGGGCCCAATGCCCTCAGCCGGGGGAGATCGTGTTCACGGCGCAGCTGCGGTAATGGCAGCGAAGTTCCCAGAAAAATAAGGGCCTTGCGGCGAGGAGCAAGGCCCTTTTGTCGTGCCGGGGAGTGGGATGCAGAAAATTCCAGAAAAAATGACAGGTTTTGACAAAAAGGGACTTGCATTGTGCCCATATAAGTGGTAATATGCCTGCGTAAAAGTGCGTGCCGGGACGCCCATGGGCGTCTATCGTTTCAGAGAAACGATAGGGAGGGGTCAAAGAAGGTGTCATTCTGAGGAGGGGCGCAGCCCCGACGTGGCAATCCGTATTCCCCGCATCCCCCACAAAGCCCAACGGCCAAGACCCGCACACGCAAAAAATAGGAGGAAGATACGATGACAAACCGCAAGAGTACCAAACGGGCCTTGCTGGGCAGCGTCATGGCCATGGTTCTGTGCCTGGCTATGCTGGTAGGCGCTACCTTCGCATGGTTCACCGACACCGCAAGCACCGGTGTCAACAAGATCCAGGCCGGTAATCTGGATGTTCAGCTCCAGTACGCCACTGCATGGGACGAGAATGGCAACGTCACCGGCTGGGCCGATGCACAGGGCAGGCAGCTGGAATTCAAGAAGGCCGCTGGCGCTGAAAACGAGGCCGTCCTGTGGGAGCCGGGCTGCACTTATGCTCTGCCGGAGCTGCGTGTGGTGAACAAGGGCAATCTGGCCCTGAAGTACAAGGTGGCCATCACCGGCATCAACGGCAGCGCCAAGCTGAATGATGTCATCGACTGGACCATCAATGATGCGGATATCAACCTGACCGAGATGCAGCTGAAGGCCGGGGAAGAGGGCGCCGCCTTCACCATCAAGGGACATATGCAGGAGTCCGCCGGCAACGACTACATGAACGAGTCTATTGACGGCATCGCCATCACCGTGGTGGCCACCCAGAATACCGTGGAGAGCGACAGCTACAACAACACCTACGATGCCAACGCCACCTATCCCGTGGTGGCTGTGGGCGATGTGAATACCGACGGCGACACGGTGATTCAGGACCGTGAGAAGGACCCCACCGTAATCGCTACCATTCCCGCAGGCAGCACCGATGCCGGAAAGCTGACGCTGGTCAAGACAGAAGGGCAGACTCCGGCCAACATTGAGATCGTCACCGGCACCAACGCCGTTACCACCGAGGTCCGTCTGGAGGATCAGAACGGCAACAAGGTCACGGCAGCGGACGGCAAGTTCTTTACCATCGCCCTGCAGCTGGAGAAGAAGCTGAATGTGATCGGGTTCTATCACTCCGAGACGCCGCTGACCAAGGCGGAGAGCGCCCAGGCGGTCAAGGCGGCCAACGACACCTACTATTACGATGCTGCCACCGGCCTGCTGACCTTCAGCACCGATGATTTCTCCCCCTTCACTGTGGTGACCTCCAGCAGTGTTTTCAACGGCGGCAATGGCACCAAGGCGAACCCCTATCTGGTGGCTACCGGTGAGCAGGCGTTGAAGATGGAAAATGCCAAGGGCTACTTCAAGCTGGTGGATGATATCGTGGTCACCGATGAGATCTATCTGTCCGGCAAGACCGTGGTGATGGACCTGAACGGCCACTCCATCCGGCTGGAGTATGCAGCGGGCGTAAAGCCTAATAACGGCAGCGTGTTTTATATCGGCGGCAAGAAGGGCAACCTGACTATCAATGACAGCAGCGAGGGCCAGACCGGTGCGGTATACGGCTCGGATAAGACCTACACCAACAAGGTGACCTCTGCGGTTCGTGCGGGCAACTATGGCAAGCTGACCATCAACGGCGGCCATTTCTATGGTACCAGCGAGGGGACCTCCTGTATCTTCGTCTACACCAGCATGAGCAGTGGAAGCAAGGCTGCGGTGACCATCAACGGCGGTAAGTTCGAGACGGCCACCCCCAGCAATGGGACGTATTATGTGCTGAACCACCAGGATAATGCTACCGCCGGCTGCACCATTACGGTAAACGGCGGCAGCTTCAAAAACTATAATCCCGGCGTGACAACGGTAGACCCGGTCAATGCCAAAACCGGCAAGATCACTCTGGGTGCCGGATGCACCACGACCTCCACTGTTGACGGCAGCGACACTTGGTACACGGTGAGCAAGTAAGCGCTCTCCCGAAAGTATCTGAGAAGAACAAGGGCCTCCGGCGAGGAGCAAGGCCCTTGTTTGCGGTACTGGAAAGGCCCCTGTGTGGGTACCCGCAGACAGCGGTAAATGACCTGTAAAAACCGATAGATTTTGCAGAAAAAGCTTGCGTTCTGCCGATCACGGTGCTATGATGTAGCTATCAAATGTGCGGCGAAAAGCCCATGGGCTTTTTATCGTTTCAGAGAAACGATAAGGGGTGTTCCTTGTGCGAGCACTCCATCGGTCACACGCAAAAAATAGGAGGAAGATACGATGACAAACCACAAGAGTACCAAACGGGCCTTGCTGGGCAGCGTCATGGCCATGGTCCTGTGCCTGGCCATGCTGGTAGGCGCTACCTTTGCATGGTTCACCGACACCGCAAGCACCGGTGTCAACAAGATTCAGGCCGGTAATCTGGATGTGGCGTTGGAGTACAGCACAGATTTTAAGACCTGGAACAAGGTAACGGACACGACCAAGCTGTTTGAGGATAGCACTGTATGGGAACCCGGTCGTACAGAGGTTGTGTATCTACGTGTCAAAAACGCAGGAACACTTGCTCTGAAGTATACCGTTGGTATGTATAACATCAATGAAGGCAGAGGAAAAAATGTCGCAGGCGAGTATTATTACCTCAGCGACTATGTGAAATTGGGCGCAGTGGAAACCACTGCTGCATATGCAGATCGTGAAGCGGCAATCAATGCTGTGAATGCAGAAGCTAAGACGCTTAAGTCCATCGGTTCCAGTGCTATTATTGGTGAAGATCAGATGGTAATGCTTGCGCCTGAGGCTGATGCTAAGACGTATGCACTGGTGCTGTATATGCCCACGGAAGTCGGCAACGAGGCAAATCCGAAAAACAACGATCCGTATTGGGCATCAAAGTTTTCTTTCGGTATTAGCGTGAATGCGACGCAGGCAGAGTATGAAAACGATTCGTATGACAATACATACGACCATGCTGCACCGGAGCTGTTTTATGCCGAGAGCTTTTCTCATGGCACGCATGAAATCACCAAGAATATTCAGGCCAACGGCAGATATGGTGCAGTGCAGGCTGAAAAGACAGCGCAGATTACGATCGACGCCGATGTGTACGCCGTGTATACCAAGGGTGCGGACGGACAGAATGCAGCCATGGCCGTTGAAGCCGGTGGCACCAGTAAGGTTATCATCAAAGGCGGTGACTTCCGTCAGGTTGACGTTCCGGCAGACGATCCCATTTGCGATCTGATCTATGCAACCGATAAGGCTACGATTGAGATTCAAGGCGGTACCTTCAAGGCGGTTACCCCGGCGAATACTCTGAATGTGATCGATTCTGCAAGAGGCGTTGCCAAGATCATCGTCAGTGGTGGTTCTTTCTACAAGTATGACCCGTCTCATCCCGCTATGGGCGAAAACGAAGTTTTCGTTGCTGACGGCTACCATGTCGTGCAGAACGGCGATTGGTACACCGTAGTCAAGAACTAAACGCTGATGCTTTCGTATAAAAGGGGATGCTCTGAGGGATGCTCTTCCAGGGAGGAGCATCCCCTTTTTTCGACCTTCCGGGCGACATGGAAAGAGAGCGTCCACAAAACATTTCGCCTAAGGAAACTTACTTTCCGTAAAGTTTCCTGCAAGTTTGTGAAAACTGTATAAAATGCGGGGCTGCGGGGCAGTAAATTCGACATACCCCCCATTGACTTTTGCATATAAAACCGGTAAACTATGCAACATCAAGCGGCCCGCCCGTGTGGGCCAGCCTTTGGAAAGGAGACAGACGTCATGAAGTACACTTCCACCTGTAACCGTACTCATGCTGCCGATGCGTGCTGCGCACCGGCCACTCAGTCTGCCTCCTGCACCGCTTCCTATCTGTTTGCTCTGGACACTGCCATTCTGGCGGTGTCCATTTTGCTGTCCGTTCTGCTGGGGGTACTGGTGGCTCTGGCGATCCTGCTGGTTCTGATCGTACTGGTACGAATTATCCCGCATCCCGCAGTAAGGCGCAGCGTCGAGTGGTTTCCGGCAGAATAGTCCGGGACAGAGACTTGGCTGACGGCTTTGCTGCAAGAGCAAGGCCGTTTTTCTTTTGTATTTTTAAGCCCACCGGCTGAAAATAAAACCCACAAGAATCGAGGAAAGAAACATGAAAAAGGGAATGAAACTTGTATGTATGGTATTGACGCTGGCCATGCTGCTGGGCCTGCTGGCCGGATGCGGCGGCAAGGGCGGCGATGACAGCAACGGCGGCGGAAGCGACCAGACTCTGCTGCTGGGTCTCATCGGCCCCATGACCGGTGACTATGCCCACTATGGTACCTCCACCCGTGACGGCGCTCAGGTGGCTGTGGAGGAGATCAATGCCGCCGGCGGCGTCAACGGCTGGCAGCTCAAGCTGCAGACCGAGGACTCTCAGGGCGATCCCGACTCCGCCATCTCTGCCTTTGGTAAGCTGATGGACGATGAGATGGACGTCTCTCTGGGCTGCGTGCTGTCCGGTGAGGCCCAGTCCGTCATCACCGCCGCCAAGAACGACAACGTACTCGTCGTCACCTGTACCTCCTCTGCCGAGAAGTGCATTCAGGGCAACGACAAGGCCTTCCGTGTCTGCTTCAACGACCCGGCACAGGGTACTGCCTCCGCCGACTACATCGCTGACAACAAGCTGGGCAGTAAGATCGCCGTGTTCTATCAGTCCGATATCGACTACTCCGCCGGTCTGGTGGAGACCTTCACTGCTCAGGCGGCCCAGCGGGGTCTGACCATCGTCACCCAGCAGGCCTTCACTGAGGGTACCAAGACGGATTTCTCCACCCAGATCAACGCCATCCGTGATTCCGGCTGCGATTTGGTGTTCCTGCCCATCTATGCCGCTGAGGCCTCCGTGTTCCTGACCCAGGCTCAGGGTAAGCTGGACGGCATCAAGGTCTTTGGCTGCGACGGTCTGGACGGCCTGCAGACCAAGGTCTCCGATATGACTATGCTGGAGGGTGTTATGATGCTGACCCCCTTTGCCGTGGACGCTCCCGACACCAAGACCCAGACCTTCGTGGACAAGTTCACCAAGCTCCACGGCTCCGCTCCTGACCAGTTCGCCGCCGACGCCTACGACGCCGTGTATGCCGTGAAGGCGGCCATGGAGGCCTGCGGCAAGACCCCTGCTGACGCCGACTTTACCTCCGCCATGGTGGACGCCATGTACACCATCACCGTGGACGGCCTCACCGGCACCATGCAGTGGGACACCAGCCGTGAACCCGCCAAGAACGCCAAGGCCATGGTGTTCGCCGCCGACGGCACCACCAGCCTGCTTGGCTAAAGAAACCCGGTGCTCTCCGGGGCTTCGGCCCCGGAGGGCGCTGTCCGCCGAACGGCAGAACAGTGCCTGCCGGTGTCTCCGGCACGGCAGTATTGTGCCGCCCGGCCCACCCTCCGGACGGGGAGGGATATCCGGAAGAAAGAGAGGAAACTGATTTATGACCCGATTGATCGAGACCCTTATCAGCGGCCTGAGCCTGGGCAGCATCTATGCGCTGATGGCTCTGGGCTATACCATGGTCTACGGCATCGCCAAGATGCTGAACTTCGCCCACGGCGATATCATCATGGTGGGAGCCTATGCCGTTGTCACCTCCGTGCTGACGCTGGGGATGCCGCCGCTGGTGGCTATCCTCATCAGCATCGCCATCTGCGCCCTGCTGGGCATCACCGTTGAATTTCTGGCCTACCGGCCCCTGCGGCAGGCCCCGCCGTTGGCAGTCCTGATCACCGCCATTGGTGTCAGCTACCTGCTGCAAAATCTGGCGCTGCTGATCTACGGCTCGGAGCAGAAGGCCTTTCCGGTGCTGTTCACCATCCCCAGCATGGAGCTGGGCGGCGTGTACATCGATGGCATCACCATCGCCACCATGGCGGTGACGGCCATCATCATGGTGGGACTGTCCCTGTTTATCAACCGTACCCGGATGGGCAAGGCCATGCGGGCGGTGTCGGAGGATAAGGAGGCGGCAGAGCTGATGGGCATCAGCGTCAACCGCACCATCACCGTCACCTTTGCCATCGGCTCGGCGCTGGCGGGCGTGGCCGCCATCTTCTACGGAGCGGCCTACACCTACATCCGGCCCACCACCGGCGCCATGCCCGGCATCAAGGCCTTTACCGCAGCCGTGTTTGGCGGCATCGGGTCTATTCCCGGCGCTATGCTGGGCGGTGTGCTGCTGGGCGTTATCGAGCAGCTCTCCAAGACGTATATTTCCACCCTGTGGGCCGACGCCATCGTGTTCGGCGTGCTGGTGGCGGTGCTGGTGGTGAAGCCCACCGGCCTGCTGGGCAAGCGTATCAGTGAGAAGGTGTAAGCTATGGGAAAGAATATGACCTCCGGCGCACGGCGCCTCAGCGGCAACGCCGTGACGCTGCTCATTACCGCTCTGCTCTGCGGCGGCTCCGCTGCCCTCATTTACTCCGGAGCTGCCAGCCGGCAGATCTCCAATATGCTCATCTCCATGGCCTGCTACATCGTCATGGCGGTGTCCCTGAATCTGGTGGTGGGCCTGCTGGGTGAGCTGTCTCTGGGCCATGCGGGCTTCATGTCCGTGGGCCTGTTCACCGGCTGCCTGCTCTCCATTCAGCTGGCGCAGAGCGTCCCTATCGGAGTGCGGATGCCTCTGTCCATGCTGCTGGGCGGCGTGGCGGCGGCGGTGGTGGGCCTGCTGGTGGGCCTGCCTGCCCTGCGGCTCAAGGGCGACTATCTGGCCATCGTGACGCTGGCCTGCGGCGAGATCATCAAGACCATCATCAACAATCTCTCCGTCACCGGCGGCGCCAAGGGGTTGGATACCAGCGACATCTACGCCGACACCCGGACGCTGCTGCCCTTTGCCATCGTGCTGATTTTTCTGGTGGTGCTGGTGATGATGAATCTGAAAAACTCCCGTCATGGCCGGGCCATCATGGCCATCCGGGATAACCGTATCGCAGCAGAGTCCAACGGCGTCAACGTGACGTATTACAAGCTGATGGTGTTTGTGCTGGCGGCTTTCTTCGCCGGAATGGCCGGTGTGCTGTACGGTCATACGCTGGCCAACATCAAGCCCGCCATGTTTGACTATAATATGTCTATCGAAATTCTGGTGATCGTGGTGCTGGGCGGCATGGGCTCCATCCGGGGCTCCATCATCGCCACCATCATCCTGCGGGCTCTGCCGGAGGTACTGCGTCAGGTGGCAGACTATCGGATGCTGGCCTACTCCGTACTGCTGATCGTCATTATGCTGCTGAACTCCTCCCCGCAGTTTGCGGAGTGGAAGGGTCGGTGGTCCCTGAAAGCCCTGCTGAGCCTTGGAAAGACCCGGAAGGAGAAAACGAAAAAGGAGGCGGCGAAGAAATGAAAGAGTTGAAAACTGCCGGTGTGCGGCTGCCGGATTCGCCGCTGGTTCCGTACCCCAGCCGCTCGCTGGTGCCGGAGCGTGACGTCCGCTACGCCCCCGTGCTGGAGGCCAGCCGACTGGGCATCGATTTCGGCGGTCTGACCGCCGTGGATGACTTCACTCTCACCATCGGCCGCACGGAGATCGCCGGACTGATCGGCCCCAACGGAGCCGGGAAGACCACGGTCTTTAACCTCCTCACCAGCGTCTATCAGCCCACCCGGGGCAGCATCCTCATCAATGGGATGCCAACGGCGGGCAAGTCCACCCATCAGGTCAGCCGCATGGGCATCGCCCGTACCTTCCAGAATATCCGGCTGTACAACGATATGAGCGTCATCGACAATGTGAAGGTGGGGATGCACAATAGCGTCCGGGAGAACCTGCTGGCCGCCGTGACCCACGGCTTCGGCTACCGCAAGGCGGAGCGTCAGGCGGAGGCCACGGCGCTGGAGATGTTGGACTTCTTCGGCATGGCGGATCTGGCTCATGCACAGGCGGGGAGCCTGCCCTACGGCGCACAGCGCCGTCTGGAGATCGTCCGGGCGCTGGCCTCCGGGCCATTGCTGCTGCTGTTGGACGAGCCGGCGGCGGGCATGAACCCTTCCGAGACGGCGGAGCTGATGGAGAACATCCGCCGCATCCGGGATACCTTCCAGATCGCCATTCTGCTCATCGAGCACGACATGAATCTGGTCATGGGTATCTGCGAGGGCATCTGCGTGCTGAACTACGGCAAGGTCATCGCCAAGGGCAGCCCTGCCGACATCAAAGCCAATCCCACCGTCATCGAGGCGTATCTGGGGAAGAAAGGAGCCAAGGACGATGCTGAAGGTTAAGGATATCAACGTCTACTACGGCAAGATCCATGCACTGAAGAACGTCTCCTTCGAGGTGCGCCCCGGCGAGGTGGTGGCCCTGATCGGCGCCAACGGCGCCGGAAAATCCACCACCCTGAAAACCGTCTCCGGCATGATGCACTCCCGTACCGGCAGCATCGAGTTTCTGGGGGAGGACATCACCCACACCCCCAGCCACAATCTGGTATATAAGGGGCTGGCCCACGTGCCGGAGGGCCGCCGTATCTTCCAGCAGATGACGGTGCTGGAGAACCTGGAGATGGGGGCCTACCTCCACAAAAAGCCTACCCGTGAGGAGCTGAAGGATATCTTCACCCGCTTCCCCCGCCTGCAAGAGCGGCGGGATCAGGTGGCGGGG
>OLRC01000270.1_pt1 | contig 40060 bp, 30 predicted proteins | sample 1672081 | NCBI WGS metagenome assembly OLRC01 (sample SAMEA3136643, study PRJEB25190) | human gut metagenome | biome: human gut; feature: human-associated habitat; material: faeces | place: Austria | collected 2013
GTGCGCGCACGATGGCAAGCCGCTGCTTCTGGCCGCCGGAGAGGCGGGAGGGCTTGTTGTCGCGCTTATCGGAGAGGCCGACGCGCGCGAGCAGCGATTCCGCCTTGACCACGGCCTCGTCCTTGCTCATTTTGCCGAGCAGGACGGGCGCGAGGGTGATGTTGTCGATGACGGACATGTGCGGGAAGATGTTGAAATGCTGGAAGACCATGCCCATCTTCTGGCGGTGCTTGTCGATGTTGACGCTCTTATCCGCGATATCCACGCCGTCAAACCAGATGTGGCCGCTGGTCGGCTCCTCGAGCCGGTTGAGGCAGCGCAGGAAGGTCGATTTGCCGGAGCCGGACGGGCCGATCAGGGAGACGACCTCGCCCTTGTGGATGGTTTCGGTAATGCCGTTTAAGACGTTGAGGCCGCCGAAGCTCTTGTGCAGATCCTCCACGCGGATCAGCTCGGGCGCGTTTTCAAACGAATCAATCATCGTTCTTCAGCCTCCTTTCAAGGACGGTAATCAGCTTGCTCATGGAGAAGGTTACGACGAAATAGATGACGCCGATGATGACCAGCGGCTCGATGACCAGATAGGTCTTGCCGGAGATCGTCTGATACTGGGTCATCAGGTCGCCGACGTAGAAGGTCGAGGCCAGCGACGTTTCCTTCGTCACCGCGACGAACTCGTTGCACATGGCCGGAAGCACGTTTTTGAACGCCTGCGGCAGGATGATGCGCATCATGGTCTGGCGGGCGGAGAGACCCAGCGAGCGCGCCGCCTCGGTCTGGCCGCGGTCGATGGATTGGATGCCCGAACGGAAGACCTCGGACATGTACGCGCCGGAGTTGATGACCAGCGCGATGGTGATGCAGGCGAATTTGGAGAGCTTGAGCGCCGGGAGAATATCCGGCAGCAGGAAATAGAAGAAATAGAGCTGGAGCAGCAGCGGCGTGTCGCGGATGACCTCGGTGTAGACCGTCGCGACGGCGCGAAGCACTTTCGATTTGCCAAGACGCAGGATGGCGACCAGCGCGCCGATGACGCAGCCGATGGATACGGAGATCAGCGCCAGCAGCAGCGTCGTGCCAAGGCCGTTCAGAAAGTTGACGCCGTATTTTTGCAGCAGCTTCATAATGTTCTGAGCCAGCAAGGGAATCCCTCCTTCTTATGACAGCGATGGGTGAACGATGTGAAAACGGATCAGAGCGTTTCGACGCGCCGCATGGCGTCAAACACCATGTCCTGCGTGACGGGGTAGGGGATATGCGCCATATCCGGCCCGGTGGTGGCCTCGATCAGCGCGTCGTGCAGCGCGGTCTTTTCCAGCGGCACGCGCATTTGGGCGAGCGTCACCGGCGTGCCCAGCGAAACGAGGAAGGCGCGAAGCTCGCGCGCCTTGTCGAGCTGGCCGTCCACCGCGAGCTGAACCAGCGCGCCGTAGGCCACCAGATCGCCGTGCAGATATTCCCGCTCGACGTGCTCGAAGTGCTGAAGGCCGTAGCAGACCGCGTGCGCCAGCGCGCAGTTGTAGTTGTCGTCCGCCATCAGCGAGACAAGCCCCGCCGAGAGGATGACGCTCCGGGCGCACATTTCCATGGCCGGGCCGGCCTCGTGTCGCTCCACCTCGCTGAGCGCCTGACGGCCGAACCGGATGATCGGGTCGTAGCAGGTGCTCGACAGGCTCACACCGATGGCCGACATGTGATCCAGCGCCCCGCCCAGCTCGTCGCCGCGGGCGCTGAACGTCGATTCGAGGTATTTGGCCAGCGTGTCGCCCAGCCCCGCGCGGAAGAACCGTGCCGGAGCGTTGGCCGCGAGGGTCAGATCGACCAGCGTGAGCGCGGGCGGCGCATCGTAAAAGAGAAAGCGGTCAAACGGCCCGTCCTCGCGGTAGACGACGGAGAGCGCGGTGATCGGCGCGCAGTTGGAAACCAGCGTGGGCAGGCTGACCAGCGGAATCCCCAACTGATGCGCGACGCCCTTCGCGGTATCAATGGCCTTGCCGCCGCCCATGCCGACCAGAAAATCCGGCTGCATCGGCGCGATTTCGGCGCTGAGCCTGTCCATGGCGGCCTGTGTGCACGCGCCGCCGAAAGGGAGGACGCAGAGCATCTGCATGGCGCCGGATTCAAGCCCCGCCTTGAGCGCGGGAAGCCCTTTTTCCATCGCGGTGCGGCCGCCGACGAGGGCAAAACGCGCGCCGAGATTCCCGCAAAGCACGGGAAAACGCTTGTATACGCCGACAAGGCTCTCCTGGATCTCTGCCTTGTTCTTACGTGTATAAGCACCCATGATCAGGTTCTCATATACACTTAAATCTGAAAAAACACGACGTCCCTCCGGAACATGTGCAATTCCCATTTCAACAATCTTATGGGCCGGAACCCTGGTAATATCTTTTCCTTCAAAAACAACGGAACCTTCTTTTGCTGAAAGAAGACCTGTAAGTGTCTGCAGTGTAGTGGTTTTTCCTGCACCATTGGCACCGATCAAAGCAATGACCTCGCCCTGGTTTACCTCAAAGGAGATTCCTTTTAATGCCTGGATTACACCATAATATACGTGTAAATCTTTTACTTCCAACATTGCCATTTCTTTTTCCTCCTTATTCGCCCAGATATGCAGTAACAACAGCAGGATCTTTCAGAACCTTTGCTGTCTCACCCTGACAAAGAACCTGTCCGAAGTTTAATACAGTCAGTTCCTCACAGATACCGCCAACCAGCTTCATATCGTGCTCAATCAGAAGGATCGTCATATTAAAATGATCTCTTACAAACCGAATGGTATCCATCAGCTCCTGTGTCTCATTTGGGTTCATACCGGCGGCCGGCTCATCCAGAAGAAGAAGCTTGGGATCTGTGGCAAGCGCTCTGGCAATTTCCAGCTTACGCTGTTTACCATAAGGAAGGTTTCCCGCAAGAAGACCAGCCTCCTGATCCAGATTAAACACCTTCAGGATCTCCATAGCACGCGCGTTCATCTCTTTTTCTACTTTAAAATACTTGGGAAGTCTTAAGATTCCGGTTAAAGTAGAATATTTATAATGATTATGCAGACCAGCCTTTACATTGTCCAGTACGGTCATATCTTTAAAGAGTCGAATATTCTGGAATGTTCGTGCGATTCCTGCTTTATTAATATCGATAATACTTTTTCCGGTGATATCCTGACCATCCAGCTTGATAATTCCCTCTGTTGGCTTATAAACACCTGTAAGAAGATTAAATACGGTTGTTTTTCCGGCACCGTTTGGTCCGATCAGACCATAAAGCTCGCCTTTTTCGATTTTCAGTTGAAAATTATCTACAGCATGAAGGCCGCCAAACTGTATGGAAAGATTATTTACCTCTAACATTGCCATAATTAAGCTGCCTCCTTTTCTTTCACGTGACCTTTGATTTTTTCAACAATACGGCTTCTGAAATCTCTAGCTGCAGGAGCCCAGTTGAAAAGCATCATTGTGATCATTACGATTGCATAAATCAGCATACGGTAGGTGGAGAATCCACGAAGCAGCTCGGGAAGTGCATAAAGCACAATCGTTGCCAGAATACTTCCGCGAAGATTTCCCATACCACCAAGAATTACATATACCAGAATGGTGATGGACATGTTGTAGTCAAAAATAGAAACCTTCAGCATGGAAAGGTTGTGGGCATAAAGTACACCTGCTACACCGGCAATTGCAGCGGAAATAGTAAATGCAAGCAGCTTATTCTTTGTTACGTTGATACCGATGGACTCAGCTGCAATACGGTTATCACGGGTAGATGTAATGGCACGTCCGCTTCTGGAGTTTACCAGATTCTGGATAATAAACAGAACGACCAGAACCAGAATCACACCGATCAGGAAGAAATAATCCTTAATATCTTTATATAAGGTTGCAGTACCGGAAACACCGAGAGCACCCTTGATGATCTGTTTTCCGCCTGGATCCAGTTTCAGGTTGGCTGCGCTTGTTGCAACGTGAAGCCCTTTATCATCCACACCAACATACAGAATATTGATCAGGTTCTTAATAATCTCACCAAATGCCAGGGTTACGATTGCCAGATAGTCTCCCCGAAGTCTCAGTACCGGGATACCGATCAGCACACCGAAGACAGCAGCCACGGCAGCACCTACCAGCAATGCAAGAATCAATCTTGGAACAGACGGAAGCACATCACTGGTAACATGGGAAAACAGAGCACTGGAATAGGCTCCAACGCACATAAATCCTGCGTGTCCAAGACTCAGCTCTCCGGAATAACCGACTACCAGATTCAGGGAAAGAGATGCGATAATGTACACACAGATGGGTACCAGAAGGCCGGTAAGCAGTCTGGACAGGTTTCCTGTAGAGGAAAGGATCTGTACCACAACGAAGATTGCGATTACCATGCCATATGTAATAAAATTGTTTTTTGTTGTTTTGTTCATATTTTTTTTCATATCGGCCACCTCATACTTTCTCCTGGATGTTCTTGCCGAACAGACCAGATGGTTTTACAAGCAGCACGATGATCAAAACTGCAAATACAATTGCATCTGCAACCTGAGAGGAAATATAGGCCTTACTGAAAATCTCAATAACACCAAGGAGAATTCCTCCAACCATTGCTCCTGGGATAGAACCGATTCCACCGAATACTGCCGCTACGAAAGCCTTGATACCAGGCATTGCGCCTGTATAAGGAGTCAGTGTAGGATATGCGGAGCAAAGGAGAAGTCCTGCAATTGCAGCAAGTCCGGAACCGATTGCAAAGGTAAGGGAAATGGTTGCATTTACGTTGACACCCATCAGCTGTGCGGCGTCACGGTCCTCGGAAACAGCCTGCATGGCACGCCCCGGTTTTGTTTTCTTTACAAAAAGCTGAAGACCAACCATAATCACAATACAGGCAAGGATTGTTACGATCGTAACACCTTTAATCGTAAGCTGTCCGCCAAACAGCTCCAGAGACGGAACATTGATAACCGGAACAAAGCTCTTTGCATCTGCGCCAAAAATTAAAAGCGCCAGGTTCTGAAGCAGATAGCTGACACCGATTGCAGTGATCAGAACTGCCAGATTCGATGAAGCCTTACGAAGAGGTCTGTATGCAACTGCCTCAATGACAACACCGGCAACAGTACAGATCACAACAGAAAGAATGATTGCCAGGATTGGTGACATACTGGCTTTGGTAACTGCGGTAAGAATTACAAATGCTCCAACCATGATAACATCACCATGTGCAAAGTTCAGCATTTTTGCAATACCATATACCATTGTATAGCCGAGAGCGATGATCGCATAGATACTGCCCAGGCTGATACCATCTTTTAAATAGGATATAAAACTCATAATGCACCTCTTAACTGGATTTATTACTGTAGATAGTAACTGATTTTTCTTTTTCACGAGCGTGTTTGAAAATTCATTCCCGGCTTTTCCCACTGTAAAGCTTCCTGTCACTTTCTGACACGAAAAAGCGGAAGTAAATTTTCAGACACGCTCCAGTTATTTACTATGAATGTCCCGGACGGCAGCTGACTTTCCTATATCATGATGTCGCCGACAGGCCACCTGTCCGTTTGTTGTCTCAGACTGAAACAACAATCATTTCTGTAATTGCAAAGAAGGAGACGGACCCACAGGTAACCGTCTCCCCCTTGCTAACGGCCATCCCCTGCGCAATCAGGGAAATGGTTAAAGCCTCTGCCGTATGACCGGCACAATGGCTCTATTCTTATAATTACTCCATAGAAGCGTAAACGCCATCTTTGATCACATAAGCCTTAGGTGCTTTATCGCACTCACCGTCTTCTGTCCATTTAGCTTCTCCTGTAAGACCATCAAGAGTAATATTCAGCATGGAAGCAGACATTGCTGCACTGATGTCTTCATTTGACATATCTGGTGTGATGCCAGCATCATTTGCTGCTGCCTGCATAGCGTAAAGTACATCATATGTATCTGCTGCAAACTGATTTGGTGTCTCACCATTGTTTGCATCGCCATATGCTTTAACAAATTTTACAGTTGCCTCATCATCGCCTGTAGCAGAAAATGGTGTTAGAAGCATAACGCCTTCTGCAAGAGATTTATCAAAGTTCTCAACATTCAGGATTCCATCCATACCATCAACACCAAAAATCTTCATGTCAAGACCAAGGTCATGAGCCTGCTGAAGAATCAGAGCGTTGTCAGAATAGTAGTTCGGAAGGAACAGGAGCTCAGCGCCACTGTCTTTGATCTTTCCAAGCTGTACGGAAAAGTCTGTGTTGTTATCAGTTGTGTATGCTTCATCAGCTACAACCTCAAGGCCGTAATCAGCGCAGGCTGCAACGAATGCATCATGTACACCTGAGTTGTAATCAGCCATGGAATCGTAGAGGGTAGCTACCTTCGTAGCAAGACCTTTCTCAGAAATATACTCAGCAGATTTTGTTCCCTGCATTGGGTCTGTAAAGCACATACGGAACTCATTGTCACCAGCGGTAATGCTATCTACTGCTGTTGCAGACGGTGTGAAGAGGAATGTACTATCAGCTGCCTCTGCACCTACTGCGATACAAGCACCGGAGGTAACGGTACCGCAAAGCATCTGCATTCCTTTGTCAAGAAGGTCATTGTAAGCGTTAACTGCTTTCTCCGGATCTCCCTGATCGTCACCAGCGTCAAGGATTTCTACCTGATATCCATTGAATCCGCCGTTTGCATTGATCTCATCTGCTGCGATCTTAGCTGCATTATATACACCATTACCATACTGTGCATAATCTCCTGTCATAGGTCCGATGACACCAATCTTGAAGGTTTCCTCGCTCTCTGCAAATACAGATACAGGTGTTACTGTGGATACTGCCATTGCTGCAGCTGCAGTAATGCTGAGTACTTTTTTCAGATTTCTCATAATAAATCTCCTCCTTAATTTATGTAAGAGCGTCTGTCATCTCGCCTCTCATGGTGCCCAAGGCATATCCGAAAAACATGGCATGCAGATTGCAGGAATGATTTTTGGAACAGGTTCTGCAACACTGAGATAGTATAAAAGCCCACTGGTGGTTTCCCAGCCGGCTTTGGCTTCCATAACTTCTTCTCTTTACTACTTTAATGTTATGATTATAGCATTCTGTTTTTTTGATTGCAATAGAAAATTTTATAGTTTTTTTAGAATTGCAAAAGAAATTTCCGTTACAATGACCAATTTTTTCTGTTTATGTTGTTTCTGTGACGTACAAACGTACGTTGTAGGACATACTTTCATGCTGATTTCATATTTTGTATTATGCTCATATTGGAATGTGTTTAAAAAATCAATTCGGACAAAATTAATCACAAGGTGAGACATTCAGATTGCAGGAATGATTTTTTTGCAGACTCCGGGATAAAAAAAGGAGATGGTCACCCATCTCCCATTCAAATATCCTATTTATTTCAATTAAGCAATTGCTTTCTTAGCAATCTCAGCAAGTGCTGCGAATCCCTGAGCATCATTTACAGCCATCTCAGCAAGCATCTTTCTGTTAATGTCGATGTTTGCAACTTTAAGGCCGTGCATCATTTTGCTGTAGGATAATCCGTTCATTCTTGCAGCAGCGTTGATACGTGCGATCCAGAGCTGTCTGAACTGACGTTTCTTCTGCTTTCTTCCAGCGTAGGAGCTGGTAAGTGCACGCATAACAGACTGTTTTGCTACTCTATACTGTTTGGAACGAGCTCCTCTGTAGCCCTTTGCCAGTTTTAATACACGATTATGTTTCTTCTTTGCGTTTAATCCGCCTTTAATTCTTGCCATTTCTTATTTTCCTCCTGTTCGTCTTCTTCTATGCTATATCTTATAAATACGGTAATGCTTTCTTCATGCTCTTAACATTAGTAGAATCAACAACAGTAGCTTTTCTGAGATTTCTCTTTCTCTTCTGAGATTTCTTTGTTAAGATATGGCTCTTGTAAGCTTTATTTCTTACTAATTTTCCTGTTCCTGTTTTTTTGAAGCGCTTTGCTGCTGCTCTACAAGTTTTAATTTTTGGCATTGTAATTTCCTCCTTAATATCGTATCTATTTAATGTCCCTCATCCAGCCTGACACCCTCAGGGTGTCTCTCCAAATGAATGCAACATCCTAGTGTTTCTGTGCTAAAAACATTGTCATGCTTCTGCCTTCTACCTTAGGTGCCTTCTCAACTACAGCAATGTCCTTCAGCATATCGGCAAAATCATCCAGAACGTGCTTGCTGCTTGACATGTGTGCCATCTCTCTTCCGCGGAAACGAAGAGTAACCTTCACTCTGTCGCCCTTGGTGAGGAATTTGCGCGCTGCCCCAGCCTTTGTGTTCAGGTCATTGGTATCAATATTTGGTGAAAGACGCACTTCTTTGACATCGATGGTCTTCTGCTTTTTCTTGGCTTCTTTCTCTTTTCTGGCAAGTTCGTAGCGATATTTACCATAATCAATGATCTTACATACCGGCGGCTTTGCCTGTGGGGCAATCTTTACTAAATCAAGCTCTGCCTCCTGAGCTTTGGCCATTGCTTCTCTTGCGGACATAATTCCGAGCTGCTCTCCGTCCGGTCCGATTAAGCGTACCTCTTTGTCTCTGATTTGTTCGTTAATCATTAAATTGCTAATTGTCGTGCACCTCCATACCTGATAGATGATCTGTTCTGATCCAGTTTTTAACTTCTGGACTCTCATTCCCCTTCGCAGGAAGAAATTCCTGCCTGATACCTGACGCCGCAAATATAAAAAAAGTGCGGACAGAATCCACACTTCTCCTATTACACTCGCGAACTAAGTCACGCGCTGCTGTGCAATATGAACCCGAGCCGCATCTAAGTATGCGCTGAGGTGAGAGTGAACTCTGCTTTCTTTTCATCACGTACTGTCGTATGATATCATGCCTTATTGTGAAAGTCAAGATGTTTTTTTATTTTTTCTAATAATTTTTTTCTTATAAATTTGTGCATATTTTTTGCAGGCACAGGAAAAACTAAGACTGCTGCAGCGGTTTAGTGCCCTCATGAAATACGGTCTGCTGAACAACTGCAAATGTTTGCAAAATCAAGCATACAAAATCAGGAGGTAAAAAACATGACAATTTTAAAATGTTCCGCAACAACCTGTGCTTACAATGAAGATATGCTTTGTTCCAGAGGGGAAATCAACGTCATGGGTGACAGTGCAAAAAGTTCTGAAGAAACATCCTGCGGAAGCTTCCGGGAAAAGAGCCAGGGTGCCATGAACAGTGCCAAAAACGGCTGTGGATGTGAGACCATCCAGATTGACTGCAAAGCCCACAACTGTACCTATAACGAAAACTGTAAATGTACTGCAGCTGCTATTGATGTAGCCGGAAGCGGTGCAAAAGTATGTTCCGAAACAAAATGCGATACCTTTGAATGCCAGTGCTAGAGCGTGTTTGAAACAGGCTCTAGAACGTGTCTGAAAAAGGCTTTCTGCAAAAATTTTTCAAACAGATTCCAGAAAATAACCGCAAATTTAAAAACAGCCCCCGCACAAATGTGCGAGGGCCTTTTAATTTCCATTCATTATCTGTTTCTTAAGAAATCCGGGATCTGGATATCTTTCTTCTGAACAGTGCTGGATGGTGTCTTCGCTGTGAATGGTGTAGCATTCATAGTCGGCATGCTGAAAGACGGCATGTTCAGATTCACACCAGCAGACGCTGTAGTGGAAGCAGGTCTCTTATTGGCAAATACAGAGTTGCTTGCCTTATTTCCAAATGGATTGGATGCCTGTGCATTATCAGAAAGGCCTGTAGCAATAACAGTGATTCTCGCATAATCAGCAACAGAGTCATCATACATAGCACCAAAGATGATATTTGCATCTTCACCTGTAAGCTCCTGTACATAGCTTGCAGCATCATTTGCGTCCATAAGGGAAATATCACCGGAAATGTTGATGATAACGTGTGTAGCACCCTTGATGGTAGTCTCAAGAAGCGGAGAGGATACAGCCTGCTGTACAGCCTCCATAGCCTTGTCATCGCCTCTTGCCTCACCGATACCAATGTGTGCAATACCTTTATCTGTCATAACAGTCTGAACATCAGCAAAGTCAAGGTTGATAAGAGCCGGCAGATTGATCAGATCTGTGATGCCCTGAACTGCCTGCTGCAGAACCTCGTCTGCTTTACGAAGTGCTTCCGGCATAGTTGTGCGGCGATCTACAATCTCCAGTAATTTGTCATTCGGAATTACAATTAATGTATCAACAGCCTTCTTCAGGTTCTCAATACCTGCAAGTGCGTTGTTCATACGTGTCTTAGCTTCAAAACGGAAAGGTTTGGTCACAACACCTACAGTGAGGATCCCCATTTCCTTAGCTGCTGCTGCGATAACCGGTGCAGCACCTGTACCAGTTCCACCGCCCATACCGCAGGTAACGAATACCATGTCAGCACCTTCGATGATCTGTTTTACTTCCTCAATGCTCTCTTCTGCTGCTTTCTGTCCAACCTCAGGCTGTGCTCCTGCACCAAGACCTTTGGTAATTTTCTCACCGATCTGAAGTACAGTTGGAGCTTTACACAGAGTCAGAGCCTGCTTATCTGTATTCACTCCTACAAACTCTACCCCGCCGATGGCTTCTTCAACCATTCTGTTAACTGCGTTATTTCCGGCGCCGCCTACTCCGATTACAATAATCTTAGCAGAGGATTCCGCCTCATTTGACATTATCTCTAACAATGTACTTCCTCCTTTATTTCTACCTTATATCCTTTATCTTTAATTTCAGCAAATATATATACCAAGCTGCATATAGCTATATCATATATTTTTTTTGTGAATTTATCAACCACTAATTTTGTTTTTTTATACTTTTTTCGCGAAATACGCGATATTTTCCTCAGAGTGTGTTTGAAAAAGGCTTTCTGCAAAATGTGCATCACATTTACAGGAGATTTTCAGACACTCTCTAATATTCCTCATCGTACCCGTCATAACCGCTGTTATTATAGTCTTCGCTGTAGTCCTCACTGTAATCTTCAAGCTCCTCTTCGCTTCCATCTTCACTGGTTTCATTGGGATTGGGACCTACATAATTTCCATCTTTATCCAGCTGCCCATAACCGGTATAGCTTCCATCTTCCATATATCCGCCAAGCCAGCTGCCATTTGCAGCAATACTCTCCTCAGTAGGTCTGGAGCCTACATAGTTTCCGTTCTGGTCATATTCCCCTTCACCGGTATAGTCACCCTCCAGGTCATACCCTCCATGCCAGTTAGCCACTGCATTCTCGTAAGCAGCCGCAGTATCCACATCCTCAATCACGCCATCTTCGCCCAGATCCTGCTCGAAGGTAATCGTCTTGGAATTGTCATTTACATTTTCCAGATGAAGGATTCCCTTTTTGCCAGAAAGCTTGGGCAAAATTGCGTTGACACGTGTCATCTTGTCCTCAAGATACTCGTCCTTTCCCAGCATCACCCGGATATCTCCATAAGTCAAGGTAATCTGATAACTGGTGTCAAATTCAATATGATCCGGTATGGCATCGTTCTTCTGGAAAATAGTTGACAGCGCCACCGCAGTGGTAAGCACCGAGTTTCCTTTAATTGGAAGCTTCTCCCCTTCGATCACATGGCTTACTTCAATGCCGTCAAAAAAAGGCACCAGTTCATCCCTTGTATGGGAACTTTCAATAAAAATACCGTTTCTGTCAAAATAAATATAGCTGTCCAGATAAGGAATGCAGCCTACCGCCTTCTTTTCCCGGACACTGATGCAGATACTGTTATGAGAAAGCCTGGTAATATAAAAGCCTTCCACAAAAGGCACACCCTCTACGTCCACCCTGGAATGGAGCAAAACTGCAAGAACGGAATTATCCGTAAAAACCCCCTGCAAAGCCATCTCCTTCACCTGTTCATCCGTGTAACGGGAGGTTCCCATTACCTCCACCTTTGTCACATGAAAATAGGAAAAGAAAAAGACAAGTCCTGCCAGCAGAACTGCCCCCAGGGTACCCAGAATCGCTTTCTTATGTTTTCTATAGATCAACTTCATTTTCAGTAATTTCATATATTGTTATTCCTGTATCCTTTTTACTGCTGCTCCCAGCGCATTAAGATCCTGGCAAATATGCTCATACCCCCGCTGTACAAAAGAATATCCTTCCAGTACGGTAACTCCCTTAGCCCCAAGTGCTGCCAGGATCAGGGACGCACCGCCTCTTAATTCCTGCGCCTGCACAGCTGCTCCATGTAAAGTCTTTACACCGCAGATTACAGCCTCATTTCCCTGTACGCGGATCCTGGCTCCCATTTTCCGCAACTGGTCAGCTGCTTTATAACGGTCTTCAAAAACCATTTCACGAATGCAACTTTCCCCCTCTATGGTGGAAAGAACTGCCATTACGGGAGACTGCAGATCTGTTGGAAATCCTGGATAAACACCCGTTTCCAGCAGTTTAACAGGGCTTTGAACATTTTTTCCATTGACTAATAGTTTACCACTGTTACCTTTATATTGTCCACCCATTTTCCTATATACTTCCAGAAAGGCCTTCAGTTCTCCTTCCGGAGGGTTTTCAAGAACGATCTGGCTTCTGGTTATAGCTGCCGCACAGATATAGGTTCCTGACACAATGCGGTCTGGCGGCACCTGAATGCACCCGGCACTCAGGCTTTTAACTCCCTGGATTCTTATTTCAGAAGTTCCATCCCCCTGTATTTTTGCTCCCATGGAACGCATATACCTGCAAAGCCACTGTATTTCCGGCTCACAGGCACAATTTTCCAATACAGTCTCTCCCTCTGCAAGCACGGCTCCTAAAATGCCCTGCTGGGTAGCTCCCACACTTCTTTTTGAAAAAGAAACCAATGCCCCTTGCAGATGAGGTGCTTCTGCCATCAAAACTCCCTGTTCCTCTGTGACCACTGCGCCAAGCTTCCGAAGCACAAAAAGATGCATATCAATAGGTCTTTTCCCGATCACGCACCCACCTGGATAGCCAAGGCTTCCTTTCCCATTTCTTGCGAGAAGCGCTCCAAGAAGAATCACGGAAGACCTCATCCTCCCTGTAAATTCAAAAGGAACTGACCATTTACCGGCATTTTCGCAGTCCATATACAGATCATGGTCTTCCCACCAGGTCACTGCCCCAAGCTTCTGAAGAATTTCCTCCATACAAAAAACATCCGCGATCCGCGGACAGCCTTTGAGCACACTGACTCCCCGATGTAAAAGAGACGCCGCCATCATAGGAAGCGCTGCATTTTTTGAGCCCTGTATCCGAATACTTCCCTTCAGCTGGTGTCCTCCCTCAATGTAAATCCGGTCATTCAAGCCATTCACTCCTAAAGGGCCTCTTACCTTTTATTGTATGCGAATATTTCTGACTGGTGATAAAATTTCATTTTCTGCTTACGCTCAAAGCCAGCCCCATCTCGCCCAGAAGAAACACCACTGAGGTTCCGCCATAGCTGATAAAGGGAAGCGTGATTCCTGTATTTGGAATGGTGTTTGTCACCACCGCAATATTCAGGATCACCTGAATGGCCATATGGCTCATAATGCCAACGCATAAAAGTGTTCCCTGCAGTTCCCGGCAGTGAAGGGCAATCACCATCAGTCTCCACATAAGAAGCCCAAATATGCCAATGAGAAAAAAAGCTCCGGTCAGTCCCAGTTCTTCGCAGATAATGGAAAAGATCATATCATTCTGGGCTTCCGGCACAAATCCCAGTTTCTGCAGGCTGCTGCCAAATCCTCTTCCGAAAAGCCCGCCGCTTCCAATAGCATAAAGTCCCTGAATGGTCTGAAAACCCTTTTCATACTTCTCCGGATTCCGCCATATGGCAAGCCTTTCCAGACGGTAGCTCTCTGCTGCCAGAAACACTGCGATCACTGCTGCACCAGTCACTCCCATTCCAACAAATCTGGCATATCCCGGATCTGATATAAAAATCAGGATTACACCGATTCCAAGGATTATGATTGCCGTACTTAGGTTATTGGAGCCTACCAGTCCTACAATTGGAAGAAGTGTCAGCATTGTCCTGCACATAAACCAGAAGCCAGCTGTAGTCTTTTTGCTTCCCTGGATCTGCCAGGTGAGAAAAAGGATCACTGCTGCTTTTGCAAATTCCGAAGGCTGAAAAGACAACGGTCCAAAATTCAGCCACCTTCTGGAGCCATTGATTTCCTGTCCTACAAATAAAACTGCTGTAGAAAGTCCCATAGATAAGAGATAAGCAGCCGGTGCCAGCCGAACAAAGAATCTGTAATCTGTCTCTGCTACTATGTACATGGTCATAAGGCCCAGAGCTGTTGCAAAAAGCTGCTTTTTAAAATAATAGGCAGAGTCGCCGAAACGTACTCTGCCATTATATTCACTGATGGAAAACAGCATGACCAGTCCGAATACTGCCAGAAGCAGCACAAGGATCAGTAAGACCGTGTCTGTTTTCGTTTCTTTCTTTCGCTCCCGGATCATAGAGATCTGCTCCTGACGTCCCATGCCTTGGTTAAAGCATATGCCAGATCCGGGTATTCTATGAAATAAATCATAAGTTTCTGTACCTGCCGCCAATCACATTCTATGGCTACGACAACCGAGTTCGAGTGAAATATACTGCAAAACGGAACGTGCAGATTACAGGAATGATTTTTCAAACAAGCTCCAGAGCATGCCTCCAAAAGGCTTTCTTCAAGATGTACGCTGCAATTTGCGGTATATTACAGTGCTCTCACATACTCCTTAAACATCTGGCCTCTCTGCTCATAATTGTCAAACTGACCCCAGCTTGCGCATGCAGGAGATAAAAGGACCGCGTCCCCGGCGTTTGCCTTATCCGCACACACCTGCACAGCTTCTTTCAGATCCTCACAGAGAATAACATCATGAAAGCCATTCTTCTCAGCCGCAGCCTTAATTTTCTCTTTCGTCTGACCAATAAGTACCAGATACCTTACTTTGCCGTCAAATGCCTGGATCCACTCATCATAGCTGGATTCCTTATCATATCCGCCGCCGATCAGAAGAGTCGGACGGTTCATTGCCTGGATTCCCTTAATAGCCGCATCCGGGTTGGTTCCCTTTGAATCGTTATAATATGCCACACCGTTTTTCTCAGTTACATACTCAATTCTGTGCTCCACGGCTGTAAACTCACAGATACTCCTACGGATGCTATCCATATCAACACCTGTGTAGTAAGCCATGGCCACTGCTGCCATTACATTCTCAAAATTGTGCGTACCAAGAAGCTTCAGTTCCCCTGTTCTCACAACCGGAATCTCCTCTTTCTCTGTACGAAGAATAATCTGGTCTCCTCTCAGGAAAATACCCTGTTCAAGTTCTCTTGCACTGGAAAAATATACAGCCTTTGGCACAATGCTTTTGCCAAATTCACGAAGGATTTCATCCTCATAATTCAGCACACATACATCCTCCGGACCCTGGTTGCTTGTGATCAGCTCTTTCACGCGGATATACTCAGCCATTGTATGATGACGGTTCAGATGATCCTCTGTGATATTCAAAATGGCGCTTACCCTTGGAGCAAATTTCCAGATAGTCTCAAGCTGGAAGCTGCTGATCTCTGCAACCGTGACCGTCTCATCTGTCATCTCCAGTGACTTGGAAGTATACGGAGTTCCAATATTTCCAACAACAAATACAGATGGGCGTGCATCTGACATGATTTTCCCAAGAAGGGCTGTTGTTGTAGTTTTTCCGTTTGTTCCGGTAATTGCAAGAACTTCACCCTTTCCAGTCTGATAAGCCAGTTCAACCTCGCCCCACACAGGAAGTCCCTGATCATAAAAACCTTTTACAATTGGAAGATCTGTGGGAACTCCAGGACTTAATACCACAAGATCCAGGCTTTCCTGAACTTCCTTCGGCAGCTCTCCTGCATAGATGGGAAGTTCATAATTTCCACTGATTTTATGTAATACGCTTTCTTTATCCAGATCTGCTTTTCCATCGTAGAGAACCGGGCAGGCACCAACTGCATTCAGAAGATCAGCTGCGCCGATACCGCTTTTTCCAGCTCCGAAAACCAGAACTTTTTTTCCTTTTAATTCCATGATTTATTTCCTCCTTAATGCCTTGCAATGGATGCCCCGGAATTCTCCCTTTTCAGGCAGCTCTTACAGGGCTAAAAGTCCGATCAGGCACATAATTGCAGTCACAATAGTAAACACTGCAACTACTCTGGCTTCTGACCATCCGCAAAGCTCAAAATGATGATGGATAGGCGCCATTTTGAAAATACGTTTGCCATGTGTTGCTTTGAAATAGGTTACCTGAATCATAACGGACAGTACCTCAACCAGATAGATCAGTCCCACGATCAGTATAAACAGAGGCATCTGCAGCATATAAGCCACACCTGCCACAAATCCACCAAGCGCCAGAGATCCTGTATCTCCCATGAACACACTTGCCGGGTATACATTGTAAAGTAAAAATCCCATCAGTCCGCCGATAACAGCACAGGTGACAGGCTCGATACCTGACTGGGTTCCAATGGATACAACCGTGAAAAATACGGCTACGATCAGGGTAACGCTGGTAGCAAGACCATCTACACCGTCAGTAAAGTTTACGCCATTTACCGTTCCGATCACTGCAAAGAACAGCACCGGTACAGCCAGCCAGCCAAGATTCAGATAATGTCCCCCCCAGAATGGAATACGCATGGTCAGAGACACATCTGTATACCGCAGCAGGTAGAAAGTAAAAATACCTGTTACCACTACCTGAAGCAGAAATTTCTGCCATGGAAGAAGTCCGTCAGATCTTCTAAGGACTACCTTCAGATAATCATCCAGAAAACCGATCAGTCCGAATCCCAGAGTCAGGAACAGAACCGGGATAATCTTGGGATAATCTTTTACATAAAACAATGAAGTAATAATCGTGGATATCAGAAAGATCACGCCGCCCATAGTCGGGGTTCCGGCCTTTTTCAGATGCGACTGTACGCCCTCTGTTCTCTCTGTCTGTCCCATTTTCAGCTTACGCAGAAAAGGAATAATAACAGGTCCTAATACTGCACTGATTGCGAAGGAAATCAGTACCGGGATCACAATATGAAATTCCATTCTCACACCTCTTTAATTCTTTCGTTTTTTTCGTTCCAGAGTCTGTTTAAAAAAGCATTCCGCAATCTTCCTCAAATTGTGACACACATCTTGCAGAAACCATTTTCAAACACGCTCTAAACTTTTTAAAGCATCTTATAGTATAAAGCTTTTCCCCTTATTTATCAACCCATAGCTTGGTTTTTGCAAGATAATATCCCAACATTGTTTACTGCTTACTTCGTGACCGGTAACATACTTCTCCTTGCTCACAGCCTGACCGATCACCGAAGCTTATCTTTCTTTTTTCTGATTTAGAGCGTGTTTGAAAAAGGCTTTCTGCAAGATGTGCGTCACAATTTGTGGGAGATTTCGCTCGGATGAGGGCGCCGTAGCGGGCTACGGCAACCGAATTCGGGTGAAATCTCCCGCAAAGTGGGGCGTGCAGATTGCGGGAATGATTTTTCAAACACGCTCTAGCACCGCCTCAAAAATATTCTTTATCACAGGTGCCGCAATGGTTCCTCCGTAATACACGCCCTGCGGGTCATGTATAATGCAAAGCCCCAGGATCTGTGGATCTTCCGCAGGCATAAAACCAAGAAAGGAAGAAATATACCGGTTGGCACTTCTTGGCAAAGTCTGGGAAGTAGCCGTCTTGCCCCCTACTGTGCATCCCTCGATCCGGGCATTTCTTCCGGAACCTTCTGACACTACTTTCTCCAGAATTCCTCTTACTGTCTCTGATGTTTTTTCCGAAATAATCCCCGTTTCCACCGGATATTCCAGCTTTCTTCCGCTGGTGCCATCTGAGCTCAGAACGGATACCCCAAAATGAGGTGTGATCCGCCTCCCCCCATTGATCAGAGAACTGACTGTGGTCGCCAGCTGAATTGGCGTAATCTGAAAAGACTGGCCAAAAGCAACTGTTGCCAGCTCCACATTCCCCATATTTTCCATTTTATGCATGATCGTTCCAGCCTCTCCCGGCAGATCTACACCTGTCTTCTTCAAAAGTCCAAACTCCTTGAAATAATGATAATAGTTTTCCACCCCAAGTCTCAGACCCACTTCAATAAAAACCGGATTGCAGGAATTCTGGGCACCTTCCACAAAGCTCTGGGAACCGTGTCCTGTTCTCCTTGCACAGTGAATCCGCCTGTCATCCACCAGCTTATACCCCGGACAGAAAAATCTGTCATTTACGGAAACCACGCCAGCCTCCAGACCTGCAGACATGGTAATGATCTTAAAGGTAGAACCGGGCTCATATGTATCGTTCAGGCAGGGATTTCTCCACATCTGGTTCAGAAGATCCTGTTTTTCCTGTTCATTCAGTCCTGAAGTGTCCACGTCCGTATTCAATGTAAAAGGATCGTTCAGATCAAATTCCGGCACATTAACACATACATAAATTTCTCCGTTCTGCGGATTCATAAGAAGTATGGAAACACGCGCAGCCTGTTTTTCTTCCATTACTTTCAGGGCCGCCTGCTGCGCATACTGCTGCAGATCCACATCCAGACTGATTTTCAGGTTTTCCCCTGCCACCGGATCTTCCCTGCTTTCTCCGATCTGGTCGATTTCCACGCCTCTGGCATCTGTTGTGGTCAGGATTTTTCCCGCCTGTCCCTTTAAAATTTCCTCATATTTCACTTCCAGGCCAATTATCCCCTGATTGTCACCGCCTGTAAATCCCAGAACCTTGGAAGCCAGAGATCCGTAAGGATAATACCGCTTATAATCCTCATCCACTTTCACACCATCCAGTTCATACCCACGTATCACATCTCCCACAGATTTTTCCACATTTGTCTTAATTCGTTCAATTGAAGATATTTTTTCAACTTTTTTACGCACTGTGTCAGTATCTATTTCCAACTCTTTTGACAAGACCTCAATAACCTTCTGTGGTTCCTTAATCTGACTGTGAATAACGGAAATAGTACATACAGTTTTATTATCTGCCAGAATCCTCCCTTTTGCATCCAGTATCTGTCCTCTTGCAGCCTTAATGACTCGTTCTCTTTCATGAAGTTCTTCTGCTTTCTGGTAATAGTAATCCGACCGAACCCCCATCAGGTAAACAAGCCTTCCCACAAGTCCCAGAAGCATAAGTGCACATACAAGAAAAACCATCCATATTTTTTTCCTGTGAAAGGTCATGGTTTTTTTCATAAAAAAATCCCCATCTGAAATCATCATAACTAATATATGATAATTTCAGATGGAGGTATGTGTTGTATTATGGTGAACAGTCTGTTTTTTTATTTCCTGCCAATACTATGCCACCTATGGACAGTATTTCTAATCCAGTCCGGCTTCCTCGTTAGTCAGGCCTTCACTCTCCATATTGTTATCCTCAATGGGATCCGTGTTATCTTCCGGAGGTCCCGGAACATTGGTATCAGAAACAGCCTCCGGCAGAGTTTCCCCGGCTGAACCAGTGTAGGAATCGCTGATTCCATCAAGGTTAGCAGATTTTATATACTCTCCGTTTGCATTGATCTGATAACTTCCGTCACTATTCAGCAGGTAACCATTTTCGTCAATCCGATTGCCATCCCAGTCAATGAGGTTGCCCTCTTCATCCACCAGATTTCCATTTTCATCAATCTGACTGTCAGATATAGTATTTACATGACCATTAAATTTCTCCCAAAGCTCTGTCTCCGGAACAGTTCCGTCTGTAGACTGATCGGGCTGAATATTCATGTATGGCAGAAGCTCGGAAAGAATTGCCTGTGCCACATACTGTGGATAAATACTGCTGGCCTGATCCTCTACATTTGGCTCGTCAATTACCACATAGATCAGAACCTGCGGGTCATCAACCGGGGCAAATCCGATAAAGGAAACCACGTATTTACCATTTCCACGGGGGAATTTCTCCGCAGTTCCTGTTTTACCGCCTGAGCTGTAACCCTGTACCTTTGACGTCATACTGGTACCCTGCTCTACACTGGCCTGCATATAGCTTCTGATATCAGCGGAAATGCTGGAAGAAATAGTCTGCTTCTGAAGAAGCGGGCTGATTGTCTTCACAGTTGCACCGCTGGCGTCTTTGACTTTTGTCACAAGATGTGGCTGATAATAGTAGCCGCCATTGATGACCGAACACATTGCATTGATTTCCTGGATCATAGTACAGCTGAATCCCTGACCAAATGCAGAACACGCAAGCTCTGTCTCATGCATGGTATCAACAGTATGCATAATACCATATCCCTCATTTGGAAGATCGATTCCTGTCCGGCTTCCGAAATTGAAAGTACTCTGTGCTTTCAGAAAATTTTCAACTCCCATCTTTGCACCAATCTGCATCATGGCATCGTTACAGGAGTTTGCGATTACTTCCGCAAGGGTTTCCATTCCGTGTCCGTAAATATTTGCACATTTGATGGTGGTCATATTTCCTGGCACACCAAAATTCTGGTAACCATCACAATAGAAGGTATCACTGGTGGATATTTTTCCCTGTTCCAGAGCAGCTGCCATAACAATGGGCTTCACAACAGAACCAGGTTCGTAAATGTCGGTTACACAAAAGTTATTCCACATGGCGCTTAGAGCATCCATGGTCTCACTGTCGTTCATAGCAGCAATCTCATCTGCTGAATATAAGGAAGACAGATTACGTGGATCATTAAGATCATATCGGTCGCCCCCATCCATGGCAAGGATTTCACCACTTGAAGGGTCTTCCACGATCACTCCTATATTTTTGGCGCCAGTAGATTCCTTAAAGGCATTTACCCATTTTTCCACAATCTGCTGTGTTCCAAGATCAAGGCTAAGCTCCAGACTGTTTCCGTCAGAAGCTTCGATAATGGTTTGCTCCACGTTAGAATCATCACTGAAATATCCGTACTGTCGGCCATCAATTCCTGTCAGGCTGCTATTGTAGTAGCCCTCAATTCCATAGTCCGCAGTATCTCGGGAAAAAGTAAATCCCAGCGTATCACAGGCCAGCTCATTATATGGATAGACTCTCAGGTAATCTTCTTCAAACCATACACCCTGGATATTGTTTTTCTCCTGAATTTCTTCCCTGGTCATTTCCGTATCATCTGGTATGCTGCAGTAATCCTCGAATGCTTTCTTATCATCCATGGATACCTGCTTTTTCACGATCTGATACTGACTCTCCCTGGTCTTATCAGAAGTAAGCCTGGTACGGAGTTCTCCTTCATCAAGGCCAAATATGGTAACCAGAGCATTCACCGTAGGATCCAGATAATCCTCATCTGAATTTACAGCTTTACAGTCCAGTACAACATTATACACCTTGTTGCTCGTTGCCAGAATGTTGCCATTTCGATCATAGATTGTCCCTCGTTTCGCTGGCATTGTGCGATTCTGGTATTTTTGCTGAGCCTGACTCAGCACCTGTTTCTTATACTTGTCACCACTTTGAAAATTAATATAAGTGATAACTCCCAATAAAACGATTAAAGCTCCCAATACGCAAAAGAGCAGTATTGACAGCTTTTTTTTCATACTGTGATTTATTTTTTTTATAGGTTTTCTTTTTGTTTTTCTTCTCAGAGTAGTCAATCAAACACCTGCCTTCATTCCCATTACTTCCCGGTCACGTCCTGATACTGTCTTACGTAGCTGCCGCCTTCAGTCGCATAGGTTTCTGTCTGCTGGTTGCTTGGATATTTCATGCCCAGACGTCCGATGGCGATTTTCCGGATTCTTTCAAGGTCAACACTTGAAGTCACCTGGCTCTCATATGCATCGTTGTCTTCTTTCAGCTCGGCCAGTTGGGATTCGAGCGTGGCCAGCTGGCTTCTTTTACTGGTGCATTCTGTTTTCAGTTTCAGATAATTAATACTGCAAAACACAATAAGGATACCAAGTGCTGCCAGAAATATGGCAAAATTACGGTTCATATTATTGGCTTTCGCACGGTTTCTCCTGGCTGCCTTACTAAGCGGCTTGTTCCCCCGGACCTGCTGCTCTGGTGTGGTCAGCTCTGGTTTTGCCTTATTTTTACGAACAGAATGCTCTGGCTGACGGTACTCTCTCCGCTCAGGAACTTCCTGGACTTTTCGGACAGTGTTGCCATCAACATACACATTTTGTGGACGTCTTTTACCTGACACAGTATTTGTATGTCTGCCTGTCTCCGCCATTTTTTACCCTTCTTTTAAACTTTTTTTTCAAAAATTCTAAGCTTAGCACTCTTAGAACGCGGGTTTTCTTCCATTTCTTCATCACTTGGAAGAATTGGCTTCCTTGTGATAACTCTCCCCTTGGATTTCTTTCCGCACACACATACCGGAAAATCCGGTGGACAGGTACACGGGTTCTCATTTTTTCGAAAAATTGTTTTTACAATTCTGTCTTCCAGTGAATGGAACGTAATAATGCAAAGCCTTCCGCCATCATCCAGAAGATCAATCATCCCATCAAGTGAATCACGAAGAACATCCAGTTCCTTATTCAGCTCAATTCTGATTGCCTGGAACGTACGCTTAGCCGGATGACCTCCTGCTGCCTGTATCTTCATAGGTATGGATTCCCGGATGATCTGTGTAAGCTGGCCCGTTGTCATAATGGGGCTCTGCTGTCTTGCTGCTACTATATGTTTCGCGATATTTTTCGCAAATTTATCTTCACCGTAATCGCGGATAATGCGATACAGTTCTCTTTCTTCATAACCGTTAACAATGTCACTGGCAGTCTGTGTCTGTCTCTGATCCATGCGCATGTCAAGAGGTGCATCTACCCGATAGGTAAATCCACGTTCCTCATTGTCCAGCTGATAGGAGGATACTCCCAAATCCAGAACAATACCATCAACCTTGTGAATTCCCCTTGCGGCAAGCTCCTGTACCATGTAACAATAATTGCTGCGAATGATTGTCACCTGGTCAAAGGCGGCAAGCCGTTCACTCGCAGCAATTATCGCATCCTGGTCTTGATCTATACCAATAAATCTCCCCTTGGCAGAAAGTTTCCTGCATACCTCAATGGCATGTCCTGCGCCGCCCAAAGTGCCATCCACATAGATTCCATCCGGCTTAATATTCAGCCCGCCAACGGTCTCGTCCAGTAATACAGATTTGTGTTTAAATTCCATTTCCGTCTCCTGTTGGATTTCTCGCTTATTTTATGCTCAGATGACGATTCCCATGTTCTCCATGTCGGCAGCAATGCTGTCCATATCGTCATAATTGCAATTCTCGCTCCATTTCTCCTTGCTCCAGACTTCTACTCTGCTTAAGTTTCCAGCCAGAATAACATCTTTCTCCAGACCAGCGAACTCACGTAACGTCTGTGGTACGAGAATTCTCCCCTGCTTGTCCAGTTCACATGTTGTTGCACCTGCAACAAAGAAGCGCGAAAAGGCTCTAGCGTCTTTATTTGTAAGTGGTAATGCACGGAGTTTCTCTTCAAAGGCTTCCCATTCATCCATAGGATAAATATAAAGACAACCATCAAGTCCTCTGGTAAGAACAAATTCCTCACCTAAAGGTTCCCGAAATTTCGCCGGGATGATCAAACGCCCCTTCGCGTCGATTGTGTGATTGTACTCGCCCATGAACATAAAAACTCACCTACTCTCGTGAAATACGAGTCTCCCCCTCGTATCTCATGACGGGAAACAAATGGAAGTTCTGCCACTTCGTCCCCATTTGTCACCACTTTTCTCCACTTCCTACCACTTATGAACCCATTCTAACCCATTTGCCCCTAAATTACAAGTGGGAAATTATGAAATCTATTACATAATTCTGTTACAAAGTCCTTACAAACAGCGAAAATGCAGTCAAAAAATTTTTATATACAAATAAATCCTGCCCTGCAGGACTTTTTATATTGCCGGAAATTCCAGCGAAATTACCTATTACACACAAAAAAACGCCACTTCAGTGGGATTCGCTCCCACCAAAATAACGTTTTGTTTAGTCCAGATTCAGGTATCTGACAATCATATGATCAATCTTTCTGCTCATGGGCAGGTTTTTTCGCAAATCTGCGCGGCTGGCTATACAACCATTCATCTTCTTCTGAAGCTGTCGGACCCTTCGCAGCAACAGTTTCTTCTTCAGAAATCCCGGCATTTTCTTCCACATAATTTTCTGTACCGGAAGCTTCTGGCAAAGCTTCCTCCTCAGAAATTTCTTCTGTATCTTTCTCTGAGTCCTTCTCATAGAAATCCTCAGCAACTGAATTTTCCTCTTCCACGATTTTCTCTGTGTTCTTTTCATCCTGAGGATCTTCTTCCGGATGCTCTTCTTCCACAGACGAAGTTTCTTCTGATTCTTCGGAATCATGTTCATAAGCAGATGCTGTTCCGTTATAGACTTCCGGAACACCTGCGGCATCTCCATCTGCAAAAGCTCTCTCCAGTCTGAGCCGGTCTCTGTATTCTTCTGCTTCAGCTTCTCTGGCTGCTCTTTCCTGCGCTTCATAGTCCTGTTCTCTCCTGCGTCTGCGCCTTGCCGCCCTCTTTTTCGCCATGGTTTCTTCCACAACTGCGATCATAGCACAGATTACAAACAGTGCTGCTGAGATCAGCTGGGAAATTCCAACAGAAGTTCCCGGAATCATAAGCTTGTCTGTTCGAAGAAGTTCTATGCAAAATCGTCCGAGACCATATCCTGCCAGATATTTCAGAAATACTTCTCCGTGGAAATGTTTTTTGCGCTTCCACACAAGCATCAGGAGAAACAAAAGCAGACACCAAAGACTCTCGTATAAGAAAACCGGATGTACTTGAATATAAGAAGTTCCACCTATTGTCTCCAGGTTTTCCCTCATTGCAGATGTCACTTCGCTGGAACGCACAGCAGATAAAGGGAGCTGCATTGCAAATATGCTGTTGGTATACTCACCGAAAGATTCCCTGTTAAAGAAATCTCCCCACCTTCCTATTATCTGCGCAATAACGATTCCCATGCTGGCAGTATCTGCCATCTGCATAAAAGATTTTCTGCGCACGCCGCAGTAAATGGCAGCTCCCAGCATTCCTCCAAACAGACCGCCGTAGAATGTAAGTCCGCCATTTCTCACATTAAAGATCTCAATAATATTGCCCTTATAAAGATTCCAGGAACATAAAACATAAAGCATTCTGGATCCGACCACACCCAGAAGCAGGGATATGATCATCATTTCCAGATAATCGTCTTTATTCTCGCCGCAGCGCTTCGCTTCCAGAATCACAAATCCCATTCCCAGAAGCATTCCCAGAGCTATTACAAGGCCAAAAAATGTAATCTCAAATCCAAATATTTGAATGGATTTCCCCACATAATCCAGGTTTATTCCCAGATTCGGAAACTGAATTGACATTTATGCTATCCCTCTGTTTCTATTACTTATCAGACATTGAAACGGAATAAGATCACATCGCCATCCTGTACTACGTAATCCTTACCTTCCATTCTTACAAGACCTTTTTCTCTTGCACCTGCATAGGAGCCACAGTCAAGAAGATCCTGATAGTTTACTACCTCAGCTTTAATGAATCCACGTTCAAAATCAGAATGAATCTTACCTGCAGCCTGCGGAGCCTTGGTTCCAATCTTTATGGTCCATGCTCTGGTCTCATCTTCTCCGGAGGTCAGGAAGCTCATAAGTCCAAGAAGATGATAACTTGCCTTAACCAGCTTCTCAAGTCCTGATTCCTTGAGTCCAAGATCCTCCAGGAACATTTTTCTCTCATCCTCATCCAGCTCGGAAATCTCTTCCTCGATCTGAGCACAGATTACGAAAATTTCACTGTTCTGCTCCGCAGCATATTTTCTTACAGCCTGTACATGCGCATTGTCAGCACCATCATTTGCAAGATCGTCCTCTGCCACATTTGCAGCGTAAATTACCGGTTTCTGAGTGAGCAGATTGTATGTTCCCATCCATGCTTCCTCATCCTCATTCTCCAGTTCCATAGTGATTGCCATCTTGCCGTCTTCCAGCCATTTCTTGATCTTCTGAAGGAAATCAAGCTCTTTAGCAGCTTCTTTGTCCATACGGGCAGTCTTGGTAACCTTTGCAATTCTTCTCTCCAGGATCTCAAGATCAGAGAAAATAAGCTCCAGGTTAATAGTCTCAATATCACGGATCGGATCGATGCTTCCATCTACGTGGATTACATTGGTATCCTCAAAGCAGCGTACTACATGAACGATTGCATCGACTTCACGGATGTTTGCAAGGAACTGATTTCCAAGACCCTCTCCCTTAGAAGCGCCCTTTACAAGTCCTGCAATGTCAACAAATTCTATAACAGCCGGTGTCACTTTCTTGGAATGATAAAAATCACCAAGCAGTGCAAGTCTTTCATCCGGCACAGTAACAACTCCCACATTCGGGTCAATGGTACAGAAGGGATAGTTCGCAGATTCTGCACCTGCCTTTGTCAGGGAATTAAAAAGTGTACTTTTTCCTACATTTGGAAGTCCAACGATACCTAATTTCATTTTATCCTATATCTCCTTATTTTTAGGGGCGTTTGACATTTCTTTACGCCATTCTTTTGCTATTATACCACAAACAATAAAAATATGATATATTTCCGGCCCCATATTGTCTTCTCTATACATCTTTTTATTTTAGCATACCCAACTCTTTCCATCAAGACAAAAGCTCTGGACAATCTGATAAATTTGAAAAAACACCTCATATTTCCAATTGAATATGAAGTGTTTCTCTTTCGTAATACATCATTTATTTCAAATCTCTGGACATGATCATAAGAAGACTGCCTTTTTCGTAGAGTATCTTGGCCTTTTCTTCCTGAATCTCGTTGCTAACGGTGCGGCCGCAGTTATCTGTAGTAAGGCGGTAATGATCCAATGGGTATTTAAACCCCTTCAAAGTAAGACCTTCAACCGTTTCACCGGCTGCGAAAAAGGAAACATATTTTCCGAATTGACTGTCTTTTCGAATAATATGGCCATTTTCCACAAGACAGATGTAATTCTGAGCATCTGCCAGGATCACATTGACACCCTTTTGTCTGCCATATCCCAAAAGTCCCATGTTTCCAATAAAATGATCCAGTCTTCCACCAGTTGCGCCAAGAATAAGAATATTCTTTGCCCCTCTTCTTATTGCCAGATTTAAAGTAGACTGGGTATCTGTATCATCCTTTTCAGGATTCAGTCTGACAATTTCTGTATGGTCAAGACTCTCCAGATATGCCTTTCCAGCACCTGATAAACTGTCAAAATCACCGTCCACAATATCCGGGACAAGACCTGTTTCCAGAAAGAAATCCAGTCCTCTGTCAGCCGCCAGCAAAAGCAGCTTCTTTCCTTTTCGCTCTTCTTCTATTTTTCTTATAAAATCGAGGGCAAAATCTTTCTGGATCATGCCCCCGCTTACGATTACTGTATCTATCATTCTATCTCTCACTCAATCCTGTCACCAATCTCTTCGATCTGTTTCTGAATATGGCGGACATTCTTGGCAATATCACCGCCGAATACCCAGGATCCGGCAACAAAGATATTGGCACCAGCTTTCATAACAGTCTCTATGGTACCCTCATTGATTCCACCGTCAACCTCAATATCCACATTCAGATTCTCTTTGTCGATCAGTTCTCTCAGTTCCTGAATCTTCTCTGTACACTCGTCCATATATTTCTGTCCGCCAAAGCCAGGCTGAACAGTCATCACCAAAACCATATCCACATCCTCAAGCATGTGACTGATATCATTTACCGGAGTTGCAGGCTTGATGGAAACACCAACTTTCACTCCTGCATCCTTGATACGCTCTATAGTACGTTCCAGATCCTCACATGCCTCAGCATGAACGGTGATGGAATCAGCACCACAATTTACAAAATCCTGAATGTATCTTTCCGGCTCTGTCACCATAAGATGAACATCAAAAAACATCTTGGATTCTTTGCGAATGGATTTGATCACCGGCATACCAAAAGAAATGCTTGGTACAAAATCTCCATCCATAACATCAATATGGAGCCATTCAACTCCTTCGTTTTCAAGAATTTTAATCTGTTCGCCCAGACGGTTAAAATCCGCTGATAAAATGGAAGGGCATAGCTGATACATAGTTTTAGTATCTCCTTTTCTCTTTTAATTCCTCATATAAAGCCAGATAGTTGTCATACCGTTGCTGACTAATTTTACCTTCAGACAGAGCTTCCTTCACTGCACAGCCTGGTTCATGAATGTGCATACACCCCTGAAACCGGCATTGCGGCTCATACATTACAAATTCCGGAAAGTAATCCCGAAGCTCCTCTTCCTTCATATCGGTAAGATATAAAGAAGAAAATCCCGGAGTATCCACCAGGAAAGTATTCTTCTCCACCGGGATTACCTGGGAATGTCTGGTGGTATGCTTGCCACGCTTCAGTTTTTTGCTGATCTCACCAGTCTCCATCTGCACTTCACCCTGCATACAGTTGGTAATGGAAGATTTGCCCACACCGGAAGGTCCTGCAACTACTGTTGTTTTTCCATTCAGTATCTCACGGATCTCATCCATTCCCTCTCCTTCATAGGTACTGGAAAGCACTACACGATATCCGCATCCAGTGTAGATTTCGTAAAGCTTTTCCATTTCATCCTTGTCTCCCACATCTTTCTTGTTGAAGCAGATAACCGCAGGAATTTCCTGCTGTTCCATCATGATCAGAAAGCGGTCCAGAAGAAGAAAGTTAGGCTTTGGGTTCTCCATGGCAAAAATCAAAAATGCCTGATCTACGTTAGCAACAGCAGGGCGGATAAGCGAATTGCGGCGAGGAAGAATGGAAGTCACACTGCCTTCCTTCTCCTCCTCATTCAAAACGGTAATCTCCACATTATCACCTACCAGAGGCTTGAAATTATCCTTTCGAAAAATTCCTTTTGCCTTACATTCGTAAACATTGCCGTCTTCCGCATAGATATAATAGAAGCCTGCAATTCCTTTAATGATCTTTCCCTGCATGGATTACTCAACCTTCTCAAAAGTAAGAGGATAATGACCAAGTTCCTGATAACTTCCATCAGATTGCTGCTCAGACAGATATAAAGTACCCTCAGCAACTCCTGGTGCACCTGTAATATCCAGCTGATATGGGAAAGTAAGCTGCTGTCCTTCTACCACAGAGCTTGCTTTTGGATCGCCTCCTACATTCTGAACAAGCTCCAGTCTGATCAGACCTCCATTATATCCGGTAGGCGTATTCAGTCTCTGTGTACATTTCCATACTTCGCCATTTGCTACTGCTGCTGCAGTAGTATCAGAGAAACTCTGATCCTCAGTATTCTGTGAAGAAGTATCCTGACTTCCACTGCTTACAGTAAGAGTGATCGTATCGTTATCCGGATCTGCATATACCGGGTTGTCATCTGTATATCCTATAGGATCCTGAGAGATAACAGTTCCCTCTGCAACGTCTGTGCTCATCTGCATTTCCACATTAATATTAATGAATTTGCCAAGCTTGGCAATTGCATCATTCTTCTCCATTCCGGTTACATCTGGCACCTGTACACTGTCACCATAATTAATACCACGGCTGATAGTAAGAGTAACTGTATCGCCTGCCTTGACAGTAGTTCCTGCTGCAGGCTCAGTATCAAGGACACATCCAATGTCTACCATAGAAGACTGACTTTCATCCGGGTAAATCTTGTTAATCTGAACCGTTAATCCCTGACTTTCCAGAGTTTCCTGAGCAGAAGCACCGTTCTGGCCAAACATATCGGTAAGAGTGATGGATTCAGAACCTTTACTTAAATAATAATTTACAGTTGAATTCTTTGCTACCTTTGTTCCCTCTACAGGATTCTGGGAAGAAATATTGCCTTTTTCCTGTGTGGAAGCTTCCTCGCCTTTGTAACTCATTCCAATGTTTACAGAAGCACAAAGTTCCTGCGCCTCAGTCTCTGTTTTGCCTATAAGGTCCGGTACTGGTACCATATCATCATCTGCATCTGCTGCCTGAGTAACCTGAGCCTGCTGCTCCTGCTGACCGGAAGAATCCGATTTACCACCTATCAGTCCTGCTGCCTTTCCCACTACAAGAATCACTGCGATCAGAACTGCGGCACCTATGATCAAAGCAATAATACTTCCAGCTACACTGACGCCTCTTTTCTGCTTTTTGATACGTCTTTCTCTCTCTTCCCGCTCTCTGCTTCGTTCACGATCCCGGTTCTTTCTGGAGCCTTTCGAGCTCTCTACCTTATCGTCATATCCGAAATCGTCATCATCATCGTAGTTTGTCTCATTCAGTTCTTTTTCCAGAGTTTCTATATCCGGTTTAAGAGTCTGCTTCGGAGTGTGCTTGATCTCTCCAAGCTCTTCATCAGAAATTACAACCGTCTTAGCGTCTGTGTCTACAGATGTAAGCTTCACAAAATCTCCCTGCGGATCAATAAGAGAATGCTTCAGATCCTCGATCACGTCCTCCATCTTATTATATCTGCGGTCCACACTCTTCTGGGTACATTTCATAATAATCTGTTCCAGACTGTACGGCAGATCCGGGGAATAAACACTTGGCGGTACCATCTCTTCCTGAAGATGTTTGATTGCAATGGCAACGGTAGTATCTCCGTCAAAAGGAACACGTCCTGTTACCATCTCATATAAGGTGATACCAAGTGAGTAGATATCACTCTTCTCATCGCTGTAGCCGCCTCGTACCTGCTCCGGTGAGCTGTAATGTACAGACCCCATAACATTGGAGCTGATGGTATTGGAAGAAGCAGCTCTTGCAATTCCAAAGTCTGTTACCTTTACTTTGCCGTCTGTGGAAATAATAATATTCTGAGGCTTCACATCACGATGTACAATGCCGTGGCTGTGTGCTGCCTCAAGTCCCATAGATACCTGAATGGCAATACTGGTAGCTTCCTTTACCGAAAGCTTGCCTTTCTTGGAAATATACTCCTTAAGAGTGATTCCCTCGATCAGCTCCATTACGATATAATAAACACCCTCATCATCGCCTACATCAAATACATTTACTATGTTTGGATGGGTAAGACCTGCTGCTGCCTGCGCTTCACTTCTGAATTTCTTTACAAAAGTTGCATCTTCCCTGAATTCCGGCTTCAGAACCTTAACTGCCACAAAACGGTTCAGTTTATGGTCCATTGCCTTATATACGTCCGCCATTCCGCCGGTACCGATTTTACTTACAATTTCATAGCGTTCTGCTATAATCATACCTGTCTTTAACATGTTTCCACCTCATTCGTGAATGGTTCTATCAATATGATTGCAATGTTATCCTTGCCGCCGTTGTTATTGGCTTCCTGGATAAGAGTATTTCCCTTCCAGGTGATATCCTCATCAGAATTCAATATGATTTCTTCCATTTTTTTGTCTTCCACCATATTGCTGAGACCATCGGAACACATCAGGATCGTACTTCCCGGTTCCAGACGCATATCAAAGAAATCCACGTCTACAGTTTTTTCTGCTCCCAGAGCTCTGGTGATAATGTTTTTATCCGGATGATTTCTTGCCTCCTCAGCAGTGATTTCACCCATTCTTACCATTTCCTGAACCAGTGAATGATCCCTGGTAATCTGCCTCAGCTGTTTATCCACCACATATAGTCTGCTGTCTCCCACATTGGCAACATAAGCATACTGACCTACAATGGTGGCTACTACCATAGTAGTTCCCATTCCACGAAGCTTCTCATCCTTCTGCGCCTGTTCTATAATTTCTGTGTTCGCAGTCTCAATGGCATGACGGATTACCTTTACAGGATTATAATCCGTATCCTCCCTGATTTCATCTACCAGTATCCTGACCGCGTGAGAGGAAGCATAATCACCTGCATTGTGTCCTCCCATTCCATCAGCAACAGCAAAGAGGTTCGGGAGATTTCCAACTGTGTCCTGGGAAGCGAACACATAATCCTGGTTCATCTTCCGCTTCATTCCTATATTCGTAGCTGAATATACCCTCATGTCACTTCTCGCTTTCTGTCCTTTTCGTACTGTTGTTCAACATAGAAACACCAGTTTTTCGTTACTGCGGATCGTAACTTTTTTCCATATAACTTTTTCGTAATTGTCCACAGGCACCGTCTATGTCACTGCCCATTTCCCTTCTAATAGTAACATTAATTCCGCATTTTTCAAGTTTTATTTTAAAATTCTCTACAGCCTGATGCGTAGAACGCCTGTAAGAACGCTCCTTAATAGGGTTTACCGGGATTAGATTTACATGACAGTTAATATCATGGATTCTGCTGCTCAACTCTCTTGCATCTTCGTCACTGTCATTAACACCAGCCACAAGACTGTATTCAAAAGTAATTCTCCTGCCAGTCTCCTGAAAATAATTGCGACATGCATCCAGAACTTCGTCCATACTGTACCGCTGTGCAATAGGCATAAGCTCCTGTCTTTTTTCATCATTTGGTGCATGCAGAGACAAGGCAAGGGTAATCTGCAGTTTTTCCTTTGCAAGCTCATAAATTTTTGGAACAATTCCGCAGGTCGATACGGTGATATTCCTCTGGCTGATGTTAAGACCATCTTCATCGGAAAGCAGATGTACAAAGCGTACAATATTATCATAATTATCCATAGGTTCGCCAGTTCCCATTACTACTACATTAGATACCCGCTCTCCCGTTATGCTCTGGATCCTGTAAATCTGATCCAGCATTTCAGAAGGAAGAAGGTTTCTTGTCCAGCCTCCAATAGTGGAAGCACAAAAACGGCACCCCATTTTACAGCCTACCTGTGACGAAATACATACGGAATTTCCATGCTTATAACGCATAAGAACACTCTCGATCACATTTCCATCAGAAAGGCGGAACAGATACTTTCTTGTGCCGTCAATGGCAGAAACCTGTTCATCCACCATTTCCAATGCCGCTATGGGATAGTCTTTCAGTTTTTCTTTTAATTTTCCTGGTATGTTTCCCATCTCATCATAAGAGGTTACCAGATGTTCATGTAACCAGCTGTAGATCTGCTTTGCCCGAAAGGGTTTCTCTCCCAGTTCGGTCATCAGATTTTTCAGTTCGTCTTTCGTCATCGACTTAATATCTGTCATATTTATATTCCTATTTTCTTCTGAATTTCGCAATAAAGAAACCGTCTGTCTTATGTACTCCCGGAAGCAGCTGCAGATATCCAAGTGCAGTTGTCTCTGAGTGCAGCTCCTCTGGAAGATAAGGATCCAGGCTCTCCAGCTTAAATGGATAATTATTCAAAAACCACATCATGTTCTCTTCGTTTTCTTCTTTTGCAATGGTACAGGTACTGAAGATCAACTCTCCTCTTGGCTTCACATAGTTTGCTGCGCGATCCAGAATGGTTCTCTGCAGAATCACTATTTCATCCTGTTTCTGTGGCGTAACACGGTATTTGATTTCCGGCTTCTTGCCGATTACTCCATACCCGGAACAAGGTACATCTGCAATTACAACATCTGCAAGCAGTTCTGAATCCTGATCAAAAATAGTAGCATCCTGCACTCTTGCCTGTACATTAATAGAATTGGTACGCTGGATGTTTTCCTCGATCAGATTGACTTTATACTGGCTTACATCTCTTGCATCTACCGTTCCATATCCCTCCATCTTGTCTCCCATATGAAGACTCTTTCCACCTGGCGCAGCACACACGTCAATAACATAATCGCCCTTCTTCGGATCTGCAACCTCCGCAACCAGCATGGAACTTACATCCTGCACGACAATTTTTCCTTTGATAAAAGCATCCAGTGCAAGAATATGGTTAAATTCAGAAATGCTGTATGCATAAGACAGATATGGTGCAGGTGCTACATGAACGCCCTGACTTTCCAGGCTTTTTATAATCTCTTCCTTGGAATTCAGATAAGTCCGGCATCTGATGGTAAGAGGATGTTCCGTAAGAAAATCCGCCAGTATCTTCTCTGTTGTTTCTTCTCCATAGGCTTCCAGCCACCTGGTTACCAGCACCTCTGGCATGGAATACTTTACAGAAAGATATTTCAACAGATCATCTTCTTTTTGAGGGAACCGGACCTGATCCATTTCCCGGGCTATGGTACGAAGAACACCATTTACAAAAGGCTTCAGGTTATAAAAACCTTTTCTTTGCGCCAGCTTCACAGCCTCATTGCACACTGCGCTGTCTGGCACGCTATCCATGTATTTCAGCTGATATACTGCACTTCTTAAAATTTCCCGGATTGCAGGCTTCATCTTATCAACTGTCACCTTGGAAAAAGAATTGATAATATAATCAATCTGGATCCGGTATTCCAGCGTTCCTTCACAGACACGGGTAATAAATGCCCGGTCCTGTTTGGGAAGGAACTGATATTTGGAAAGGGCATTCCGAATTGCCACGTGGCTATGCTCGCCCTCTTCGATTTCAAGTAAAATTTCCAGGATCATCTCCCTGGAATTGATTCCGTTAATCATCCCGTCTTCTACCTCCGGAAAGTATGATCAGTCTCAGAAGCTGTAAAATGGAAGAAGCAAGAGCTGCTACATAAGTAAGGGCTGCCGCTGTAAGAACCTTCTTCGCACCTTTGTTTTCCTCGCGGCTTAAAATCCCTGTGCTTTCCAGCATTTTTAAAGCTCTTGAGGAAGCATTGAATTCTACCGGAAGTGTTACAAGCTGAAACAGTACCGCCAGTGAAAACAGCACAATTCCTACAGTTGTAAGTGCCGGTATGGAAAGGATCAGTCCCAGAAGAAAAATCGGCCAGGAAAGGGAAGATCCGATATTTGCCACCGGAACAATAGCTGAACGGATATTCAGCGGTGCATAATTTATATTGTGCTGAATGGCATGACCACACTCATGGGCAGCGACACATACAGCTGCCACAGAAGTTCTTCCATATACGTCCTGTGAAAGTGCCAGCCTCTTTGTTCTCGGATCATAATGATCTGTAAGGCTTCCGGAAATTGGAACAATCGTTACGTCGTAAATTCCGGCTGCATTCAAAATCCTCTGGGCAGTCTGAGCTCCTGTAAGACCTGAATGGCTGCGCACCTGCTGATAACGTGCAAAAGTGCTTTTCATCTTTCCAGATGCAGCCAGTGCCAGCACCATTCCAATGATCAGCAATACATAAGTAGGATCAACATAAAATCCATAAGGATATCCATATCCGTACATAAGATCACTCCTTTTTATCTGTGAATCTGCTTCCGGTTTCTATATGACATCCTCGAAGGAATGCATCCGCATCCATTCTCTTTTTTCCTTCTAACTGTACCTGTGAAAGTACCAGAACATCCTCACCGCAAGCCACGTAAATTCCTTTTTTGTCCGTTTTTACTACTGTTCCAGGTTCTGGCTTTTCTGTGCCAGCTTCTTCACTTTTTACTACAAAGCTTTCCCATACCTTCAAAGTTTTTCCATTCCAGAAGGTAAATGCGCTTGGCCACGGGTTTAAACCTCGCACCAGTCTTTCCAGTTCCGCGGCTGATTTCCCAAAATTGATCAATCCCATCTGTTTGGTGATCATACCGGCATATGGAGTAGGGCTTTCCTCCGGCTGTTTCTCGTAAACAGCTGTGCCATCAAAAATGTGAGGCAATGTCTCAACAAGAAGCTTCGCTCCTGCTTCTGCAAGCTTATCAAACAGAGTTCCGCCCGTCTCATCTTTTGCAATCGGCACTACGATCCTTGAGATCATATCTCCTGTATCAAGACCTGTTCCCATTCTCATGATCGTAACACCTGACTCCTTTTCCCCATCAATAACTGCCTGCTGAATAGGAGCTGCACCGCGGTATTTCGGAAGCAGGGATGCATGGATGTTAATACATCCGTATTTCGGAAGCTCCAGAATGCTTTTGGGAATGATCTGTCCAAAGGCAGCTACCACAATAATATCGGGATCCAGTTTCTCAAGAACCTGTAAAAATTCCGGATCGCGTACCTTCACAGGCTGGTAAACCGGGAACCCATGTTTCAATGCCTCTTCCTTTACAGGAGTGGGAAGCATGCTCTTTCCCCTTCCCTTCGGCTTATCCGGCTGGGTCACAACACCTGTCACCTCATAGCCAGCTTCAGCCAGTGCATGAAGGGGATTAACTGCAAAATCCGGCGTTCCCATATAAACAATTTTCATTTATTCCTCTTCCTCCTCATTGTCATAACTTACATGATGTAATTCACCTTCAACCAGACGTGTGTACATTTTTCCGTCAAGATGATCCAGCTCATGACAAAATGCACGGGCAAGGAGTCCTTCTCCTTCATATATCTGCTCATTCATATCCATATCAAGAGCTTTTACCTTCACATAATTTGGGCGGGTAACCTGACCGGACATTCCCGGAACACTTAAACATCCCTCCTCGCCTGTCTGCTCACCGGATGTCATAAGAATTTCCGGATTGATAAGAATAATTGGACCATCTCCAATATCGATCACTACGATTCTCTTTAATATACCCACCTGGGGAGCTGCAAGGCCAACACCGCATGCGTCATACATGGTTTCCAGCATGTCTCCTACCAGATCCTTTGTACGTTTGTCGATTTTCTCTACTGGTCTGCAGATTTTTTCCAAAACGGAATCTCCCTCTGTTCTGATTGTTCTAAGTGCCATCTCTGTGTTATCTCCTTTATCTTTGAATTTGGAAATACCCGTTGTTTCAAAGCCCTGCACCTTAACGCAGCCCTTTATTTCCGGTATTTCGCCTTATGAAAAATCAAATTGTATATTAACTTTTCTGAAGCCGGAATTGATTTCTATATATTCCTCCAGCCTGTCCTTTATTCGGACAAGCAGATCATAATTCTCATGTTTCAGATAAAGTACTCTTCTGTATACATCCTTTACTTTCCCTACAGACGCAGGGGCGGGACCGATCACATGAAGATCTTTTCCCGCATATATTTTTCCTGTAAACAGACCAAGATAGTGCATGGCTGTCTCAAGAAGCTTCTCATCCTCCGAAGAACCAAGCACTGCCATCATATGGGCAGCCGGGGGATAATCCATAAGAAGACGGTATCCCATCTCTTCCTGGTAAAATTCTTCGTAATCCTGCTTTGCAGCTGTCTGTATGCTGTAATGATCCGGACTATAAGTCTGGATCAAGGCATGGCCTTCTTTCCTTCCTCTTCCTGCTCGTCCCACCGCCTGGGTAAGAAGCTGAAAAGTGCGCTCACCACTGCGATAATCATCAGCATTCAGGGATAAATCTGCAGCAAGGATCCCCACAAGAGTAACATCCGGGAAATCATGTCCCTTGACGATCATCTGGGTTCCAATCAAAATATCGGCCTCATGCCTGGAAAAAGCAGACAAAATTTTTTCATAGCTTCCCTTAGCTCTTGTAGTGTCGTAATCCATTCGAAGAACTCTTGCCTCTGGAAATTCTTTTTCTACCACCTGCTGGATCTGCTGGGTTCCCGCTTTAAAACCGCCTATATATGGGGAAGAACAGACTGGACATTTGTCCGGTTTCACAGTTTCATAACCACAATAATGACAGATCAGCTTTCTGCCATTATGCTCACTTAAGGAAACGTCACAGTGAGGACATTTCATTACATGACCGCAGGAACGGCATGAAACAAACCCTGCGTAGCCACGGCGGTTGAGAAACAACATGGCCTGCTCCCCTTTTTTCAGGCACTGGCTCAGGTCTTCTCTCAGTTCCAGACTGAGGGCAAGGCGGTTTCCTTTTTTTAGTTGTTCCCTCATGTCAATAATTGATACCCTGGGAAGAGGTCTTTCTTCAAATCTGGCTTCCAGCTTTACAAGGACATATTCTCCTTCTTTCGCCCTGTAATACGCTTCCATAGATGGAGTTGCAGAACCAAGAATTACTCTTGCGCCTTCCAGCTTTGCTCTGTGGATAGCCGTTTCCCGGGCGTGATACCTTGGACTGTTTTCACTTTTATAAGAAGATTCATGCTCCTCATCAATAATGATCAGCCTCAGCTTTCCAAAAGGAGTAAAAAGTGCTGAACGGGGTCCCACCATAACCTGCAGTTCTCCCTGTTTGGCTCTTTTAAACTGGTCATAACGCTCTCCCAGGGAAAGTCTGGAGTTAATTACCGACACCTTATCACCAAAACGACCATAAAATCGCCGTACAGTCTGATAAGTCAGCGCAATTTCCGGAATCAGCACGATTGCCTGACCGCCTTCCTTTATCACCTTATCGATCAGCTCCATATATACTTCCGTTTTTCCACTGCCGGTAACTCCGTGAAGAAGAACCGGTCTCGGATCCGGGTGTTCCCATTCTGATAAGATCTGATTCACAGCCATTTGCTGGGATATACTTAATACTGCTGGTGCCACATGCGGAATATTCTCTGCATCTGCAACTGCATTTCTATACACTTCATCTGACTCCACAGAAGCAATCCCCTGTTCTTCAAAATATCTCAGGACAGAAGCCGTAGTGCCAAGCTCCTTTGAAGCCCAGGCAGTCTCAATTTTCCCATTTTCATTCTGCAAGAGTGCTTCCAGAAGGCGGATACGTGCTTTAAATCTGGTCATGCTAAGCTCTTCCAGAAGCTTTTCCCCATCTTCTCTGGAAATCAGAAGGGTTATCCACCTTTTTTCCTGGGCTTTCATCTTTTTCTGAATAGGAAGAACTGTTTTCAGAGCCTGGATCATGGTAGAGCCGTAATTTTCTTTCATCCACCCTGCCAGCGCGATCAGCCTGGATTCTGTGGTTTCCTGATCATTTTCAATACCGGCAACAGATTTGAGCTGGATTCCCTTTACTTTAGGCTCACCAGAAATCCCCACTACATATCCCTTGCGCACATGATTTCCTCTTCCAAATGGAATGGAAACCACCATTCCCACCTGTATCTCTTCCTTCAGTTTCTCCGGAACCAGATATTGAAAGCTTTTATCCAGCTTCTCATGGGAAATGTCTACAATAATATCTGCATATGTCATGTTTTACTTTCCAGCAAGAATATCAGCGATCAACACACGCTCATCCATAGGATATTTTTTGCCTTTGATTTCCTGGTAATCTTCATGACCTTTACCAGCCAGCACCACAATATCCCCTGGTTCTCCGTGATGGATGGCATAAGCGATTGCTTCCTTGCGGTCTGGAATCTCCACATATTTACCTTCTGTCTTCGCCATGCCAACCTTGATGTCATCAATAATAGCCTGAGGCTCCTCATCTCGCGGATTATCAGAAGTAATGATGGTCAGATCTGCCAGACGACCGGAAACTTCTCCCATCTCATAACGGCGAAGCCTGGAGCGGTTTCCGCCACAACCAAACAGGCAGACCAGTCTGTGTGGATGATACTCACGCAATGTAGTAAGAAGACTTTCCAAAGCCATTGCATTATGTGCATAATCAATCATCAGAGTAAATTCATCAGATACTTTCACCATCTCAATACGGCCTTTTACTTTTGCTACCTTCAGAGCCTTCAGGATATTTTCCTGGGAAACCTTAAAATGACGGCAGATTGCAATAGCGGTAAGAGAGTTGTAAATACTGAATTTACCTGGGATGTCGATTTCAACAGGGAAATCCATAAGCCCCTTCAGCTGATAGGAAATTCCAAGATAACCTTTTCCGCCAATCAGTCTGGCATCCTCAGCGCGAAGGTCTGCTTCTTTTGAAAAGCCATAGGTTTCCAGAGTACAGGTATGTCCCTCTACAATTCTGTCAAAATGCTCATCATCACGGTTTACAATTCCTACGCGGCACTGCTTGAGAAGCATAGCTTTACAAGACAGATAATGGTCGAAGTCCTTGTGCTCGTTTGGACCAATATGATCTGGTTCAATATTTGTAAAAATTCCAAAATCAAACACAAATCCCTGAGTACGATGCAGCATCAGCCCCTGTGAGGAAACTTCCATAACCACACAATCACAGCCAGCTTCCACCATTTCGTGAAAATACTCCTGAACTACATAGGATTCTGGTGTGGTATTAGAAGCAGGTATTATCTTATTTCCGATAATTGCCTCAATAGTACCGATCAGACCAACCTTGTATCCAGCATTTTCCAGAATGGATTTTACCATATAGGTAGTGGTAGTTTTTCCCTTAGTTCCGGTAATTCCGATTGTTTTCAGCTTCTCTGCCGGATGTCCGAACCAGGCTG
>OLRC01000276.1_pt1 | contig 39733 bp, 39 predicted proteins | sample 1672081 | NCBI WGS metagenome assembly OLRC01 (sample SAMEA3136643, study PRJEB25190) | human gut metagenome | biome: human gut; feature: human-associated habitat; material: faeces | place: Austria | collected 2013
GGTGCATCGCGCGGCTTCGCGATGCACCAGAGGCCGCACCTTTCGCGCGCGCCGCCTTCCCCTTTACACGTTCAGCAGCTTGTGCCTGAGGGCGTAGTCCACCAAATCGGCGCGGGTCTTCAGGCCCAGCTTCTGATATATCTTCGAACGGTGGGCCTCCACCGTCTTGACCGAGAGGAATATCTGCTCGGATATCTCCTTGTTCGTGAAGCCCTTGGCCAGAAGCTGGAGGATCTCCAGCTCGCGGTTCGAGAGCTGCTGGTAGGAGCGATCCTCTTCCTCTCCTCCGGCCACAAGCTGCTTGGTGAGCATGGCCGTCATCTTCGGATGGATGTAGCTGCCGCCCTCGGCCACCGCATGGACGGCGGCGATCAGCTCTTCCGACGTCGAGTTCTTCAGCACGTAGCCCGCCGCTCCCCCGCGCAGCGTGTAGAAGAGGTACTCCGGTTCGGCGAACATCGTGAGGATGACCACCTTCGTGCCGGGGAAGTCCTTCGCGATCTTCTCGCAGGCCACCAGCCCGCTCTGCCCCGGGGGCATGGAGATGTCCATGAGCAGGATGTCCGGTTTCTCGCGCGCCACGATGGCGTAAGCCTGCGCGCCGTCGGCTGCCTCGGCCACCACCCGCACGTCGGGGTCCTGCTCGAGTATCATCCTGAAACCCGCGCGTACCACTTCGTGGTCGTCCGCCAGCATTACTCTGATCATACGCCCGCCTCCTTGCCTTCCGCCACGTGCATCGGCGCAACCAGCGTCATCTTCGTGCCATGCTCGTCGGATTCCATCGCGAGCCGGGCGCCGATGACGCTCGCGCGCTCCTGCATGCCTACGAGACCGCAGCCGCTCCCCTTGATCTCCGGCTGCTCGGTGTCGAAGCCGCATCCGTGGTCGATCACGCTCACATGCAGCCATCCGGCCGAATCCTCGAGCCGGACGATCACCTTCTCGGAGCCCGAGTACTTGCAGGCGTTCAGGATGGCCTCCTGGCAGATGCGGTACGCCTGCGTCTCGAGAGCCTGATCGAAGCGATCGCACGACAGGCTGCCCTCGAACACGATCTCGTTGCCGTACGTGCGCTCGAACACGGCAGCCTGCGAGCGCAGAGCCGCAACGAAACCAAGATGGTCGAGAGCCGAGGGTCGCAGCTGCACCGACAGGTTGTGCAGCTCGTCAAGCACGTTGGCAAGATCGTTGTTCGCTTCCGCCAGCAGCTCGTAGCCCTCTTCGTCAACATGCGCGACAAGGCGCTTGAACACGAACGACAGCGTCAGCAGCTCCTGCGCTATGCCGTCGTGCAGCTCGCGCGAGATGCGCTTGCGCTCGTCCTCCTGAGCGGCGATGACGCGCGCAAGCTCCGAACGGATGAAGATAGGGTTCTTCTGATCGTCGGCGCGTTTCTCCACCGCGATTCTTTCGAAATCCATGAAGTCGTCGGAAACGACGTCCAAATCGCACAAGGTGCCGTCCAGATCGTCGATGACCTGGCGGTACGCCGCTTCGTGCCGATCGCTCACCGTGCGGAACGCGCACAGCAGCACGGCGACCACGCGCCCGTCGCGCGTGAGCGGCAACGCGCAGAAGCTATGCAGATCCTCGGCGAACACGATAGGGTACGACGAGTACTCGCGCGGGTCGATCTCCTCGTCGATGTTCGTGAACATCATGGGCTTGCCCGCCTTGATGGTGATGCCGCCGATGCCGTGCCCCGGCGCCAGCACGATGCGGCGATGGCGCTCGCCGGTAGCGCCTGCGCTGTATATCCACTTGAGCGGCGCGCCGATGAACGCCGTCAACCCGATGGACACGAAATCGAACCCGTACCGATCTTTGATGTCGTTCACCGCACGCGCGTACTTCTCGCACGCGCCCGCCAGCTCCCGCTCGCTGAAATTGGACGCTCCCACCGCGTCTCCCCCGTTCCCGTTGCCGATCCGCTCGTTCGCTCGTCGACGGTCTATTATCCCCTACTTCGCTCGTATTTGCACGGGGCGGCTTGCCGAACGCCTCGACGACGCGCATAATCCGACATGCGGCACGCTCCCGCGGCCCCTGCTTCCCTGATCAGACGCTCGTTCTCGTCGGTGATGCCGCCGAGCGCGAACACGGGCGCATGCGCGCGATCCAGCACGGCGCGCAGGAAGGGCAACCCTCGCGCCGTGGACGCCGGCTTGCACGAAGGCGCGAACACGGGGCTCGCGACGAGAACGTCGGCTCCCAGAACCTCGGCCTCGGCCACCTCGTCGGCCTCGTGGACGTTCGTACCCACCCACGCGAACCCGTCGGGACGGCCCTGCGCGCGCAGCAGCGGCAGCGGCAGGTGCACGGCGGCGCAACCGAGGCGGCGCGCCGCCTCCACGTGGGAGTGCGCGACGAAGGCGATGCCGCAGCGCGCGCAGATGGCGGCCATCTCCGCAGCGAGGAGCTCGTAGGCGGCATCGTCGAGGTCCTTCTCGCGCAGGATGACCGCGTCGATGGCGCCCGAATCCGCGAGGAACGCCGTCTGCTGCGGCAACGGGAGAGCGCAGCGGAGGCGGTCGGTGACGAACACGCGCCGAAACGTCGGGTCCGCCGCCGAGGGCTCACAGGCGAACATAGTCGTTCATCACCGGCTCGAGGCCGACGCCGCGCAGCGCGGTGCGCACCTGCGCCACGTCGCGGCCGTCGGCGATCTCGAACTGGTCGTCGCCCGCAGGCGATCCGTCCGCATGCTCGCCGACGCCCGTGGACACGCCGGCGGATATCTTCGTGGCGGCGATGCCCATGACCTGGTCGCGGAAGCCCGCGCGCTCGCGCGACGAGATGGTGATGCCCGCCTGCGGCAGCAGCAGCCGGTAGGCGCACATCACCTGCAGAAGCTGTCGCTCGCCCACGCCGCGCGGCCCCAGCGACCCGTCCCCGGCGATGGGACGCAGGCGGGGGCACGACAGCGACAGCTCGGCGTGCGGGTAAGCGCGCTGCAAGAGCCATGCGTGCAGCCCGCATGCGTACGCGTCGCGCCGGAAGTCGCCGAGACCCAAGAGGGCGCCGAACGCCGCGCCCCGCATGCCGCCTCTCATCGCGCGCTCCTGAGCGTTCGCACGGTACGGGAACACCCGCTTGCGCCCCGCCAGGTGCAGCTTGCCGTAAAGCGCGGGGTCGTACGTCTCCTGGAACACCGTGACGTAATCGACGCCGCATTCGTGCAGGTAGGCGTATTCGTCCTCGTTCATGGGGTACACCTCCACGCCCACCATGCGGAAGCGCTCGGCGGCAAGCTTGCACGCCTCGCCGATGTAGAAGGGGTCGGTGCGCGCGCGGTCTTCGCCCGTGAGCAGCAGGATCTCCTCGAGCCCCGTCGCGGCGATGGCGTCGAGCTCGGCGACGATGCCCGCGCGGTCGAGACGGGCGCGGCAGATGTCGTTGTCGCGGTTGAAGCCGCAGTACACGCAGTGGTTGTCGCAGTAGTTCGCCAGGTACAGCGGCGTGAACAGGTACGCCGTGCTGCCGAACCAGCGCCGCCGCGCGCGGCGGGCGGCGGCGGCCAGCTCTTCCAGCAACGGCTCGGCGGCGGGCGACAGCAGCGCGCCGAAGCCCTCGGGGGAAAGGCGGTCGGCCGCGAGCGCGGCGCGCACGTCGGCCTCGGTCGCCGCGTCGAAGTCGAACGCCGCCGCGCGTGCCAGCAGTTCGTCGAGCACGGGCGAGTCGGTGACGTCCATGTCCGGGAGGTAGGCCAAGGGGTCGATGCCACGATCGCGCGCCACGTCGGCGGGGTCCACCGCCTCGAGGCGCGTGAAGCGCGGAACCGCCGAGGGCGTTGCGGAGCGGGTGCCTGCTTGCGTCATGGCCCCTCCTAATCCGCGAGGAACCCGGTGAGGGGCGACGAGGCCTCGGCGCGGTCGAGCACGCGCCCCATGCCGGCTCGGTATCCCGCGCGCCCCGCCTCCACGGCGCGCTTGAACGCGGCCGCCATGAGGGGGACGTCGCCCGCCGTGGCCACCGCAGTGTTCGCCATGACCGCGGCCGCGCCCAGCTCCATCGCCTCGCATGCCTGGGAGGGCCGGCCGATGCCCGCGTCCACGATGACGGGCACGTCCACCTCGTCGACGATGATCTTGATGAAGTCGCGGGCGGCCAACCCCTTGTTCGACCCGATGGGCGCCGCCAGCGGCATGACGGCCGCCGCGCCCGCGCGTACCAGGTCGCGCGCGCAGACGAGGTCGGGGAACATGTAGGGCAGCACGACGAAGCCCTCCTCGGCCAGTTGCGCCGTTGCGCGCACCGTCTCGGCGTTGTCGGGCATGAGATAGGCCGCGTCGCGGATGACCTCCACCTTCACGAAGTCGCCGCATCCCATCGCCCGCGCCAGCCGCGCGATGCGCACCGCCTCGTCGGCCGTGCGCGCCCCCGATGTGTTCGGCAGCAGCGTCACGCCCTCGGGAATGGCGTCGAGGATGCTTCCATCCTGCCCCGTGTTCGCGCGACGCACGGCCAAGGTGACGATCTCGGCGCCCGCATCGCGCACGGCCGCCTCCACGAGGTCGAGGTTGAACTTCCCCGACCCCAGGATGAAGCGCGAGGTGAACGTCCGGTCGCCCAGCGACCAGGTATCCGGTTCGTATGCCATGGATATCCCTTCCCGGCCGCCCTCTGCGGCCCGTTGCTTCCGTCAGTTTTCTTCGAGTCCCAGCACGAGGCGCACGACGACGAGCGCCTGCTGCGCCGCGCACAGAGCCACCCGCGGGGCGAACAGCGCCTCGTCGGCCACGTCGGCCTCGCCGTCGCCGCACACGAACAGCCGCCGCCCCACGCGCCGCGTGACCAGCGCGTCGGCCGGTCCCGCACCCGCCATGCCGCTGCCCGCCACCACCACGGTATTCGACGCCTCCGTCAGCAGCGCGTTCACGAGGTCGGCTTTGCAGCGGGGGTCGTCGAAGGCCTCGCACACGATGCGCTCGCCCGCGAACAGCGCCGCCGCGTTGCCGGCATCCACCCGCACGCGGTCGAGCGAAAGCTCGATGCCCGGATCGATGCGCCGCAGCTGCTCGGCCAGCGCCTCGGTCTTCGGCCGGCCGAGATGCTCGCGGAAGTAGTGCTGGCGGTTGAGGTTGGACTCGTCCACGAGGTCGAAGTCCACGAGGTGCAGCGCGCCCACCCCCGAGCGCGCCAGCATCACGGCGATGTGCGACCCCAGGCCGCCCAGCCCCGCCACGCCCACGCGCGCCGCCGCCAGCCTCGCGCGCGCCTCTTCTCCGATGCGGCTCGAAAGCGCGTCCATCAGCCGCCTCCCACGAAGCGGACCACTTCCAGCACGTCGCCTGCCCGCAGCACCGTGGCCGCGTACGCGTCGCGCGGCACGATGGCCCCGTTCAGCTCGCACGCCACGCGCGCGGCGTCGAAGCCGTCGCGCTCCAGCAGCTGCGCGAGCGTCGAACCGTCCGCCTCGGGCCGCGCCCGTCCGTTCACCTGCGCCACGTCTCGCCCTCCTTTCCGCCCCCGCCGGCGCAGCCGCCGGCCTCCGGGCACGAAAAAAGCGCGCACGAAGCAGATCGCACCCGAGGTGGTACGCCCCTTCGTACGCGCTTGCGTACTCTCACGACGGCTAGGATATCCGAAGTCGCCCGTCCCCGCAACGCCCCACCGGTAAGCGGCGGGCGCAAGATGCAGCGGGATGGGGCGCAAAGCGGCTGCCCGATGGCGCATCATCGCCCGAAAAACACGCTTTCGCGCTCGATTCCGTGTTTTTCAGGCGATGATGCGCACGCGCGCTGTCAGCAACACGGCCGCCATGCCGCGCAAACGAGCGGATAGAGAACCGTTGCGCCGCCGCAACCGACCAGCCGACGCCCTGCGGTACGCTGAACGGACCAAGGCAACCGACGATCAGATAAGGAGACGTTCATGAAGTACAAGACAGGCGACAAGCCGGGCGCGGGACGCTACCGCTGCGACAACTGCGGCTACGTCGTTCGCATCACGAGCGATGCCGAAGCCCTTCCCGCATGTCCCAACTGCGGACACCACGAGTTCACCAAACTGGAAGACTGACCGAACGTCAGGGCCGGCAGCAAGTCCGGCACGCTGCCGGCCCCGCAGGGGCCGCGATGACGACGAAAACCTCTGCGTACGGCAGGAATCAAGGGGTTTGGTAACCGGTGCCGCCGCCTCTGACATGCCGAGAACATCCGACCTGCACAAACGCACGCGCATCGCCCCCTCCCCGCATCAAACGAGAGAATAGAGCGGCTCCAAGATTACCAAACCGCCCCACTTGCGCCAGCAGACCCCGCTTTCGCCGTCATTTCCCAAATCGTTCGCGCGTTCGCACTTTTCCGGGTCACTTTGACGAGAGAGGCCTCGGGGCCGGAGCAACAAAAAAAGAGCCTTCGCAGGTCGAAGGCTCTTTCGAATTCATGGTGGGCGATACAAGATTTGAACTTGTGACCCCTACCGTGTCAAGGTAGTGCTCTCCCCCTGAGCTAATCGCCCATGAATGCTTGCTGCTTTGGAAGTTTTCCGCGTCAGCAAGCAGATAGTCTACCAGAAGTTCGCCGACCATCAAAGACAAATTTTGAAAATATTTTTGCGAACTTTTCTGAAATCGGGGGTTGCGCGCTACCGACACTTCCAGTATTATATTTCCTCGCCGATGCGGACGTGGCTCAGCTGGTAGAGCACGACCTTGCCAAGGTCGGGGTCGCGGGTTCGAACCCCGTCGTCCGCTCCATCGTCGCTAACAGGCCGGTCATTATCAAAAGTTTTGACCGGCCTTTTCATGACGGTGTCGACGAGATGGCGACGTGGCCAAGTGGTAAGGCAGAGGCCTGCAAAGCCTTCACCCCCGGTTCGAATCCGGGCGTCGCCTCCATTCGCTCCCCTTGCGGGGCGGACGGTTTGAGAATTGAAAAGCGTTACCCATGCGGACGTGGCTCAGCTGGTAGAGCACGACCTTGCCAAGGTCGGGGTCGCGGGTTCGAACCCCGTCGTCCGCTCCATGATCGTACAAGCCCGTCGGTTCGCCGACGGGCTTTTTTCATGCCTCGCTCCGAACGATAAAGGTTAGAGCAGCTCTAAGAGGTCGGCGAGCGCCGTCACGCGCTCGTAGCCGCAATCTTTCTCGGCATCGCGCCTGTCGACGATCACCGCGCGGATGCCGGCAGCGGCCGCCCCGTCCCCGTCGGCATCGGGGCGATCGCCCACATGCACGCTCGCTTCGGCGCGCACGCCCATCTGCTCGCAAGCCAGGTTGAAGATGACCGGGTTCGGCTTGCGGTAGCCCACCACCGCCGAAGATACTACCGTGTCGAAGTACGGCAGCAGCCTGAGGTCGCGCAGGAGCCCTTCCAAGCCCGCATCCCAGTTCGATACCACTCCCAGCGCGTATCCACGCTCCTTGAGCGCTCTCAGGCACGCTGTGACGTCGGCGTACGTCTCCCAGCATTCCGCGCGCCGATAGGCCTCGTGCACCGTCTGCGCCACGCCTTCCGCATCGTGGCCGATGCCCGCGAGATGGCACACGTAGCGGTACTGGTCCAGCCAGATGGCCGTCGACCCCTCGTGCGAGCACCAGAAGTCGCCGTCGCGCAGATACTCCGCCTCGTAGTACGCGTCCATGGCCGGCATGTGCGGCTCGACGTCGCGCACGGCCAGGTCGTGGCCGCGCTCGGCCGCAACGCGCGCGAATGTCTCGGCCACCGACGGGCACGGCCGGATGAGCGTCGAGCCCACGTCGAAGAACACCGCCTCGGCCATGCGCCCTCAGTCCTCGTGGCCGTCGTTCGGCTCGATGTGGACGAGCACCTCGATCACGTTCGGGAACCGCTGCATGATGGCGCGCTCCACCCGCTCGGACAGCTCGTGGGCCTCCCCCACGGTCATCCCGGGCGCCACGAGCACGTGCAGGTCGGCGTACACCTCTCCCTCGGTGCCGCGCGTGCGGATGTGATGGGCATCCTGCACGCCCGGCACGCCCATCGCCACGGCCTGCACGTCCTTGTCGGGAATGCGCGCATGATCGGACAGGGTGGCTAGCGCGTGCTTGAATACGTCGTAGGCCGTGGCCAGGATGGCGACGGTCACCACGAGCGCCATGATGGGGTCGGCCATGGGAAAGCCCAGCGCCACGGCCGCCAGACCGACGATGACCCCGATGGACACGAGCGCGTCGGACAGCGTATGGTTCGCATCCGCCGCAAGCACCTCGCTTTTGAGCCGCTTCGCGCACCGGCGCTCGTAGGTGGTCACCCCGATGTTGACGGCGAGGGTGCCCACCATGACGATGAACGACACGGGAGTTACTTCGGCCGTGTACACGCCGGACACGAGCTTGCCCACCGCGCTCGAACCCACCTCGAAGGCCGCCAGAAGCAGCAGCACGCCGATCACGAGGCTTGCGTACGTCTCGAACTTCGCATGGCCGTAAGGATGGCTGTCGTCGGCCGGACGCGCCGCCAACGCGATGCCGACGAGGCCCACCACGTTGCCGGCCGAATCGAACACCGAGTGGATGCCGTCGGCTTGCATGGACGCCGATCCGCTCATCAGGCCGTAGACGTACTTCGCAGCGGCCACCGCCAGGTTCAACACGAGGATGACCCACAGCACGCGCCGGATGGAGCGCATGCGCTCCGATACCGGGTTCTTCGTTGCAAGCGCCTTTGCCACGCCCGCTCCTTTCGCCGAAAGCGGCTCCGTCCGCATATGCAATGCGGAGGTATAAGAAAAGAGAGCCCGAAGGCTCTCTCCATTCTCTCTGGTGTCGGAGGCGGGATTTGAACCCGCACACCCTTAAACGGGCACTAGCACCTCAAGCTAGCGTGTCTGCCGTTCCACCACTCCGACGTGTTGCTCGAAACGCAACGCAGGTTATTCTACCCGAACCCTTCTGCGTTGTGAAGGGGCAATTTTCGCTATTTTGCAATCGCCCCGTGGGGGTAGATGATCATAAGGACGATAAGCGAAAGCATGAAGATGATCGCGAACGCGATGGTGATGCGGTCGAGGTTCTTCTCGACGATGCTCGTACCGGTTTGGGTGGAGTACACCGAGCTGGCGATCATGTCGGAGATGCCCGTGCCCTTGCCGGAGTGCAGCAGGATGAACACGATGAGGCCGATGCCCGAAACGACGAGCAGGATGAGCGTGATGATGAGGAGCGGATTCAAGGTTCGTCTCTCTTCTTTCGATCAAAGGTATATCGGTACGCAAGTTGCTAAGTATAGCGAAAGGCGCATTCGAGGGCAAGAGCATATCGCCTGCGCAACAGCGCTATAAATTCATGCCGCTGAAGGACTCGACCAAGGTGAGGACCGCGGGAGCCATGACGATCAGCATCAGCGAAGGCATGATGAACATGCTCATGGGGAAGATCATCTTCGTGGGCAGCTTTTCCACCTTCTCCTCAAGGGCGGTGAATTGCCGATTTCGCGCGACCGATGCCTGCATCTTCAACACGCGGGAGATCGAGGATCCCGACTTGGCCGATACGATCACCGACGAAACGAACATGGAGACGCCCTCCGTCTGGCAGCGATCGGCCAAACGCCTCAGCGCATCTTCGCGCGAATAGCCCAAGAGGTTGATGTCTCGCTCGCAAAGCGCGATCTCCTTGCAGAGGGTGCCGTCCAAGCGCTCGCTGACATGCCGCATAGCCCGTTCCATGGTCAAACCCGCTTCCACCGAAATGGAGAGAAGGTCTATGACGCTTGCCAACTCCCGGTTGATCGCCTCTTGGCGCTCGTTGCGCTTGAGGATCAGAAAGCCACGGGGCCCCAGAATACCCGCGGCGACGACCACCGCGTTGAACAGGAGCAGGCTCGTGGTGTCCGATCCGACGATATAGGGCGAGAACACGAGCAGCGCGATCATCCCGAGAAGCGAGAGGATGACCGAAAGCCCGTAAAACGTCGAAGGCCTCATATTGAGTCCAGCGGCGGCGATTTGATTGCGCAGATTGCGCTCTTGAGCGCGAGAGAGCGGGAGCATGTTCGAAACGAAGCCGGCGGCAGCCGCCATCCTATCGGACACGTTCGCATCGACCGAGGAGTCGGGCGGCTTCTCGATTTTACGATACGAAGGGAAGAGGCGGGACGCGAACAACAGGTACACCGCGAACCCCGCCGAGCATCCAATGAGCAATGCAACCATCATTTCCACAATAGGGCTCCCTACTCTGCTTTGAACTTGTACATACGGCTGATGAGAAACAGTCCTATGCCATCGAGCACTGCGGCGGCGATGATCACGGCGGGCCAAAAAGGCCATGCGTAGAAATTATCCATATAGCCGGGAGAGCCGTACGTGAAGAACGCGAGCACCGCGAAAGGCACGGCGGCCACGAACACGGCGGAGAAGCGCGCGTTGGCGGTCGAAGAACGCACTTTGTTCTTCAGCTCGATTCTGCGCGCGATGGTTTCGGCTATCGTGTCGACAACGGATGCCAGGTTCCCGCCTCCTTCTTTCTGGATCATGACGGCGGTCGCAAGCAGGTGCGCCTCGGAACTTTGGATGCGGATCGCAAGCCGCTCGAAAGCATCGGGGAGCGAGATGGACGCATTGGAAACGTCCTCGATGACGCGCTGCAGCTCGGAATGTGTGGGCTCCGGCATGAACTGGGCGACTGCGGATATGGACATTTCGAAGCTCGACCCGCCACGCAGGTTCTCGGAGATCATCGGAAGCGCCGAAGCCAGTTGTGTTTCGAACTGCATCGAGCGCTTTTTCGCAGCCGTCAGCAGGAGCGCCCATGCCGCGGCCGCAGCCCCGGCAACGCCGACAAGCAAGCCGAAGCCTCCGAGGGGCCCATGCAAGAAGGCGCCGAGGAGCGCGCCGGCGATCACGACTCCCACCAAGAACATCGCCGGCGAGATCGCCATCCCGGCCGACAGGAGCATCGCCTCGAGCCTGCTCCCGGATTTGGTTTGCGCTCTTTGAAGCTGCCGTCTCCGCTGCCTCCCCCCTCTGTATATCTCCACTTGCTCGAACGTGCGGTCGCGCTCCATCACCGACAAGCGACGGGCCGACACGAAACCGGCCATCCCGCACACGAGCGCCAGGATCACGATCACGTATCCGATCAAATCGTTCATAGCCGTTCCCCCCCCTATGCGCGAAAGCGGTCGAAGAACCATTCGGGGTCGTAGTACACACCCATGTTCTCCAGCTGCATCTTCACTTTGCTGGGCTGAAAGCCGTCTCCGACGAACTCTCCCGTCAAATTGCCCCCCTCGCCGAAACCCTGGGGTTCGAAATGGAAAAGCCGCTCAGTCGATATCGTATCGCCTTCCATGCCGGCGATATGGTAGATGGAATCTATCTTGCGCGTACCGTCCACCATGCGCTTGATGATGACGATCAAGCTCACCGCTTGGGCGATGAGGCGCTTCGCGTCTTCCGCGGTGTACGTCGCCATGCCCGTCATGATCATGGTTTCCAAGCGCGAGAACGTCGTGGCTATGTCATTGGCGTGGACGGTCGTGAGCGATCCGTCGTGTCCGGTGGTCATGGCGTTGATCATTTCGATGGCCTCGGCCCCACGGCACTCTCCCACTATTATCCTGTCGGGGCGCATACGCAGAGCGTTGATCACGAGCTGGTGGATGGATACCTCTCCTCGGCCTTCCATGTTGGGAGGGCGGCTTTCTAAACGTACGAGGTTGCTTTGCTTGAGCTGGAGCTCGGCCGCATCCTCTATCGTCACGAGACGCTCGTGATCGGGTATGAACGCTGAAAGGACGTTGAGCAGCGTGGTTTTGCCGGATCCGGTTCCCCCGGCGACGATGCAGCTGCATCGCCCCGCGATCGCCGCAGCAAGAAACGACATCATCGTCGGAGAAGCGGTCCTGGAAGATATGAAATCCGTCGCCGTCATGCGCTCTTTTGCGAACTTCCTGATGGTGAGCGAGCTGCCGTCTATGGCGAGCGGGGGGATCACCGCGTTCACGCGGGAACCGTCCACCAGGCGCGCGTCCATCATCGGGCTGGAGTCGTCGCAGCGCCTTCCCACCTGCTGGCCGATGCGGTCGATGATCCTGCGCAAATGGGCATCGTCGTCGAACTTCAAACCCTCGACCCTGTGCATCCTCCCGCCCTTCTCCGCGAAGATGCGGGAGGGGCCGTTGGCAACGATCTCGGTGATGGAATCGTCATCCAGCAAAGGCTGGAGCGGCCCGTAATGCAAGAAGTCGTTCACGATATCCATGCTGAATCGCTCGCGTGCATCTTGCGTGAGGAAAAGGCCGTGCGGAAGATCCATCGACGAGAGAACGTTCTCGATGATGCGCGTGAGCTCGATCTCGCCGACCTCGCGGCCAAGGTCCGAAACCCGGTTGGACAGCTCCGTCTGCACCGCGCTTTTCACGAGCGATATGTTGGGGAGCCCTATCTCATCGAGCATCGCCTACACCCCCGGCGCGGTGCGTTCGACCGCGGGCCTCAAAACGAACCGAAGGGGATTCTCGGACTGGGCTTCTTGGATCGCCGTCGCCTGCGTGGGAGCGACCTCCAACGTGACGGTTGCGTATTGCGACACCGAGCCGCTCAGATTGCTGTCCAAAGCGGCGACGCGCACATTCTGCACGATCACTTCGCCGTTGCCGAGAATGTCGACATAATCGTTTTGCTTGATCAAGCCGGACAAACCGCTTTCGGAATCCACCGCGATGCTTATCGCGACGTTTCCCGCTTGAAGCGAGGAGGCCAAAGTGGCGGCATTGTCCATGGCGGAGAGCATGCCCGACGTAACCTGGCTGTTGGCGGCTATATTGTACAAGGCGATTTTCCCGACCAGATCCTGCGTGTCGGCGATTGCCTCCGAGTTCAAGAACGAAGCAGGTATGTCGACGACCTTGAGCATATCCGGGGAGATGGTCGTCCCTTGGGAGATCGCCGTCGTGGTGATGACGGCGGACGAGGTGTTCTCGCGCAAGGTGGCGATCTCGCTCTGCACGTTACTCGAAGTGAGGAACGCGTACACGACCGCGATCACGGCGATGGCCACCGAAGCGGCGGTGACCAAAGAGAGCTTGCGCGCGCTCGAGCCCGACTCCTCCCCTTCTCCCGCCTCTCGAAAGTGTCCCGGCTGCGCTTTCGAAGCCTGGTTGTCTGACGAGCTCTTTCTCTTGTTGAACATGAAACGTATCTCCTCTTTGCTTTTTGCTTGCAGCGAACGATTCCTCCTCGAGGAAAACGTCATGGATTCGCGCTTTGAGAGCTGATCGCATCCCTCAATTCCTCCGGCATCGAAGCCAGGCTGACGGTTTGGAACCCAAGGCTCGCCGGAGGTGCGTTGGCAGCCAGATGCCATTTTGTGCTTCTGGAGAAAGCGGGGCGCCATACCTTGTATTCAGAGTAGGGGTTCGACACGGCCACCACGGTGCTTTTCAACGGTATGTCGTAAACTCCGAAGATGCTGGCGAACACGGTTTTGACCTGTTCGGTCAAAACCACTTGATACGCGTAGACACGCTCGGTATCGCGTTTTGAGGGAGGCAACTGCGCTTCGGGCACTTCGTAGAAGTAGACGTCGATATCGCCCTGATAGTTCGCATCGCGCAACGTGCCGGCAACGCTACGGGCGATGACCGCGTCCGGCTCTTGGGAGTTCTTCGCGACCAACGTCACCGAAGGAGCCATGCGCTCTTCGCGCGCGAGGTTGAGCGTGTTCTCCAAGAGGGTTTTCTTCGTCAAGAACTGCGATGCATCGACGGCGAAGGCTAAAAACCCGAGCACGAGGAAGAACAGCATGAGAAACGTGAGGTTGAGATCGCCCCGCTCGCGGCGGCAGGAGAACCACGCCCGCGCTTTTCGCGCATTCCAGATAGCGAGCTTCATGTCAACTCACCTCGAACACGGAGTTGACGAGGAGGACGCTATCGAGAGCCTTGACGAGGGTGATCTCGGAAAAACCCGGAAGTGGCAGGAGCAGGCCGATATGATAGGTTACGGTTCCGGATAGATGCGCGTAGGTTGCCTCGCGCGAAACGCGCTCGATCTTGTACAGCGTTTTATCATCGCGGCCGCCCGTCTCCTTCTCGTCGTGCTTGACGTCGACGTTCAGATTCGCATGGGAAACGGTGAGCTGAGCGGCATCGAGCGGAGCCTGCGTCTGGACGATGCCGTCCGCCACAAAGGCATCGAGGTCGGGGGCCTCCGTCGCTCGATCGGGATCCAGGTTCAACACCATAGTCCTCGTCGCATAATCGAACGTGGCCGACTGAAAGCCCACCCAAGAGAGCTGGATGAGGAACAGGACGAGCACCACCACCAAGGGGAAGAATATCGCGTATTCGACGGCGACGCTTCCCTGCTCGACGACCGCATGGATGCGAGAGCGAATAGACCGCATGCTCACCAACTCCCGCTACTGACGGTATCATCGATGCAGGCGCTTCCCCCTGCTTCGATATGATACGAATCGCCCAGTCCCGTGCCCGTGATCGCAAGGATGATCGAGCTCAACGGCGTGACCCACGGACGATCGATGGACACTTCGACGTCGACTTCACGGCTCGTCGTCTTCGAAGGACGGACGTTCCATGTGCCGTCGGCGCTGGGAAGGTGATGCTGGTACTCCTCCGATCGCGGAAAGCCTATCGTCACCTCAACATTGGCCCCGGCGAGATTAGGATAGGCGCGATTGAAAAAATCCATGCGCTCCCCCTCGCTCATCGAGGGGTTTTCCGCAACGGCACGCGCCACGTCGTTGGATGCCGACGCAACGGACACCGCATCGCTCGTGTACCGGATAATCTCCACGAGAGGAGCCGAGAGGGCGAACACGAAGAGGAATATGAAGACAAACGACACGAGCGTGGACTGGCCTCCCCGCGTTTCGAACAAAGGCATCCAAACGAACGTTTTGTGTGCGAGAGCTTCTGAAACAATCTTAAGCACAGTGCACCTCCCGTCGAACACCAAGCACGCCAAATCATCCCGCAAGCGTGTTGTCAACCAGGAAGCTTCAATCACGGTTGCGTGCCAGCCTGCATAAGTTGCCTAATGCTGTCAATAGCATCGCTCCATATCCGCATCATTTCGAAAAACACATTACCCCCTGCGGCACCACCACTCAGCAGCAACGCGCCGATGACCGCCGCGAACACGATGAACACGACGACCTCCACGGTGTGGGACTGGCCTCCGCGCAGCTCGCCCGCCAGGGCGCCCGCGCGGGCCTTCTCGATGATGCTCGACATCTCTCTCTTCCTTTCTTCTCTACCGGATACTCTCTATCGACACGCCTTATCCTCACGGCGATATCGCCCAAACGGTGATCAAGGGGCCGGCGATCGCGCAAGCCGCCAGAACCGGCCCGAAGGGGACGCGTTCCATAATCCTCAAGCCCAACACAACCCTTCTTGTCACCAGCACGATAGCCCCCAGCGCAAACCCCAGGACCAGTCCGTACGCCGCGCCGGGCAATCCCGCGCAGAGCACCACGGCCGGCATGGTGAGCACATCTCCCATGCCCACCGCCTGGCTTTTGCGAACGAACGATCCGACGAGGGACGTCACCAGCAATGCCGCGCCGAACACCAGGGCCAGGACAACCGCAGCCCCGAGCTTCTCCAACCCGAAGCTCGCCCACTGAAAAGCCGCGCCGAGCACGACGAGCACGAGCGGCATAACGAACGGGATCGTGCGGCTCCGCACATCACAGAGGGCAAGGACGACGCTCGAGAAGACGATTCCACCATAGAGCGCGACGCTAATCGGGCCCAGGCTCGAAGACGAGCACACGGCACCGCAAAGGGCCATGATCACCGCACAAGGCACGATGACGCGCGGTGCCGATCGAACCGAGAGCTCTTCACGCAGCTCCTCGTCAGTCGGCAACGATGAAACGTCGAGCGAATCGAAAGGGGAATCCTCGCCGAGCGCCATGATCGCCGCGCTCGCCTGGCTTTGGGAGATGGAGCGATCCGCCGCCATTTGGCGCAGGCTCTCCGCCCATATGCCGAGAGCCCCCTCATGACCCGCAGCGCGGCTTGCAGGGACCTGCCCGTTTTTGAGACGGAACGCGAGCGTGTCGGAGGCCGAGCTGTCGAACCATTCCTCATAGGCTTTCCTGCGCCAAGACAGGAGAGCCTTGGAGACCAGAGGAGCGCACAGTCCGAGGATCCCGAACGCCAAGCCGAGCACGAGCGTATATGTCATCGAAGCGTCCATCGTCTCCTACTTGTCGTACACGCCGTCGTACACGGAGCGCGTCCAGTCGTCGTACACCGTCGCATCGCCTTCAACGAGCAGGGAGGCGAATGCGGGATCCGTGCCGCCGGCGTCGAGATGCCATCCGTCGTCAGAGCGGCGCATCGTCCTCCATCGTTCCTGATCTTTGAAATAGAGCGCGGTATAGCCATCGACCGGACCGGGAAGCGGAACCGTCTCCCCCCATGAAGCGGTCTTGTCAGAGGGAAGCAACCTGCTCCACTTCTTCAGGATCGGAGCTGTGCCGTCCCGCCTCGCGTACAATGCGACCTCCGGCCGGCCGGGGGTGTTCGGCCCTATCGGGCTGCCGTGCTCGAACGTGATCGTGGCGCGGTTCTTGTTGTAGAGCTTCAAATCCTCAAGCAAGGGGGATCCGTCGGCGTAGGCGGCCCCGGAGCCATCCCGCCAGAGACCCAGTCCGGGGTTGCAGTTCGGTTTGCGGGCCGCATCCGTCACCTGCTCCGGCACCCAGTACCGCAAGCCCGTCGGCCAGTGGTCCACGAACACGGGAACCGAGGTGTCTCCATCGACGTAGTATTCGACCGAGGCGGCCCAGCGCACCGAAAAGCTCTTCGCCACCTCGGACGTGACGCTGACCCTATAGGCGAAAGGGGCGTCGATCGTCGGCGAGCCTGCATGCTCTTCGAACGGCCAGGGGGCCTCCACACGCGCATCGATGTCGTGGTAATAGCCCATCGAGGCCGTCCCCGAACCGTGCATGACGCCGGATTCGCCCCCCGCGAGGAGAGGATCAGAGGTGATGAAGTAAAACGACTGGCCGGCTCTCACGTGAACGACCTCACCCGCTTGAAAGCTTTTCCCATCGACGATGTGCAGCGAGCATCCTTGCGGGACGACAATCTCCCACCAAGCGCTCGTGTTCGTCGCATCGAAGCGTATGACTTGGGAGCTTGATGTATTGGAGCGGCTATCCCAATGCGCGACGCCGTCCCCGCCAGTGACCCAAACCCCCTGGCCGGGCACCAAGGTCGACGAGCTTCGATACGATGCGGGGAAGAGGCCGTCCGCAAGCGGCTGGTTTTGGGCGTCCTGCTTGAACGAGAATCGAACAGCTCCATGGTCTTTGTCGGTGAGCAGATCGTACGTGAGGGACCTTCCATCCTCAGAAACCTCGCTTGAGAGCACCTGGATCGAGCCGTCGGTCCTCTCGGTCCCCTCGTCGATCTCCGCAAACGCCTTGAGCGACTGCACGAGGCAAAGCGATGCCGACATCATCAGAACAAGAAGGGCGGCTGCGCCCTTGCGGAACACCGAAGAGCGAACATCCTGCCCGCCATTCGGACGAGGCGTCGCCGAACTCGCAAACTGAACTAGCACGACAACCCACCTCCTTTCGTCCGACCTTGTCCCACGTTTTCCCAAATAAACGGCCATCCACAGCTGAGGGCATGTCCGCAACGCGCATTGCGCTCCTTAATACAATCAATACGCTATCATTTAACAGAGGGGAGGTGAATATAGGCCAGTGATTTACTTGCAATTCTGGTCCTGTGTTCATACCCCTGTGCCCGTCCGGGCTTCGAAACGCCCCGATCCCCTCTGCTCCCGCAACCGAAAACGGCTCCTCGAACGCTGTTCGGGGAGCCGTTGGAGCCACGTGCGCGACGATGATCTCTCGGGTTATTGGCGCATCGCCACCGTGAAGGTCGGAGTCACCGTGAAGGTTGCCCGATCCTCCCAGCCCGCATCTCCCAGCCTACCGAACAAGCCGACGGAGGGGCTTGAGGAGTTCCCCTCGATGACCCCTTGTCCCGCCGCGTTGAAAGGGTAGTACACGATATCGGTCGCAGGGGCGCCTTGCGACACCGCTGGCAACCAACCTGCGAACGCCCCACCCGCGACATCGCCCATGCCCAGCATGAGCGAGCGGTTCGCCGTCAGATCCTCTTGGCGACTCACCAAACTCGCATCGGCGACCGACACGCTCGAAACGAACGCTCGAACAGCGGTGGAGGAGTTGTTGCGTATGGCGAACGTCGCCGGCCCGTTCCCGTCGGTCGCGGGAAGCGGGGCGTTCGCGTCCGCAGCGCCCTTATCGATGGAGAATTGCACCGACGACGGCATGGTCACGGAGATGATCGATCGACCTGGAAGCAGGGCATGCGACACGAACACGGCCCGACTGCTTCCCTCGTTGACGGCGCCCAGATAGAGGCGGCCGTCCTTCACGGCGGTGACGATCTTAGAAGTTGGACTGTACGCCGTCTGCCCAAGCTGCTCCCACTGGTCGAGGGACGACAGGTCTTGCCCTCCCACGACCTTCCCCAACGGCACGGAGTAGACGTCCACAACGTTGACGGGACCCCGCCCCATCACCGCGGATACATAGAGGTTGTCGCCGCTCACCTCCAGGGCGCTGTATTTGCGCAACCCGTAGGTCAGCCATGAAAGCTCTTTGTCGATTTCCACCTGGCCCTCTGGGGAGATGACGTACAGGCGAGGAGCGGGGGCTCCTGCAGCCTGATTGCCGAACGCCGCAAGCAGGTACAGCTTGCCGCCGTGCACGACGGCATCGACGGAGCCTGCAGCCTCCGAAGCATGGGGTAGGTCGAGCTTCGACCACGAGCCCTCCGGCGTCAAGCGAATCAGATGGGTCGAGCTCTGACCCGTTCCATCGTTGTCGCCGCACGCGATAGCGGGCGCTCCGTCGAACTCGAATAGCTGCGGGGCCAGGATGTAGTCGACCGGCAAAGGATCCTCCACCTTCTCGAAGGTCGATCCTCCTGCCCCCTCGGCGAGACGGTACACCTGCGACCCCTCGCCGTTCCTGCCCAAGGTTGCCACCAGCACGTAGAGCGAGTCCGCCACCGAAGCCATGGCGCAGGGGCTTTGGATATAGGTCCTCGTTGACACCTGGGCGACGTCGACCCATGCGTTCGAGGCCTTGTCGAAACGCTTGAGAAGCGCCTGGTTCATGTCGTCGCCGTTGGTCGCCAGGAAGTAGAGCGAACCTTGGTGGATCGCCAAACTGGCGTTGGTCATGTACGTTCCCGAGATCTGGTTCCCCAGCGGGACGAGCCGGTCGCCCTGGTCGCCTTCGCGCGTCTCCATCACGAGAAAGGAGGAATTGCGTCCGCTCCCCTGTTGGACGAGGGTGTACAATCCTCCGTCGCCGCTGACGGTGCTCACGTCCTGCACATCGCTGCCGAACTGCGTGCTTCCGCTCTCGTCTCCGATCAACGGCCAGAGATCGTCCTCGGAAGTGGTGGGCAGCGACAGATCGATGGTGACCGAATCGGCACCCTCTTCCACGGCGCTCACCACGATGCCGGTGTTGCGCCCGTCGGAAAGCACGATCGCCCCGTCGGTGATGCCTTGGGTCATGTCGCTTGAGCCGACCGAGGAGCGGAACGTGCCCCCGGCAAGCGATATCTGAGCATCCCTGATATCCCCCTTGGCATCGCGCACGCCCGTCTCGCCCGGGCGGAAGACGTAGATGTAGTCGTCTTTGCCCCAGTTTCCCCAGTCGCGGTACGCGGGATTCACGCGGTACACGATGACGCCCGAACCAGTGATGTTCGAGTCGATTTGACCGTAGTCGCCCTTCTTTCGATATTCCGCGACGAAGTACTCGTTATCCGAAAAGGGGGATTTAAACATGATGGCCTGCTGCCCGCCCGAACCCAATTCGCTCAGCGTGAACCGGCCTGATTGGCTCTCCTGCTGAATCGTCGTCCATCCGAGATCCTGGCGGGTGATGGCCAAGGGTTGGAACAAACCCGTATCGCTCATGATGTCCCAATACCCGACCGGCTTCGATCCGCTAACCTGCTCGTCTTTGCGATAATAGTCGTAGATGCCCAGCGAGTGTATGAACTCGTGAGTGATCACCTTCGACGAGGTCCCCGCTACGGTCAGCGTGTCGTTGACGTTGACGTTCGCCACCTGCTTCGCGGAAGCCCCGCTGCCGACGGACAGGCCATGCCCTCCCAGGTTGAACTTGTGAGGGGACAGCGCGTTTCCGCGGATCGGCGCTTGGGTGCCTACGTCCGGAATGATCGTCACGTTCTCTATGATCCCGTCACCCGACGGATCGAGATACTTCGGATCGAAGTCCGGGTACTGCTGAGCGAATTTCTCAAGCGTGTCGTTGAAAAGATTGAAATCGCCGTTGAACACGTCATAGTAGCTTCGGGGGCGGTCGAGCGTGATGTAGGCGACCTTGCCGTTGCCAAGCGATTGGGGGAAGTAGCTCAGCGTGTCCACCGCCCCTTGCGAGGAAGCGTAGAGGAACCCGCGCATGCTGATGCCGAAGTAGTTCTTGCCGGGAGTGAACTTCGGCTCAGGGTTGTTGTAGAATTCCTGCAACGCTTGCCACTTCGTCTCCGGCCGATAGGATGCATACGGCGCGTTGAGGCCCGTGTCGCCGTCTCCCGAGGTATCGCCTTGGAAGCGCACCACCAGGACCAGGTTCGACAGGTTGGGGGTTATCTCGAACGTGGCGCTGCGCGAGCCGGTGTAGGCGCCCCTTCCCGCGATGGTGACGCTCGCCGTGCCCGCCCGCACGTTGTTCTCGTAGGAAAGCGCGTAGTCTTGCCCGTTCACGAGCGTCCGCGCGCCATCGGCGGTACGCAAAACGACATCCGGCTCCAAGGCCTGGTTCGCGTACCGCTGGTCGGGAATAGGGTCGAGCTGCAGGTCGTTCACGTCCACGACCGCCGCCGGGAGAACGCTGTCGATAGCCTTGGACGCGTTCACCGCGCCCGCGCTTCCCGAAAGCGCTCTCCTGTCGTTATCGGGGTCTTGGATCTCGTCCGCCGTGCCCTCGAGCACCCGTTCGGCTTCCTCGACCGTCAAATCGGGGCTGGCGGTCATCAGGAGCGCGGCGACGCCTGCCACGATGGGGCTTGCGCCGGACGTTCCCGAAAACCTTCCGTAGGCATCGGGCGCGTCCGCCAACGTCGTGGCGAGGTCGACGGCGGGAGCGGACAGGTCCTTCTTGTCGTTGTAGTCGGACCACGGCGCGTTTCGACCCGTTTGCTCCAAGGCCGTCACGCCCACGACCTCGGGGAAGTCGGACGGATACCCGTACTCCGTCTTCGCGTTCCCCGACCCGTCGCCGTCGCCTCCGGCGGCCACCGTCATCACACCCTCGGCGCGCAAGTCCTGAATGGCCCGATGCAGAGCGGGATCGCTCTCCTCCCCTGCTCCCGGATAGGAGATGAAAGACATGTTCGCAACGCGAAGGTTGAAGTCGTTGCCCTTGGACCGCTCGGTTCTGACGAGGTTCGCGACATAGGAGATGCCCTTGAGCACGGTGGCGGTGTCGGGACTCCCGATGAGCGGGTTGTGCACCTTGACGGGAAGCAGGCGGGCGTTGAAACCCGTTCCAGCTATGCCTTTGCCGTTACCCGACAGAGCGCCCACCAAACCCGCGACCGCCGTGCCGTGCCCGTTCGCATCCTGATCTTTCGCCTCGAAGTCCTTCAAAGGCTTTCGGCTAGCCGCATCGTAGGCAAGGTCCGTGAGCAGCGTGCCCGCCAGGTCCTCGTGATCGAGCCGGCATCCGCTGTCGAACACCGCGACCGTCACGTCGGAGCCGCCCGCAACGCGATTCCAGGCGTTCAGGACGTCCGCGCCCTTCATGGTTCCGAACTCGCCGCCATACAAGTAATACTGCTCTTCCTGAGAAGCGCGGGGGTCGTCGGGAACGTCGACCCCCGCGGCAAGGTCGCCCGCGTACCGGTACACGTGATTCGGCTGCACGGCGATGATGCCGGGCTGGTCGCGCAACGTTTCGGAGACCGCTTGCGGCGTTTTACCGACCGGTATGGCGGCGCGCACGATCGTTCCCGTGGTCCCCGAAGCTTCCACGATGATTTCCTGGGGGACGACCCCTTGCGCGCGCAAAGTAGCCGACGTCGCATCGGGCAGATCGGAAAGAGAGGCCGCCGATGCCGCGACATCGGCGCATTCGACGAGGATGTTCTGAGCGGGGTCGTCCTGCACGGCAGGCGCGGGGGCATCTTCCTGCGCCGCCGGTTCGGAAGGCTCGGATGGGACCGCGTCCTGCGACGCGCTCTGGGACGACCCGGATCCGTCGAGGGCCGCGTCGGGACCCGTTTCCGTTGCCTCCGCAGCGTCGGTCGATGCGAGCCGATCCGCCGACGCCGATCCTTCGGCATCGACCTGGGCTGCGCTCGCCTCGGCGGAAGACGCGGCCTGGCTCGCCGATGCGGGCAATCCCGACACCGCCATAAGCAGCGCCAGAGCCACAGCGAATGCGAACCGCAACGTGCGCACGCCCTTTTTATCCATTCTTCTCGAACCGTTCATCTCGCACCTCTGCCTGCCGCGCCGTCATAGACGCGCAGCCCCGTCGTCCGAGGCTGCGCCGCGATCCTCCTTGCACATCTGTTATGCGGTCGCCCCGCTCGTCAGCGTGATGGTGGGCGTGACCGTGTAGTCGCCCGGCGTGATCGGGCCGTTGTCCACGAACGCGTCCAGCGTAAGCCCCAGCGTGCCGTTCGGCTGCGCCACGCCCAAGCTCGCGTCCATGGCACCCGTCACAAGCGTGGTTCCGTTCAGCGTGATGGACATCTTCGCGAGCAGATCGCTCGGATCGACGACCTTGGTGATTTTGGCGCCCACGGTTTTCGTGCCATCGAGGTTCTTGATTTCGTATTTCACGCCCTGGGGCAACTCGACCGTTCCGCCCATGCCTCCGGCATCGAGCTGGAACGCCCAGGTGAGGGAGGAGGGCATGGTCACGCTCACCACGTCCTTCGGAGCCTTCACAGTGCCCACCAACGCCATATCGGAGCTCACGGGCGACTCGCCCTCTACGGAATGATCCGCTGCGAACGCCGGCACCGCGCCGAACGCGAGGGCGAGCGTCAGCCCCGCCGCCGCGACCGTCCCCTTCTTCAATGATCCTGCTTGCTCCCTCATGTCTCCACCTTTCTATTCGCTTCTATTCGTTTCGTTGAACTGCGGCACGCGAAAGCAGAACCACCCACCCCGCGAACACCCGCAGAAAAACCCATCTTCGATGCCTTGAGCGCGTAGAACGCGCCTCAGCGTCTCATGCACATGCCCGTCTTGCGGGCTTGGAGGACTCTCTTGCATCCGGCGAGCGCCAGGGCAGCGAGAGCGCACAGCACGGCCGATAGGAGCGCGACCGCAGCCGACACGGGAAAGCTATCACCGGTCTTGGTCAGCGGCTTGGCTTGCACGCCCCACTTCCCCACGGTCTCGCCCATCGGCTTCGACACAACCCCTTGCTCCTGCGGAGGATCAAAAGAGGGGGGTGGAGGAGGATCAGGGTATGGGGGCGGAGGAGAAGGCGCTACCAGCACGCGCAGCGGCAAGTCCACGTCCGTTCCGCCCCCTTCGGCGGCCTCGGCAACCGAAGGGCACGCAACCGCCATTGTCAGCAGGCCGACGATGAGGCATGGCGCGAACCATGCGCGATGCCCCCCATCGACCGTCCTCTTTACTCGCATCATCTTCTCACCCCTTAACATGAAGCACCAACTCGGCCGCGACACGCCCGATGGGGGTGTTGTCCGAGAGCCTGAACGTCTCTATCGTCGCCACGGCGGGATAGTCTCCCGGCGGCAGATCCTCGCTCAACGGAGCGGACTCTATGTACTGGCCGGGGTCGAGGTACCCGGATCGATACACCTCGCGTCCGTCCTCCTTGAGATTGATCGCGACCGTGAACCGGTTGTTGTTGATCTCAAGGTTCTCTATGGTGAGGTTCCCCGGCGCGGTGCCCGTCTCGAACTCCGGAGCCGCGTTGATCGAAAAGCTCACCTGCGCCTCCTCCGCGATCTTGTCAAGATCGGCGCCCGCTCCGGTGAGGGTTCCCACCTTCACGTTCGGATCCGGCTGAAGCGCCCCCTCGTCCTTGTGGAAGAATGCCACATAGGCGAGGAAACACGCGCACGCGACCAAAACGATGCATACGCCCGCCACGAAGAACCGAATCGGCTTGATCTTTTTCGGGCCGCCGCCTTGATCCGAACCGACGGGATGAGCCTGAGGATGAGCCTGATCCCGATCCGGCGCGCACAGGGCGGCATCATCCCCGAAATGGAACCTCGTGGGCGCTTCGGGAGGCTGCACCAGGCTATAGCGTTTCTTGTCGTCCATATCCGCTCACATGTAACGGGGGTCTTCATCGTGGACAAGCGATTCCTTGCCCACTTCGAATCGATATAAGAGATTGATGGCATCGCGCACCGCTTGGCTTTGGTTATGGGTGAAGCTGCTCTTCATAAGGTCCGAATAACAGTTGCGCGCCTGGCATATCTCATCAAGGCAGGCGATAGCCTCGGGATCGAGCGTGAAGGTCTTTCTCACACTGAGGCGCCGCGCTTTATGCCCGTTGCAGTGAGACGCCCCCCCCCCGATCGACATCCTTCTGCGAGGCGCATCCGGACGCGAGAGCCTGAAGGGATGCGGCGCCCTCGTCGGAATAGGCCCTTTCGGCGCGTTTCAGATCGGAAAAGGAAACGACATGCACGGAAGCAGAAGATGTTCCAAGCTGATCGGGGATCCTTCTTTGTGAGTCTCGCATCCTGTATCCTCCTCTCTCCGATAGTCTGCATTGCGCATTCGCCACCGATAGGTTTCCCCCTTTGCAAGGAAAAACATCGGTGCTGAGCTAAAACGATAGCGCATGATCGCCCGCCGCAAAAGACACGCCCGCCATATACTACCAATTTACTGTCAAATTGACCCAAAAGTATGAACACTCCGCTTTCGAGTATGAACACTAACAAAGAATGGGACTAATCTAGTCACTTTATCTAGAAGTCGCATTGCCTTTCAATCAGAATATATCGAGCCCGGTCTCAAACGGGAACGACGTGCTGCGACCGACCGCGGGAATAGGGAAGAAAGGAGCGGTGCGCGAAGGCATCGCCCATGGTTTGATGTCCGATCGGGTGATGCTGTACGCTTCACCCGACTTCGATCATCTCCAGATGCAGGAAATCAGATGGGCGCTCGAGGAGGGGCTGGATAGCGAGCTCGTCTCCCTTTTCGCCGACCCCCGCATAGCTTGGGTTTCAATGCACTCGATCCGCTCTGCGGCTGCGCAAGGTCTTTCTTCGGAGCAGGTGAGACTTTTATCGCAACCCGCATTGTCCCTCATGCAAATCCAGGAGATCGTCCAGGGTTTTGAAAAAGGGCTCTCCCTCGAGCAGGCTGCCGTGTACGCGAGACCGGAAATCGACTGGGAAACAATGCGGCGGATCCGCGAGGCGTTCGAGTCCGGCTTCGATGAGGATCAAGCCCGCCTGTACGCCAACCCCTCTTTCAACGAGGCCCAAGCCGAACAAATACACAAGGGTTTTTCCGCCGGCCTTGCTCTTGGCCAAGTGAATTCATACGCCCATCCAAAATACCCTGCCTCCCAGATGGAACAGATACGGTTGGGGCTGGAGCACGGATTGCCCGAAGCGAGCGTGAACGCATACGCGCAGAACTCTTTTTCCGCCGATCAAATGGAGCAGATCAGGCTGGGGATGGAACATGGGCTGTCCCTTGCCCAGATTTTCGCATACGCGCAAGCCGCCTACCCCTGGAGCCAGATGGCGCTTATGCGATCGGGGTTGGAAAAGGGTTTCAACGCGGATCAATTGAGCTTGCTTTCCTCGCCGGATTTCGATTTCTGGCAGCTGGGGACGATATTGAGGGGGTTGGAGTCGGGCTTGTCTGTCGAACAGGTCAAAACGTATGCTCGCCCCACCTTCGATGCGGGCCAGATGGATCAAATTCTCCTCGGATTGCAGGAGGGCCTTGCGAACGACGAGCTGTCCCTGTACGCTTCAAGCTCGTTCGACGCCGCCCAAATGGCGCAAATTCGAAAAGGGCTGGGCGAGAACATCCCCCTCGACCATATCCGGGTTTTTGCAAACCCTCATTTCGAAACCAAGCAAATGGAGCAGATACTCCGGGGCTTCGAGCAGAGATTGTCCCTCGACGAAGTCCTCACCTATGCCCTTCCCGATTTGACCTGGTACGAAATGAAAAAGCAACGAAGGAGCCTGGGCAACGGCAAGGCGCGCAAAGGCGCGCACGCGCCAAACGAAACCGACGACCAACCCGACGAAAGAATGTTCGCCTTCTCCTACACTAAAACGTATTCGAAGCGCTTCTACGTATACGCGGACAGCAGAGAGGCAGCCCAGAAGTTCATCGAGGGCAGGATCGAATCCGCTGGGGGGATTCCCGTGGAGGATCTCGAGCTCGCCGAGGCCGCGGTCACCTACGATCAGAGCCTTACCGAGAATCTTTACGAGCATCCAACCGCCATCATGGAGAAGGACATCTACAGACTGCCTTCGAGCAATGCGCTCGCAAGCGCCAGGCAAGCAGGCGGAGCGGGCATTGCCAGCAAGCTGTTTAAGAGATCGGGCCAGCAAAATCGAGCATGAGACGACGAGAAGACAACAGCCGCTTTGAAGGGGAAGGCAGAACGCCTCGCCCGCATTCGACCCGCCGTGCGCGCACGATAGGGCGGGTGCTGCTCGCAGCACTCCTTCTGGCGACGATCGCGTACGCCAGCAACGTCCTGCTCGCCCCTCGCGGCAATGAGGCGCCCTCCACCGAGAATCGAGAAAAACCATCCGCCGAGCAGGCGGAACAGGCGACGGAAAAGCAGCTGGGCGTCGTGTTCGAGAAACAGGAAGGCGACAGCACCGATGAGACCATCGGATTGTCGGACACGGAAGCCCTCAGCGCGCTCACCGATCCGCAATGGGGTTCAGGGCCGTTTTCAACAGCGGTCATCGCCCGCGCGATAGCGGAAGGCTATCAGATCGACGCGGGGAAGAGCGGTGTCGTTCGTAGCAGCATCCAAGAAGATCAGGGAGGAAATCTTGTATATGGAGACATACGCGTTGTCGAGCAAGGAGGAAACGAGCTGGGCACGCTGTACTTTTCGTTTGACAAGGAGGCGTCTGACTTGCTCTTCACGAACAATCCTCCAAACGACATGCACTGACGACGCCCCCCCCCCCCCCGGACCAAGCCATTTCGAAAGGAACGCATCCATGTTTCGAGCGCGCATAGGTATCATAACCACCCCGAATCGGGCACGCAACTTCAGTTCTTGCCTTACGGAGTACGAGGTGCTGCCCAGCACGGAATGGTACACCGATCCTTGCGTCGACATACGGAGCGTGCTGGAGGAATGGCGGGACGCTCGGATAGCCGCCGCGGTCATCGACGAGGGAACGCTCGTGTTCTCGCCTGACTCCCTCGACGAACTCGCGCAGTGGCGTCTCGAGCCCTCGTCTCCCCCGTTCCCGATCGTGTTCATCGGACTGGAGGACGACATGCTCGACCCGCGCATGCAACGAACCATCGAAGAGATCGCGTACGGCGGGATCGTGTACCCCAGCCGCGAGCCGAGCGTTTGGCAAGCTGTCGGCAAACGACTCGATGCGATCGTTTCCACGGAAGTCACCGCAACGCACAACCTCGACAGCCGCATCGGCTCCATGCTCGAAGAGGGCATCTGCCAGCAAGAAGACAGCATCGTCGCCCAAAAGGAGGATCGAGCAATGTTCATCAATCGCAAAAAACACGCTCAAGACGTCGAAAAGGAGATCTTCGAATCCCTGGGAGGGAACAACGGGCGCGCCGAGCGAGATGCCTCCGAGGACTTCTTCGCCTCGACGCCCACGCCACCCTATCCTCAAAGCAACGGCATCGAAAACGCGGCGGGAGCGAGAGCCGTGCATTCGGGAGGCGAAACCGATGCGCGCCCATCCTTCCGCATCGATACGAGAGCGGAGAAGACGATGCCTCCGCTGTTCGATGCGGAAGGGAGCATAGTCAACGCTCCGAAAGGGGCGGACGATGCGCCGATGAGACCGGCGCATCCGTCTCGCCCCTTAGAAGAGAAAGAGCCCCTTCATCAACATCCCGAATCGTTTTCCCCGCGTCAGGCTTCATCGAACGGGGCAAAGCGCGCATCCGACGAGCGTGACGCGTTAAGCGGCGAAGTGCAAGTATCAGTACCGAACACAGGTGAGGTTTTGGAAAAGCTCAACGAATTGCTCGATCAATTCAAGCTGCTCGAGCGCATTGAGAGATCGGGCAGCTCGACGATTGGCGCAGATTCGAGGCCGGGCGCCGAGATTCCGTTCTCCTCTGCGGGATCGTCGGAGGCCGAGCCCGATCGCCGTCAGAGGCACGAGTCCGATGAGGGCACGACGTTCTCAAGACCGACGGAACCCTTTTACGATAAAACGGCACACATCGACTCGTACAAATCGCGGAGCGCCAAAGAAAACAACCTGGAATATCCGGAAGGCAACTGCCTCATTTCCATCGCAGGGCTTCCGAACAATTGCAGTCAAGTGCATCTTGGGATGGCTGCGAGCTTATGGCTCGCGAGCCTCGGATACAAGACGTGTTTCGTGTTCTCGGACAAAATGCAATTCACATCGATGCGCGCCGCGTTGGACGTGAGCGATCTAACGAACGGATCGTACCGATTCGAGCGGTGCGATTTCTACTATTGGAGCAAAGAATCCTCCTATATCGGGCTGTACGACTGTGTGATCATAGATTGCGGAACCCTCATGTTCTCGAACCATTCGAAATCCTACATGAAGGAACAGTTCTGCAAGGCCGACGTATCCATCATGTGCGCCTCCGGGGCGCCTTGGAACGTCTACCTCATTGCCGAGACGCTCAAAATGATTCAAGCCAAAGAACTCATTCGGTGGAGATGGTTCTTCACGGATGCGACGGCGGGTTTCATTCGGGAAATAAAGCCCGCTTTCGACAACCTGAAGAAACGCCTCTCCCACACAACCGAATTCAAACACCTCTACCTGCTCGACAACACGAGCGCCCTTGACTCATCGGATGAGGTGCCCTCGCTTGAACAGGCTCTTTATAACGTGTTGCCCACCGGCTTGCGCAACACGATCCGCAAGCAAAATTATGGAAACGACCCCGAACGCGAGTAGCGAACGACCAAACTAGGAGGTAAAACCGTGATCAGCAAACACACCAGAAACGAACCAGCGATCAACATGAAGAAAATCTTCAACCTGAACGAAACCGCGCCGGACGAGCCCATGGGCGCGCACGATCCGTTGAGAACGACAGAGGGGTGGAAAAGCCCCCTCGATCTTGAGGCGTTCTCCTCAAGCCCTCTTTACGAGGAAGCGCCTCGTCCCGCCGAAGCCGACGGCGATGCGAGGCGCGGCAACCACGCGCGTGAAACGATCGATCGCCGAGCGTGCGCAGACGGAGCTGCGCTGAGAGGATCCCACGCCGAGCCGATGGCGGCACCAAACGAACCGGCTTCCGTGCGCACCGCGTTCCAGGCGGTTCCAGGATCGCTTCCGAGCAAGACGCCCCGGGAACCGAACGACGGCATGACGAAATCCTCTTTGAGGTCCACCGTCGAGCGAGCCGAGGAGATGAGCTCGGTCTTGGCCGAGGCGATGATGGAGCTTTCCCGCAAAACCGAATCGGCGCACGCCATCGCCCAGAACATAGACCACGTGGCAAACGAGGCGATCGAACGCATAGAATCGACCATCAGGAAGTCTTTCGACGCCAACCCCCTTCGCGAATCAGGCGGTGCCCTCGGCTCGGACGATCTGGAAAAGCTCGAAGCAAGCTTGGCGGACATGCTCGAGGACGAATACAAGCGCCATGCTCGTTCGCTCGCCTCGGCTGCGGCCTCGCAAGCGAACGACGGCAATCTCAAAGACTCGGAGCTGTGGGATTCTCTGACCTCGTACATTTCGGAGAAGATGAGCCTTCTTGAATCGGAGTTGGAAAAAAAGATGATGCAATCAGGGCAGGCCTCGAATGCGCCCGCCCCCGTCGGCGAAGGCGAAAGGTCTCTCGAGGAGCGGTTCCTTCTTCTGGAGCAGCAATGCAAGAAGAGCCGGAAGTCGACCATCCTCATGGGCTCGTGCTTTTTCGCATCCCTGGCGGCTATCGCGATTTCGCTCGGATCGGGCATGAGCTTCCAGCAGATCCTCTCCGTACTGCTTGGAGGCTGAGCGATGGGCCTGTCAACACTGCAGAAGCTACGATTCGAATTCGACATGCGCCGACGCTACGTCGCGATCCGCACAAGAGGCCAAACGGTTGCGACGGATGTTCTTTGGGCCCGGAGCTTTCTCGCGCGAGGACGCGGGCTTCTCGGCACTCACGGGCTCACGCCCGGACGTGACGGATGTCTGCTTGATCCCTGCCGCCGGATTCATTGCCATGGCATGAAATACCCGATCGATACGATCCACCTGAGCAGGGAGTTCTATATCGTTGGGCTGGAGCGTGTCGATATCGGCAAAACGGGAGCGCGGTTCAAAGGATCGCGTTGCGTGCTGGAGCTCGCCTCGGGCGAAATCGAGCGCTGCGGTTTGAAGGCGGGCGACAGGCTGTCCATAGACCCCAGCCGCGTCGGTTAGCGCGGGCGGTCGAGAGCGCATTTACGCCAGCAGGCTCTTTCCCGTCATGACGGCGGGAGCTTCGAGGCCGACGAGCTCGAGCAGCGTAGGAGCGATATCGCAGAGCGCTCCCTGACGACCGTCCAGCGCGCGCCCCGTTCCCGCGAAGTCCACGAGCGCGAACGGCACGGGCGCCGTGGTGTGGGCCGTGAAGGGGCTTCCGTCCTCGGCGAGCATCTTGTCGGCGTTGCCGTGGTCGGCCGTGATCAGCGCGATGCCGCCCTTGCGCTCGAGGGCGGCCAGCACCTGGGACACGCCCGCGTCCACCGCCTCGATGGCGGCCACGGCGGCGGGGATGACGCCCGTATGGCCCACCATGTCGGGGTTCGCGAAGTTCACGATGTACACATCGGCCTCGTCGGCGTCGATGGCCGCGGCCAGCGTGGCGGCCACGTCGGGCTCGCTCATCTCGGGTTGCAGATCGTAGGTGGCCACCTTGGGGCTGGGGATGAGCGCGCGCTCCTCTCCCGCTTTCGGCTCCTCGCGCCCGCCGTTCAGGAAGAACGTCACGTGGGCGTACTTCTCGGTCTCGGCGATGTGGTACTGCGCAAGGCCCGCCTCGGCCAGCACGTCGGCCAGCACCTCCTCGGGGAACTCCTTGGGATAGGCCACCGGAGCGGGTATCTCGGGGTCGTACTCGGTCAGGCACACGAAGCTCACCTGCGGGCACGCGCCGCGCTCGAAACCCGCGAAGGCAGGGTCCACCAGCGCGCGCGTGATCTCGCGGGCGCGGTCGGGGCGGAAGTTGAAGAACACGACCGCGTCGCCGTCGCGCACGCCGCGCCCGGTCAGCGCCGTGGGCACGACGAACTCGTCGGTGACGTCCGCGGCGTAGGAAGCGGCCATGACCTCGGCGGCCGTCGCGTCCGCGCGCGGCTCGGCGGCCACAACGGCGCGCCACGCCTGCTCGACACGCTCCCACCGGTTGTCGCGGTCCATGGCGTAGTAGCGTCCCGAGATGCTGCCGATTTCGGCCGTGCAGCCCTCATCCGTCAGCTCGGCGAGCACGCCTTCCAGCTCGTCCAGATAGCCCGCACCGCTCTTCGGCGGCACGTCTCGGCCGTCCATGAAGCAGTGCACCACGATATGCGATGCCCCGGCCGCCTTCGCAGCGCGCGCGAGCGCGTAGAGGTGCTCGTTGGAGGAATGGACGCCGCCGTCAGACACGAGCCCCATGAGGTGCAGCGCCGCCCCCGGCCGTGCGGCCGCCGCGAACGCCTCGTTCAGCACGGGGTTCGCCGCCAGCGAACCGTCGGCGCAGGCACGGTTGATGCGGGTGAGCTCCTGGAACACCACGCGCCCGGCGCCGATGTTGAGGTGTCCCACCTCGGAGTTGCCCATCTGCCCCGCGGGCAGGCCCACGGCCTCGCCCGATGCCTCGAGCTTGGTCCACGGACGGGTGGCGAACACCTCGTCGAGGCACGGCGTGCGCGCCTGAGAGATGGCGTTTCCCGGGCCCGGCTCGGCCAGGCCGAAGCCGTCCATGATGATAAGGCATGCGGGAAGGGTAAGGTTTTCGGCTGATGCCGCACGGGATTCTTCGACTGCGCTCACTTCGCTCGCTCCGCTCGGTATGACGGGAGGCGGCGCGGAGTGCGCGCCGCCGGGACAACAGGTTCTCGGATCCGCCGTCCGAAGCGAAGCTTCGACGAAGAACCTCCGTTGACGAGAAGGCCCTTCGACCCGCTTCGCTCGCCCGGGACGGCGACAGGGCTACAGGCAGGCGTTGATCAGCTGCACGAAAGACGCCGCCTTCAGGCTGGCGCCGCCGATGAGGCCGCCGTCGATGTTCGGCTGGGCCATGAGGCCCTCGACGTTGCCCGGGTTCATGGAGCCGCCGTACAGCACGCGCATCTCCTCGGCGACCTCCGCGCCGTACAGGTCGGCGAGCGTCGCGCGGATGGCGGCGCAGACGGCCTCGGCCTGCTCGGGCGTGGCCGTGCGCCCCGTGCCGATGGCCCAGATGGGCTCGTAGGCCACCACGCAGCGCTGCGCGTCGGCGGCGTCCACGCCGGCGAACGCGGCGCGCACCTGGGCGCACACGAACTCCTCGGTGGTGCCCTCGTCGCGCACGGCCAGCGACTCGCCCACGCACACGATGGCGTACAGGCCCGCCTCGACGAGCGCCTTCACCTTGTGGTTCACGTCCTCGTTCGTCTCGCCGAACAGCTCGCGGCGCTCGGAGTGGCCAACGATGCTGCCCGCGCAGCCGATCTCCTTGATCATGGGCACCGAGATCTCTCCGGTGTAGGCGCCGGAGGGCTCCCAGTACACGTTCTGGGCGTTCACGGCCACCTTCGTCTTGTCGAAGTCGAGTACGGTCTTGGCCGGCTTGAGGTCGACGTAGGGCGGGCAGATGACGATGTCGACGTCCTCGCCCCAGGTCTCCTTGTCGTACTGGTTGGAGATCTCCTGCGTCAGCACCACGGCCTCGGCGATGGTGTTGTTCATCTTCCAGTTGCCTGCCATCATGGGTTTGCGCGCCATGCGAACTTCCTTTCCATCGAAACGCCCCGGACGGGAACCGTCTCCCGTTCGGGGCAATCGCCTGCTTGCTACTTCAACGCCTCGACGCCCGGGAGCGCCTCGCCCTGCACGAGCTCCATGGAGGCGCCACCGCCGGTGGAGATGAACGTCATCTGCTCGGCCAGGTCGAACTTGTTCACGGCGGCCACGCTGTCGCCACCGCCGATGATGGTGTCCGCATCCGCGTTGGCGGCCACGGCCTCGGCCACGGCCTTCGTGCCGGCCTCGAACGCCTTCATCTCGAACACGCCCATGGGGCCGTTCCAGAACACGGTCTTGGCCTGGGCCACCGCGTCGGCGTACAGCTTCGCCGTCTCGGGCCCGATGTCGAGGCCCATCATATCACCGGGAATCCCGTCGACCGAGACCGTGAGCGTTTCGGCATCTTCGGCGAAGCGGTCGGCGCACACGACGTCCACCGGCAGCAGCAGCTGCACGCCGCGCTCCTCCGCCTTCGCGATCATGGCCGCCGCGCGCTCCACCCAGTCCTCTTCCTTGAGCGACGTGCCCACGGCCTTGCCCTGGGCCAAAAGGAACGTGAAGCACATGCCACCGCCGATGATGAGCGTGTCGCACTTGTCCATGAGCGCGTCGATGACCTTGATCTTGTCCGACACCTTCGAGCCGCCGAGGATGGCGGTGAAGGGACGGCGCGGCTCCTCCAGCATGCCCGAGAGCGTGGCCACCTCGCGCTGCATGAGGTAGCCCGCGTACGCCGGCAAGAGCGCGGCGACGCCGGCCGTGGACGCATGGGCGCGGTGCGCGGTGCCGAACGCGTCGTTCACGTACGCCTCGCCGAGCGCGGCCAGCTCCTCGCAGAACGCGGGATCGTTCTTCTTCTCGCGCTTGTCGAAGCGCAGGTTCTCCACCACCAGCACGTCGCCGTCGCGCAGCGACGCGGCCTTCGCGCGGGCGTCGTCGCCCACCGTGTCGGTGGCGAACACCACGGGCTTGCCCATAAGCTCGGAGAGCTTCTGGGCGGCGGGACGCAGCGTGAACGACTCCTCGAAGCCCTCGCCGGCCGGACGGCCGAGATGGCTCATGAGGATGACGCGCGCGCCGTCGTCGACGAGCTTCTGGATGGTGGGCAGCGCCGCGCGGATGCGCGTGTCGTCGGTGACGGCGCCGTCCTTCACCGGCACGTTGAAGTCGACGCGCACGAGCACGCGCTTGCCGCGCGCGTCCAGCTCGTCGATGGTTTTGATCTCGGCCATGGGGCCCTCCTTCTGCGAAGCGCGAACACGAACGCGCAGGTTGGCGTAGTAAGTCAGCGAGAAGCCCCGAGGTGCCCAAAATTGCCGCGAAGGCTTGGCGAAGCGTACTTGGGGTACGTGAGCCAAGCCTGGAACGGCAAGGTTGGGTGCCTCGGGGCTTCGCAGCATCGAGCAGTTCCGCCGGCCGGAAGGCCGGCGGAACCAAAAGGCTAAAGAAGGATCTTCACCAAGTCCTTCACGCGGTTCGAGTAGCCCCACTCGTTGTCGTACCAGGAGATGCACTTGACGAAGTTGCCCTCGCCGCCCAGCACCATGGTCAGCTTGCTGTCGAAGATGGAGGAGTGCGGGTTGTCCACGATGTCGATGGAGACGATCGGGTCCTCGGTGTACTCCAAGATGCCCTTGAGCGGGCCCTCGGCGGCGGCCTTCATCGCGGCGTTGATCTCATCGGCCGTGGCGTCCTTCTCAAGCTCCACGGTGAGGTCGACCATCGATCCGTCCGGCGTAGGAACGCGGGTGGCGAAGCCGTCCAGCTTGCCCTTGAGCTCGGGCAGCACCAGCGACACCGCGCGGGCGGCGCCCGTGGTGGTGGGGATCATCGACATGGCGGCCGCGCGGGCGCGACGCAGGTCCTTATGGGGAAGGTCGAGGATCTTCTGGTCGTTCGTGTAGGAGTGGATCGTGTTCATGTAGCCGCGCTTGATGCCGAAGTTGTCCATGAGCACCTTCGCGAAGGGGGCCAGGCAGTTCGTCGTGCACGAGGCATTCGAGATGATGTTGTGCTTCTCGGGATCGTACTGGTCGTCGTTCACGCCCATGACGATGGTGATGTCCTCGTTCTTGGCCGGTGCGGAGATGACGACCTTCTTGGCGCCCGCGTCGAGGTGCGACTTGGCCTTCGTGCCGTCGGTGAAGAAGCCCGTGGACTCCACGACGACGTCGACGCCCAGCTCGCCCCAGGGGAGGTTGGCGGGCTCGCGCTCGGAGAGCACCTTGACCGCATGGCCGTCGGCCACGAAGCCGTCCTCGGTGACCTCGACCGTGTCGAAGGCGCGCCCGTGGATGGAATCGTACTTGAGCAGGTGGGCCATCGTCGGAATGTCGCCGAGGTCGTTCACTGCCACAACCTCGATCTCGGGATCGTTCACCATCGCGCGGAACGCCAGGCGGCCGATGCGACCGAATCCGTTAATGCCTACTTTGATTGCCATGCGTATCCCCTTTCAGATACTCGCACTAAGAATTGCAGGAACGCCCCGATCATAGCGGTAGCCGCCCAGATGCTGCAAGCCTTATCTGGCAGCCGTATAAAAAAAAGCAACCGAACAGGCCATTCACAGAAGTTTCACACCGCTCGCCGAGGGGCTCCGCACCCGGTGCGCGCCGTACAGCAGCGCGCTTCTCCCAGCATCGGCCAGTTCGCCCGATCCGTCCGTGTCGCACAGCCGACGGCTGCGGTAAGGTGCCCGTAGACGCACGTCCGACCGAAGGAGCAGCATGGAAGCAGTACCGCAGGAAACCGTGGAGAAGCTGATGGGCAACGTGCCGGCGCAAAAGGAGCTCGAGGGCATCCGCATTCTCGCCTCTTCGCCGGGCAGCGTGCGCTACGAGATCGACGTGCCGGACAACGTGCTGAACTACCACGGCTGCATCCACGGCGGCTTCGTGTCCACCATGCTGGAAATCGCCGCCGGCATGGCGACGTACGCCTACGGCGAGAGCAACGTGGCCGTCTCCTGCGCGACGAACTTCGTCCGCGCCGTACGCCCGCAGCGCCTCACCGTGAGCGCCGACACCTCGCACAAGGGCCGCAGCACGTCGGTGGCGCACTGCGCCATCGTCGACGAGCGCGGCAGGCTCGTGGCCGAGTCCACGTTCACGATGTTCTTCCTGGGGCCGCTCGAGAGCTAGCTCATCCTGCGCCGAGCGTCTCCGTCTTCCGGCTGAAGCCTCCTAGCCTTGCGCCTCCTTCGCCATCTGCTCGATGCGGCGTACGCGGTGGTACACGGCAGACTTCGACAAGGGCGGGTTCGCGCGCTCGCCCAGCTCCTTGAGCGTGGCGTCGGGGTAGGTCACGCGCAGCTTGATGAAGTCCTGCAGCGCCGGCGGCAGGTTCTCCATGCCGTGCGCCTCGAGCACCACGCGGATGGCGTACAGCTGGTCGACCGAGGCGTTCGCGGCCTTGGCCTGGTTCGCGATCTCGGCGTTCGTCATGCGGTTCACGTCGTTGCGCACGCTCTTGATGACGCGCGCGTTCTCCATGGCGAGCGCGCTCTGGTGCGCGCCGGCGAACGCGAGGAACTCCAGGATGGCGCTGCCGCTTTTAAGGTACACCATGTAGGAGCTGCGTCGCTGCATGACGCGCGCGCGGATGCCTTTGCGGTCGAGCAGGTCGACCAGGCCTCCGGCCAGGTCCTCGCTCTCCACGGTGATCTCGAAGTGGAAGTCGCCGCGCGGGTCGGACACGAAGCCGCTGCCGAGGAACGCGCCGCGCAGGTAGGCCGCCGTGCAGCACTGCTTCTCCACGAGGTCGGGCTTGAGGCCAAGCTCCAAGCCTCCATCGGGCGAGAGAACCCCCATGTCGACGAGAGCCGGCGCGAGGCGGGGCTGCGAAGGAGCCTCGATGAGGTAGTTCGGGGTCTTGTGCAGCACGCTGCGGCGCACCGTGAGGTTCGTCTCGAGATGGTACAGCTCGTGCAGCAGCTTGATGATGAGGCGCGCCACGGACGGCACGTCGGTTGCTATCTCGATGCGGTACTTTCCCTGGCCGCTGAAGAACAGCGTTCCTTCGATGCGCACGAGCGCGGCCAGCGTCGCCTTCTCGCAGTGCGAGCACGTGGGAGGGACGCGAGCCAGCTCGTCCTTTACCTCCGCCGTGAACGACATAGCTTCAACACCCCCGCAAACGCATCGCGCAAGGCAGCAGGATCGTGCCAGGTTGGATGAACGGGATCGACGAGGTTGCGCGCAATGACCACCGGCCCCTGCGCCTGGATGGCCTGCACGTCCTGGTAGCATACGCGCACGGGGCGGATGCGTCCGGACAGCACGAGATCGTCGAGGTCGGCAGTGGAGGCGTGCTCCGAGTCGGCACCCGTCACAGCGGTGAACACGCCCGTGGCCGGGCTGTCGGGGCGCAGCGAGACCGGGGTATGCACCAGCACGTAATCCAGCAGCCCGCGCGTGCCGTGGTCCATGAGCGCCTCCACGTGCTCGCGCGCGGTGAGACCCCAGGTCTCCCCCTGCATGTCGGCAAGCGAGCACACGAACAGCGTGGAACCCTTCGACGCGCGGATCGCATCCACCACGCCGGGCACGAGCAGGTTCGGGATGATGGACGTGAACAGCGAGCCCGGGCCCAGAACGATGAGGTCGGCTTCGCGGATAGCCTCGAGCGCCGGCTGGTAGGGCACCACCTCGTGCGCGGCGCGCAGGCCCACCCGCTCGAGCGCCGTGCGCGAATGGCAGGCCACGGCCTGCCCCTCGAGGGAGCGGCCGTCGCGCGTGCGAGCCGTGAGCGTCACGCGATCGAGCGTGGAGGGATACACGTGCCCCCGCGCATCCAGCAGCCGCTCGCAGATGGAGATGGCCTCGGGAAACGACCCGGCCGCATCCTCGAGCGCAGACAGCATGAGGTTGCCCAGCGTGTGGTTGCGAGCGAACGAGAAGCGGTACTTGAACGCCTTGGTCAAAGGGTCGTTCGGGTCCGCAGCCATTGCGGCGATGCACTTGCGCACGTCGCCCGGCGGCGTGACGTCGGCTTCCTCGCGCAGGATGCCGGTGGAGCCGCCGTCGTCGGCCATGGCGACGACGGCGCTCGTATCCAGTCCCATGGACAAAAGCGTGCGTATGGACACGGGCGCGCCGGTGCCGCCGCCGATGACGACGACGCGCAAGCGCTCGTCGCGCGCGACGACGGGCTGCGATTCGCGCAGTGCGGCGAACGCCGCCGTAGCCGAGGGGTCGTGGGAGAACGGACGGGCAACCATGGTCGCTCCCCTACCGGCCTGCAGCAGCGCCGGAGCGCGCCGAGGCGTCGGCGCCCTCGGCCAGCGACAGGTCGCGGTGCGCGATGCTCACGCGGTAGCCCTTCGCCTTGAGGTAGTCGGCCGTGGACTCGGCCAGCGCGACGCTGCGGTGTTGGCCGCCCGTGCATCCCACGGCGATGGCCAGCTGCTGTTTGCCCTCGGCCACGTAGCCGGGCATGACGCAATCCAGAAGCGCGCGCCACTTCTCCTGGAACTCTTCGGTCTCGGGGCGGTACAGCACGAAGTCGCTGACCGGCTTATCGAGGCCCGTGAGGCTGCGCAGCTGCGGTTCGTAGTAGGGGTTCGGCAGGAAGCGCACGTCCATGACCAGGTCGGCGTCAAGCGGCGCTCCGTGCTTGAAGCCGAACGAGTACACGGTGACGGACAGGCCCGCGCGCTCCTCGCCCGGCGCGAACAGCGCGCGGATGGTCGAGCGCAGCTGCGGCGGCAGCATGGACGTGGTGTCGATGACGTGATGGGCGTTCTCCCGCACCTCGAACAGAAGGTCGCGCTCGCGCTCGATGCCCTGCGCGATGGACGCGCCGTCGGCGCACAGCGGATGGCGGCGTCGGCTGGACTTGTAGCGCGCGACGAGCTTCTCGTCGGCGGCGTCCAAGAACAGGATGCGGTAGTCGATGCCCAGGCCCTTCAGCTTCTTGAGCTCGCCGGCGAGGCTCGCGAAGAAGTCGCGGTTGCGCGCGTCGCACACCACGGCGAGGCGGCGCTTCTCGTCGGGCTGGCCGGGCATGCCGGTCAGCTCCAAAAGATTGCCGATCAGGCTGGACGGCAGGTTGTCCACGCAGAAGTAGCCGAGATCCTCGAACGAGTGCATGGCCTCGGTGCGCCCGGCGCCGCTCATGCCGGTGACGATGACCAGCTCGGGCATATGCTGCAGATCGACGGACTGGTCTGCCGTCTTGCCTGCGGTTTCTTCGCTCATAGCGCTATCCTTCCGTATCCGTGCGCGCGCGTTCGCCCTGCACGGCAGCCTCGACCGCCGCGTCCACCGCGGCGGATTCGACCGCCGCCGGGCCCTCGCCTGCGGGCGGGCAGGCGGCCTCTCCGGCCTCGCCGCCCACCACGCGCTCGTCTCTCCGCTCCCTATTATACTGCTGCAGCACCCGGTACAGCTCCTCGGCCACCTCGACGGGGACGACGCGCGCCTCCTTGATCTCTTCGAGCGTGGCGCTCTTCAGGTTCTTGAACGACTTGAACGCCTTCAGCAGCGCCTTCTTGCGCACCGGCCCCATGCCCGTCACGTCGTCGAGGATGGAGGCCGTCATGCCCTTGCCGCGCAGCTCGCGGTGGAACGTGATGGCGA